>Ga0233438_10000208_pt1 | contig 81318 bp, 72 predicted proteins | sample SI_123_September_FD_182720 | JGI IMG/M metagenome (GOLD analysis project Ga0233438, IMG submission 182720) | Seawater microbial communities from Saanich Inlet, British Columbia, Canada - SI_123_September2016_10_MG | ecosystem: Environmental > Aquatic > Marine > Inlet | place: Canada: British... | reverse complement strand
ATGTAAAATGGACTGATTTCAAATGTTTTCTCAAGGCATCGAATACTATCGTACCCCCACTGTTTATGAAACCGAACATAAGGGTCATTGCCTACTGGGTTCCAATACTTGTTACCCAGTTGTTTCATGAGCTTTTTTGCCCCCGTTAAAGCTATTCCTTTTAGTGGGTAATCATAAGGGTCATACCAATATTTTAGTTGGTATTCCTTTGGTGGAACTTTTTGTGAGAATAAAGGACTTGTCAATGTCCAAACCGTGAGGAATATTATGATCAGCCGTTGCTTCATAGGGTTTACATCAGTGCGGGGTTCGAATATACTCTTTTATTGAGCTTTAAATCTTGCAGTAATCGACTAACGGGCCTTAGGGTAAATACCCATTGCTTACCGTACCCTGTTGGAACCCAGGAGAATTCCAACTGCCAACAGTGCAAGTTACGAGCAACCGTAAATTGTGAGCCTTCAAGGCTTCCTGCTCTAAAGTCATATCCCGTTTGATATCCTATTTTCCAGTTATCTGTGATGGAAATATCCCCAGAAATTCTGAAACGATTGGTTGACAACCTTGCAGATGCTAAGGGGGTTTCGGCGTTGTAGTTGGCCATATAAGAGAAATTAACCGACCAAGGGATATTGAAATCGTAATATCGACCACGATTGTTTTCAATATTCCTTAGTTCTTGCTCCTCTTCAGGAATCACCTTCTTCGGGATAAAGGAATTACTACTTTTCTTTTTCTTGAACGTTTTAGCATTTAGGCTAGTATTGATGTTTATACCCGCCGATCTAAGTCTCATCAAGGAACCGTTTTCCTGTAATACGTATCGATTGATGGTTCTTCCAGCATCGGTTCTGACATACGGACTATAGTTGGCATTGGCGTTGATACGGATGACTTTTGCGAGAACCGTGTTGAACGTCATTCGGATATCAGAAAATTTCAAGCTGTCAGCAAATAAATTATAACTACCACTGAGGTTGAGCTGATCGATAATGTTGAATTTCTCAGCTTTGGCTTTTTTTGTTGAATCTGTGCTAATGCCTGTTTTCTTTCCTTGTAAGTTATTGTTTAAGCCAAAGCTAACGAGACCAGTTTGTCGCTGTGTTAGGTTTCCTGCTGGACTGTTAGAAAAAAGGTTGTAGTCAATAACTTTTCCGCTTGTATCCGTGTAGGTTCTCGTCCAGCCTCGGCTGTAGGGGTCTATCTCCGGTGAATAAGATATTCCCATTCTTGGAGTAATGGTATGTCGAATAGCAGTTACTCGCCCAAGCTTCAGTCCATTAAATGTACCGTAGATATTTGTTTTTAGAGAGCTTGAGAAGCTATATGCATATTGTCTGAAGAAACCTGAAGTATCTGACTCAATGATTGAATTATCAATGCTATTGATTTCCTTGGTAACACCTTTGAAATGCCAATTTTCTCGATAATTAAATGAAGGAGTGAGATTCATAATGCCATCAAATAATTTAATATTGGTATTAACAGGAATAGAATGTCGAACTCCAGATCGAAAATCAGCCAAGGCATCTTGATAACGGTCACTGAATAATATAGAATCTTTGGTATTGATTTGATTCTGCATATTTCCGCTGTAACTCAAACGCAACTGTTGATACCATTTTTGATTGCTTCCTGTTTTCGATGCAAACGGGGTCAAACTAGAAACACCTAGATTAATGGATGGTAGATCCAATCGAAAGTCACGGGTTTGGGTGTTCTGTGTGTGCCGCGCAGCCATAGACAAATTCACCTTATTTTTAAAAAAGGATTGACCGTAATTGATGCTGGACGTGAATTGATTGTTCGACAGATTATTGATGTCTCGGCTATTGCGTTGGTTAAAGCCGCTTGTAACAATGTTTATGTTTCCTCCAAGTCTAACACCCGGCAAGTATTTTGGATCTAAATTGAAATTCGAGCGAATGGCAAAATCATTAGAAAAAGCAAAGGTCGGGGAAGTGATTTCAGCACCGTTTGAAAATCGACTATATTGTAAGTTTAACGTTCCTCTGAAGACATAGCGCTTGTAATATTGCGTTTGAAGTGCAGCACGGAAATCTCCATTTAAATAAGCATCTGTGTTAATCTGGATATCTGAGTGCTGACCAAGCCCAATGTAATAGCCAAAGTTTTGAAGGTAAAAACTTCTATTGAAGCTATTGAAACCCAATGATGGGAATAAAATGCCATCACGTTGCCCTTTTTTTAAAGGAGCGAGTCCAAATGGTAAAGCAATGGGAGTGGGGATTCCTTGAAATACTAAATTAGCTGCACTAAACAGGGCTTTGTTATCTGGAATAACTTTTACTCTGCTTGCGTTCAAGTAGAAATGTGGTTCGTCGGCATCACAGGTGGTGATTTTTCCGTGTACTCCAGTAAAACTTCCAGAGCTATCCTTTAATACTGTACCCAAATGTATATGCGACTCGTCTTGTGCCAGTTTTAATCCATACACCTTTCCTCTGCCAGTGCTACTGTTGTATTGCATGCTATCGGCGGTATAGGTTTCTCCCTTGTCCTTCAATATAGGTTTAGCTAGGTATACACCATTGGTGTCTACCGTCCCTTTGGCAAATAGATTTTTTGTTTCTAGGGATACTTTAATGTAGTGGGACTCAAGATTGGTTTTGGGCGTGACGATAGATGCCTCGTTATATAAGGTGACCTCCTTTTTCGATATTTCTAAGACCATTGAATCAGTTGCTTCAAATTGTATGATCTCGTTGAGTCCTCCTTTTTTCTTTTTTTTAGGGATATTCAAGGAGTCGAGTTTGGTGGTGTCTGAAATCTTAGACGTGGTATCTTGAACGGTGATGGAATCGGGGAGGTTTTGAGATTTTAACTGCCCAGTTCCAAATATCCACACAGCAATGAGTATATATATTGAGTGATTAAATTTAAAGTGCAACCCAAACAAGCGAAATTCGGCAAGAATTTTGTACTGATTATTTCGCATGAGACAACAAAAACGCACGTGGTTCAAAAATTGGATAGGGTTTTGCATGAAAACGCAGAAACGTAGTATTCATTTTACGACTTCTGTAATCGTTGTTGCAATATTAATGTGTTTTATGCCTTCGGCGAAATTCCCTCATCGTCAAATTGATAAGGTTTCGCGTATTGTCCTTGATGCTGGTCACGGTGGAAGCGATGGAGGAGCAGAAGGAGTGGGGGGGGCCTTAGAAAAAAACATCACCTTAGATGTAGTAAGGAAACTGGGGAAGTTGATCAATGATGAATTACCTGATGTAGAAGTATTATATACTCGCACCACCGATAAGAGTTTAAAACTTTGGGAACGTCCAGACTTTGCGAATAGGAACGAAGCCGATCTTTTTATTAGTGTTCATTGCAACGCGAATAAAAATAACCGAGCCCATGGAAGTGAAACGTATTTTATGGGATTGCATAAGAACGATGGGAATTTGAAAGTTGCAAAACGTGAGAATTCCGCTATTACCTATGAAAATGATTATAAAAACAATGACCGCTACGGTGGGTTTGATCCAAATTCACCCGAAAGCCATATTATATTTTCATTGGTGCAAAATGCCTACTTAAATCAAAGTTTAAGATTGGCTTCTTACGTTGAGTCAGAGAGCAAATTGAGGAGTAGGGGGGTGAAACAGGCGGGTTTTTTAGTTCTATGGAAAACTTCCATGCCTGCGATACTCGTGGAGACAGGATTTATTACTAATCAAGAAGACCGAAATTACCTGGCTTCAGACCGAGGGCAGGATACGATTGTACTGGGTATTTTGAATGCAGTGAAAAACTATAAATCTTTTATCGAAAAAACCGACTGACCATCGATGCACGCGTTGAGTAATGTCACGTAAGTGTAAATAAAAAAAATAACAATATGCTATATTATTGATAGTCAATATTATAGTGTTGTCTTCCTTCTGTAGAGTATTCCGGTTGTTGGGGATTTTTGCAACCTTTTTCGTTTCTTGCATCTTAAGAAAAACTTAATACGAAAGGTATATCTATGAAATCAACAACTACATTGTTTAGAAAAGTGTTTCTCTTCGGTGCCATGGTCACGAGCTTTTTCGCGGCCGACCGAGTAAGCGCACAAAATCCTTGTAATGGTGCTGCCAACTATGGTTGCGGTGGCCGTTACGGGTACTGTGGTGACATTGACGCAATCACGGTAAAAAATTCAGCGGGTACGGTTTTAGCATCGTACAATGGTTTGAAGTGTAACAACACGACTACTTACCGCGGGATTTTAAACCAGGGTTCTGCATTCGATTTAACTGCGGGAGAAGAAATTGAAGTTACCATAACAGGTACTTCTTGGGCAGGTTACTCAACCCGAGTGGGTCTCTGGATGGACGTTGACTTAAACAAGCAATACTCTAAGGAGGAATGTTTGATTAATCCGGGGTCAACGCAAATCGGAGGTGCAACTACCTTTAAATTGAAGGTTCCTTGTTTTACAAAAGCAGGTTCTTCGTACTTGCGTGTTAGAGGAGCTATGTCGGCTTATCAGATGAATGCGAATCAAGGTTGTGGTACGGTTAACGCTTATGGTAACTTGTTTGACTTAGAGGTGAATTACAAATTAGGAGCTACACCAGTAGCTGATTTTGTGGTTCCAACTATACCGAAAGACACGAACTGGGTATCTACTAACGTTAAGTTTCCTGCAAAAAACCCTAATAATGGAGCTGCCTACACTTGGTCATTTGAAGATGCGGATGGTGTAGTTGCTAACTCCGGACAAGTAGGTGAGGCTCGTTGGGATAATGACGGTAAGTATGATGTGTTTATGAAAGTCGACTACTGTGGAATTTCAGATTCTACGACCAAAACGGTAACAATTACGACTCCAACAGTTGTTCCAGTAGCGGATTTTATTGCCTCTTCAAATGAGGTAGAGCTTGGTTACGATGCCAAATTATATGATTTGAGTTCAAGCGGTGCAACTGAGTGGGATTGGGAGCTTAATTCTCCAACCGGTGTAGGTGATTGGACCTCTACCGAGCAAAATCCAACATTCGAATTCTACGAGAGTGGTTGGTATGAAGTATGTTTGACCTCAGGTAATTCTGTAGGTTATTCTCAAAAGACCTGTAAGCAAAAGTATATCGAGTGTTTACCAACACTTGACAACTACATGGGTCCACAGAAGTTGGCTTCAACACGTATCGGTCGTTTGTTTGACCATGCCGGTCCTACAGGTAACTATGCAAATAATCGTAAGACATCAATCGACTATTTCAAAATTCTACCTTGTGGAGCTGAGGAAATTCGTTTAGAATTTGCTGATCTTGCTCTTGCTGATGACAATGATGTTCTAACTATTTATGATGGGGCTGATGAAGATCCTAATACAGTGATCGCAGAAATCAATAAAAGCAATCAGGCACAGTGGGATACTACTATTATCAAATGTACTTCTGGTTCAGCATACATTACCTTTGAGTCTAATGGTTCAGGTGTGAGCCGTGGTTTTGCTATTGAGTGGGAATCTGATCTAGAAACCCCAACTGCCCCTTCTGCAGCTTGGTCTACTCCTTACACTACGGTAGGTGTGGGCGTTGAGTTCTTTGCAACCAACGAAACTAAAAACGCTAAGGGTGCTCCTGAATTTGAGTGGACTATCGATGGTAATCCAGAAGGATTCTCTGAGGACTTCTCTAGCATTATATATACAAACGGAACATACAAGACTTGTTTAATTGCAAAGACCTGTACGGGTATCGATACAGCTTGTAAGAATATCAACATTACAACTCCAAACACTGCTGGTAAAGTTGACTTTGTAGCAGATAACGTACGTCCAAGTATTGGACAGGCGGTGTCTTTCAAAACGACAACCGATTACGCAAACATGTTTGATTGGAGCATTTTCCCAACATCTTTCAAGTATGTGAATGGAACTAACAAGAATAGCCAAAATCCTCAGATTGAGTTTTTAGCTGGTGGTGCGTATACGTTCACATTAAGTGCTTGGAGTGCCGATGGAACCAAAGCAAATACAGATAAGAAAGTGATTAAAAATAAGTACGTGATTTGCTTAAATTACTGCACTCCTTTGACAAACTTAACAGCTAAGGATATTTCTATAAACTCTGTGCTTGTAACGGATAAGAATGATGTAATTCTGGTTAAGAATGCCGATGAGGATGTGGCGATGTATACAGACCGTACAGACAAAAGAGCATTGCCAATGACCTTTGGTGCCACTTACGATATCGAAGTTGGTCGTTTGACAGCTGCCAATGATGTGAACTATAAGGTATGGATCGACTGGAACATCGATGGTGACTTTGACGATGAAGGTGAAGAAGTAATGTCAACTGGTAAGATGAGTGGTAAAACTGCTACTGGTTCATTCACTGTTCCTGCGCTTAAAAATAGTTTTGAAGGTAGAACCCGCATGCGTGTTGGTGCATCTTATGATGGATTCGCTAACCGTGCTTGTGGTGTAAACGTTGTTGGTGAGTTTGAAGATTATGCTGTTACATTGGAAAACGATGGAATGGCTCCGCAAATCAACCTTGTTGGTGATGACACCGTACGTGTTGAGCGCGGATCTTCTGCTACCTCTTGCTACGAAGAGATTGCAAGCAAAACATATACTGCACTCGATGGTACCGAAGGTGATTTGACGAATAGTGTTGATTTAACAAGCGACTTGGATTGTCAAGCTGCTGGTGTATACAGTATCAACTTTGATTTAGAAGATGCTTCTGGTAACAAAGCAGAGACTAAGACTCGTACAATTATTGTTGTACTTGACCGTACAGGTCCAGTTCTTACCTTACAAGGTGATGATACCATGACCGTAGAGCAGTGTGGAACATTTACTGATCCTGGAGCTGTTGCAAATGATGCGGTAGATGGTGATTTAACCTCGGCTATCAAGGTAAATGGAACGGTTGATCCATCTGCAGTGGGTGACTACCTTATCACTTATTTAATAAAAGATGCTCAGTCTAACGAAACGCAAGTAACGCGTTTGGTACAAGTTCGCGATACGAAAAACCCTGGAATTTATCGTCTAGGTAACCGTATCACAGATGGAATGTCTATTCAAGTTCAGATTAACCAAGCGTTTGTTGATGATATTTATGCTCAAGATGAGTGTAACGGTAACATCGATCTATATCGTAATCCTGGTTTTAACGGTGTAGTTAATAACCAAGAGCGTGCTACTTACCCAATCGTTTACAATGCTCAAGACCCTAGCGGTAACAAAGCAGATGAAGATGGTTACACTATCAACTACATAGTTGACGACTTCGTTGCTCCAAATATCGAGTTGAACACGAACGATACTGTTTACCATGATGTAAACTCTCCGTATTCTTCTCGTTCAGTTACGGTAACGGATAACTACTATAAGCCAACTCAAGTATCAACTGTACGCACAGGTAAGGTGGATCCTTTCACTTTAGGTACTTATGTTGAGACATTCATCGCAACGGATGGTAGCGGAAACAAGACTACTAAGATGCGTTATGTTAAGGTTGTAGACCGTGAGGCTCCGAATGTAGTTGCTCCTCCTGTATCGGCTTGTGTTGGTACTCCGTTCTGGGCAATGAGTGGATTGATCCTTACAGATAACTACTACTCTCGTTCTGAGCTAGAGCCATTGGTAGAGGTTGTATACCATAACATCAACATCGATGAGGCAGGAATCTATTCAATCAACTACCGTGTATCTGACCCAAGTGGTAATGAGTCATCAATCGTATCTCGTACGGTTTATGTACAATACCCACCAAACTGTCAGAATACATTCATGAGCAACGAAGATTTGAAATTATCTGACGCCGTGAACGTTAAGCCTAACCCGACTTCTGGTAAGGTAACCGTGAGCTACGCGTTGAATAACAACGAGCCACTTCAGATTAGTGTAGTAAATGCTGTTGGTGCAGTAGTTACTGAGCGCACTGTATCTGGTGGATTCGGTGAAGCTGAGTTTGATCTTAGCGCTTACGGAAGAGGAATGTACCTAATTCGTATGACCAATAATGGTCAAGCAACTGTGAAAAAGTTAATTGTGAAAGACTAATAAATCAGTTGATTTCAATAGGAAAGTCCCAGCCGAGAGGCTGGGACTTTTTTTTGTTACTGAATCGTTAATCATCACTTAATGAAATTTACCTAATTTTGTAGTGATGTCAATCTTTCGAGGACTTTCAAAAGAGTTTCAGGTGGGAGCTTTAACGGCTATCGCTATAACCACGCTTATATTGGGTTACAACTTTATGCGAGGTAAGGACAACCCTTTTAAATCAGGTACAGATATCTATGTTTATTATGAACGTGCTCAAGGTTTAAGTATTGGAACTTCAGTCATGTTTAACGGCCTTAGAATAGGGCAGTTATCCAGTTTAGATATTACAGAAGATGGCGATAATATAGAGGCTGTTTTTGAAATAGGAAGTAGTTTAAATATTCCGGCAGATTCTAAAATGGAGATTCAATCGGAGATTTTAGGTGGGCAAAAAGTTCGATTGGTCATGGGCCGTTCGGATAAATTTGTTGAGGATGGCGATACCTTGATTGGTACGTATGCCCAAGATCAATTTTCAGCCATTAATGAGCAAATAGTTCCCTTAGCGTCTAAAGCCGATAGTTTATTGTCAACTCTGAATGGTTTCTTTCAAGCTCCTGGTTTGAATCGGGCAGTTGAGGAATTACCAATAGCCGTTCACAAGATCACAGAACTACTTCAAAAGACGCAAGAATTGTTAGCAGTTAATCAAGATGCATTGACGCGCACGGTTTCTAATATTGATGAATTTGCCGGATATCTAGATACCTACAGATTAGCCATTAACAATACGCTCTCTCGTTTAGATAAAACAACACGAGGATTAGAAACAATTCACCTCGCAGCTTCTGTTCGTCGTATTGATACGCTTACCGAGCATATGAATTTAATTTCAAAACAATTGGTTGATGGTGAGGGCACTATTGGAAAATTATTGTACTCAGATAGTCTTCATAATAGCATGGTCGGTGTATCTGAGGAATTAAACCGGGTCCTATTGGATTTGAAAAAGTATCCGGAGAAGTATGTGCCAATTCCAATGACGAAGCGCCAGCGTAAGAAAGCGAAGGATGCCTCAAAATTAGATTCGGCGATTTGGCCTAACTAAATCCTCTTTGTTTTCCGTTTGTTAAAATATTCGAATAGCGGAATCATCCAAAGCATGTACAAGAAATTATAGAAGAAATCTTCTACTGGTATACTAAAGATGCGTATACCTAAATTTTCCATGTTGTTATAAATCAATACTGGCTTTATGGTTAGTTGTCCATTGACGTAAAGCATAGGTATTATGCTGATTAACCATGCTGTGAACAAATGACTCCAATTCTTTTTTAGTTCTTTCCATATTTTTGGAATCAAACGATATCCGAGCATGGAAATTGAAATTAATCCAAAAGTAACAGCGGTGTAAGTTTTATCCAGATTAAGTAAGGTAATAACCACACTGGTGGTTACGAGTACGCCATAGCTTAGGTCATTGGGTATTTCCCATTTTGGGAAATAAGATTGCCATACGCGATAAATAAACAAGCAGGCGTAAGGAACAACCAAGAAAAATCCATACTCTTCTAAAGGCAGATCGAATAATTTAGGGCCGAGTAGATAACGGTAGTTGAATTCCCAAATACCCGTGTCAGTGAACCATACATCCCAGAGAAGGTAAAACAAAGAAACAATAGCTAGGCTTGGAAGTAGACCTTTCCAATCTTTATAAAAAGCCACTTTCTTGTCAAAAGACAAGATAAGCGGACCAGTTATAATAAACACATCCAAGAAGATGTATAGATACCGATCTGGCATATGTGAGGGAAATTACGCTAGTTGGAGACTGTATCCAAATTCTTTCGCGTAGTCCTTAAGTTTTTCTCTTAAAATTCGGCGTGCGATAAATATACGTGTCTTCACTGTACCGATTGGAATGGCTAATTCTTCCGCAATTTCCTGGTACTTATAGCCTTCTGCATTCATTCTAAACGTCACCTTTAGGTCGAGTGGTAGAGATTCAACAGCTTCTTCTAAATCTTTCCGGATAAAGCGAAGTTCAGCATCGTTATCAATATTATGACTTGGGATATCTAGGAAGTACGTATTCTCGGTGGAGTCAATAAATGTATTTCTTTTTTGATCTCGGCGGTAGTTATTGATAAATGAGTTCTTCAATATAGTATACAACCAACCGCGAAGGTTAGTACCCGCCTGAAAACGATCCTTATAACGATACGCCTTAAGGATGGTGTCTTGCACCAAATCCTTGGTATCGTCCATGTCATGCGTGAGGGATAGCGCATAGTTGCGAAGCGGAGTGATTTCATCCTCCATCATTCTGTCGAAATTAATTTGTGTAACGTTCATAGCAATAGCTTAAACAAATATGTCATAGATTGCACAAAACATCAAGACTTTTTGTTAAGGTATCTAAGTCTAAAACATAAACAAAAGTTACTTATTGTTAGTTGAGATTGGCGTAAAGCTATTGTTTACGCGGGTTTTTATTGTTTGGTGATTTAATTTTGTTTAAATAAAGTGTTCAGAGATTGAACAAAAAAATGAGAGAGGTTGTTGTTGAGTCTATAAGTGAGTTAGACGAAACAAAAAGGCCCGCTATTATAGCGGGCCTTTTTGTTTATTCAGAGGTTATCCCGGTTAAACCAGTATAACGATTTTGTTTTTTAATACTTCTACTAGTCCACCTTTAACCTCGAACTTTTGCTCTGAGCCATTTTGTGCAACAATGATTTCACCATTTTGAAGGTTCGAGATCATTGCCGCGTGATTCCTCTTTATCTGAAAGGAGCCGTTTTGGCCAGGTAGGGTTACAATATCAGCTTCTCCTTGAAATAGCTCTTGGTCTGGTGTAAGTATTTCGACGTTCATAAAATTAAGCCGCAGCCTCCTCTAACATCTTCTTACCCTTCTCGATAGCATCTTCGATGGTGCCTACCAAGTTAAAAGCAGCCTCAGGGTATTCATCTACTTCACCTTCCATGATCATGTTGAATCCTTTGATAGTTTCCTTGATATCAACCAATACACCCTTAAGACCTGTAAACTGTTCTGCTACGTGGAATGGTTGAGATAAGAAACGTTGAACACGACGAGCGCGGTGTACGACCAATTTATCTTCTTCGCTTAATTCATCCATACCTAGTATGGCGATGATGTCTTGTAGTTCCTTGTAACGCTGGAGTAATTCTTTTACTCTTTGTGCACAACCGTAATGTTCCTGACCTAAGATATCTGGAGTTAAAATTCGGCTGGTAGAATCTAAAGGATCAACCGCAGGGTAAATTCCAAGCTCTGCAATCTTACGAGATAATACGGTAGTTGCATCCAAGTGAGCAAATGTGGTCGCTGGTGCTGGGTCAGTCAAATCATCCGCGGGTACATATACAGCCTGTACGGAGGTAATAGAACCACGGGTTGTAGAAGTGATACGCTCTTGCATCGCTCCCATTTCAGTCGCTAGAGTTGGCTGATAACCTACCGCACTTGGCATACGACCAAGCAGTGCAGATACCTCAGAACCAGCCTGGGTGAAACGGAATATATTGTCAATAAAGAAAAGGATATCTTTTCCAGCGCCTTCTCCGTCACCATCGCGGAAATATTCTGCAACGGATAATCCAGAAAGAGCCACACGAGCACGAGCACCAGGAGGTTCGTTCATTTGACCGAAAACCAATGTTGCTTGGCTCTTGGAAAGTTCATCCATATTTACTTTGGTAAGATCCCATCCGCCTTCTTCCATGCTCTTTTGGAATTCTTCTCCATAACGGATTACGCCAGACTCGATCATCTCACGGAGTAAATCGTTTCCTTCACGACTTCTCTCTCCAACACCGGCGAATACTGACATACCACTGTATGCTTTCGCAATGTTGTTGATCAATTCCATGATCAATACTGTTTTTCCTACTCCGGCACCACCAAACAAACCAATCTTACCACCTTTAGCATAAGGCTCTAGTAGATCGATTACTTTGATCCCTGTATATAATGGTTCAGTACTCGTACTTAGATTTTCAAAAGTTGGAGCGGCTGCGTGAATAGGACGACCGTTATCTTTTGTTAGCTTTTCCATTCCATCAATGGCTTCACCTACTACGTTAAGTAGTCGGCCACGGATGCTTTCACCAACTGGCATGGTGATGGCGTTTCCTTGGTCAACAACATCCATTCCACGGCGAAGACCTTCTGTTCCATCCATCGCGATGGTACGAACAACGTTTTCTCCTAGGTGTTGTTGAACTTCTAAAATAAGCTCTTGACCGTTCTCTTTGGTAACAACCAAAGCATTGTAAATCTGTGGTAATGTAGATCCTGTGTCATTGAAACTAACGTCAACTACAGGCCCGATAATCTGTGAAATTTTACCCGTGTTTGCCATGTGCATTTTCGAAGTGCGAATATACCACATTATTAATGGAAAATCATATGCCCTTGTGCTCTTTTTGTTATCCCCCCAATGTAGTACCTTCGCACCTCCACTCATGGACCGTAATACAGTAATAGGTTTTTCCTTAATTTTCCTCATTCTGGCAGGTTATTATTGGTATACTGCACCAACCCCAGAAGAGATTCAAATGCAGCTAACACAAGATAGCATTGCTCGTGTTGAAGCCGCTAAAAAACAAAACATCAATCAAAAAGATTCTTCAGGCACTAATTCCATCACAGAGGGAAGCCAGTCAGATATGGCGATTGATTCAACCGAAATTCTTCGGTTGTCCAAAAACTTTGGGGGGCATCTTGAAGGAGATGCTAACAAGTATGCCATTTCCAACCAGCATTTAACCATTGATATTCTAGCGAAAGGTGGAGGGATCTCACAGGTTCGATTGAACGAATATAAACGCTCAAACGGACAAGATTTGATTCTCTTAGATAGTCAGAAAAACCAAATGTCTTGGTCTTGGACAGATCAAGACGGAGATGAACATTCGAGCGATGAGTATTTTTGGAAGCCTACTTTACAGAATGATTCTGTTCTGAACTTAAGATTGTCTGTTGACGAATTTTCCTACATCGAACAACAATATGCACTCAGTGCAGATAAACCCTATGTGGTTGATTACAATGTCGTGGTTCGAGGTATGGAAAACTATGTTCGACGTGGAAACTCTGATTTCCGCATGGATTGGTCAACCGTTTTGCAAAAGCAAGAGAAAGACATGAAATGGGAGCTACAGCACTCAGCAATGGTATATAAACTACCAAACGAGTCCCCAACTTCACTGAAGTCTACCGAAGAAGCTGAAGAAGATATCAAGTCCCCACTACAGTGGTTCGCATTTAAACAGCAGTATTTTACTGCGCTTATGGCGAGTAATCAAGACATCTTGGCCGATACCAAGCTAAAAATGGGTGAAAACCGAGAAGGTGATACGCTAAATATCAAGCCTATGTCAGCAACCATTTACATGGCATATAAAGGAGAAACTGATCGTGTAGGAGATTTTAAGTTTTATTTTGGTCCAACCCATTACAAAACCCTAGAAAATACAGATTTAGGTGTTGCCGAAGCTAGTTTAGAGCGCTTGGTGCCACTCGGATGGGGTATTTTTGGTTGGGTAAATCGTGGAGTGGTGATTCCTGTATTTGCCTTTCTTCAAAGCATTATAGGCTCAACAGGAATTATGATCATGTTATTGACGGTGATCATAAAATTCGCTTTGCTTCCATTGGTATACAAGTCGTACATCTCAACAGCGAAGATGAGAATTCTTAAGCCTGAGATGGATGCAATCAAGGAAAAGCACGGCAGCGATATGCAGAAAGTACAACAGGAAAATATGGCGCTGTACAAAAAAGCGGGTGTTAGTCCTTTAAGCGGTTGCGTACCCATGTTGTTGCAGCTTCCTATTCTTTTTGCTATGTTCCAATTCTTTCCAGTAGCTTTTGAATTGCGACAAGAATCTTTCCTATGGTCAAACGATTTGAGTCAGTGGGATGGCCCTTCGCTTGGATTCAATATACCATTTTATGGAGACCACGTGAGTTACTTTACCTTGATGATGACCGTTTCTACGCTCATCTATACCCACTTGAACAATCAGATTTCCGGGGTATCTGGTCAAATGAAGTACATTGGTTATTTCATGCCTGTGATTTTCTTGGGAGTATTGAATGACTACGCTAGTGGTTTAACATGGTATTACTTCGTAAGTAACGTTATCACATTTGGACAGCAGTTTGTAATCCGCAGATTTGTGGATGACAGTAAATTGCATGCACAAATTGCAGCGGCTAAAAAGAAGCCTGTTAAAAAATCCAAATTCCAAGAAAGAATGGAATTGGCGATGAAAGCAAGCCAACAAAAAGCGGAACAGCAACAAAAGCGCAAGCGTTAAGCCAAGCGCTGATAATATTTACCTGGTAATACTTTAATTACACCCTTAAGTTCAAGCTCTAGCGTGCTGAGTGTTAAGCGGTGCAATGGGATGTGAATTTGATTCATGAGTTGATCTATATGCAAAGCTTGACCAGTGAGTGCATGAAGGATTAATTGCTCATCCGCATTTAGTTCAGGCAACAGTGGAATCTGTTTCATTTCTGAACTTGATGAATTCCGTTGCCAGTTCATGTTTTTTGCAATGTCATCGAACGATTCAACCAATTGTGCCACATTTCTTTTAATTAAGGCATTGCAACCGGAATTGTGTCCTTGTATGGGGTTTCCCGGAAAAGCAAATACCTCTCGGTCGTAGCTCCGCGCAATCTGTGCGGTGGACATACTTCCTCCGATTATTTTACTTTCAATCACAACTACGGCATCGCATAAGCCAGCCACTATTCGGTTTCTTCTTGGAAATAAATCAGGATGAAGTTTGGTATGAACGGGCATTTCCGTAATCAATCCTCCACTACCTTGTAACTCACTGGCTTCACTGCTGTGAGCTTTTGGATAAATTTGTTCCAGTCCGTGTGCGAGGACGGCCTGAGTGGGTATCCCCAGTTTAATACACTCACGATGTGCGGTAATATCAATTCCATAGGCGAGCCCACTGACGATGGTAATGTTATGTTGAGAAGAATCATGGATAAGCTTCTTCGTTAACTCGATACTCATCCCATTCGGTTTACGGGTACCAATAATGGCCATTGTTCGCAATGGATTGAGTTCAATATTTCCTTTAGTAAATAACAAAATGGGGCAGTCAATCCAATGTTTAAGTCGTACTGGAAAGTTATCGTCGAGGATGGATATGATACGAATACCCTGTTTATGATAATACTCGGAGTCTTTCTTTTTTGCATCAATTGCAGTTCTTCGATGCGTATTTAAATTCTCGGCTTGTTTTGAAGAAAGACCTCCTTTTTGAACCCAATCGATTTTTTTTGCCACTATACATTTCCTGGCTGAGCCAAAAGACATAAGTAGTTTTTTTGCATGTATGGGACCGATGCTTGGGCAAGAAGAAAGGGTTAATAAATAGGGATGTTCTTCGTTAGGAGTAAACACTCCTATAAAGATACTAATCGTTCAGCTTAAGCACGGCCATGAAGGCGCTTTGAGGAATATCTACATTTCCCACAGAACGCATACGCTTTTTACCGGCTTTTTGTTTTTCAAGTAGTTTTCTTTTTCTAGTGATATCACCTCCGTAACACTTGGATGTCACGTCTTTACGTAATGCCGAGATGGTTTCTCTGGCGATAATTTTTGCACCAACTCCGGCTTGAATGGCAATTTCGAACTGCTGTTTAGGGATTAATTCTTTGAGTTTTTTACAAATCTTTTTTCCTAAATCGAATGCGTTATCCTTATGTATGATGGCGCTTAGTGCGTCGACTTGCTTTCCATTTAACAGGATATCCATCTTTACCAGTTTAGATTCTTTATAATCAATGGGGTAGTAGTCGAAACTAGCGTACCCTCTGGAGATGGTTTTCAAGCGATCATAAAAGTCAAAAACAATCTCCGCAAGGGGCATGTCAAAACTTAATTCAACACGGTCCGCTGTTAGATAAACCTGATTCGTGAGTATTCCTCGTTTATCCAAACATAAGCTCATCACAGGCCCAACCCAATCAGCCTTTGTAATGATGGAAGCATGGATATAAGGCTCTTCAACATACTTGATTTTGTCTGCTGGAGGCAAATCACTTGGGTTATTCACCAATACCTCTTCGTCCTTTGTTGTATATGCTACATAACTCACGTTTGGTACAGTCGTGATAACGGTCATATTGAATTCCCGTTCAAGACGTTCTTGGATGATTTCAAGGTGTAACATTCCCAAAAAACCACATCTAAATCCAAAACCTAATGCGGCTGAACTTTCCGGCTCAAATACGATACTCGCATCGTTTAATTGGAGCTTTCCCATAGCCTCGCGGAGTTCTTCAAAATCTTCTGTATCTACTGGGTAAATTCCAGCGAAAACCATCGGTTTTACATCTTCAAATCCTTTAACAGCAACTTCTGCAGGTTTAGAATAATCCGTTAATGTATCACCAACTTTTACCTCTTTTGCATCTTTTATACCCGAGATGATATAACCCACATCCCCTGCTTTGATTACATCACGAGGAGCCATATCTAATTTTAACACGCCTGTTTCATCCGCATAGTAATCCATGCCTGTGCTCATGAATTTGACATGCTGATTTTTTCTTACTTCCCCATCGATTACGCGGAAATAAGCGATGATCCCACGGAATGAATTGAATACGGAATCAAAGATGAGTGCTTTGGTTGGTGCATTTGGATCTCCTTTTGGCGCAGGTACACGGTCAACAATGGCTCTTAAAATATCGTGCACACCTTGACCTGTCTTACCGCTGGCAGGGATGATATCGTCACGTTCACAACCGATTAAGTCAACGATTTCATCTTTAACCTCCTCGGCCATTGCACCGGGTAAATCAATTTTGTTTAATACGGGTATGATTTCTAGACCGTGATCTAATGCCATGAAAAGGTTACTGATGGTTTGGGCTTCAATTCCTTGCGCCGCATCTACAATCAATAGTGCTCCTTCACAGGCCGCTATTGATCGGCTGACTTCATAACTAAAGTCAACGTGACCGGGGGTATCAATTAAATTTAGGGTGTATTTCTGATCATCTAACACATATTCCATTTGAACAGCGTGAGATTTAATGGTAATACCGCGTTCCCGCTCTAAATCCATATCGTCTAGCAATTGAGCTTGCATCTTTCGCTTATCAACCGTTTGGGTGTATTCTAGCAGGCGATCGGCGAGTGTGCTCTTGCCGTGATCAATGTGTGCGATGATACAGAAATTGCGGATATTCTTCATTTGAAAGTCGCGCAAATATAATCAAAATTCAACCTTGATTAATCTATGTTTAAGGCAATACACACCAAGTTGCCACAGAGGTGCCTAACCTTTTATATTGTACGGCTAGAGGTATTTTTTTTTCGATATTCAAAACGGCTTCTAACGTACCTTCTGTAGAAGCCTTAAATGCAGAAATCTGCATATGTAATTTAAAATCCAACGCTTTTTTTCCGTAGGCCTTATAGATAGATTCTTTTGCGGACCAAATGAGAAGGAGTTGGGATAGGGGTTCACGGGTATCCAAGTACGATAACTCATCGGTTGAACAGAATTTCGATTGGAGTTTAATTAATTGCGGGCGTTCATTCTCAATGTCCACACCAATAGCATGTTTAGGGTGTTCGCCCCATAGAATATGGCTTGAATTATGACTGTAATTTATATGTGGTCCATTGGGTATGAATGGTTTCCCCCATACGTCCTTTTGGATTTCAGAATTTGGATGAAGTATAGCTGATAGGCGTCGGACACTCACTTTTTCTCGATTACGACCTTTGATTTGCCCGTCATCTTCGTTGTAACTTTGCAAAATAGAATCAAATGAGCGAACCGTTAACACCGCCCCTGTTGAACAGTTCCAATTTGAATCTTCCCACATCATGCCAAAATTAGACATTTCGCATCACAAGTTATTTACCGGTCATAAACAGTCGGTATACACTGTGACTAAAGATGGGGTAGAGGGTTTCTTTACGGCTGGTTCAGAAGGGCTTATCGTGCATTGGCCAAATGCGAACGAAGACGATGGTAAAGTGTTTGCCCGGCTTCCTGAAGCTATTTTTTCGATTTATTTCGATGAAATTAACCAAACGATGATGGCCGGTGGACAACACGGGAATTTATACATTCTCAGAAAAGGAGAAACCGCTAAAATCATCAAAAAGCACGAGTCCTCCATCTTCTGGATTGGTCGTTCTCAAGAACATTATGTTTCCTGCTCTGCTGATGGTTATATTAAAACATGGGATGAACGAGGAGATAGTATCTCTCAGAAAAAATTATCTAGTAAATCTCTTCGTTGTGGTTGGATCAACCAAGATGAACTATGGGTTTCGGGCAGTGAGGGTCGATTATGGGAGTTGGATTCGGATTTGGAAATTATTGCCTCGCATCGTTTGGGAACAGATTCTTGGTTCGCGATAGATCGTGTGAACGATTGGGTGTTTGCTGTTGGTAGAGATGCTAAGCTGCATCGTTGGAACCGGTTGTTTTTAGACGAATCGATTCAAAATGCACATTGGTATAGCATTCATGCTCTGAAAGTCTCATCAACAGGAGAGTTTTTGGTAACGGGGAGTATGGATAAGTCTATTCGAGTTTGGGATCCAGAGAGTCTAAATCCTTTGGCATCTGTATACGCGAATGATGAAAACGGGCATAAAAGCTCAGTGAATGCCGTTATTTGGCTTGATGAAAATTCCTTTGTTTCCGTTTCAGATGACGGCATGGTCAGATGTTGGAAATTGAGTTATTCAAAATGATCGGTGCCCGTTATTTTTGAAATCAAATGAGGTGGTTGTTTGCGCTATTTATTTCCTTGATGGTTTCCGATCTCATAGGCTCTGATTCCTCAGAAATTGAGGAGCGTAAATTAATTGGTGGGCGTTATGTCTTCATGCAATCGGGTTTCCCAGTTGAGAAGAAAACCTTACAATATCAAAACCTAAATGGGGTATTAAACGATATTCAGTATGGTATTACTGACGATATCTCGATGGCCACAGGGGTGGTTCTTCCTTTTTATATTTATTTGGCCCCTCAATATTCAGTTGAAGTTGCAGATAAACAACGTCTTATCTTGGGAGACATTGCGGCGAGTAGTATGTTTTTAGAGGATGAGGATGCGTTAAATGTGAATTTACTTTACGCGGGTTACACGTATGGCGATCTTTATAATCATGCCACGGTAGCCATGGGCTATATGGCGACGAATATTTTACCAAATAGCTCATTATGGTTGCAATTAGGAGGCACCAAGCGATTAGCTAAAGGAATATATCTCATGGGAGAATTTTGGTATTCCAATGGGTATCAGGAAATGAAGGGGGTGTCAAGATGGAAGTTGGATGCTGCCGGGAATAAAATATTGGTAGATCCCAGTGATCCGCTTCGAAGTCCTTATCAATTAAAAAAAGAGAACCTGTTACTTAATCGACATACCTTATACGCCAATCTTCAGTTTAGAATGATCAGTGCTAGAAATAGTAGTAGGAGTTGGTCTTTTGGACTCATGTATTTTGCTAACTGGGGAGGGGAATACCAAGATCATGGTCCCTACGGAGAAAGCAGAGATCTAAGCAATCTGTTTGTATTGCCATTGCCTAGTATTTCATTTATACAAAGAATTGGCGATTTTAGACCACAGGATATTCCGATCAGGAGAATTGGAACCCCTTCCTTTTAAAGGAAACAATTTATTTTAGTGTCCTATATTTGCTCTATGATATTGAGCGATTCTCGCATTCTCGAAGAAATTGATAAAAGAAGCATTGTGATCAAACCATATGACCGCAACGCGCTAGGAAGCAATAGTTATGATGTGCATTTAGGTGCACACTTGGCCGTATACGAGTCTGCTGAGTTAGATGCTAAAAAGCACAATACTATTCGTCATTTTGACATTCCAGATGAAGGTTTTGTCCTTCAGCCAGATACCCTATACCTTGGCGTGACAGAAGAATATACGGAGACTCATGCTCATGTTCCATTTTTAGAAGGGAAAAGCAGTACGGGCCGTTTGGGAATTGATATCCACGCAACGGCAGGAAAGGGAGATGTTGGTTTCTGTGGGAATTGGACCCTAGAAATTTCTGTAAAGATGCCCGTACGTGTGTATACGGGTATGCCGATTGGTCAATTAATATATTTTCCAGTCGACGGCGAGATTCTAGTACCTTACAACACCAAAAAGAACGCAAAATACTCGGGCCAGCCTAACCGCCCTGTGGAGAGTATGATGTGGAAGAATTCTTTTTAGGTTTCTATTTCCTAGTTTCCTAACAACCTAACTTTCTAACATCCTAACGATCTTTGGTTTCAAGTTCCAAGTTGTTTATACCATAAACCATAAACCATAAACCTGAAACCAGAGACCATAAACTAGCAACTAGAACCCAACCTCAAGAGCCGTATTTACGAAGCAATTTCAGAAATACCTCGTAGTCTTTTGGATATGGACAGTCAACTGTGACTGCTGTATTGTTTAAAACATTGAATGAGATTGATTTTGCGTGAAGAGCAAACCGATCAATGAGTGGGCGGTCTTCACCAGAAATTTTTCGTTTTATATGACTGAGTAACGGAATTATACCTCCGTATTTTTCATCGGCTGAAATTCGTGCATTTTGGGAAGCTAGATGAACCCGAATTTGATGTAAACGTCCCGTTTTGGGTTTACATTCCATCAGCGTGAATCTTTTAAAAAGTTCCACTGATTGAAATTCAGTTTGGGCTGACTTTCCGTTTTTATGATCGATTCGAATCCTATTTAGGTCGCTAGTGTTAATGGGTAAATCAACCAATAATTGATTGAACTCAATTTTACCTTCCACAATGGCGTGATAGGTTTTGGTTACTTTTCGGTGTTCGAATTGCATGGATAAATGTCGATGCATCTCACTGGTTTTTGCCAAAATCAAAATACCCGAAGTCTCCCGATCTAGGCGATGACATAAAAAGATATCCTCACCCCATTTCTCTTTCGCCCACTCCATGATGGACACGGCTGTTTTTTTACCTCGCTCGGGAATGGTGGGAACAAAAGGCGGTTTGTTTACGGCAATCCAGGTATCCGTTTCTTCGATGATCTGAATTGGTTGAGGCCGCATATTACTTATTCATTAGGTTCAAACGGATTTTAGTTAGTACCCGCTTGGTTTGAAGCGGAAAGTCTCCATCCATCATCCATTTGTAATAACTGGGTTCTTTCTCCAATACCCATTCAATGGATTTCCCTCTGTGTTTACCAAAGTTGAATACGGCAACTTTATTGTTATCATAAACAAATCTACCAGCAAGATCAACATTGCGGCTTTGACCCGAATGCTCGTGTAAACCCTTCACGTCTTTGGGTAGGTTGTCATAACGTTCAATTTGTGCTTTTAAAATGTTCCAAGTTGCGATGGTATCGGCCTCTGCAGAATGGGCATTTTCCAAATTTCTATTACAATAGAACTTATAAGCTGCCGATAAATTGCGAGGTTCCATGGTGTGGAAAATACGCTGAACATCAATAAACTTGCGGTTGTCTATTTCAAAGTCGATTTCCGCCCGGTAAAATTCTTCGACCAATAAAGGGAAGTCGAATTTGTTTGAATTGAAACCAGCAAAATCACAGAGTTCTAAGAAATGTTCAATTTCTTTTGCCAGTTGCTTGAAGGTGGGTTTGTCCGCTACATCTTGGTCAAAAATCCCATGAATGGCACTAGAATCCTTTGGTATCGGAATGGTTGGATTGACCCTATAGGTTCTGAGTTCTTCATCTCCATTAGGAAAGACCTTCAACATGGAGATTTCGATGATTCGATCTTTTTGGGTATTTATTCCAGTGGTTTCCAAATCGAAAACCACCAATGGCCTGGTTAATTGCACATTCATTCTTCTTTTTTAATTAGGTCAGGCCTCAATGCCTGTGTTCTTTGTAAGGCTTGTTCCATTCGCCATTCTTCGATTTTCTTATGATTTCCGCTCAATAGTATTTCAGGAACTTTTTTCCCCTTGAAATTTTCAGGACGCGTAAATACAGGAGGGGCCAATAAGTCATCTTGAAATGAATCGGATAGAGCGGATTCTTCATTTCCGATTACACCTGGGATTAACCGCACGATGGCGTCAACCATAGCACATACAGCTATTTCACCACCAGTGAGTACAAAATCTCCTAGGGATAATTCCATGGTGACGTATTGTTCCCTGATTCGGTGGTCAATGCCTTTGTAATGACCGCAGAGAAACATCAAGTTTCCTTTCAGTGATAGTTGATTGGCACTGCTTTGGGTGAATGGTTTACCATCGGGACTAGTAAATATGATTTCATCGTATTCACGTTCGGACAATAGTTTTTCAATGATTTCGGCAAAAGGTTCTGGCTTAAGTACCATACCTGCACCACCACCGAATGGGTAATCGTCAATTTGGCGGTACTTACCAATTCCGTAATCGTGAAGATTGTGAATGTATAACTCGAGTTTACCTTTTTCTTGTGCACGTGCAGGGATGCTATTCATCAGCGGACTCTTTAAGAGTTCGGGTACGGCACTAATGATATCAATCCTCAAGTTCTGATTCATCCAAATTTAATAACCCAGCAGGTAGGTGTACCTTCAAAGTTCGTGTTTTTGGTTCGGACATCTCAATCCAATCCTCCACAAAGGGAATTAAATATTCGCGATTTTCGCTCGTAACGGTCCAGATGGTTTGTTGTGGGTAATCCTCAACGGCTGTGATTACGCCCTGAAATTCACTGTTCGTATCTATTAACGTATAACTCATCGGGAAGAGGTCCTCTTTTTCAGATGGAATAGATGCAGTACCCGTAGAGACGGGTAGTCCAATGATTTCTTGAGCATCTTTATCGCTATTGATAAAAGCGAGTTTGAGGATATCCTGATTTCCGATAACCTCTTCAATTAGAAAGGGGACCCCTTTTTCGTGTATTAAAACGAACAGGTAGTCCCCTTTTTTTAGGGAAGTAGGTTTTACTTCCCATTGAATATGTATATTTCCTTTATAGCCGTGGGTGGAAGTGATAAATCCATCGGTTTCCACCTGTTGCGGCAAGAAATCCATAGTTTTATTCTGCAGCGTCTTCGCTAGGAGCCTCTTTAGCTGGTGCTTCCTCAGTAGCAGCCTCTGCGGTTGCTTCCTCAGTAGCAGCCTCTGCGGTTGCTTCCTCAGTAGCAGCCTCTGCGGTTGCTTCCTCAGTAGCAGCCTCTGCGGTTGCTTCTTCAGTAGCAGCCTCTGCGGTTGCTTCTTCAGTAGCAGCCTCTGCGGTTGCTTCTTCAGTAGTTGCTTCTGCTTCTTCGCTTACCTCTTCCGCTGGAGCGTTCGCCGCTTCTTCTGCAGCCAATCTTTCCGCTATTTTAGCTGCTCTCGCCTCTTTCTTTTCGGTTTCAGCCTTAAGAGCTGCGGCTCTCTTTTCATCCGCTGCTTTAGAAAGAGTATCCATTTTGCTTTGAACCTTACCATCTTTATCAGCTAACCACTCGGCGAATTTCTTATCCGCATCTTCCTGTGAGATGGAACCTTTGTTCACACCAACTTGTAGATGTTTCTTGTACTTTGCTCCTTTGTAAGAAAGGATAGCACCTGCAGTGTCAGTCACTTCTGCACCTTTAAGTAACCATTCGGTTGCTTTGTTAACGTCTAGGTCGATGGTTGCTGGATTGGTCGTTGGGTTGTAAGTTCCAATTTTTTCAATGAAACGGCCATCCCTCGGAGCACGCGTATCCGCCACCACAATGTGATAGAAAGGTCTTTTCTTTCTACCATGTCTCTGTAATCTAACTTTTGTAGCCATAATGTTTTAAAATAAACCTCCGTAGAAGCCCGTTTCTCCAAAACGGGACGCAAATATACGGTTAAAAATCAACTTTTTATACTATCCGCATCTTAGCAAACTTTAGCACCAAGGTTTTATTTCCAATATTATCAAATGAAACTTTTGCTTTGCGACTATCGCCTTGACCTTCCATATCGGTTACCGTACCGATTCCAAATCGTTGATGTTCCACGCGATCTCCTGTTTTTAACGCACTAATATCACCAGGTGTGAAGTTTGGATTTACCGGCGGGGGAGGAGGAACCGGTTTAGAAGTGGTGTATATCTTTCTTTTGGGAAGGGGTTCGCGTGAACTAATGCTCCTTTCTCCTCGGGGTTGACGCTCCATGATGCCCGGTTGCTTCATGCTCGCCAAGTCCATATTTAAATAAGCATCATCTATTTCGCTTATAAAACGAGATGGCTCACAATGCAGTAAGTTTCCGTGCCGGAATCGGCTGGTAGCAAAGCTTAAATATAATTTTTGTTCAGCTCGGGTAATTGCCACATAAAATAACCGTCGTTCTTCTTCCAGCTCCTGACGGTTCATCAGAGCCATTTGCGAAGGGAATAGGTTCTCTTCAAGTCCAACAATATGCACCACGGGGAATTCCAATCCTTTGGATGCGTGTATGGTCATCAATGAAATACAATCGCGGTCTGCATTCTTATCCCGATCATCGTCGGTGTATAAGGCCACGTTTTCTAAGAACATAGGAAGTGTTTTTTCTGATTCACTTTCATCGTCTTCGGTGAATTCTTGAACACTATTTAGGAACTCCGTGATGTTTTCGTACCGCGAAATTCCTTCTACCGATTTATCGTCATAAAGTGTTTTCAACATCCCTGTGCGTTTCGCGACATCCACAGCTACTTCATAGGCATTCTTTGTTTCATCCGGTTGCTTGAAACTATCCATCAATATACCAAACTGTTCCACTTTGCCGACGCTTGCACCTACTTCGGGGTATTGACGAATGTTTTTTACCACATCGTAAATGGGGATATTGTTTTGGTTAGCGATATAAACCAAACGTGTAATAGTGGTGTTCCCGATACCACGGGCAGGATAATTGATGATTCTTTTTAGCGCTTCTTCGTCATGTGGGTTAACAATCAGTCGTAGATAGGCCAACATGTCTTTCACTTCCCTGCGCTGATAGAAGCTCACCCCTCCATAGATTTTATAATCAATGCCTCTTTTCCTCAAGGCTTCCTCCATCGATCGACTTTGGGCATTGGTTCGATACAAAATGGCGAACGCTCGATTTGGTAAATGAAGTTTATGTTGATCCTCAAAGATGAGTTCGGCCACCTTTCGGCCTTCATCTGAATCGGATGGATTCCTTAGGACCGTGATTTTTTCACCTTCATCATTGGCCGTCCAAATTTCCTTTTTGAGCTGTTTTTTATTGTGTTGGATTAAGCTTGACGCGGCTTTGACAATGTTCTGAGTACTTCGATAATTCTGTTCCAATCGGAATGTTGCAACATCGGGATAATCTCTCTCGTAATTCAGTATGTTTTCAATATTTGCGCCACGGAATGCATAAATACTTTGGGCATCGTCTCCAACTACACAAATATTTTGATTGACCGCGGCCAATAGCTTGGTAATCATATACTGAACATGGTTGGTGTCCTGGTACTCATCCACAAGAATATATTTAAATCGATGTTGCCATTTATTCAGCACGTCGGGAAATTGACTGAGTAAGTAGTGTGTATTTACCAAGATATCGTCAAAATCCATGGCTCCTGCTTTGAAGCAGCGCGAGGTGTACTGCTTGAATATCTCGGCAAACTTAGGGCGCCCTGCCGCTTTGTCTGAATCGGTATATTCAGCGCTATTGGCGTATGCTTTTGAAGAAATGAGATTGTTTTTGGAAAGACTGATTCGGCTTAGGACTAGGTTAGGTTTATACAACTTGTCATCAATTTGCATTTCCTTAAGAATGGTTTTGATCAAACTCTTGGAGTCGTCAGAGTCGTAAATGGTGAAATTGGAAGGGTAACCGATTTTTTCTGCTTCCTGTCTGAGAATTCTGGCAAAAACAGAATGGAATGTACCCATCCATAGGTTTCTAGCCTCAGCCCCGACTAATTTTTCAATACGTTCCCGCATTTCTTTAGCCGCTTTGTTGGTAAAGGTGAGAGAAAGTATGTTAAACGGGTCAATTCCTTTATGCATTAAATACGCAATGCGATAGGTAAGCACCCTCGTTTTACCTGAACCAGCACCGGCAATGATCATGATGGGACCGTCCGTGTTTAACACTGCTTCCTTTTGGGAAGGATTCAGAGAGTCAATAAACGGAGGGGTATCATTATTTTCTTGCTGATCGGGCCATTGCATCATCCAACAAAAATATGCCCGATAAGGGGTTAGATTATCACCCGATTAGCAACAGATATCAACAAATTTTTATGGTTTTGATAAGGTGAATGTAAAGGTCGAGCCCTCGCCCTTAACACTACTTACTTCGATATGCTCTCCGTGCGCTTCAATGATGTGCTTGACAATACTCAATCCTAAACCGCTACCTCCTTTATCTCTGCTTCGGTGAGAATCTACGCGATAAAAGCGTTCGAAAATCCGTCCTAAACTCTCTTGTGGGATACCAATTCCATTGTCAGTTACTTCAATGATTAGTTGTTTTTCATTTTCCCTGATGTGGTAAGTAGTTTTACCTTTTTGTTTACCATATTTAATGGAGTTAAATCCCAAGTTTACTAATATCTGCCGGATTCTAACGCGGTCTGCAAAAACCAAATTCTCAGTGCTGTCAGAAATATGTTCTAAATTGAGTTCTTTTTGGGAAGCTTGAATTTCTAATTCTTCGCAAACTTCAGTGATCAGATCTTCAATGTTGAATGAGTCTTTTTCGATGGCTAACATGCCACTTTCAAACTTGGTGATGGCGTCCAAGTCGTTTACAATTTGACCCAATCGATCGGCGTTCTTATTGGCCTTATTAAGAAATTGCGTTAACATTTCTTTATCGATGTCTGGATCTTCCAAAACCGATTCGATATATCCTTGAATGGAGAATAGAGGAGTTTTCAATTCGTGGGCGACATTCCCAATATAATTTCGACGGTAGTTTTCAAGTTGTTGTAAACGCTGGAGTTCTTGTTTTCGTGCAATAAATAATCCCCGAAAACCCTCCTCAATGACCTGTGCCTTGGGGTTGAAAGCCTGTTTGAATTCCTTCTCTTCATTTAGTAACAGTTTTTCAAGATTTTTCATCACGCGTCTTTTTCTTGCCTGCCATATGAGCATGGAAATTAAAAAGCCCAAGGTGAACGACAAGACCGAAACGAAAATTGGGTATTGCGCCCAGTACAAAAGAATCGCAGGATCCATAAGATCAAAATTACAACATTTCTAAAGTGGCCCTACTTCCTGCTTGCAAAAAACTATCTTTGTCGTTGAAAATTTTATGGGTGATCAACAGCAATTCGAAAAAATCATTTCACACGCCAAAGAATACGGCTTCGTTTTTCCTTCGAGTGATATTTACGGTGGATTAGCTGCCGTTTATGACTACGGACAGAATGGGGTAGAACTAAGGAACAACCTTCGTCGTTTTTGGTATTTATCGATGACGCGTTTACATCAAAATATAGTAGGGCTAGATTCTGCTATCTTTATGCATCCAAAAGTATGGAAAGCAAGTGGTCATGTGGATGGGTTTAACGATCCTATGATCGATAATAAGGATTCTAAAAAGAGATATAGAGCCGATGTATTGATCGAAGAGCATCAAGAAAAGCTGAGACAAAAAATCCAAAAAGAGGTGGTAAAGGCCGCCAAACGATTTGGAGATAGTTTTGATGAACAGCAATATCGCGATACCAATCCTAGAGTAAAAGTCTACCAAGACCGCATTGATCACATGGATCAAGTGTTGAAAGATGGTCTTGAGATAGGAGAACTACATAAAATTAAAGAACTGATAGAAGCAGAGGAAATTGCCTGTCCTATCAGTGGTAGTAAGAACTGGACAGAGGTGCGTCAATTCAATTTAATGTACTCCACCCAAATGAATGCTACAGATGGACAGGATGCTAATCTTTATCTGAGGCCTGAAACCGCGCAAGGAATTTTTGTGAATTATTTGAATGTGCAAAAGACAGGCCGAATGAAGTTGCCATTTGGTATTGCGCAAACGGGTAAAGCGTTCCGTAATGAAATTGTTGCACGACAATTTATTATGAGAATGAAAGAGTTTGAGCAAATGGAGATGCAATTTTTCTGTAAGCCGGGCACTGAAAAAGAGTGGTATGAGCATTGGAAAGCTTGGCGCATGAAATGGCACGAAACATTAGGAACGCAAAGTGAAAAACTCAGGTACCACGATCATGTCAAGCTCGCGCACTATGCGAATGCAGCCGTTGATATTGAATATGATTTTCCCTTTGGTTTTAAAGAGGTGGAAGGCATCCATAGTAGAACCGATTTTGATTTGAAGCAACACGAAGAGTTTAGCGGTAAAAAGCTGCGTTATTTTGATGCGGAGTCAAATGAAAGCTATGTGCCGTATGTGGTCGAAACCTCTATTGGTTTAGATAGGTTGTTCTTGATGACCTTATCGGAGGCCTACACCGAAGAGAATGTCAACGGCGATACCCGAACGGTTTTAAAACTGCACCCGGCCATTGCACCGATTCAATGTGCTATACTCCCATTGGTGAAAAAAGATGGTTTGCCAGAATTAGCGGAGAAAATCTATCAAGATTTACGATTTGATTTCAATGTCTTCATCGAGGATAAGGACAGTATTGGTAAACGCTACCGTAGAATGGATGCCCTTGGTACGCCGTTTTGTGTTACCGTGGATCACGATAGCTTAACCAACGGCGATGTTACCCTTCGTTATCGAGACTCTATGGAGCAGGAGAGAATTTCTATTGAGAAGCTCGCGGACATCATCCGCAATCAAACATCTATGAATAATCTATTAAAATCACTATAGCCCTATGACCCCGAAATTAGAACAGTTTTCCTTCCAGGACCAGAAGGTTTTAATGCGAGTGGACTTTAATGTTCCCTTGAATGACCAATTTGAAATCACCGACGATTCCAGAATTAGAGCTGCTTTACCTAGCATCAATCATATCCTGAGCGAAGGAGGTGCAGTCATCATCATGAGTCATTTGGGTCGGCCAAAAAATGGACCTGAAGAAGCATTTTCTCTGAAGCATATTGTTGCGCGTTTATCTGAGTTAACGAACAAGGAGGTTCAATTTGCCAATGATTGTATGGGTGAAGGGGCCGTTGAAAAGTCGAAAGCTTTAGGAGCAGGTGAAATTTTGGTGTTGGAGAATCTCCGTTTCTACAAAGAGGAAACCAAAGGAGACTCAGATTTTGCTAGAAAGTTAGCATCTCTGGGTGATTTTTACGTGAACGATGCATTCGGAACAGCACATCGGGCCCATGCATCCACAGCCATCATTGCAGAGCATTTTGAGGGAAAGAAATCCATCGGGTTTTTAATGGCAAAAGAGATAGATAATGCCGAAATGGTAATGCAAAATCCTAAACGCCCATTTACAGCTATCGTAGGTGGTGCGAAGGTGAGCGATAAGATTCTTATTGTTGAGAATCTGTTAAACATCGCAGATCACATTTTAGTTGGGGGAGGTATGGCATACACTTTTTTCAAAGCACAGGGCGGTAAAATTGGGAATTCTCTGTGCGAAGATGATCGCTTAGATACCTGTAGAGCCATTCTGAAAAAGGCCGAAGAAAAAGGGGTGAAAATTCACCTGCCTGCCGATTCCATTATTGCAGATAAATTCGATGCACAGGCAAACACACAACATGCCCCGAGCAACGAAATAGCCGATGAATGGATGGGCTTGGATATCGGAACCTCTGCAACCGAGCAATTCAGCCGCGTACTTCTGGATAGTCATACCATCCTTTGGAATGGACCTATGGGTGTTTTTGAAATGGAAGCATTTGAAAAAGGGACCAAAGGAGTCGCTGAGTCGGTTGCACGTGCAACCGAGAATGGAGCATTTAGTCTAATTGGCGGTGGCGATAGTGCAGCTGCTGTTTATCGCTTTGGGTTTGAGAATCAAGTGAGTTACGTGAGTACTGGTGGTGGAGCACTTCTCGAGTATTTCGAGGGCAAGCAATTACCCGGAATTGCCGCTATAAACGGTTAAGTAATTTCTGTTTTTCCTTAGGGTTTAATTTCTCATTTTTGGAGAAGTAAGCCCTCATGACATCTGCAATGGGCAACCCTTTCTTTGCATGGGATATCAAGAACCGTTCATCCTTTGCGATGTGAGCGTTTAGATCCAACCAAGTAGGCGTTTCACACTCAAAACTATATCGAAGAAATCGCACTTCATAGTTCTTTGGATCTTTAGTTACCGCAATATTCAACAAGGAGTATGCCTCTTTGGCTAATGATATTTTAGTGGAAGGCCAATTGCTGTTTCTGGCTTCTAAGGCTTTGGATGTTCCTTGGTATGCCAAGAATATGGCAGTTTTTTCCGCAGAAGATAAGCGACTTAGCTGATTTATGGCTTTTGCTGATTTTAGGGCTTTTGTATATGATAGACGTATGTTTTTTAACCTCTCTGAATCAGGACTCTTCCAAGAGACGAAAACAAATACTAGTAATAATACGGTTATATACTTCCTCACCCCACAATCAACAACTCAATCCCTTATTGGTTTTATAACCATTTTTTTCGTCGGAAGAAATACAGCGTTCCTGCGGAAGATAAAATCATCAGGATTATGGCGAATAAGAATCCATATTCCCAATTAAATGCTTGAATGAAACGGAAGTTCATCCCGTAAACACTAGCAATGAGCGTTGGAGGCATGAATATCACCGAAGCAACGGTAAATATTTTGATGATCTTGTTCTGTTCGATATTTACAAGACCAAGGAAGGTATTTTGCAGGTACTCAAGTCGCTGAAAGGTGAAATTTGCGTGATCAATCAGTGAGTTGATGTCTTTAATTACAATTCGCAATCTTTCGAGATCATCACCTTCAAATTCTCGACTTTTTAATATGGCCGATAATACACGCTGCTTATCTACGGCATTTTGCCGAATTTCCATCGTCATTTCTTGTGTCCGTGAGATTTTCAAAATCAGTTCTTCATCGGGATTACCGCCAAAGGCCACGGTTTTTGAAAGGTCGGCTACCTGACGAGACAGATTTTCTAATAAGTCGGCATCGTTATCAACTCCAACCTCCAAGAGGGTGGCCATGATTTGTTTACCGCTATGAAAAAATCTTCCAGTTCCCTTGATCTTCTTTACACAATCTGAAAATGCGGTTAAGTCAGCGTCTCGGTATGTAAAAAGCACTTCGTCTTGAAGGATAAAGGATACCGCGTTTGAAATGAAATGATCTTGCTCTGAGTTTAACTGCAGGAAGTTGCTATTTGCAATGATCTCGTCGTCGGTTTCAAAGTAACGAGAAGAACTTTCAATCTCTAACTGTTGCTGTCTAGACTGAAATTTGAATTCGAAATGCGCCTCAACATCGGCGATCTCGGACGGACTTGGATTCTGAAGGTCAACCCATACCAATCCCTCTAGCGTCTCGAGTTGAGACAGCGTTTGCACTTTGTGCACGCGGTTTTGTCGCTTGTGGTATACGCGCATCATATGTGAAACAACTTCGAGGTTCGGGTTCCATGGTTAATTGGGTGCAAAGGTAACGGCTATCATTCAACATTCAAATTTTCATTGAATCTTAACTAGTATTTTGATCGATGTTTCCACCGTTTGTAGTACTTATAAGATTCAACTACCTCTGTGATATACATCCAAATCAAAAGGGGGGTGATTACAACAAAGAATTTGTTGTAATTCCAAGCATTTGAAAAGTCCAAGTGAAGGGCGTGCTGGGTCGCTCGAGTAATCCCACAACCAGGGCAATCAACGTCAGTGAGTAGTTTAGAGATGCAGATGGTGGGGCCGTGATCAAAAATATCAGCGGGGAGTATGATTAATACGAGGGGTACAAAAACAATGAGAACCCGGTAGAGGGTTCTCATTGTAGAAAATATTTTATTGATAAAAGATGTCATTAACCCATGGGGCCAAAGTTATCTGATTTGGGTGCGCCGTTGCTCGCTGAACCACCAGCTCTACCTAAGTCACCAATGATCAAGCGAATGAAGTCAATTAATACCCAAACACCACAACCACCTGCAGTCAATAGTTGTATCACACCAATAGTGGTGTAACCCAAATAAAAACGGTGTATGCCTAAACCGCCAAGAAAAAAGCAGAGTAAAATGGCGATAATTTGCTCGTCGCTACTCAATGGGATGCCTGAGCCTTGTGCCGCATCAGATTTTACACTCTGATTGGGTGCGTTTTTCTTTGTTTTAGCTTGTTTTTTCTCGATCTTTTCGACGGCTTTCTTAACTACTGCCTTTTGAACAAAATTGAGACTTTTAAATTCTTTAGTTTTAAATAAATCTTCAGCTTTTAATTGATTTTCGGGGATCACTTCATTTCGCTGAGAGTTGCTGATAATCAATTGAGTGCTTTTTTTACCTGTCTGAGCACTATTTCTAGGCGTCTCTTTTTTCTCTTGTGATGGCTTGGATTTGTAAGATTCTTTGGAAGAATTCATTCCCCAACCGCCACCAAATGCTGTCGCGTTTCTTTCAATAGTTGTAGAGCAGGAAGCGAATACCATCGCTACAATGCCTGTAAAAAGTAAATTTAATTTCATAGTAGGTTTTTTTGGTTACTACGCAATTTAGGGAAATCAATTCTATAACCTACCGAGAACTTGTTTTAATTTTAGTTCTATGACACCAAGAAGTGCTTCACGGAAAATTTTGGTACTCATTTTAGATGTTCCAGCTGTTCGATCCGTAAAAATAATAGGGTGCTCATGAATTTGATATCCCCGTACTTTTGCGCGGTATTTCATCTCAATTTGGAAGGCATACCCTCGAAATTTAATATGGTCAATATCAAGATTTTCTAAAACTTCTCTTTTGTAGCACACAAAACCTGCGGTGGTGTCTGCAATTTTTAGTCCCGTAATGAACCGTACATATTTTGAAGCGTAATAGCTCATCAATACTCTTCCCATTGGCCAATTCACCACATTCACAACACCCCCCACATAACGAGAACCAACACAAACATCCGCATCATTCTCGCAGTGCTCAATGATATGTGGTAGTTGATCAACCGGATGTGAAAAATCACAGTCCATCTCACAAATAAATTGGTAATCTCGATCAAGAGCCCAATGAAAGCCCGCAATGTACGCCGTACCTAAACCATTTTTTTCGGTTCTTTCCAATAAATGAAGTCGATCGGAGAATTTAGCTTGTAAATCTTTTACAGCTTGACCGGTTCCATCGGGTGAATTATCATCCACAATTAAAAGGTCGATTCCCTTTTCAAGAGCTATAACAGTATCGATCATTCGTTCGATGTTTTCGATTTCGTTGTAGGTAGGAATAATGACCAAATAAGGTGGATGGCTCATGAGGAAAACAAAAGTAGTCGATTTTTCAATATATCAATCGCTATTTTCGTGATACACAACCATGGATAAAGGGGTTTTACAGAAGATTTTGTTTTTAGACAGAGATGGCATCATTAATCATGATCCCGGAGATTACACCAAATCAGTAGAGGAGTTTCATATACTACCCGGATTTTTACAAGCTGCAAAATCGTGGATTGATAAGGGCTATGTGCTTGTGGTTATTACCAATCAGGCCGGAATTGATAAAGGCTTGTACACGCGAAACGATGTTGATGCCATTCATCAATTTTTACAAGGGAATTGTATCAGAGAGGGGTTCAGAATAGAATCATTTTACTATTGTGTACATCACCCCGATTTTAGTGGTAAATGCCTTTGTAGAAAGCCAGGGTCTCTCATGATAGAAAAGGCGTTGCACGCCTTGAATGGCGATAGTTCACAATCGGTTATGTTTGGTGATAAACCCAGGGATATTGAAGCGGCTAATGCCGCTGGGGTTTACGGTATACTCAGAGACACAAACGCAGGGTTACCTGTTTTTGATTCAAGTTTGTTGGCACGGTAATTGTACCTCGTTTGTTTAAATCGTAAATTTGAAGAGATGAAAATAAAATTGTCGTTCTTAGTTGCCGCCTTGACCTTTTTCGGGGCCGTTCATGCGCAGGAGCAAACCGTTCCAAATGCAAAAGTTAAAAATATCAATCAAGTGGATATCGATTTTAGCGAAGTGATCGACTCTGGTAAAATTACGGTGGTTTCATTTTGGGCAACTTGGTGTGGCCCTTGTATTAAAGAACTCCGCGCGATAGACGAATATTACGAAATCTGGCAGGAAGACTACAACATGAAGTTTGTGGCAGTTAGTATTGACGATGCAAGAAATGTGAAAAAAGTAAAGCCGTTCGTGCTAGGTGAAGGTTGGACTTATGACGTTATTCTCGATCAAAACCAAGAATTGGCAAGGAAAATGAATGTAAACAATCCTCCAATGACCTTTGTGATTGACGGATCAGGAAATATTGTGTACTCACATCAAGGATATACTCCAGGAGCTGAATTTGAGCTAGAGGAGCAACTAAAGAAATTGCAAGAGTGATGTTAGGTTAATTTCAAAACAACGAATGGCGGCCAAGTGTCGCCATTTTTATTTATTACCAGTTTCGCAGCAGTATATTTGTGGCATGCAGAAACCATCACTTCCTTCGGGAACGAGGGATTTTGGCCCTAAGGCTTTTGAACAAAGGCGATACGTCATGGGTGTCATGGAAGAAGTTTTTCGCTTACATGGATTTCAAGGAATAGAAACCCCAGCGTTGGAAAACTTATCAACTTTACAAGGTAAATATGGAGATGAGGGAGATCAATTGTTGTTTAAGGTATTGAACTCGGGTGATTTTCTGTCAAAAGTAAAAGAAGAGGATAAGGCGAATATCCAGTCAAAGGAATTGCTACCAAAAATATCCAATAGGGGATTGCGTTACGATCTCACGGTTCCATTAGCAAGGTTTGTGGTCATGAATAGTAATGAGATTCAATTTCCATTTAAGCGTTATCAAATGCAGCCCGTTTGGAGAGCCGATAGGCCACAAAAAGGTCGATACCGTGAATTTTGGCAGTGCGACGTGGACGTAGTTGGAACCAAAAGTGTAGTTTCAGAAGCCGAATTAATAGACATTTATTTAGAAGTTTTCAAGGCCCTTGATTTGGGTGTAATCGTAAAAATCAATCACCGTGGTATTTTGGATAGCTTTTTATCGATTGCTGGAAATCAGGAGAATTGGAATTCTTTCATGCAAGCCATTGATAAGTTTGATAAAATCGGACTTGAAGGGGTAAATACAGAGCTGCAAAACCGTGGCCTATCGCATATGTTAGAGGTTTGGGAGGCATACAGCAAACTATCAGAACAACAAGATATAACCCAGTTGATTGAAGGATTACGAAATATACCTGAATTACAAGGCGAGGAATTAGAGTTAGGGATATTGGCTCTAACCGAGGTGATGGAATTGGTTACTGACAAATCATCGGTTATGTGGGATTTACGTTTGGCACGTGGATTGAGTTATTACACCGGATGTGTTTTTGAAGTCCTTCCTAATGATCAGCGCTTAGACGAACGATTTAATATTGGAAGCATTGGCGGTGGAGGTAGGTACGATAATCTTACGGGGATTTTTGGCATGAAGGATGTGGCTGGAGTAGGGGTTTCATTTGGCTTAGACCGTATTATGGATACCTTGGCAGCGATTGAAAAAGAGGAAGAAGTAACCAACCAGAACGGAATATTATTCTGTTGTATGGATAAAGAATCACTGCCACTAGCTGTAACTCTTTCGCGTGAATTGAGATCTTTCGGCTTGTCAGCGGAGATTTATCCAGGTGCGGTCAAATTGAAAAAACAATTAGATTATGCTAACCAAAGAAATAAGCAATGGGCTGTGATTATTGGAGAGTCGGAGCGTGAGTCAGGAGAACTATCGGTAAAAAATCTCGTTTCGGGGGAACAGTCAAAAGTGATTCAGGCGGAATTAAAAAATCATTTCTAATATGCAGGAGAATTACACCTTAGATGAGGCTTTAGTAGCGTTGGAGTCCAACGTGTTATTGGATGATGCAACCCGCGAAAGGATGGAACGCAGCGTAACGTTTCTAAAGCAACATATCGAAAAATCTACCGCTCCAATTTACGGTATCAATACAGGTTTTGGTTCGTTGCAAAATGTGGGCATTTCTCAAAATGAATTGGAAGAGTTACAAGAGAATTTGCTCATTACACATGCTTCAGGAGTAGGTGAGTTGTTATCGGAGGAACTCACTCGAATCATGATGTGGCTAAAAATGCTCAATATGAGTAAAGGGCACTCGGGTATAAGGCCCGTTATTTTTGATCGATTGGCATTGATGTATAACGAAGGAGTTACTCCTTTGGTAACAGAACAAGGATCATTGGGCGCCTCAGGTGACTTGGCACCATTATCACAAATGTCACTACCACTTATCGGAAAGGGACGTGTAAGGATTGATGGTCAAATCATGGATTCAGATCAATGGCTTTCTTCTAGGGGCTTGTCGCCGATTACATTGCATCCGAAAGAAGCATTAGCCTTGATTAATGGAACTCAATTTATGTTGGCTCATGCCATTCAAGCGTATAGTCAAATTAAAAAGATCGAAGATAAACTACCTTGGATTACATCTCTGAGTTTAGATGCCTTTGATTGTCGATTAGAACCTTTTCATCCCGCCATTCACGATGTAAGACCACATGCAGGTCAGATTAGAGCAGCGGCGGAGATTAGATCTATTTTAGACGATTCTGAAACAGCACAATTGCCAAAAAAACAAGTGCAAGATCCTTATAGTTTTAGGTGTGTTCCTCAGGTGCATGGAGCTAGTTACGATGCTTTGGCCTATTGCTTTTCGGTTTGGGAAGTGGAACTTAACTCTGTGACAGATAACCCAAGTGTATTTGAAGAGGAATCAACCGTGCTTAGTGGAGGGAATTTCCATGGGCAACCTTTGGCTTTGACCTTAGATTACGCGGCAATGGCAGTAGCTGAATTTGCAAATATTTCAGAGAGAAGAACCTACCTATTGGTAGGAGGACAGCGAGATTTACCTGCCTATCTCGCTGAAAAATCAGGAACAGATTCGGGGATGATGATAGCACAATATGCAGCGGCGGCCTTAGTAAGTCAGAATAAACAGCTTTGTACACCGGCTTCTGTGGATAGCATTGTCTCCAGTAACGGACAAGAAGACCATGTTTCAATGGGTGCGAATGCGGCAACCAAGTTGCTTAGAGTGGTGGAGAATACTTTGAATGCCTTGTCGATTGAATGGTTGACCGCTTGCAAGGCTATGAATGTAAGGTCATCTAAAACAGGAACGGAGCTGCAAAAACGATTTACGGATTTTGTTCAAAATCATGACTTGAATCATCGATCAAGACCCATGCAAGATTTAATAAAGGATTCTTACCATTATTGTTGGGAGAGCTGAATAGCGTCTTCGATAATCTGAAGGATTTCCTTTCTACCTACTTTGGTATTTGCAGAACTTATGACAAACGGGGGTAATTCCTCCCAAGCTTCATATAGTGCATTCTCAATGGCCTTTAGGTTTTCTTTTAATGCTTCTGGTTTTAGTTTGTCGCTTTTCGTGCCAACTAAAACAAGAGGTATGCCGTGAATACCGCAGTCATTGATGAATTCAAGGTCAATGGTTTGAGGTGGTATTCTCAAATCAACCAAAACAAATAAAGCCGATAGATTTTCTCTCTTGGTGAGGTAGTACCGAATCATGTTTTTAAACTCAGTACGTCGTTTTTTAGAAACTTTAGCGTATCCGTATCCAGGTAAATCGCATATATGAAGACGTTGATCAACATCAAACAAATTGATGGTTTGAGTCTTTCCTGGTTTTGAGCTTGTGCGGGCTAATTCTTTTTGTCCAACGAGCATGTTAATCAAAGAAGATTTGCCGACATTACTTCTCCCGATAAAAGCAAACTCCGGCTTGTTGCTGTCGGGAATGTCGACAGATTTTTCCCAGCTTCCGATGTAGGTGGCGTGTTTCATAGATGAGGGTCGATTTAGCCCAATGTAAAGGACTATATTTGCGGAATATTTTGAGTTCTCCAATAAAACCCAATCCGAAAATAGATACCTCAAAGAAACAACAAGTTGAGGAAATGTTTGATAACATATCGGCTAGATATGATTTCCTTAATCATTTTTTGTCTCTTGGCATTGATAAGGCTTGGAGAAAAATAGTAAGGAAACGAGTGGCAGAAACAGGGGCTAAGTTCATTTTGGATGTAGCTACTGGTACTGCAGACCTTGCCATTGAGTTATCCAAAATACCTGATTCAAAAATTATCGGGATCGATATCTCACGAGGAATGCTAGATCGTGGCGATGTCAAAATTGATCAGTTGAAACTTAATGAGCGTATCACGCTTCAACAAGCTGATTCTGAGGACTTACCCTTTGAGGACCATACATTTGACGCCATTACTGTGAGTTTTGGAGTGCGCAATTTTGAAAATTTGGAAAATGGGATGAAGGAAATGTGGAGAGTATTGAAACCAGGCGGTATGTTGGCTGTTCTTGAGTTCTCAAAACCTCGGAACCCTTTGTTTAGCGCGATTTATTGGTTTTATTTTAAATATGTTTTACCAACCGTCGGACGATTGGTAAGTAAAGATGCTACCGCTTACACGTATTTACCACAGAGCGTTGCTGCATTTCCTGAAGGAGATAAATTTAAAGAACTTGCCAAATCTTACGGCTTTTCCGACGTTAAATTCAAAGGACTTACCTTTGGGATATCAACTTTGTATCGTTGCGTAAAATAATTGCCATAACATTAATCTGTGTGTGGTTTGTACCGACACAAGCCGTTCCTCGCGACCCAAATCGGACCTTGCGAAAAAGGTTTTTCTGGGGAATCGCTTTCAGTGGTACACAGGCACTGATGAAAATGGAATTGCATCCTAGCTTTTGGAACCGTACTGATTCCTTATTGAATATTTCTCCAATGGCGCAGCTTGGAGGTGGCTTTGGAGGTACCGTTGCGATGCGTGTAGGGCAAAGAATGGAATTGAAGCTCAATACCATGCTTCAATTACACAACCGAGACATTGAATTTGACTGGGCTAACCGACCCACCGAGAAACTAACGATAGAAACCATCTCGTTAGACTTACCGTTGACCATGAAGTACCGCTCGGATATGCCGAATAATACTGGATTTTATGCATTGGGCGGTGTGAGATGGTCTCACGATTTTCAAAGCAATGAGGATTTGGTTATTGGCGAAACCAAGCCCTTAATTGCCATGAAGAAAAATACATATTACTACGAATTCGGTGCTGGGTTTGAGTTTCGTCTAGATTATGTGGATTTATCCATCGAACTTAAGATGTCAAATGGAATAAATGATGCCCTCGTGCGAGTGCCTGATAGTTATTACTCAGGTTCAATGAGTGCATTCAGACCGAGGCTTTTCTCGCTAACTTTAATGGCTCAAAACTGATATGCCCTTTACTTTTGATCTCCAAAAAACGGATGAAAAGTCAAATGCTCGCGCAGGTGTAATCCAAACCGACCACGGTGCCATTGAAACACCTATTTTTATGCCCGTAGGCACCGCCGCTACGGTGAAAGGTGTCCCTAGAAATTTCCTAAAAGAAGAGATAAACGCCGATATTATACTGGGCAATACCTACCATTTGTATCTCCGTCCAGGTACGGATATCCTTAAAGAAAGTGGAGGTATTCACGGATTTTCAAATTGGGATCGACCCATTTTGACGGATAGTGGTGGGTACCAGGTTTATTCTTTGGCTAATACCAGAAAAATAGAAGAGGAAGGAGCTATGTTTAAAAGTCACATTGATGGCTCCAAGCATACCTTCTCTCCGGAAAATGTTATGGATATTCAACGGGTATTGGGTGCAGATATTATCATGGCGTTTGATGAATGCACGCCTTATCCGTGTGAGAAGGATTATGCACGCAATAGTATGCACCTTACCCATCGATGGTTGGACCGTTGCATGAAGAGATTTCATGAAACGGAGCCCTTGTACGGTCATCACCAAGAGTTATTTCCAATTGTACAAGGTAGTGTTTATCCAGAATTGCGGAAGGAAAGCGCTGAGTATGTTATAAAACATGAGGCAGGAGGATATGCCATCGGTGGATTGAGTGTTGGAGAGCCTCATGAAGACATGTATGCCATGACCGAGGAAGTGAACCATATCTTACCAGTGGATAAACCAAGGTATTTAATGGGTGTTGGAACGCCGGAGAATATATTAGAGTCTATTGAGCGAGGAGTTGATATGTTCGACTGCGTTATGCCTACTCGAAATGCGCGAAATGGCATGTTGTTTACTTCTAATGGGATCGTGAATATTAGAAATAAGAAATGGGAGAGGGTTTTTGAGTCTATCGATTCAATAATAACGCCCGATTATTCTTTCGCTTATATGCGACATTTATTTGCGGCGGGAGAGATGTTAGGGCCTATCATTGCTAGTATACAAAACCTTTCTTTTTATCTTTGGATGGTTCGTGAGGCACGTAAGCATATTGTTGAAGGTGACTTCACGGAATGGAAGAGCCGGGTCCTCCCAGTGTTTTCTCAAAGACTGTAACCAATTTGAAATGGCGGATTAACATATTAGACCGTTACATCGCGTCAAAATTTGTAAAGACATTTTTTGTTACCATCTCCTTGTTTATCATCATCATCATCGTATTTGATGTTGCTGAAAAATTGGATGACTTTTTAAAAAGGGATGCACCCATTTCGGAAATTATTGGGGTGTATTATGTGAGTTTTATACCAACACTCATTAATACCTTCAGTCCGATTTTTATTTTTATTTCTGTGCTTTACATGACCTCTCGATTAGCTGGTCGTACCGAAATCATTGCAAGTTTGTCTGTTGGTGTTTCGCTGCTCAGGATTTTTCGACCCTATATGGCAGTTGCAACGTTTTTCGCATGGGGTAGCTATATGTTGAATGCCTGGGTGATTCCTATAACGGATAAGGATAGGGTTAAATTTGAGTACAAATACTTGAGGAATTTTTGGGACGAAACCAGAAATAGCATTTATCGACAGCTCAAACCGGGTACAATCATGTACATGGAGTATTTCGCTAATCATGATAGTACGGGCTTGGGTGTGACATTACAACAATTTGAAGGAACAGAATTGAAAAGTACGCTTTTTGGTAGATTCATACGTTGGGATCGATCCAAGCAAACTTGGAGACTTGACCAAGTAACAACCAGAGAATTTCTTCCAAATGGGAATCAAATTGTGAAAACCATGTCACACATGGATACCTTAATTCCATTCAATCCTTCAAATTTCTTTTTTCGTGTAGAGGATATTCAAAGTTTGAACCAGAAGGAATTGGTGGAATTCATTAAAAAGGAAAGAAATCGTGGTTCTCCAAATGTTCCAGCATTAGAAACAGAGAAGTATAGGCGTTATGCGTCTCCTTTTAGTACGTTTATTTTAATTGCCATTGGCATCGCAGTGGCAGGTAAGAAAACGAGAGGAGGAATTGGTATCGCTTTGGCAGTTGGAATCTTTGTGATTTTATTCTTCTTATTCTTTAGTAAATACTTTATATCTCTCGGAGCAACAGGGGTGATGTCACCTTCATTAGCCGTATGGATGCCTAATTTCCTGTTTGTGCCAGTTGCTTGGCTGTTTTATCGTTTCGCTCAGAAATAGATTAGTCTACAACCAAAACCAAGCCTTTTAGATAATGACCTTCTGGATGGAATAGGTTTACGGGATGGTCGGCTCCTTGATTCAGTCGATGCAATACCCGAGCATTTCTTCCGCTTTCTATGGCTGCAGCACGTACGGTATTTTCAAAAAGCACGGGGTCAATTACTTGAGAGCAAGAAAAGGTAAATAGCAATCCCCCTGGTTCAACCCGTTGAATACCTAGGTGATTCAATCGTTTATAGCCCATGGTGGCTGAGTGTTTTTTCTTGATGCTTTTTGCAAAAGCGGGGGGATCTAATACCACAATATCGTATTCGTGCGATTCATCTTTAAGATATTCTAACACATCGGCGCAAATGCCTTCATGCCGGTTTTCAAACCCATTTAGATTCGCATTTTCATTGGCGAGGACTATGGCTTTTTCGCTGATATCAACTGAAATGGCCCGTTTTGCATTACCGGCTAATGCGGAGATTGAAAATCCTCCCGAATAACTAAAGGTATTCAGTACTGTTTTGCCTTCTGCGTATTGTCTGAGTAAGTTACGGTTGTCTCTTTGATCGAGGAAGAATCCTGTTTTTTGACCCGTTTCCCAATTGATAAAAAATTGATAATCGTTTTCCTTCACGATCACGGGTTTTGTGGGAGAATTTCCCAACAGATAACCATCCTCTACTGTGTCGTCGTGCATGGCTGCTTTACTCTTTGAGTAGATACGTTCCACTTTCTTACCAAAGACATTCTTTAATGCTTCGGAAATGTCTTCGAGAAGATTGAAGATTCCATCTGTGTGTGCTTGTAACACGATGTTGTTATCATATACATCAACTACGAGTCCTGGAATGCCATCGCCTTCCCCATGAATAAGTCTGAATGCAGTTGTTGACGTATTCCATCCTAAATGACATGCTTGTCGGATGAGTAAACTTTGCCTAATTCGATCCTCCCAAAATGAAACATGGATTTCACGAGTTTCAAAGCTTAACATTCTCAGTGCGATGCTGCCATCGGAAACATATGCAATGCCAAGTGAGTCACCATTAGAATTGAATACTTCGATTAAATCTCCAGAATTACAGGGTTCGATGGATTTGATTGCACCCGAGAAAACCCAAGGGTGTTTTCTGTTTATCGCGGTTTCTTTTCCTTTTTTGAGGATGGCTTTTTTGAGCATGTGCTACAAATGTCCGAGATTTCTATGAAATTTGATTCTATGAAGATTTCCGTCCGTAAAATAACTCAAGTATTAGAAACAGTGGCTCCACCATCTCTTCAGGAGTCATACGACAATAGTGGATTGATTGTGGGCAGTAAAGACGACATCGTTGAGAAGGCCCTTCTTTCTTTGGATTGCACGCCTGCTATTGTTGAAGAAGCCATCCGTGAGGGTTGCGATATGATTATTGCTCATCACCCAATTGTGTTTAAAGGGTTAAAACGTTTCAACGGTAAGAACTACGTAGAGAAAGCGGTTATGTTGGCGATTAAACATGATATCGCCTTGTACGCATGTCACACCAATTTAGATAACGTATTGCATAATGGCGTAAACGCTAAAATAGCAGAGAAATTAGGATTGATCAATACGAGGATTATGTCTCCAAAAGGTGGACTGCTATTAAAACTTGGTGTTCATGTGCCAGAGGATCATCTATCAATGATTGAAGCCGTTATGTTCGAGCACGGAGCAGGGAACATTGGAAATTATTCAGAATGCGGGTTCTCTTGGGGCGGAAGAGGATCATTCACGCCTAATAATGTTGCAAAACCATTCATCGGTTCAGCAAATGAATCAACGGAGGGACTCGAAAAACGCATTGAAGTACTGGTTCCTGAATACTGCTTGTCGTCGGTATTAGTCGCTATGAAAGAAGCGCATCCGTACGAGGAAGTGGCTTACGATGTGGTGCAATTAAAAAATAATTGGCAGGAAGTAGGCTCGGGAATGATTGGTGAATTGCCATCATCCCTATCCATGAGTGATTTTATTGAAACGGTAAAAACCAAGATGGAGTTGGTTCACTTTAAAGGAACAAAATCAAATAGAACCGAAATAAAGAAAGTCGGTATTTGCGGAGGTGCAGGGTCTTTTTTAATACCACAAGCCATGGCCAGTGGCTGTGATGCATACATTACCTCCGACGTGAAATATCATGAGTTTTTTGATACGGAAGGAGGGATGTTTTTATGCGATATAGGTCATTACGAATCAGAGAAATATACCATTCCATTGTTTAGGGAGATACTCTCAGAAAAAATCCCTAATTTTGCAACCATTTTTGCACAGACTGACACTAACCCTGTACAATACCACTAACCTATGGACGTTACCGTAAATAAAAAACTACAAGACCTCTGGAAGTTGCAACAGATCGACAACAAAGCTGATCAGTTGAGAGCTGTTCTTGGTGAATTGCCTATGGAGGTCGCTGACCTTGAGGATGATATCGCTGGATTAGAAACAAGATTAGAACACATTCAAGAAGAAATCGACGGATACAATACCGAGATTTCTGCTAAGAAAAATTCAATTAAAGACTTTGAGGCAGCCATTGCGAAATACGACGAGCAGTTAAATCATATCAAGAACAGCCGTGAGTACGAAGCAATCGATAAGGAGAAGGAAATAGCTGGTCTTGAAATTTTATCGGCTGAAAAGAAGATCAAAGATTTTACAGCTCAAATCGAAATGAAGAATGAGGTTCTTACAGAAACTCAAAATAGTTTAGATTCCCGTAAGGCTGATTTGGATTACAAAAAGAAAGAGCTAACAGAAATAGAAAAAGAGAACGAAGAGGAGATCAATAAATTAATGAAGGACCGTGAAGGTGCTTTGAAAAAATTAGATGATCGTTACAAGCGTGCCTACGAGCGTATCCGAAACAACATGAAGAATGGTGTGGCTGTTGCTCCGATTGTACGTAGTTCTTGCGGAGGTTGCTTTGCAAAGGTACCACCACAACGTCATAGCGATATTCGTGCACACATTCGTATCATTGATTGCGAACACTGTGGCCGTATTTTGGTTGACGAGGCAATAAGTGGTATTGCTGCTTTTGATCCAGAGAAGGAGGCAAAACCAACACGTAGAAAAATGCGTCTTTCTAAGAAGTAATGAAAGATATAATCATAGAGAAAGGCCGCTGTTAAGCGGCCTTTTTTATTTCACGAATAATCTAATATTAGTACTGTTCTCTATCTGAAGGGAAATCAGTAGACTTTACATCAGTTATGTATTGCTCAACGGCACCTTTCATCTCGTCGTAGAGGTTAAGATATCTTCTTAAGAAGCGTGGATTGAACTGTTTATTGATTCCAAACATATCATGTGCGACTAACACTTGTCCGTCTACTCCGTTTCCCGCGCCAATACCAATCACAGGTATATTCAAATTCTCAGCAACGCGAGCGGCTAAATCTGCAGGTATCTTCTCTAGTACAAGAGCAAAGCAACCCGCTTCTTCTAACATTTTACTATCCTTGATTAGTTTTTCTGCTTCTTCGTTTTCAGTTGCTCTAACTGCATAGGTCCCAAATTTATAGATGCTTTGAGGAGTTAGCCCTAAGTGCCCCATAACGGGAACTCCTGCTGTTAGGATTCGTTTAATGCTTTCTAGGATTTCTTCACCACCTTCCATTTTAATAGCATGGGCACCGCTTTCCTTCATTATGCGTATGGTTGAGTTTAGCGCCTCCTTACTATTTCCTTGATAGCTTCCAAATGGAAGATCAACAACAACCAAAGCTCTATCTATTCCTCTTACAACACTGGAAGCATGATAAATCATTTGGTCTAGAGTAATTGGAAGCGTGGTTTCGTGTCCTGCCATTACATTTGATGCGCTATCCCCAACTAGAATGACATCTATACCTGCGTCATCAATGATTTTGGCCATTGAATAATCATACGCCGTTAGCATGGATATTTTCTCATTTCTTATTTTCATTTCACTAAGTACATGAGTAGTAACCTTTTTGATTTCTTTGTGAACTGACATTTTCAACTGCAATATTTAAGATAATTTCTTATTTATCTTCATTTTTAGTCGATTTACTTTCATTGAATGCATTCCTTTAATAAAACTATGAGGCGGTTTTGATACATTTGTCGTAGTAAATGAGAGGATTTGTAAGTCGTTCAAGAGCTTTAGTGGTGGGTTTGCTAATGTTGTTTTTTACCTCGTGCGAAAACGATGTAGATATTACGGCTGAGTGGAAGGAAGTTATTGCGGTATACGGGTTGTTGGATCCTTTGCAGGAGTCCCAGTACATCAAAGTAAATAAGGCTTTTCTGAACGAAGACGGTAGCGCGTATAAGATTGCTCAAATTCCTGATAGCCTGTTTTTGGACTCGGCAAATGTTACACTTACTCGATTGAATACGGGTCAACGCATTTCACTATTTAGAGTGGATGAGGTAACCAAGGACTCTGGTACATTTAGTAGCGCCGTAAATTATTTGTACAGGACGGATGAGAAAATTTTTGAAAATGAACCTTATCGTCTCGAAGTTAATAGCCCGCGCTCGGGTATGACAGCTCAAAGCAGCATTTGGACGTTGGGTTCAACCAGGATTGAGGCACCTTTTAAAACAAGTAATCCTGTTTTTTCTTTGGCATCAAGATTCATTTTTGTCCAATATATGCCAGGGTCCAACGCACACGCCTATGACATCAAGATGAAGGCTGAGATTGAGGAGTATACAAAGGATACCGTTTTTCTCAGGAAAAAAGACCTTACATGGAACATGATTACCAATTACCGCGTAGATCCTAGATTTCCCAATCGTGTTTTACACCAGGTGGAGCGGGAGGCGTTTATGCAGTTCCTCGCATCGAGTCTAGATTCTTCACTGCCTGTAATCAGAAATCTAAAATCAGTGAGTATCGAGTATTATGCCGGTGGTGAAAGTTTGGTGGATTATATTTCAGTAAACGAACCAAGTATAGGTATTGTGCAGAAAATTGCGGACTACTCCAATGTCACAGGTGGCACGGGTTTATTTGGCTCGAGGTGCCAACAGGGTATATATAATGTTCCAATTGAGCCAGCGACCATTGGATTTTTAGCATCAAGGCCTGTTACCATGGGATTGAACTTTATGCGACTGCCTTAAGTCGTGCATCATCGTCAGTAAAACTGACAATTAGTGACGTGATTTTTTTTCATTTCGGGGTGCAATCCGCCATTTTGACATAAGCCAAGTGGCTTTTTTGTATTGGCATTCCATTTGCGAACAATAAGACAAAAGATATTTATCATGAGCAAAATAATTGGAATTGACTTAGGAACGACGAATAGCTGTGTAGCAGTGCTCGAAGGTAATGAGCCTGTTGTGATACAGAACAGTGAAGGTCATAGAACAACACCTTCTATTGTAGCTTTCTTAGACAATGGAAATGGCGAACGTAAAGTGGGTGATCCTGCAAAACGCCAGGCAATCACAAACCCAAATAATACCATTCACTCGATCAAGCGTTTCATGGGAGAGAATTTTTCTTCTATGTCAAAGGAAGCTGGAAGAGTCCCTTACGAGGTGGTGAAAGGTGATAACGATACACCACGTGTGAAAATTGGCGATCGTCAGTATACCCCACAAGAAATCAGTGCTATGGTTCTTCAGAAGATGAAGAAGACAGCGGAAGACCACTTAGGTCAAGAAGTAACCCGCGCCGTTGTGACGGTACCGGCTTACTTTAACGATGCACAACGTCAAGCTACCAAAGAAGCCGGTGAAATCGCTGGTTTGAAGGTTGAGCGTATCATTAACGAGCCTACAGCTGCAGCGTTAGCTTACGGTCTAGATAAAACGGATCGCGACATTAAAATTGCGGTTTACGATTTAGGTGGTGGAACCTTCGATATTTCGATTCTTGAGCTAGGTGATGGTGTATTTGAAGTGAAATCAACCAATGGTGATACCCATCTTGGTGGTGATGATTTTGATCAGGTTTTAATCGATTGGATGGCTGAAGAATTTAAGGCGGATGAGAACATCGATCTTAGAAAAGACGCTATGGCTCTTCAACGTTTGAAAGAGGCTGCAGAGAAAGCAAAAATTGAGTTATCATCAAGTACTGAAACAGATATAAACTTGCCATATGTAACTGCGGTAGATGGAGTTCCTAAGCACTTGGTTCGTAAGTTGACGCGTGCAAAATTTGAGCAGTTAGCAGAAGGCTTAATTCAAGGAACATTAGCACCTTGTAAAAACGCGCTAAAAGATGCGGGTTTAAGTGCAAGCGATATTGATGAGGTTATCTTAGTTGGTGGATCTACTCGTATCCCAGCCATTCAAACACTAGTAAAAGAGTTCTTTGGAAAAGATCCTTCAAAAGGGGTGAACCCAGATGAGGTAGTTGCCGTTGGAGCTGCGATTCAAGGTGGAGTATTAACAGGTGAAGTAAAGGACGTTTTATTACTTGACGTTACTCCTTTGAGTCTAGGTATTGAGACCATGGGTGGTGTAATGACCAAGATGATTGAGTCTAATACAACCATCCCAACCAAAAAGGCAGAAACTTTCTCTACTGCGGCTGATAATCAGCCGTCCGTTGAAATACATGTACTTCAGGGTGAGCGTTCAATGGCGGCAGATAACAAAACTATCGGTAAGTTTATCCTAGATGGTATTCCACCATCTCCAAGAGGAGTACCTCAAATTGAAGTATCATTCGATATTGATGCGAATGGTATTTTAAATGTGTATGCGAAGGATAAAGCGACTGGAAAAGAACAAAAGATTCGTATCGAGGCAAGTTCTGGTTTGAGCAAAGAGGAAATCGAGCGCATGAAGAATGAAGCCGAGCAAAATGCTGATGCAGATAAGCAACGTAAGGAGGAAATCGACAAATTCAACGCTGCTGATTCATTAGTGTTCCAAACCGAGAAGCAGTTAAAGGAGTACGGTGATAAGATTCCAGATGAAAAGAAAGGTCCTATCGATGATGCTTTAGCGAAATTGAAAGAGGCGGTTGCAGCCAAGAATATGGCGGATATCGAAGCACACACTGAAACCCTTAATACTGCGTGGCAAGCAGCAAGTGAAGACTTATACAAAGCAACGCAGGGTGATGCAAATGGTCAGCCAGGGGCTCAAGGAGATGCGGCATCCGGTGCATCTGCTGACGGAGCAAGCTCAGGCGAAGACGAAGTTCAAGATGTGGACTTTGAAGAAGTAAAATAACCCATCTTTCGAGATGTTCAAAGGGCTGCTAGATGCAGCCCTTTTTTTATGCTCATTATCCCTTTACTTTTGCGTTATGCGAGGACTTGCAACTTTAATGATACTTCTTTTTGTTGGTGCCTGTGGAAGTGATTCTTCTGATGAGGTTGATCAATCAATTTCCCTAGAAAATGAAGCGGTAGGGAAAAGTAACGCTGATCCACTGATTAATGATGGCACATCCAATTCTGAAACTGGAATTCCTACAGAGAAGGAAATGCAAATCATTTTTGAAGAATCCGCCACTGAGTTTGCCAATTCCTTTAGAGAAGGTAATTTTAAAACCTTTATTTCCTATATGCATCCAACTTTAGTGAGGGCACAAGGCGGTAATATGGAGTTTGAGGAAAAACTAAAGAAGATGGAAAACCCATATGAACTTAAGGCTTTCCGTAAATGGGAAGTAGGACCCGTTCGAGCGATTAAAGAAGTAAAAGATAAGTCAGGTAAGCATTCAGGCTGGTACTGTGTAATACCAGTAACGCGTTGGTTGAAAAACGCCCCTGATAGTGTGGCGCAACAGCAGTGGCTTGCTGGCCAAAGTCTCAATCAGGGGCGTAATTGTTATTTTATGGATATCACCGGTACCGAAGAACAGCAGGCATATCAAATTATGCCAGATCTTCGATATTTATTTGAGGAAAACTAGCTATTCGCTTTAGCGTGATCCGCCAAAAACTGAGCGAGACCCTTATCGGTAAGAGGGTGATTTAACATACCCAAAATGGCATTTAAAGGGCAGGTTACCACATCTGCACCAAACTGGGCGGATTTTACAATGTGCAAAGGATTTCTAATACTTGCCGCTAGTATTTCGGTCTCGTATCCTTGAACAGCATAAATTTCTGCAATCTGTTTGATGAGTTCCATACCATCCCAATTAATGTCATCCAGTCTTCCAATAAACGGAGAGAGGTAGGTGGCTCCAGCTTTTGCCGCGAGTATGGCTTGACCTGGACTAAAAACCAATGTACAATTCGTGCGGATTCCCTTTGATGTGAAGTATGATATAGCCTTGATGCCATCTTTGATCATAGGAACTTTAACCACTATATTCTCATGTAAAGCTGCAAGTTTTTCTCCTTCTTCAATCATTCCTTGATACTCAGTTGAAATCACCTCTGCACTCACATCACCATCCACAATTTCACAAATGTTTTTGTAATGTTGAAGAACCGCTTGGTCTCCAGTAATGCCTTCTTTAGCCATCAGCGAAGGGTTTGTAGTTACTCCGTCTAAGATGCCTAAGTCATTAGCTTCACGGATTTGTTCAAGGTTTGCTGTATCAATGAAAAATTTCATGTTACAAAATTAGGTGCGCCTACCTTGCGTTTATTCAAAAGTATTTAACATTTTACCCGACAAAGTGATTCTTTGATAGAAGATAAGGTTTATTTTGTTAAGTTTTTGACCTCAATCTATGAACAAAATACGACATTCGTGGTTAATTTTAAGTATTGTGGAAAGAATAGTATCGGTATACAGAACGGCTCATTTTAATGCGGCACATCGCTTGAATGTTCCTCAATGGACCAAAGAAGAAAATAAAGCTTTTTTTGGTCTTTGTAATAATGATAACTACCACGGTCACAATTACGATTTACAAGTAAAAGTAACCGGTGAGGTTGACGAAGTAAGTGGATACCTGATCGATATGAAAGTGCTAAAGCAATACATTAAGGAAGAGGTAACCCAACGGTTTGATCATAAAAATTTGAATTTAGACGTGGATGACTTCACCGATCTTAACCCTACTGCTGAAAACATTGTTTGGGTCATTTGGAAGAGACTCAGAGAACGAATTGATAACAATTATGAACTAAGTGTGCGTCTGTACGAAACGCCACGTAACTTTGTAGAATTTAATGGATAACAAACTAAAAGTAGTTTCATCTTGGGATGAAATGGGAGATTCCCATATAGGCAATGCTAAAGACACTCCGCTAAGGGAAGATGCTTTTGAAATGGATGACCAACTTAAAATTGAGTTGATCGCAAAACATTTCAAAGAAATCATGCACGTCTTAGGGCTGGACCTCTCTGATGAGTCCTTAAAAGGTACACCAGCGAGAGTAGCTAAAATGTTCATCAATGAGCATTTTAAAGGTTTAGATCCAAAGCATAAACCACAGCCAACACTTTTCGAAAATACTTTTAATTATGCCGAAATGTTGGTTGAGAAGGATATTGAATTTTACAGTACCTGTGAACATCATTTCGTACCCATACATGGAAAAGCACATGTAGCCTACATTAGTTCTGGACAGGTTATTGGCTTATCTAAACTAAATAGGATTGTTGATTATTACAGCAAGAGACCACAAGTTCAAGAACGTTTAACGATACAAATTGCTGAGGAGTTGAAAGATGTCCTTAAGACGGATGACGTGGCTGTGGTAATGGATGCAAAACACCTTTGTGTAGCTAGTCGAGGAATAAAAGATACCAAGAGCACAACAGTGACGGCTAGTTATCATGGAAAATTTAAAGAGGTTCAAACAAGAGAAGAGTTTTTAAGTTATTTAGGACTTTCTGAAAGCCGATAAAAAAAATTGGTTGCAACTCTTATTTGTTAAGATTACTTTTGCACCACTTAATACGGCGGTCGTAGCTCAGTCGGTTAGAGCGCCAGTTTGTGGCACTGGAGGTCGCCGGTTCAATTCCGGTCGGTCGCCCAACAAAAAAGCCCTGAAATTCAGGGCTTTTTTATTTGACAGAAGCTTCATATTATTCAGAATCACGCTTCATTCTGCATTGGATTCCATCTTTATTGAAGTAAATAAGTCCCATGCTTTGTTTATCAAAAGTTAATGAGGCACTTTGATCGAGTTTGTCAAAAACTTGCGGGCTTCGACGAACCCAAGAATGAGTTGTTGTTCCGTTACGAAGGAACAGAACATCTTTTACTCCGGTGTCGCTGTAGGTGATTAATATTTCACCATCAACACAATCTCCCGTCCAGGTGCCATTCAGCATCTTTCCATCTATCAATAAATTATATTCCTTAATAGGCTTCAAGCTTTTGGTCTCTTCATAGGTTAGTATCGGCTCATCACCGGATCTCACTTTGAACTTATCATCGTCGCTGTAGATTTTGCCTTTTTCGAACATGTATAAAACATCTCCGTTTTCGGTCTTATAGTCACTTCTTTCTCCTTCTATGTTTTTAGAAGTGAATAGTCCCGTTCCGTTTTGAACTTTTACGGATCCAAGAGTCTTGTTTCGAACGACTTTCTTTTTGGTTTTGGAATTTACCATCATACTTGCGGGGTAGTAGAGGTCTTGATCCTCAGAGATCATTTTAATTTGCATGAGGTACTTATCTTTTTTGCGTTGTTCCTCAAGTTTTTGTGTTTTTGTGGAAACCGTGAATCCCTGGTATTTATACAATTGTTCTTGTGAAAAGGCAGTTGAAATACTGAATAGGCCTATGGTAAAGGCTGTTGCACACATTAAAGATTTCATTCTATAATATTACAGCAATATATCATCATCGCCAAATATGAAGTTCTTATTTTGACGGCTATTTGTATTATTGCAACATGAATAGAACCATCCTTGCTCTCTTATTTTTTATCATGGGTCTAAATGCCTGTAAGAAAGACGAAACCTCTGATGCTCCATTGGGAATGGATTCCATTGTTGGGAAATGGAATGCTTCTGAAATCAGGGAGAGGGAGTATGAGAATCATATTCTACAAAACGATGAACGTATGACATATATTGAGTACGTCGAAAATGAAAGTTGGGTCTTAGATTTGAACCCAGATAATTCATTTATACTTACAATTGATGATTTGATTAGTTCTCAATCCGATGATTATCGAGATACCGGTATTTATATATTTAATAAGCAAGACAGCCTACTTGTACTTAGGTTTAATCGAGATACAGAAACGGATACCTTTTGGCATGTGAGTTTTGAAAATGCGGTTTTGAACTTCACAGTTTATGAGGATTTTCCTTGGGAAGCGGATAGAACCCGCATCGACTATAAGCTCGTTCGTTAGCGAAAACTTATATTTGTTTTGTGCGAATCGTTTGGTTAGCTGGGTGGTATCCTACACCGTCAAATCAATTGGCGGGTGTTTTTGTACAAAGGCATTTTTTAGCGCTCAGTAAAGCGTTGAGTAAATACGATACCGCTCATCTGTACCATATTCACGTCGATGAATCAGTAGCATCCAATAGAGTAAGTAGTAATAATGAACATCTGGTCACAATAACGAAGAGCAGGGGCTTGTTTTCCAAGGTTTTGAATGCAATTCGTTTCCATCTTCAGGCTTTTAAGGAGTTGAAGGAAGCGCTTAAAACAGCAGATTTGGTTCATGTACACGCTGGCGATAAAATCGGTTTTTGGGCGGCTTGGTTCAAGCGTAAATATGGGTATAAACTTCTGTATACCGAGCATTGGGCAATTTTTGATTCAAGTACTCCAGACGCATATGAGAAGAGGAATGCATGGTTCCGATTTTACATGAAATGGCTATGGAAAAAAACTGATTTAGTAGCGAGTATTTCCACAAAACTTTACAGTTCTATGGAGGCGAAGTATGCCATTCCCAAGCCTTATATGATTTTCCCAAATGTGTTAGATCAAGCCTTTGAGGAGTTTGAAAAAAATAGCCTTCCCAAAAAGAAGTCTACCAAAGATGTAGTTACCTTATTGCATGTTTCCAATTTTGAAGTCCGCAAGAATATAACAGAGCTCATTGATGCGGTTAATAATCTGATTCACGTTGGTAAGAAATTACGACTTATCCTCATTGGTGCAGGTAGCGAAATATTAAGCGATTATTTATCTGAGAATATCGTATTACTAGCATCGATGAAGGCACAACAATTAACCGAGTACTATAGACTAGCGGATGCTTTTATTTTGCCGAGTGATGCAGAGAATTCTCCGTGTGTTATTAGCGAAGCCCTATCCTTTGGGTTGCCAGTCATCGCTACGGATGTCGGAGGCATATCTGAGATGATCAATGCTAAAAATGGGTTATTGATTCCTAGATTTCAGACACAAAATGAAAAAGAGAATAAAATTTCAGAAGCCATCTTGGAATTCCTCTCCAAATCTCAAACCTTTGATTTAGATGCTATTTCGAAACAAGCCAAGCATCAATATGGATCCGAGGCTGTTGTGAATGCATTGATAAAACGATATACTCAGTTGGTATGTGCGGAATTGCCGGAATATCCATAACCATTGAAAAAGATGCTCCGTTTTGGAAAAAGTGGATTTATCAGTTCAGTGAGGATATTGATCACCGTGGTTACGACGATGCTGGTGTTGTACTTTCTTTAAGGTCATCAGATCCCCTTCCTGTTCAATGGGGCAAGGAGCATTATTCTAGCGATTTGCAATATATGCCACAAAGAGCCTTACTGCCATCAATTAGTGAGCAGGTAAATGGTATGTTGTTGCATCGTAGGCTCTCTATTATTGCTCCAACAGAAAGAGCCCATCAACCCATGTGCGATGCAACCGGCAGGTATTGGATTAGTTACAATGGCGAGATCTTCAACTATATTGAGTTAAGAAGCCAATACAACATCGATACAGTAACCGATAGTGATACAGAGGTGTTATTGGAAATGTGGGCAAAAATGGAGGAGAAATGCCTTCCATTATTGGATGGTTTTTTTGCATTTTGCATATACGATTCAAAAGAGTACACCTATACCATTGTTCGGGATAGAACCGGAGTTAAGCCACTGTATTACACGAAAAGAAGTGATGCCTTTGCATTCTCTTCAGAAGAAACATCATTAAGGAAATTTACTGGGTTTGATAGTGTAAACCCGCAAGCTATGTATCTTCATGTTAAGCATGGTATGTCAGATGCTGTGAATTGGTTTGATGGGGTAGAAACCTTAAAGCCAGGTCACTGGTTGAAATGGCATCCAAACTTGAGAAACGTTATACATCGCAGATGGTATTTTCCAACAAGTTTGCACTCATTCAATGAACAAGGAGATATTCGGGAATTTTTAGAGGAAAGTATCAAGAGAAGGATGCGAAGCGATGTCCCCATTGGGTTTGCTATGAGTGGAGGACTTGATAGTACCGCGATTGTTGCTTTGGCGTCCAAACACCTTGATCCGCATGAGCAAACACACTTTTTCTCTGTCATTTCAAAAGGTTCCAACCAAGATGAAAGTGAATGGCAAGAGAAAGTACTTAGTGCATTCCCAGGGCAACGACACACCATTGATGCGCAATCGATGGATACATCCGATTTAGAAAATTTGATTGTAAAAACCCGCAGGCCAGCGGTGGCATGGAATAATGTAGCGCATTTTCTATTGTGTAAACAAGTTAGAGATACGGGAGTTACCGTACTCTTCAACGGTCAAGGTGCTGATGAGATTTTTGGAGGATATCCAGACCATTTTGTTGAAGCTTGGAAGACAGAGAAAAATGATTTGCTCCCGCTCATGAAAGACTGGCCCATAGAAGTTTCAAAATTGAAGGGAGTGGCGTGGAAAAGGAATCTCAGAAAATCGATATCACAAAATTGGAAGCATCGACTGGATCGTTATTTATGGGGTGATATTTTTCCTGTTAATGTAATCGAGCAAAATACCATTGAACTTCATCCGCCTGTTAAAAATTTAGCAGACCTTATGTTGGGTGAGTATTACGGTTCTACATACAATCAAAAGTTTTACGGTAGATTGTACCAAATGCTATTATGGGAAGATAGGAATGGTATGGCGTTTCAGTTAGAAAGTAGAAATCCTTTTGCTGACGATATGCTTCTGCCTATGCATTTTCTTGGTAAAAAGTCATTAAAGGAATTGTCGGAAAATGGTCGGTCAAAAGGTTTGTTGCGAGAAGCTGTTAAGGACATTATTCCTAAAACAATCTACGAAAGAGCAGACAAGAAAGGTTTTACCGTACCCGAGAAAGCATTGATTCAAAAGCACGGTAAAGAATGGGAAGAGTGGTTGATGACCTCACATTTAGATGATATCATCAACAGAAGAACACGGGAACGTTGGGTTACCAAGTTTGATAAGTTATCGAATCGAGATTTACTTGCCTATTTTCGAGTGTCTACTTTAGGAAGGTTCCTGATAGAACTGAAAAAAAATGATGGCAAATGATCATCCCCTGAAAGCGTATTTCTGGCAAATGGCAAAGGCCCTATTCGCCTTTGGTTGCGTGGTGCTCTACTCGCGATATCTAGGTCCAGAAGGAAGAGGACAGTTAAGTATTTATTTGCTTTATTTACAAGCTGTATTGATGATCAATGAAATGTTTGTGGGTTCTGCACAGGCTAATTGGTTTTCACAATATGGATTCAAGCAATTTATTCCTAGAATCATATTAGTATCTCTGTTGATTACCGGATCCGCTTTTTGCTTGGGAGTGTTCTTATTACCTACACAATCCATATTGATTTTACAATACCTCCTTTTGTGGGGATGGGTTTTGATTATACAGAATGTGGTAGCTAATTTCTGGCAAAGTCAAGGTTTGGTGATCAAGAAAAATCAGATACTACTCTTGTTTGAAGTGTTAAAAGCTATTGCATTGCTCTCATTGATATTGAGTATGGGCAATGAGGCTGATGACAGTATTGCAAGTTTGCTCAGGGTTTTAGTGATTGCCGGTGCGTTTTGGTCTATCGTATTTCTCGTTAAGATGTTTAGGGTTGGAGCTTTTAAGAAAACTCAACTACAAGATTCGGATATAAAGCACACTTGGGGTGAAGGTATTTGGGCTCAACTCGGACAATTTGTACTGTTTTTGATATACAGATTACCTCTTTACTTGGTTTCTGAATGGTTGGGTGACGCGCCTGCGGGTGTACTGTCAAATGCATTACTGGTAATCGATTCATTATGGATTTTTGCAAATTCATTAGGAGGAGTGTTACATGCGAGGATCATCAATAGCGATAATGAACCTTGGAACAAAAGACAACTAAACCGGTTTGTTTCTTGGAGTTTCTTGGGTACTACATTACTTGGGTTAATGGCCTGTTTGATCCCTGGGCTATTTTATGAAAAAATTTTCGGTTCAGGTTTTGGTGATATTGCAGCATATGTACGATGGATGATGCCCGGATATTTAGCTCTAGGATTTTTTGCTTGCATGGGTAATTTTTTACATGCAAAAAATCAATTTAAGTTACTCCTGAAAAATCATGTTTTGGGATTGATTGCGATGGTAATTGTAATTTTAACACTTAGTGCAAATGTCGAATCAATTCAAATTAGTCAACTCTTATGGATCTATAATTTGGGTCTTATTGTAGTGGCCATTACGCATTTTTTTTACTTGAAAAAACAAGGTTTAACCTTTGCGGAATTATTTCGTAATATTATGTTAATCAATCGTTTGATTAGGAATAAGAAGTTGTAATAGATGACTTGGTGAACAACTTTTTGTACGGAACAAGAAAATAGTTTTTGTTAGATAGGGCATTGTTCTAAATTTGTCCTCTAATTAAACAGAGAAACATATTTTATGTCAACTCCATTGAACGGTGGGTCTCCCAGTTACAACCCATTGGAAAGTATGAATCGGCGCTTTGATGCAGCCGTGGAAGTGTTAGGCTTAGACAAGCAATTTGCAAATGTTCTTCGTGTTCCAGATAAGGTGGTAATTGCAAATATCCCTGTTACGATGGACGATGGTACCATTAGTGTTTTTGAAGGTTACCGTGTGGTTCATAGTGATCATCTGGGTCCATCTAAAGGTGGAATTCGCTATAGTATGGATGTAAACTTGGACGAGGTTAAAGCACTAGCTGCCTGGATGACATGGAAGTGCGCTATTGTGAATATTCCTTATGGTGGAGCAAAAGGCGGAATTAAATGTGATCCAAGGGCCATGAGCAAGGGTGAATTAGAACGCTTGACAAGGGCATACACTGTGGCTATGAAGGAAGTTTTCGGACCGGAATCGGATATCCCAGCTCCAGATATGGGTACAGGTCCTCAAGAAATGGCGTGGATTGTTGACGAATACAGCAAAATAAAGGGTCAAAATTCTTGGGCGGTAGTAACGGGTAAGCCTATCGTATTGGGTGGCTCCTTAGGTAGGGTTGAAGCTACAGGTAGAGGTGTCATGGTAAGTACAAGAAGCGCTTTAGCAAAATTAGGAATCAAACCAACGGAGGCGACTTGTGTGATACAAGGTTTTGGTAATGTGGGTAGTAAAGCCGCGAAGCTCATCAATAGAATGGGTGTAAAGATTGTGGCGATCAGCGATATATCTGGAGGATATTACAATCCCGAAGGATTGGATATTGATGCCGCCATTGAGTACGTTGCAAATAGTAATACACATTCATTGGAAGGGTTCCCTAATGCACAAAAGGTAACGAATAGCGAGCTACTTGAATTGGAATGTACTGTTTTGGTTCCTGCCGCAATGGAAGATCAAATCACACCTGAAAATGCGAATCAAATTAAGGCGAAGCTTATAGTTGAAGGTGCCAATGGCCCAACTACTGCTGAGGCTGATGCTATATTAGAAGAAAAAGGCATTTTAGTTGTTCCCGATATATTGGCGAATGCTGGTGGTGTAACAGTATCTTATTTTGAGTGGGTGCAAAATCGCTTGGGATATTACTGGACTGAGGAGAGAGTAAATAGAAGAGCAGATAGAGCAATGAAAATCGCCTTTGATAATATCTATGCAGCAGCAGCGAAATATAAGATTCACATGCGTTTGGCCGCTTATGTGGTTGCGCTGGATAAAGTGTCAACTACACTGAAGCTTAGAGGTTCTTTTTAATACGATATGAAATTACATAGAGAAGGATTTAAGATTATTTTCATCACATTACTGGTGTTGACTTTAATCAATTTCCCTTTGGAGATGTTCTTCATGGGTGAGTGGTATACAGATACGGTACTTGTATTATCTGTTATTTTCTTTATTCTCATCGTTCAGTTTTTCCGCGATCCTCACAGAGAGACACCAGTCGGAGATGATTTAATCATAGCTCCTGCAGATGGTAAAGTGGTGGTTATTGAGGAAGTTGATGAGCCCGAGTATTTGAAAACCAAATGTCGGCAGATTAGTATCTTCATGTCACCGGTTAACGTACACGTGAATCGTTACCCGACATCGGGTAAGGTACTATACGAGAAATATCATCCGGGTAAATACCTCGTGGCTTGGCATCCTAAGAGTTCAACAGAAAACGAAAGAACTACTGTGGTTGTAGAGCATCCTAAAGGTCAGGTGTTGTTTAGGCAAATTGCGGGTGCATTGGCAAAGCGTATCGTGAATTATGCCAAAGTTGATCACATAGCAAAGGCTGGAGCAGAATACGGTTTTATCAAATTTGGTTCGCGTATTGATATTTACCTTCCGTTGGAATGTGAGATTAACGTTGAATTAAATCAAAAGACCGTTGGTGGAGAAACCGTAATTGCCCGTTGGTCTTAAATTTGAACTTATTATATATTATATTTGAATCATGAAGAAAATGTTATTTGTTGCTGCCACTGCCTTATTTATGGTTGGTGGAGTGTTCGCACAAACTGCAACTAACTCATCAAAAGACGAGGCGAGTGTGGCTGTTGCACAAGAGGAAATGTCAGCGGCTGTAGTGGAGAAGAAGTGCGATAAGAAAGATGGAAAGAAATCTTGTTGCAAGGATAAAAAAGCAACGGCTAGTGCCGATGCTAAGAAATGTGACAAAGGTGCTAAAAAAGCCTGCTGCAAAGATAAAAAGCACGCGGCTGCGAAATCCTCCAAGAAGGAATGTAGCAAAGATGGTAAAAAAGATTGCTGCAAGAAGAAAACAGCTACTGTTGACACAAAGAAGTGTAATTCGAAAAAGAAGGATTGCTGCAAGAAAAAAGCTCAAACTAAGTCTTAAAAAAATCTAGTAATAAATATTTAAAGAGGCGTCTATTGGCGCCTCTTTTGTTTTTTATCTCATTAACTTTGTGACATGGCTGTCGATCGCTCCTTCCGAAGGATTGTTTTTACCTTAATGACCTTAGTTACCATTTCCGTAATTACCGTTGGCTTATATCTATATTTTAACTTTACAGCAAGGAGCACTCTGCCATTAATTGTACCTGAAGAAGTAGAGGAGTTTGCACATTTTCAAACAAAGAAAATGCGTGATGATGGGGGGATAAACCCTTCAGCGGAATATGTGACTTTACTTTCGGATTGGATTAGTTCTCAGTCCTATTTTGAGCATATAGATAAACCCTCTGAGCCAGGCATAGGTCTATTTACAGATGTTGTGTACTTCCGAGCCAAAGAAGCAGAATGTATTGGATTAAGTCTGACTTCACCGGTAAGGTTTAAATCCTTTTTAGATACACTGAAGAGTAGGGGTATGATTGGATATACCATTAAGCAACCAACTTACAACTATATAAAAATTCCCAATTCACCATTGTACTTAGCTTATAAATATAAAGCTTTGGTCTTACTGAAGAGTCTAGCTGATTCGGCTGCATTGGAAAATGAGGCAATGGAAGGCTTGATGGAGTCTATTTTTGATCCCGATAAAAAGAGTTTTATTCAAAATCCTGCCATTCAAGCACTTTATGAAGCGAATTGTCAGTGGGTTTATGCATCTAAAAAATACGGTTGGGGTGGAATTTCTGCTGATGCTGGTAAATCAACACATTATCAAGTCCAACCTAATTCTAGTCAATTAAAAGAGTTGGATAACGAAGAACTGAATACCCAACAATGGATTGGAGCAGAAGTTCAAAACATTCACTGGTTTGATGCGTTGATAAAAAGAGTTTATGAATATTTAAAGAACGAAGAATATGGATGTTAATGAAGCCTTAGAAAAACGAATTCTCATTATTGATGGTGCGATGGGTACCATGATTCAGAAGCACAAACTGAATGAGGAGGATTATCGAGGGGAGCGATTTAAAAATCACCCACATTCTCTTAAAGGGAATAATGACCTATTGGTTCTAACTCAGGCACATATTATCGAACAAATTCATTTAGACTTTTTGGAAGCCGGAGCAGATATCATCGAAACCAACACGTTTAATGCGAATTCGATTTCGATGTTAGATTATCATATGTCAGATTTAGTGGTTGATTTGAATACTCAGGCTGTTGAAGTAGCGAAAAAGGCGCGAAATCGATTTCAACAATTGGATGATCGCCCTATTTTCATCGCCGGTGCCATTGGCCCTACCAACAAAACCACAAGTCTTAGCCCAGATGTAAACAATCCAGGATTTCGAGAAGTGTCGTTCGACGATTTAGTGGAATGTTATGGGCAACAAGCACGGGCTCTAATTGATGCAGGTGCCGATCTTTTATTGGTTGAAACAGTTTTTGATACTTTAAATTGCAAAGCTGCATTATTTGCAATCAATACCATCAAAGACGAGTTGAAGATTGATATTCCACTGATGGTCAGTGGCACGATTACGGATGCTTCAGGTCGAACACTAAGCGGACAAACAACAGAGGCATTCTACAATAGTATTTCGCATGGTGATTTATTGAGTGTCGGTTTGAACTGTGCACTTGGGGTAGAGCAAATGAGGCAATATGTGGAGGAGTTATCGCGGGTTTCGTTGGTAAACGTCAGCTGTTACCCTAATGCTGGCCTTCCCAATGAGTTTGGAGAATACGATGATACACCTGAACATATGTCAGAGGTTATGGCCGATTGGGCAAAACAAGGGTGGGTAAATATTGTTGGAGGTTGTTGTGGTACCACACCAGAACACATTCGAGCAATTGCAGATAAAATGAAGCAAATCTCACCAAGAGTTATTCCAGTTGAGGCGTAAGTGTCTGATTGACGCTTAGTTGTCAGTGAAAACTTCATAAAAAAAGTTACCTTTGCGTTTTAATTCAATGGAAGAAATTAAGACTGTAAACTTGTCCTCAACAACCTTTGATTTGTTTGCGGGACTCGAATCTACCGACCACGAACAGATTTTATTTTGTCAAGATAATGCAACAGGTTTAAAGGCCATTATTGCCATACATAATACTGTTTTGGGTCCCGGTTTAGGAGGAACGAGAATGTGGAGCTATGCCCATGAAAAAGACGCGATCAAAGACGTGTTGCGTCTGAGTCGTGGAATGACTTACAAAGCCTCTGTTGCTGGATTAAATCTAGGTGGAGCGAAGGCCGTTATTATCGGAGATCACAAAACACAAAAGTCTGAAGCTTTGATGCGAAAGTTTGGACGGTTTGTAGAGAATCTTAACGGTAAATATATCACAGCAGAAGACGTTGGAACTACTATGCGTGACATGGAGTATGTTGCAATGGAAACCGAAAACGTTGTTGGCTTACCGGAAATCATGGGTGGAGGGGGTGATCCATCTCCAGTTACTGCGTATGGAACTTACATGGGAATCAAAGCGTCTACAAAAAAAGCGCACGGGAACGATTCGCTGAGTGGTAAATCAGTTGCGGTTATGGGAATAGGTAAAGTCGGGTGGCACTTATTGGAATACTTACACAAAGAAGGTGCTAAGTTGTATGTGGCTGACTTGAACCAAGATATATTACAACAAGCAACCAAGGAATTTGGAGCTATTGTTGTTTCATCTGAAGATATGATCACCTTGGATGTCGATATTTTTGCGCCTTGTGCGTTAGGTGGAATATTGAATGACCATACCATTCCTCAATTGAAATGCCAAATCATCGCTGGTGCTGCAAATAACCAGTTAGAGGACGAGACCATTCATGGCAACCAGATAAAGGATATGGGCATTGTATATGCACCCGATTTTGTGATCAATTCTGGAGGTTTGATTAATGTTTACAGTGAGCATAACGGTTATGTTAGAGAAATCGCTATGAGCCAAACCGAAAAAATATACGATACTATCTTGCAAATAAATCATATGGCTGGGGATTTAGGTTTGAACAACCAGTTAGCAGCAATTAAGCACGCTGAAAAAAGAATCCACGATATGAGATTGGTGCACAGCACTTACTAAGATTTTCCCTTCATATAAGCGTTTTGAAAAGTCCCTTATTTAGGGACTTTTCTATTATTTTCGTTGCGTGATACCTTTGCCCTCCTTCTTAAAAGAGTATAAAAATAGCCACGCAGCTGTGCTTGCCTTGCTTTGGTTGGCATTTTTGTATTCTTGGGTAGGATTTACGGCTGAAGCACCTGCCGGAGGACAAGATTCTTGGAATCATTACTTATTTGCTCGTTGGAGTTTTAAGCATCCCGAATTGATTTTAGATTTATGGGGCAAACCGTTTTTTACAACATTGGCCGCTCCATTTGCACAATTTGGGATAAAAACCATTTATTTTCTAAACACAACGGCAACGTTGGCAACTGCTTGGTTGACTTATTTGACTGGTCGGAAACTGGGTATGAGAAATGCGTGGATGTTGATTCTACTCATGGGATTGCAGCCTGTTGTATTGGCTAATTTTTATTCTTCTTTAACGGAACCAACCAACGCTCTAATTTTGGTATGGGTGATGTATTTGATAGTCTCACATCGATACACAGCAGGAATAATTGTGGCATCGTTTTTACCCATTATTCGTACAGAGGGGTTAGTACTTATTGGTGCCCTAATTCCATTTCTTATCATGAGAAGTAAATGGAAGCATTTGCTTTATTTGTTATCGGGAACATTAATTTTTGCTTTAATCGCCGCACTGATATCAGGGGAATGGAATTATTTCATTGCTCATAACCCTTACTTTAGTTTTGAAGCAGAAGGGAAATTTGATCCGGGCAGTGGATCATTCTGGCATTACATTCAAGCGCAAAAGTCAATTACGGGTATTTGGGTAACGTTTTTGGTTTTTCTGAGTGTGCCCATCGTAACCAACTATATTTTTACTAGGTATAAAAAACATACGCCGCACGAAATGAGTCAATTTATGCTGTGGGTAGCTTTACCTCTTTTTGGCGGTTATTTTTTCGCGCATAGTTTTATATGGTATGCTGGCATGCTTGGTTCGCATGGCCTTGTGCGAGTGTTTATGGTCGTGAGTCCGGTTGCTGCGATTTTAGCACAATATTCATTGCATAAAATCATGTCTCTTGATATTAGATTTCTCAATCGAGGTATAAAGGTAGTTACCTACATCATTTCGATATTTATCGCGTTTCAAGGGGCTGGATTTGATCTTCCATTTAAAGGTAAAAATAGTATCAAAGGTTTTCCTGGTATTCCTCAGTGGGAAGAAGCCATGAATTTCATTGATTCCAAGGGATGGAGTAAGTACATGATTGTACATCAGCTCCCTGAGATGAATGTACTATTGGATTTGGATCCATATGAACCTGTGGAGTCAGCCATTCAAAATGCAGGTGTGATGCAGGGGATGACACAATACCTATGGAGTTTGGATACCCGAGAAGGGTATGATTGGTTTCCGGAGAAAACAATCCTCATATGGGATAATTTCCATGCAAGAAGAGATGCTCCTCTGCCTTTGGACACATTGAGATCTTTAAAACAATACCAGGAGGTGGCTTATTTTCCTAGTGACATTGATACGATTTACGATGTTCGGGTATTCCGCAAAAAGCCTTAATCTTTAACGGCTTATTTAGCTGGCTTGATATCTTTAATCCGCAGTTGTAGTTTAACCTGCCCGTTGAAATAATTTTCTTCAATTGAATAACAGGCTTGAAATACTGCTCCGTTGGAAACGGTTGGATAAAATTCTGAAAGTCCGAAACCAATACCATCGATGCTTGGGCCTCTTGATTGCAAACACTGGAACTTGAGATGGCGATCTTTGAGTACCCGGGGTCCCGTACAACGCAAATTAGAAGTGTAGAATATGGGTTGTGGATTTCCTGGTCCGAATGGCTCCATTTGTTTGACCAAGTTTAAGAACTTTTGATCTACTGTATCGATGTCAATTTCCAAATCGTATTCTACTTCTGGAAGTAGTGAATCATCCTGAATATTATCGGCAACGATTGCTTCAAAGGCTTGTTTGAATGAAGCAAAATTTTCCTCTTTAATACTTAATCCCGCAGCATATTTATGTCCGCCGAATTGTTCCACCCATTCAGAACATTGGGTAATAGCTTCGTGAATATCAAAGTTTTTGACACTTCTAGCTGACCCTGTGAGTATTCCATCAATATTGGAAAATACAATTGTGGGCTTGTAAAACTGCTCTACCATTCTACTTGCCACAATTCCAATGACTCCTTTATGCCAATCCTGACCCACAATGACGATGCTTTTATGAGAGTGCAATTCACCCGATGATTCCACCATTTCGATGGCGTTCTTCGTTATGTCATTGTCGAGTTCTTTGCGTTCGTCGTTTCGCTCGGTTAGTACTCGCGTGAGTTGAACTGCTTTGGTATACTCGGTTTCAATTAGTACCCTAACGGCTGCTGTCGCATCCGAAATTCTTCCCGCTGCGTTAATTTTAGGTCCAATCCCAAAAATGATATCTTGAGAAGTGTACTGTTTTTTACCCGGGTTTAAAGCAATCAAGGCTTGTAACCCTATAGACGGATTTTCATTTAATTTTTTTAACCCATAATAGGCGAGGACCCGATTTTCCCCACGTACATCAACCATGTCGGCTGCAATACTTACGGCTACAAGATCGATATAGTCCATAACCTTGTCTTCAGCAAAACCCTCTTTTTTAGAATATGCCTGAACGAGTTTAAATCCTATACCGGCACCGCTTAACTCTTTGTATGGATAATGACAGTCAGAACGTTTCGGGTTCAAAATGGAATGTGCGTTGGGTAATGTTTCACCGGGTAAGTGGTGATCACAAATAATAAAGTCAATACCTAATCCATTGGCGTAATCTATCAGTTCATTAGAACGAATCCCACAATCAAGTGAAACGATCAGGCTGATGCCTTTTTCCTTGGCGTAGTCAATTCCTATCTTACTGATGCCGTACCCTTCCTTATAGCGATCCGGTATGTAATACTCTATGTTCGGATTTAGTGTAACAAAATAGGAATACACAATACTAACAGCTGTAGTACCATCTACATCATAGTCGCCGTATACCATCATCGGCTCACCATTGTCTACAGCTCCTTTCAATCGTTCATAGGCCTTATCCATATCCTTCATTAGAAATGGATCATGCAGATCTGTGATTTTTGGTCTGAAAAACTGCTTCGCTTTATCAAATGTATCAATGCCTCTTTGAACGAGTATATTGGCAATGGGAGTGGAAACGTTTATTTCATTTGAAAGCGATTTTGATTGTTCTTCGTTGGGTAATGATTTCGCTTTCCAAATAACTTTCATATCGAACTGCAAAAATCGTTTTTTTTAATCTTAATCGGAAGAATGCCCCTACAATTTTTTGATATATTTGTTATTATGAGAAAATTATTTTTCGCGTTTGTTGCCATTTTGGCTAGTTATCACCTCGTCGGACAGGTTAGCATTCAAAGTAAACATATGCCATCTGCGGGTGACACAGCGAGATTATCAATTTCTAGTCCACTGAATCTGCCTAGTTCATGGGATAAAAGAGGGAGCAATATTTCTTGGGATTTTTCAAAATTGACACCCGTAGCAACACAATTGCGAGAGTTTAAGTCATCCTTTCGAACACCCTATGCTTTTTATTTCCTAAACCGAATAGGTGAAAAAACACAAGATACCCTTGATTTGGGGCCGTTAAGTTTTACAAATATTTATTCATTCTACTCCAAAAGTAGTTCTGTCATGAAAACCGAAGGATTGGGTTACACGGCATCTGGTGTCCCATTGGCTGCTAAATATTCAGATGAGGATGAATTATATCAGTTCCCTCTAGAATTTAATGATAGCGATGTAACAAGCTTCAGGTTTAAGTTTGAGATTCCTGGACAGCAAGTATTTGGACTCATTCAAGCAGGTACAAGATACAATGTGGTAGATGCTTATGGTAGCATTAAAACACCCTACAAAGAATATAAAGATGTCATTCGTGTAAAGACATTCATTGATGAGGTAGATACCATTGTGACACCTGTGGGGAAGAATCCCATCCCTAGAAAACAGATTGAATACAAGTGGTTTTCCCAAAATGAAATAGTACCTGTTTTGCAAATCAATGGATCGGTAACTCCATTGGGGAGTTTTCAAGTTTCTCAGGTGATATACCGAGATAGTTTTCGTTCATTGCCAAATGGAGGAGGTGGGTTAAATCCGCCTGTAACGGTGGATTTTGATGTAGATAAAACCAAAGGGTCGCCTGGAGATGTCTTTAAGTTTACTAATAAATCTACCCCGTTTTTAAGAACCTTTAATTGGAGTTTTCAGCCTGCAAATGGAGTGAAATATGTCAATGGAAGCAGCAGTCAATCTTCGGACCCTGAGGTTAGTTTTTCACAGCCTGGGTTATACTCGGTAACCCTCAATGCTGAGGCTGGTCCTGCCGGAGGAGATACAACCTATACTGATTTGATTTCAATAGAGTGGGGAGCAGGAAATCAGAATTACCCAACGAATACGTGTTTGTCTGTCTTTCCAGTTCCTGCAAATCAACATATCACGGTGGACTTTGGTTGCCCCACCGTGGCGCCTATTCAGTGGCCTGATGAATTATTAGTGTACGATAATTGTGGAAGATTAACTACGATTAAATGTGTAATTAAAGATAACTCTCAAAGTGGGTCTTATAACATCTCAAAGTTGCCTTCGGGACTATATTTTTTAACTTTGTTCGGAAGAAAGATACGTTTTGTTTGCTATTAAGAGTTTCCTTATGGTTAATCAAACAAAAGCAATTGATTTATGTTTATTCAATCTAAACTCTACTTGTTGTGAAAATAGGATTCCTTAAAGAAACCCGCGAAGGCGAAACGCGCGTTTCCATAACCCCCACGGTAGCAAAGAATTTGCTCAAAATGGGATTTGAAATTCTCGTCGAATCAGGTGCTGGATTAGGTGCAAGTTGCCTAGATGCAGATTACCAAGATGCAGGAGCTGAAACCGTTGATAGGAAAAAGGTCTATGAAGCCGATATCCTTGTTCAAGTCAATATTCCTGACGAAACGGTATTGAATGATATTCCAAAAGGGAAAATATGGATTTCAACCCTTCAACATCGAAATAATCCTGAGTTGATTTCGAAAATGAATGAAAAGGGAATTTCTGCTGTTTCGCTAGACGCTATACCTCGTATTTCCAGGGCTCAGAGTATGGATATTTTAAGTTCGCAAGCAAACTTAGCCGGATATAGGGCCGTTATTGAGGGAGCGTATCAATTAGACAAAATATTCCCATTATTAATGACCGCTGCCGGTACGGTAACTCCCGCGAAGGTTTTAATTTTCGGAGTGGGTGTCGCAGGTTTGCAGGCTATTGCAACTGCAAAACGATTAGGCGCGGTTGTGGAAGCCACTGATGTGCGCCCTGAAACCAAAGAACAAGTAGAGAGTTTAGGCGGAAAATTCATTGAAGTAAAAGGAGCGGAAGTGGGGTCTGAAGGGGGGTATGCTAAAGAAGCCACCGATGAGTACCGAAAAGCGCAAAGAGAAGCCGTGAATAAATCTTTGGCAAAAGCGGATTTGGTAATTACAACGGCATTGGTTCCTGGGAGAAAAGCACCGGTTTTGATTGATGATGAACAATTATCACTCATGAAAAACGGAAGTGTGATTGTAGATATGGCTGCAGAACAAGGAGGTAACTGTACCCAAACAAAGGCTAACACCATAAGCGATCACAATGGTGTTAAAATTGTGGGGTCGGTTAATGTACCAGCCAGCGTATCAGGAAACGCATCAGATTTATTTGCTAGAAATATTTGGGAGTTGCTAAAATTGATAGCTCCTAAAGGAGATGTTTCTTGGGATCTCGAAGACGAAATTGTTCAAGGTTGTTTGGTTTGCCATAACGGTGAAATACGTTTAACCTCTTAATTATTAAAAAATTAAAATGAGTACAGTTTTTCAATTTATAGGTGAGAATATCACATATATCTACCTCATCTTGCTGATGGCATTCGTGGGCGTAGAATTAATATCGCACGTACCTAGTGTATTGCACACCCCTCTGATGAGTGGAGCAAATGCCATACATGGAGTGGTGTTAATAGGTGCTATTATTGTTTTAGGTAACGCAGAAGCGACAGACTATTTTTCGTTAATCGTTGGTTTTGTGGGGGTTTTTGTTGGAACCTTGAATGTTATCGGAGGATTCGTAGTAACCGACCGTATGTTGGAGATGTTTAAAAAGAAACCTAAGAAGTAAATCATGAATTATTTACAAGAAATTGCGTACCTCATAGGTTCTGTCGGTTTTATTGTGGGCATTAAAATGATGGGGCAAGCCGACTCAGCCCGTCGAGGGAATTTAGTGGCTGCATTTGGTATGGCAGTAGCGGTGATCGCAACACTTTTCTTAGATAAGTCAGGCTTTCACATCATTGGAAATTTATCCTACATATTGATTGCCATTGTATTAGGAACTATTGTGGGCACCTTGATGGCCAAGAGAGTCCAGATGACAGCTATGCCTGAAATGGTATCCATTTTCAATGGAATGGGTGGTTTAGCAGCAGCATTGATTTCCATTATTGAATGGACACATTTAAAACATGTAGGTGAAGCCGTAGAATTAGGTCTATACGTACCGATTGTAGCAGGTTTAATTATCGGAACCATTTCCTTTACTGGAAGTATGGTGGCTTGGGGAAAGCTTAACGGAAAGCTCGGAGATTTTAGATTTCCCGCACAGCAATACATCAATGCCATCGTTTTGGTGTTCATCATTGCCGCAGCCTATTTTACGTATTCTGCAGGGATGGCGTCGGATATTCCATGGTTCTATGTAACACTCGGGGTTTCATTGGTGTATGGATTACTGTTCGTATTTCCAATTGGAGGTGCTGATATGCCGGTGGTCATTTCATTGTTGAATTCATTTACTGGTGTGGCAGCAGCGTGTGGCGGATTTTTATATGATAATAATGTCATGTTAATGGGTGGTGTTTTGGTAGGATCGGCAGGAACTATACTCACCATTGTAATGACCAAGGCGATGAATCGTTCACTTACCAATGTACTCATTGGAATGGCAGGAAGCGGTGGCTCCGGTGGTGGCACTGGTGCATCAGGTGGAAGCGTTCGTGAGGTCCAAGCAACGGATGTGGCCATCATGTGTAAGTATGCGCAGAAGGTCATTATTGTACCTGGATATGGTTTGGCGGTTGCCCAAGCACAACACGTTTGTCATGAACTAGAACTCCTATTAGAAGAAGAAGGAGTTGAGGTTAAATACGCCATTCATCCTGTAGCAGGTAGAATGCCCGGCCATATGAATGTTTTGTTGGCGGAATCAAATGTAGAATACGATAAACTAATTGAAATGGAGGATATCAACCCTGAATTCCCAACGACTGATGTAGTATTGGTGGTTGGAGCAAATGATGTGGTAAATCCTGCCGCTAAAAATGACTCCAATAGCCCTATTTACGGAATGCCAATACTCGATGTCGACACGGCGAAGCAGATTGTGGTGCTAAAACGAAGCATGAAGTCCGGTTATGCAGGTATTGAAAATGCCTTGTTCTTTGATCCGAAATGTGGAATGTTATTTGGTGATGCCAAGGATAGCATCGGCAAATTAGTATCCGAGGTGAAAGCCTTGTAATTCGCTTTGGTGAATGTATTGTGGGTAACTGAGATGAATCCTGTTTTGCGGAATGGGGTAAATGGTTGAATTTTGTATCCTTAGAGTGAATACACAACAATCTAAAGCCCTCTTGGTCCTAGAAGACGGAACCGTCTTTGAGGGAATCGCAATTGGAAAAATAGGAACCACAACTGGAGAAATTTGTTTCAATACCGGTATGACCGGTTATCAGGAAATCTTTACCGACCCATCTTACTACGGGCAAATTATCGTCATGACTACAGATCATATCGGTAATTATGGTGTCCATGCTGACGAGGTTGAGAGTGACTCAGTAAAAATCGCAGGCCTTGTTTGCAAGAAATTCTCTCCAAATTATTCACGAGCACAAGGCAATGCAAGCCTGGACGAATATTTTATGGATAACCAAATTGTGGGGATTTCTGATATTGATACCCGTAAGTTGGTTGCTCATATCCGTGAGACAGGAGCTCAAAACGCGATAATTTCATCTGAAGAACTGTCTGAAGAAGCACTCAAATCAAAATTGAGTGAGGTTCCATCAATGAGCGGACTAAATTTGGCACCAGAGGTCTCTACTACGACTTTTTTTGAAGATGGGGAAGGGGAGCATAGAGTAGCGTTGATTGACTTTGGAAACAAGAAAAACATTGCTAGGGAACTAGTAAAAAGAGGTTGTAAACTCGGAATGTTCCCTTACAATAGCAATGCCAAGGATATTTTGGATTGGAAACCTGATGGCTTTATGATTTCTAATGGTCCTGGTGACCCCGCTTCTATGAAAGAAGCTATTGCCACAGTGAAAGAAGTCGTTGATAGTGGCGTTCCTACATTCGGGATTTGTTTGGGACATCAATTGCTGAGTTTGGCAAGTGGTCTAGAAACCTACAAAATGCACCATGGACATAGAGGGTGTAATCATCCAGTTAAAAACTTGGTGACAGGTAGAAGTGAGATTACTAGCCAGAACCATGGATTTGCGGTGAAATACGATGATTCGTTAGCTGATAAAGTAGTTTTGACACACGTGAATCTAAATGATGACTCAGTGGAAGGAATTGCTAGAAAAGATAGACCAGCATTTTCCGTTCAGCATCACCCAGAGGCATCACCCGGACCGCATGACTCTCTTTACTTGTTCGACCAATTTGTGGAGAGCATTGCTTCAAATAAATGACATTGATTAATGAGCGATTTATTACACATCCGTTTCATTAAAAACCAATAAAAAAATTATACAATGAGTGAAATCACACACATTCAAGCAAGACAAATTTTAGACTCACGAGGTAATCCTACAGTGGAAGCCGAAGTATTTACAGAAGATGGTGGCTTTGGTCGCGCCGCAGTGCCTTCAGGCGCTAGTACGGGTATTCACGAAGCGGTGGAATTACGAGATGAAGATGAATCCGTTTTTCTAGGGAAAGGGGTTAATGGAGCAGTAGATAACGTAAATAATGTTATCTCTGAAGCACTTGAAGGCGTAGAAGTAACCTCTCAAAACGAAATTGATCAAACCATGATTGATATGGATGGTACTCCGAATAAGAGTAATTTAGGTGCTAATGCAATACTCGCCGTTTCTATGGCAGCGGCTCATGCGGCAGCGGATGAATTAGGAATGCCCTTATATCGTTACATCGGTGGTTCTAATGCGAATACATTGCCAGTTCCAATGATGAACATTCTAAACGGTGGAGCACATGCAGACAATAAAATTGATTTCCAAGAGTTTATGGTTATGCCACTCAAGGCAGATACTTTTTCTCACGGATTGAGAATGGGTGTGGAAATTTTTCATCACCTAAAGAAAGTATTGAAAAATGCAGGTTACAGCACGAATGTAGGGGATGAGGGCGGATTTGCTCCAAATATCCAAAGTAATGAAGAGGCCATTGAAATCGTATTAAAGGCTATTGAAAAGGCCGGTTATAAGCCAGGAGAGGAAGTATGCATTGCCATGGATGCGGCGAGCAGTGAGTTTTATAATGAGGAAACAGGTTTATATAGCTTTAAGAAAAGTGACGGTAGGCAGATGACAGGTGATGAAATGGTCAATTATTGGGCAGAATGGTGCAAGAAATATCCAATTGTTAGCATTGAAGACGGTATAGCCGAAGACGATTGGAGTAGTTGGTCAACGTTGACTAAAACCATCGGTGATAAAGTGCAACTTGTTGGTGATGATCTATTTGTTACCAATGTAGATCGTTTAGGTAGAGGGATTGCGGAAAGCACCGCTAACAGTATCCTTATAAAGGTGAATCAAATTGGTTCCTTAACAGAAACCCTAAACGCTATTCAAATGGCCACGCGTAGTAAGTATACAAGTGTCATGAGCCATCGAAGTGGTGAAACAGAGGATAACACTATTGCCGATTTAGCCGTAGCCGTAAACTGTGGTCAAATTAAAACGGGTTCGGCCTCACGCAGTGATAGAATGGCAAAATACAACCAACTATTGCGCATCGAAGAAGAACTTGGAGATTCGGCTATTTATGGCGCACATTTGTTTCCATACTGGAATAAGTAAAGTATTTATAATCAATGACTAAAGGAGGCGATTCGCCTCCTTTTTTTATTTTAGTTATCTTTGCCTTGGTTATGAAGTTCATTTACAACTCCCCTGAACTCTGGACTGCAACGCTTTGTGTGTTGGCATATTTGTTAGGATCAATACCTAGTTCAGTGTGGTTAGGAAGACGATTCTTCGGTAAGGATGTACGCGATTATGGAAGTAGGAATGCAGGTGCGACTAATACCTTTCGTGTATTAGGTAAACCGACCGGAACCATTGTTCTCATTCTGGATATTCTAAAAGGGTATCTAGCAACATCATTGGTTTATTTGTTGTTATTCAACGAAGCTATCGTATTGGACTCTTATCAAACCGTTAATTGGATGTTAGGCTTTGGGTTCTGTGCAGTCATTGGTCATTTGCTTCCAATTTTTGCTCAATTCAAAGGTGGTAAAGGCATCGCTACTTTAGGGGGTATGCTCTTTGCTCTTAACCTACAAGTTGCAAGTATTGCATTGGCCATTTTTATAGCCGTTTTGTTATTAACGCGTTTTGTTTCTTTAGGAAGTATACTCGCGGGTATCTCAATACCCGTTTTATTTGTTAGTATTTTTGGAGCAAACTATCCAGCGTATCGTCAACTAACAGTAGTGCTATTTACTATCATCATCGCGATGCTTGTTGTTTATACTCACCGAAAAAACATTAGACGTTTAATCCAAGGAAACGAAAACAAGGCTAAATTGTTACCCAAGCACAGAAGAATTGATTAAATTCGTTGGGTTCAATTATGTGGAGTACAAAAGAGTTAGAAGCCGAAGTAGAAGCGATTCTTAGCGATAAGATTTCTAAGAATTGGACAATTGTATTGTACAACGATGATCTCAATACCTTTGACTGGGTTATTGAATGCCTAGTGAAGTATTGTGGACATGATACCGTACAGGCCGAGCAGTGTGCTTGGTTTGTTCATACCAAAGGTAAATATGCCGTTAAATTCGGTGATAAATATACCCTGAAGCCAATTTATGAAACACTCTTAGAAAAAGGGTTGAACGCAGCCTTAGAACAAAACAAATCATGAATAAGGTTTTTCAAAACGCCGATGAGGCTGTACACGACATAAAAAACAATCAAACAATCATGCTTGGTGGTTTTGGCCTTTGCGGTATTCCTGAAAAGAGCATCGAAGCATTGGTGAAAAAAGGGGTAACGGGATTGACCTGTATTTCCAATAATGCTGGAGTAGACGATTTCGGTATAGGACTTATGCTTCAACAAAAACAGGTCAAAAAGATGATTAGCTCTTACGTTGGAGAAAACAAAGAGTTTGAACGACAGTTATTATCTGGAGAACTAGAGGTTGATCTTATTCCACAGGGTACTTTAGCGGAGCGTTGCAGAGCCGCAGGTGCAGGTATCCCAGCATTTTACACGCCGGCAGGCGTAGGCACCGAAGTGGCAGAAGGAAAGGAGACAAGAGTATTCAATGATAAAGTGTACTTAATGGAAGAAGCGTTTGATTCTGATTTTGCTTTGATCAAAGCCTGGAAAGGCGACCGCTACGGAAATTTAATATTTAAGGATACTGCACGAAATTTTAATACCATGATGGCTATGGCAGGGAAAATAACCATTGCCGAGGTAGAGGAGTTATTACCTCTCGGAGAACTTGATGCAAATGAAATTCATGTCCCAGGTATTTTTGTTCATCGCATTTTCGAAGGTGAAGATTACGAAAAGCGTATAGAACAGCGCACTACAAGACCTCGCGATTAACACATGGCTACTTGGGTTTTTGCCACAAATAATAACCACAAAATAGAAGAAGCTAGATCTATTCTGCCTAATCGCTTGGGTATTGTATCCCTTAAGGATGTCGGGTTCTTAAAGGAAGTAGATGAAACGTCGTCTACTTTTGCAGGTAATGCCGAATTAAAGGCGCGTGCCGTTTTTGAAGAAGTGGGAAAGCCTTGTTTTGCTGATGATTCAGGATTGTGTGTTACTGCATTAAACCTGGAGCCTGGCGTTAAGTCAGCTCGTTACTCTACTGAAACAGGTCCAGTGGACCATCTTCAGAACAACCTGAAATTACTTAGAAACCTAGAGTATGCCAAAGATAGAAGTGCTTACTTCATTACTGTTATCTGTTTGATGGATGCCAAAGGGTGTACATCATTCTATGAAGGAAGAGTAATAGGTAAAATTGCGCGAGAAATGAAAGGTAGTCAAGGTTTTGGCTATGACCCTCTCTTTATTCCGCAAGGATACGATCAAACATTTGCTGAACTTGGGGAGGGCGTTAAGAATAAACTTTCACATCGTTCGGTAGCATTACGAAAAATGCTACAAGACCTTGAATAATATTTGTTAGATGGGGGTGCCGAGGATTTCTATTTCTGATTACGATTATTCTTTAACCGAAGAAAAAATAGCCAAATATCCCATTAGCCCGAGAGATAATGCTAAGTTGTTGGTATACGATTCGGGTGAAATTATACATTCAACTTTTAACGAATTGGGCGGATTTCTTACCAAACAGGACATCATGTTTGTCAATAACACCAAGGTGATTCCCGCAAGATTATGGTTTAAGAAGGAATCGGGCGCCCCAATACAGATTTTTTTGCTGAAGCCCTTAAGTCCAGATTGGAGTATTTGGGAAGCCTTAGTTGGAAATCGTCGCAAGTTTAAGGAAGGGGATGAGCTTTCACTTATGAATGCAAACGAATTCAACCTAACGGCTACTTGGCATTCCCGAGACCTAAATCATATCCATTTGCGCACGGATTCAGGCGCTTCGATTCCTGAGGTCATTGAGAAAATGGGAGAGGTTCCTCTACCTCCATATTTAAATCGAGAAACTGAAGATTCTGACAAAAAGGACTATCAGGCGATTTTTGCTAAGGAGAGGGGCGCGGTAGCTGCACCAACAGCTTCATTGCATTTTACGGATAGCTTGCTAGAATCACTGAAATCCAAAGGTGTCACTCAACAAGATATTACGCTTCACGTAGGAGCAGGTACATTTAAGCCGGTGAGTACAGATTTCGTTGATGAGCACGAAATGCACGCAGAGCAGTTCTCTGTTGAGGTGGACGCAATTGATGAATTATTAAAACGTACTGAGGGTGTTTTGGCCGTTGGAACAACGAGCGCTAGGGTATTGGAGAGTCTTCCGTTGTTAGGTGCTAAACGATTATTAGGGCAGAAAAAGGAGGTGTTTGTGTCTTCTTCTGATGGATACCGTGAAGAATTAAAGCATATTTCAACCCGTGAAGCATTGTTATCACTTCGCGAATGGTGTGTTGAAATGGGAGGAGAATTAAAAGGGGAAACGCAAATTTTTATGGTCCCTGGATTTGATTTCAGACTCACACAGAAAATGATCACGAATTTTCACCAGCCTAAATCCACTCTCATCTTATTGATTGCTGCCTTTATTGGAGATGATTGGCGTAAGGTTTATGCATCTGCTTCAGGGAGTGACTACCGTTTTTTAAGCTATGGAGACGGAAGTTTACTAGTAGGCAAAAAAAATATCCGACTCTAAATCTTTGGTTTTCAATTGTTCAATCGAGAAAGGGAAAATAATCCTAATTTTTTCTCATGTTAACATATGATTGTCTGTAATTGATCTTATCTTTGCATCCCGTTCTGAAACAAGCGACAGATAAAAAGTTGAGCGAGATAAGATTCGCAAGATTTTTTTGAAAAAAAGATTGCTTAGGTAGTTGTTAGAACAAAATTAATTACTACTTTTGCACTCCCGTTCGCAAGAATGGGGACGAAAAAAAAGGAATCAACATCCAAATCGTGAAGAGGCGGATGCATGATAAAGTTCTTTGAAAGAAAGGTAAGGAATAGCAAGCCACCCAAGTTAATAAAATACTTTGGGAAGCCGGATCAACTAAACATTTTACTATGGAGAGTTTGATCCTGGCTCAGGATGAACGCTAGCGGCAGGCCTAATACATGCAAGTCGAGGGGTATGATTTTGAGTTTACTTGAAATCAGAGACCGGCGCACGGGTGCGTAACACGTATGCAACCTACCCTTTACAGGGGGATAGCTCAGAGAAATCTGAATTAATACCCCATAGTTACATTTCGCTGCATGGTGAGATGTATAAAGCTCCGGCGGTAAAGGATGGGCATGCGTTACATTAGCTAGTTGGTGAGGTAATGGCTCACCAAGGCTACGATGTATAGGGGTTCTGAGAGGATGATCCCCCACACTGGTACTGAGACACGGACCAGACTCCTACGGGAGGCAGCAGTAGGGAATATTGGACAATGGACGCAAGTCTGATCCAGCCATGCCGCGTGCAGGATGACAGCCCTCTGGGTTGTAAACTGCTTTTATATGAGAAGAAACCCTCAGATGCGTTTGAGGCTGACGGTATCATATGAATAAGGATCGGCTAACTTCGTGCCAGCAGCCGCGGTAAGACGAAGGATCCAAGCGTTGTCCGGATTTACTGGGTTTAAAGGATGCGTAGGCGGACACTTAAGCCAGTGGTGAAATCCCATAGCTCAACTATGGAACTGCCATTGGAACTGTGTGTCTTGAATTCGGTTGAGGTAGATGGAATATAACATGTAGCGGTGAAATGCTTAGATATGTTATAGAACACCGATTGCGAAGGCAGTCTACTAAGCCGACATTGACGCTGAGGCATGAAAGCGTGGGGAGCGAACAGGATTAGATACCCTGGTAGTCCACGCCCTAAACGTTGATTACTCGCTGTTAGCGATATACTGTTAGCGGCTAAGCGAAAGCGTTAAGTAATCCACCTGGGAAGTACGACCGCAAGGTTGAAACTCAAAGGAATTGACGGGGGCCCGCACAAGCGGAGGAGCATGTGGTTTAATTCGATGATACGCGAGGAACCTTACCTGGGCTTAAATGTTAGATGCCATTCTGCGAAAGCGGAAGTTTCTTCGGAACATCTAGCAAGGTGCTGCATGGCTGTCGTCAGCTCGTGCCGTGAGGTGTTGGGTTAAGTCCCGCAACGAGCGCAACCCCTATCATTAGTTGCCATCAGGTTAAGCTGGGGACTCTAATGAAACTGCCTACGCAAGTAGAGAGGAAGGCGGGGACGACGTCAAGTCATCATGGCCCTTACGCCCAGGGCTACACACGTGCTACAATGGTAGGTACAATGAGAAGCTACTTGGTAACAAGACGCAAACCTCAAAAAGCCTATCTCAGTTCGGATTGAGGTCTGCAACTCGACCTCATGAAGTTGGATTCGCTAGTAATCGTATATCAGCAATGATACGGTGAATACGTTCCCGGGCCTTGTACACACCGCCCGTCAAGCCATGGAAGCTGGGAGAACCTGAAGTCGATAACCGTAAGGAGTCGCCTAGGGTTATACTAGTAACTGGGGCTAAGTCGTAACAAGGTAACCGTACCGGAAGGTGTGGTTGGACCACCTCCTTTCTAGAGAAACTAGAAAACGACACCGGCGGTTTGCTATTCTACCTCTTTCAAGATTAACAGTTCTTAACAAGATACACTCGATGTGTTGCCCCGAAGCAGGGAAAGACAGAACCTAGTCCCGTAGCTCAGTTGGTTAGAGCACTACACTGATAATGTAGGGGTCAGCAGTTCAAGTCTGCTCGGGACTACCAAATGCGAGTTTTGGCTACTGGAGGTACAACCTTACCTATAAAGAATAGAGTAGTTAAAATAAGCGACATCGGGGGAATTAGCTCAGCTGGCTAGAGCACCTGCCTTGCACGCAGGGGGTCAACGGTTCGAATCCGTTATTCTCCACCGTTCCTAAGTAGTGATACTTAGGAGTGAGTTCTTTGACATGTTGGAAATAAAATAAAGAATCTACAATTAGAGCGAGAAAGTAGGATAAGTTACTAAGGGCGCACGGCGGATGCCTTGGCTCTCAGAGGCTAGGAAGGACGTGTACAGCTGCGATAAGCTGCGTAGAGGTGCCTAAAAACCTTTGACGCGCAGATTTCCGAATGGGGCAACCCATCCTTTTTAAAGGATTTAGAGCAAACCCGCTGAACTGAAACATCTAAGTAAGCGGAGGAAGAGAAAATAAAAATGATTCCCCAAGTAGTGGCGAGCGAACGGGGAAGAGCCCAAACCAATGATGTTACGGCATCATTGGGGTTATAGGACTACAATGTGGATATACAAATGAAATGGAAGCAGTTGGGAAGCTGCATCATAGAGGGTGAGAATCCCGTACATGTAAGTTTTTATATTCTAGTAGTATCCTGAGTAGCACGGGGTCGGTGAAGCCTTGTGTGAATTTGCCAGCACCATCTGGTAAGGCTAAATACTCCTGAGAGACCGATAGCGAACTAGTACTGCGAAGGAAAGGTGAAAAGTATCCCGAACAGGGAGGTGAAAAGAACCTGAAATCGTGCGCTTACAAGCGGTCGGAGCCCGAAAGGGTGACGGCGTGCCTTTTGCATAATGAGCCTACGAGTTACTCCTCACTAGCAAGGTTAAGTATTTAAGGTACGTATCCGAAGCGAAAGCGAGTCTTAACAGGGCGTATAGTTAGTGGGGGTAGACGCGAAACTTTGTGATCTACCCTTGGCCAGGATGAAGTTCAGGTAACACTGAATGGAGGTCCGAACCGGTTGACGTTGAAAAGTCTTCGGATGAGCTGAGGGTAGGGGTGAAAGGCCTATCAAACTAAGAGATAGCTCGTACTCCCCGAAATGTTTTTAGGAACAGCCTCGGATGAAGTGTAATAGAGGTAGAGCTACGAATTGGGTAAGGGGAAGTCAAATTCTACCGAACTCAGATAAACTCCGAATGCTATTACATACTATCCGGGAGTGAGGGCATGGGTGCTAAGGTCCGTGCCCGAGAGGGAAAGAACCCAGACTACCGGCTAAGGTCCCCAAGTGTATGTTAAGTTGAACAAATGTGGTCCAGTCGCCTAGACAGCCAGGATGTTTGCTTGGAAGCAGCAATTCATTTAAAGAGTGCGTAACAGCTCACTGGTCGAGCGACAGGGCATAAACAATAAACGGGCATAAAACATACCACCGAAGCTTTAGACATATTTATATGTGGTAGGGGAGCATTCCAGTTGCGGTAAAGGTCACTCGTAAGGGTGATTGAAGCGGCTGGAAAAGCAAATGTAGGCATAAGTAACGATAATGGGGGTGAAAAACCCCCACTCCATAAATTCAAGGTTTCCTGATCAACGATAATCGGATCAGGGTTAGTCGGGACCTAAGGCGAACCGTTTCAGGGAAGTCGATGGCAAACAGGTTAATATTCCTGTACCGGCCGAGAGGGACGGAGAGATGTAGTCCACACGTACAGACGGATGTGCGTTGAGCCTAGTCTACGGACGAAGCGAGTGGATGAGTTCTCTTCCAAGAAAAGCTCCGGCATTAACGCCCGTACCCCAAACCGACACAGGTGAATGAGGAGAGAATCCTAAGGAGCTCGAGTGATTCATGGCTAAGGAATTAGGCAAAATAACCCTGTAACTTCGGGAGAAAGGGTTCCCACTTCGGTGGGACGCAGTGAAAAGGCCCAGGCGACTGTTTATCAAAAACACAAGGCTCTGCAAAATCGAAAGATGACGTATAGGGTCTGACACCTGCCCGGTGCTGGAAGGTTAAGAGGGGGTGTTATCTTCGGAGAAGCACTGAATCGAAGCCCCAGTAAACGGCGGCCGTAACTATAACGGTCCTAAGGTAGCGAAATTCCTTGTCGGGTAAGTTCCGACCTGCACGAATGGTGTAACGATCTGGGCACTGTCTCAGCCATGAGCTCGGTGAAATTGTAGTATCGGTGAAGATGCCGATTACCCGCAACGGGACGAAAAGACCCCGTGAACCTTTACTATAGCTTTGCATTGGGTTTGGATATTTGATGTGTAGAATAGGTGGGAGGCTTTGAAGCGATGCCGCTAGGTGTTGTGGAGCCACCGTTGAAATACCACCCTTCAAATATTTGGATCCTAACTTTTTTACAGAGGACAGTGCATGGTGGGTAGTTTGACTGGGGTGGTCGCCTCCAAAAGAGTATCGGAGGCTTCCAAAGGTACCCTCAGCACGCTTGGTAACCGTGCGTAGAGTGCAATAGCAAAAGGGTGCTTGACTGAGAGACCTACAAGTCGATCAGGAACGAAAGTTGGGTATAGTGATCCGGCGGTTCTGCATGGAAAGGCCGTCGCTCATAGGATAAAAGGTACTCCGGGGATAACAGGCTGATCTTGCCCAAGAGCTCATATCGACGGCAAGGTTTGGCACCTCGATGTCGGCTCGTCACATCCTGGGGCTGGAGAAGGTCCCAAGGGTTGGGCTGTTCGCCCATTAAAGTGGCACGCGAGCTGGGTTCAGAACGTCGTGAGACAGTTCGGTCTCTA
>Ga0233438_10000206_pt1 | contig 81432 bp, 80 predicted proteins | sample SI_123_September_FD_182720 | JGI IMG/M metagenome (GOLD analysis project Ga0233438, IMG submission 182720) | Seawater microbial communities from Saanich Inlet, British Columbia, Canada - SI_123_September2016_10_MG | ecosystem: Environmental > Aquatic > Marine > Inlet | place: Canada: British... | reverse complement strand
GTACCTTGAGAACCATCGGTTCCTTGTAAACCTTGTAAACCTTGAACTCCTTGTGTTCCATCAGTTCCTTGTAAACCTTGTAATCCTTGAGTCCCTTGTAAACCATCAGTTCCTTGTAAACCTTGTAAACCTTGTGCTCCTTGAGATCCTGCACCTTGTAAACCTTGTAAACCTTGAGTTCCTTGTAAACCATCAGTTCCTTGTAAACCTTGTAAACCTTGAGTTCCTTGTAAACCATCAGTTCCTTGTAAACCTTGTAAACCTTGAGTTCCTTGTAAACCGTCGGTTCCTTGTAAACCTTGAGTTCCTTGTAAACCATCGGTACCTTGTAAACCTTGTAATCCTTGAGTTCCTTGTAAACCGTCGGTTCCTTGTAAACCTTGTAAACCTTGAGTTCCTTGTAAACCATCAATTCCTTGTAAACCTTGTAAGCCTTGTGTTCCTTGTAAACCATCAGCTCCTTGTAAACCTTGTGTTCCTTGTAAACCATCGGTTCCTTGTAAACCTTGTAAACCTTGTGCTCCTTGAGATCCTGCACCTTGTAAACCTTGTAAACCTTGAGTTCCTTGTAAACCTTGTGTTCCTTGTAAACCATCGGTTCCTTGTAAACCTTGAGTACCTTGAGAACCATCGGTTCCTTGTAAACCATCAGTTCCTTGTAAGCCTTGTAAACCTTGAGTTCCTTGTAAACCATCGGTTCCTTGTAATCCTTGAGTTCCTTGTAAACCGTCTGTTCCTTGTAATCCTTGAGTACCCTGAGATCCTGAACCTTGTAAACCTTGTAAACCTTGTGTTCCTTGTAAACCATCAGTTCCTTGTAAACCTTGTAAACCTTGAGTTCCTTGTAAACCGTCGGTTCCTTGTAAACCTTGAGTACCTTGAGATCCTGAACCTTGTAAACCTTGTGTTCCTTGTAAACCATCGGTTCCTTGTAAACCTTGTATACCTTGAGTACCTAAAGTTCCTTGAGAACCATCAGTTCCTTGTAAACCTTGTAAACCTTGAGTACCTTGGGTTCCTGAACCTTGGGTTCCTTGTATACCTATAGTTCCTTGAGATCCTGATCCAGCTGTACCTTGAGTACCTTGACTACCGCTTCCGCCTAATCCCATTGCTCCAATATACCTCCAACCTCTTATATAGAATTCTGTACCTGCAGGGTAAGTTGCATTACCAGTAGAACCTCCTACTATACTAATTAAATCATCGGAAACTAAAAGTAAACCTTGGTCATAATTAAATACCCAACCTGCTACTCCGGGTATTGCGTCTTTACCTACTGTCTGATCAATATATACAGCATTAGACGTGGTAGGATTACCTGACCATAATTCTATTTTATATAAATCATTCTTAAACCCAGCTGCAGTAGTTACACTGGCTGGTCCTATCCAATTCCATTTTCTTCCAGATCCAGGATCTCCAAATGTATTATATGCTACTAATGTATTAGGGTTTGAAGGTACAACCAAATCCATTCTAGTTGCAAATCTATTTACAATAGGTGTATCGTTTGGAGCAAACCCTGTACCAGTACCCCATTGGTTTTCAACATAACCAGCAAGAACTTGGCCTGCATTAGTCATTTGACTTAATGAGTTAGCAGAACCCATCACAGGTGAAGTTGGTTGATTAGCAAGTATCACATCCCAATCCGTCTGGTCAATAATTCTTCCACTCTTAACAGTGTTTGAATTCTCTAAATTAGATTGATACCAATAAAAATTAGTATCTGCATCAATAACATTACCTGCCTGTACCTTGAATACTAATTTTCTTACGTCCGTTGCTGTAAAGCCCATTTAAGTTATCTTATTTTCTATATTGATAAAACCTTCTATTACTTTCATATTAAATGATTACCTATATTATTTATATTTATTCTTTAGTTGATATGAGTATATTGGATTTGATCCAATCTAATCGTCCTATCTATAATTTGTATCTCAGCATATACTCCACCTCCTGCAACATTAGATGAAGACCCAAAGGAAAATTCACCTAAATTACCACCTGAAGATGCCTGCATTAAATATGTACCTGGGTCATCTAATCCTGTATAAGCATTAGGTACAGTTCCACCAAATGGAATCCAACCACCTGCACTCCAGGCACCACCTTGATTACCACCATGACATGCTAATGCATATGAATCTTGTATATTAGGATATGCATTACCTGGTGGAGAATCTAAATAAGTTGGTAAATATGTATAATTTGTACCTGTATTTGGATCTACTTGTAATGCTGCATTTGGAGTTGAGCTTACTGGCCAAATATAAATTTTTAATTGACTATTTCTTAATGCATCGGTAAAGTTAGCGCTAACACCTGGATCACCAGTAAAGGTTAAGTTAAAGCTTACCACATTAGGGTTTGATGGATCATTAAATAATCTATGGAATATTGGTGTATCCCCCATAGTATTATAATTAGGATTACCTGCTGGTATGTAATTACTTAAGTCTCCAGAAATAATTGTACCAGTCGTAGGTAGATTACCTGTGCTATCATTATCAGCATAAAAATCTGATGCAGCAATACCTTCACCACCGACAAGACATAGATTCTCAACAATTGCTGAAGTTCTACTATTTGGCGGTTGGGCAACATCCAATAATGAAGATTGACTATTCCATGCTGAATATGTATTTCCTGTAATATCTCTAAATAGCCTTTTGTTTTCTACATTAAAATATTCAATTAAATCAGTTGAATTACTATGAGCTACATCAATAAGTATTTTGTTTTTTGTAGAATCTGCACCCCAGCCAGTATCTGACCACGGATCCAAAAGTCTAAATTGAGAATTACCTCCTTGTGATCTATACCTATGATTTGAATTAGCTATTGTAAAAGTTGAAGCATTATTATCATAATCTATTAAAGTTTGATTCCAATCATTAACAACACCAGGTTGGGTTAAAGTAATTGTCCCATTAGATAAACTATATGAAGTATCATTAACTGATAATGTATTAGCAGACCAATTAAATATTCTGGTTCTTATATTATTAACAATTATAGAATTTCCATTTAATGTAAGTAAATCATCAACAGAAGAAGATAGAGTAGTACCGTTAGTATAATATTTTATACCACTGATATATCTGAAATTAGCAGAATCAACAGCAGGGAACGTAGAAGCGGCACTGGCTAAACTTGGCGTGTTTGGGTTAGCATCAGCAAAAACAGTATATGAATAATCTAATGGAAGATCCGGTGAAGGTGGATCTACTAATAAACCTGATGAATCAGCCGTCATAGATATCTTAATTGTAAATTTACCACCGTCTCTTGGATCAAGACTAGCATTTAAAGTATTATTAAATATACCTGTACCGAGACCGGCTCCACTACCAGGTACACCCATAATAACATCTACCTTAACAGATGCTTCATAAACGTCTTGTGAATTATATGGATTAACTAAAGTATTATAATCGCTTATAGTTAATATTACATTTTCACTGGTAGATTTATATTGTCCGGAGGCAATTATATTACTTTCTGTAAACGTTTCTAATATAGTAACGCCATCTCCGTCTAAAACATCGATTGTAATAGAACCATCACCAGATCCTGCAACTCCACCGAATCCTCTTACTTTTACAGGTGATGCAGTATTACCAGATCCAAGTGAAATTGTTCCTTGTGTATCTTGTTTATAAACAGCCCTAAGAGTATTAGAACCTGACCAACCACCATCTTCATAGTTACCACCTGGAAGTCCAAATTGTAGATTGGCATTAGGTATTGCTATTCTTCTGTTTACTGGGTTATTGTTTTCTGCTATAGTTGCGTTAGATGGCGTTGGTGAACCTGTAGCAACATTCCTATTTAAATAATTAGGATATATTGGAGCATCAGGCGCTGGAAAAAATACATTGACTTGTGAAGAGTCTCCTGGATCTTCTTGTGCATATACTCTATTATCATCTAGGCGATCCACAAAATTAAATTTAGTATAAGTTCCGCCTAAAAATGTTGGAGATGAACCGTCAGTGGTATCAGAATTTGCAACTGTTATATTTCCACCGGCTCCGCTAATACCTTGTGTACCTTGAGTACCTGTACCAAGTATACCTTGAACACCTTGTAAACCTTGAACACCTTGTAAACCTTGAGTTCCTTGTAAACCATCAGTTCCTTGTAAACCTTGAGCTCCTTGTAAACCATCGGTTCCTTGTAAACCTTGAACACCTTGTAAACCATCGGTTCCTTGTAAACCTTGAACGCCTTGTAAACCATCGGTTCCTTGTAAACCTTGAGTACCTTGAGATCCTGAACCTTGTAAACCCTGTGTTCCTTGTAAACCATCGGTTCCTTGTAAACCTTGAGTACCTTGTAAACCATCAGTTCCTTGTAAACCTTGTGTTCCTTGTAAACCATCGGTTCCTTGTAAACCTTGAGTACCTTGAGATCCTGAACCTTGTAAACCTTGTGTTCCTTGTAAACCATCGGTTCCTTGTAAACCTTGAGTACCTTGAGATCCTGAACCTTGTAAACCTTGAACTCCTTGAGTTCCTAATGTTCCTTGTAAACCTTGGGTTCCTAATGTACCTTGACTACCTGAACCTTGTAAACCCTGTACACCTTGAGTTCCTAATGTACCTTGTAAACCTTGAGTTCCTTGAGATCCTGCACCACCAGTACCTTGAGTACCTTGAGTACCTTGGGCTCCACCGCCACCTCCACCAGTTGCACCAATGTATCTAAAACCAGTTATGTATAAATCAAAACCGTTTGGATATGCACCTCCTGTATTATTTGTTATATCAGTTTGTAAATCATCAGAGATAAAAAGTAAACCTTGATCATAATTAAATACCCAACCTACATAACCAGGATTATTTGCCTGGCCTGCTGATAAAGGTATTTCAGTACCACCTAACGCAGGATTACCTGACCATAACTTAATTCCGTATCCATTTGATGGTGTTCCATCCGCTTGTGGTACTGAGGCCGGTAAAATCCAATTATTTTTAAACCCTGATGTAGTATCACCAGGAGTATTATATAAAATCCAAGTAGAATTATTAAAAGCATATACTTGGTCAAGTTGTGAACCTCCTGGACCAGATGCATTTTGGATATTTACAGGATCTGCTGATGCAGCATTAACTGCATCTACTGGCAGATTAGCTGGTGGTATTAAATTATAATCAGTAAGTATTCTACTAGGATCCTTTATATTAGGACTGAATGCTAATGAAGATTCGTACCATCTGTTTCCGGCTGAAGCATCTATAACCCCACCAGCCTGTACTTTAAAGGTTAATTTATTTACTTCATTAATTGAAAATCCTGCCATATTACTTTATTGTTTTCTTTTTATATTTATTCACCATAAGTTTTATACATTACCACCGCTCTCGGTAGTTGGTGAACCTGAACTAAAAATTATTTTTGCAGATATTCCACCTATTCTAATTAGTGGATTATGTATTTGTACTTCTATATAAAATCCATCTAAAGCAGGAGAAGTTCCAAATGACCCAGATATTACACTGCTTGCAGACGTTGTTGTTCTACATTGCGATTGTGTGTTATCATCAACTGATGCAGGTGGATCTTGATAACTTCCACTAAATGGATTTGAATTATGTAATGAATGAGGTATTGCAGTAATTCCTATATTTGAACCAGATGCAGCTGCTTTCTTTCTAACATATATTCTTAAATCATTACTTACCAAAGAATCATAAACAGTTCCACCAACAAAGGATCCACTAAATGTTAATTCAAATGATGAAATAGGTCTTCCTAGATTTGATGAGCTAGCTTCAAATAATCTATGAAATGTTGCAGGTACTTGATAACCTACACCACTGTAATCAGGATTAGTTCCACCTACATTAGGTTTATATAATACTAAGTTTCCTAATAAATCACTAGTGTCAGGTGAATTACCATTATCACTAAAGAATTTATCTGGTCTAATTAATGTACCTCCTACTACTACTCCTTGACAAAAAGGACCTGGTGATAACGCACTTGTAGTTTGATTAGTTAAACCTGAAGGTACTAATGATGTAACGGAGTCAAATGATGTATAAGCTCCACCTACTGTTGTTAATCTCTCGGCCTCATCATCAAATCTTTCAGTTAAATTATCACTTGTAACTCCATAAGTATCAATTAATATTTTTGCACCTGGTGAATTGGTTCCTGATGGTAAACTACTTACCCATGGATCCCATACCCTAGCAGCCACAGTAGCATCATCATTTCTAAATCTATAGTTAGATGCAGTGATAGGCCAATTATCATAATCAAAATCTATATCTAATGTATCATATTTATTATCCCAACCAGGGAATGTCATTCCTGCTGAAGGATTCCATGCCTCTTCTTGGATAGGACTTAAACCATAATCACTACCTAACACTTGGAAATTCCATACTGCGCTCGATGATCTTCCTTGAGTATTACTATTTAAATAATCTATATCGGTAACATCAACTTCAAATTGAGAACCGCTTACATAATATTCAACCCCGCTTAAGTGTTTTGATATTATAGATGAAGTGTTTTCTATAATTGATGCATTACCATTTATTTGTGGACTGGATGGATAACCTCCTAAATCATTCTTATCCCAAAATACATCGTTTTGTATATAAGAATATGCATTTCCTCCATCCGTTACTGTATCAGTTGTCATAATAGTTTTTATAAAATAACGACCACCACTTAATCCTGCATCCTGAAATACCTTCGGCATATCTACACTAACCATGATTTTTCCTTTCCACTTAGAAGTGTCTTGTGCATAACCAGTTACCTGGATGGTACAATGAAGGTCAGGTGTAAATAAATTTAGGTTTCCATCTAACACAGGAGAGGTATTATTACTAATTTCGTTTCCGCCACCGTCTGTTACAATGATCTGTATTTTTGCATCACCACTACCTGATGGACTAAGACCAGTTACTAACCCGGTAGTAGTAAGTACATTTTGACCAGCCCCTGTGCCATTATATGCATATTGGTTTGTTCCAGCCCAACCACCTGTAAAGAAAGGTGTACCTTCTAAAGTAGGAGTACTAATCCTAACAGTATTTCTTGGAGTATTTTCAGTTACCAAACCATTAGTTGTACCGTCTGTTGTATTATAATGTGATGCAAATGTTGGTGTTGGTATATAAACATTTACTTGTCCTGGTGTTCCACTATCTTCAGCTAATACATCAACACCTACAAAATTAATTGTTGGATAAGTACCTACGGCAGCCCCTTCATCTTTTATATGTACACCTGCAAAAGTTAGCTTATCATTACCATCAAATATTAGATTAGTTTGACCTGTATTTAAATCAATTGAGATTTTCTTGTCAGAACCAACTGTTGTAATATCTATACCTGGACCTTCTATAATCGGTGCGCCACCGCTACCAGTTGAAGATATAGTTATTGTATCTCCGCTAGGGGTAGACACTGTTGTTAATTGTATATCTGCACCAGCTACAAGTGTTGGGTTATATGCCGAATCAATAAAATCATCAAAGCTATCCTGTGTCATTAAGTCACCTGCCTCAAACAAGGACTTAAGTGTATATTTTGGGATTACTGCCATTATACTTTATTTATTTTGATTTTAAAAGCTCCATGTACTTATCAAATGATAAAAGTAACATCTTCTTTTTCTTTTTCTTTTTTCCTTCAGGATCATCACCACTACCAACCTTTTGAGTAGCAAAAGAATTTGCTGAACCAGGATCGCCTGGAAGCTCAACTGCTCCCATGCCCTGTACATTCATATTAGGATTTAGGCCAACAGTACCTGCTTCATTTTCATTAATTAAATTATTCACTATTTAATATTTTGTTTCATCCAACGAGTAATCCAACCTTTAAGTTCTTTTGCTGCTGGTTTAATATCAGAAGGTTCTGTTGCTGGTCCATTTTTCCATCTGTCCCAGTCCATTTGGATTGTACCTAATGCATTTGCAATCTCTGGCATTAATTCAATATACTCTTCATTGATTTCACCTTCTAATAATTCTGGAAACATATCCTCAATATCGCTAGCATCTAATGCATAATAGTCACTTTGTAAATAATCAAGAATATCTTTATTTTTACCTGTCATATCATACCCAGTTCCTTTATTGGCTCCGTTAGATTTAACCTTTAGATTAAATGATTTAATTGCATCCATTATATCTGAATCGTCTCCAGATAAATCAACATCTATAGTGTTTACTTTATTAGGGTTTTTTGCTTTAGCTTTTTTACCTTCATTCAAAGATTCGTCAATGCTAAAACTTGTTAGTGATTTTAAATTTTTCATATTGTTATTTTCTTTTATTGGTTCTAATATATTTTGTAATGGTTTATAAAAACTATGTATGCTTTTAGGAGTCATTTTCTTAAAAGTATTTTCATCATCTATCTTTAAAGCATTCCTAACCTTAGATGCTGAAATATTTTCTCCTGTTCTTGGTATTTCATAACCCTTAAAACTTGGATCAACTCCTAATTGATCTCGGTATGATTGTTTGTCAATCATTGCACCATAATCTTTCTTTCTATCAGTACCATAACCCCACATCATAGGTTCATACGTTGGTCTTGCTGCTGCAAACATTGTATCAATTGCTCCGTTAGGAACTACAATACTTGCTTCCAAAAATGGATATTGCTTTTTCATTTTAGCAAACATAGCTTGTTGCATATCTTCATCAAATGGTCTTTTCTCTGGATCAGGCCTACTACCTCTTACCATATAAACAACTACAGGTAAACCATTTTCTTTATACATTTTTTCAAATACTTTAACATGCCCTAATGTAAAAGGTTGGAATCTACCAACAAACATATTTACTGGTTTTTTACCCTTTTCTTTATGAGGTACTTTTAAAGCTTCATTAATTGGTGCGGTTGCAGTTCTTACTCTATGACCATACGGTGATAAAGAATATCTCTTAACTCCAGTTTCGTCTTCACTAATATTAAACAATCCTGCATTTCTTTTAAGCCATCTTTTATGAGCCTTTATTTCAGATAAGATATTGCTAACCTCGTCTTCAGTTAAATGACCATCAGCAACAGCATCTAAAATAGCAGAACGTACTCTAGCCGAAGTAGATACATTTTTAGCTGGGTGATTTTCAGTATATCTCCTCTTAACAGTAACTCTTTTTTCTGTTATAAAATCTTGTATGTTTTTTAGATTATCCATGTACACTTTTTTTATTTATTCAGATCCTTTAATAATTTTAACTCTTATCATTTACAAATCTAGTAGGAACTGGGTTAGACGGTCTACCATCACAACTCCATGAACCTGCAGAAAATGCAAAGTTTACTTTAGCCATCGTTTTTACACCATCAGTTCTATTTACATCTAAGCCGTTAGTTTTACTATATTTGTATTGTTCATTAACAAATAACTGTTCTTTTACATTTTCATTGTATAAACTCTCATACATTTCGCCTTGATTAAAATATGCATCCAATTTTTGCTTTAACTTTTTCTCATCAGTACCCTCGCATTTAGGTTTACTAAGTATATTATTAATTGCAGACTGTACTGACTTATCTCTCCTTGCTTTAAATTTAGGATCCTCTAAGTCAAAGTCATATTTTTCAGCTATGTTGTTAATTGTTGATTCTGCTTTACTAGCATCGCCAAACATGAGTTCTTTATAAACCTTATCTTTATTAGAAAGATCTGATAAGTCATTCTTAACATCCTTAGGACTAATCTTATCACCTTTCTTATTTGTTATTTCTTTAAACTCTGACATATCAGTTTTTACTCCAGATGCTGATGCACCACCTGCACCCTTTTTAATTGACCTAGCTTCAACACCGTTATAAATTAACTGTACCTTTCTTTGTATTTCTTCAGGTGAATCTTTTTCAAAATCTATTTTCTCTGGTGATATTGATATAATATCTCCTAATGGATAATTAGAAGCAGAAGGCATATATACTTCGTTGCCTTTATTTAATTCACTCATATAAGTCACTAACTCTGCAACATCGGCGGTTGCACTATCAAAGAAAGGATCTGCAAATAATTCTTCAGTAAGATCATGTAGCTTCTTGTCATATTCTTTAGGATCTTTAATGTCCTTAAGATTACTAAAACCATCTAACACTTCTTGCTGCTTGGCATTAGGTTTTCTACCTGTCTTTTTAAACTGCTCATCAAAACCTTCTCTGATAGTATCACTAGTTGCATCCTTTAGTTTCTTTCTATTTTCTGAAGTGTTAGGCGGAGTATTAGAAACAGGTTCTATGATTGACATATCACCATCTTTAAAAGATTTCATTGCTTCATCAACAATTTTATTTCTTCTTTCTAGATATTTCTTTGCTAGATCAGCCTCTTCTTTAGATCCATAAACGGATAAAAGTTTTTCGTCAGATGGTATCTTTGTCTTTTCAATTTTACCTTCTCCGATTTGAATACCATTATCTAGGACTTTAGTTTTTACCTTAACAACCTTTTCTTCACCAAATAATTTAGCACCAGTCATTTCCTTTCTACCAATCTTACCACCTTCACCTTGTAGTTTATCTAAACCGAATTCTTTCATGGCCTTAGCCATTTCACTAGGAGATCCTGTGTCTGGTATTAATTCCTTTCTACTTAATCCAGTTGCAGAAGAATCAAGATACATTTTTGTAGCCTTTGCCGATTCACTATTTCTGAAGATAAGGCCTGCATCATTTAGTTTTTTAACTTGTTCAACTTTATCTTCCATTGAAGCGTCAGGATTATTAAATATCTTAACTGCATCTAATACTGCCTCAGCGTTTTTCTTCTGTGTAGGATCTGTTATTTCTTTAACCTTATCTTCAACTCTAGTTGTAAGCTTTCCCATCTTTTCACTTGAATCTTTCCTAGGTTCATCGGTCTTATTAGATTTGCCACCAGGTTCTACAATTTCATGCTTCTTAGGATCTGGATTTTTTACTTCATATTCGTCTCCAGTTTTTTTGTTCTTAATTAAAGTCTTTCCTTTTTCTTCTACAATAACTTTACCTAGATTAATAAAATTGTTATAGTCTAATACTTTATCTTCAATTAATAGTTCCTCGGCATTAGGCAAAAGAGATTCATTGGTAGATTTAATTTTTAAGTAATCATCAAAAGTTTTAAATTTACCATCATCTTTTGTTTGAATTACATCGGTTACTTTATCTACCATTTTATTAAAATCTTCAATAACAGATGGTGTCATAATATTACCAGTATTCTTTCTTTTCTTTTTTAAAGAACCTAGTATTATTTTAAATAAGTCTTTTAGCTTAGGGTTACTATTAAGGATATCTTTAGTTCTTTGGCTTGGTATTAATTCTACATTTAAATCAAATTCTTTACCTTTAGCAAAATCAGCTTTTTCAATATCAATCATTGCAATATCCTTTCCTCTTTTGGTTACATAGTCATTGAATATATTTGAGACCAATTCTATGTATCTCATATCTTCACCATCACCTAAAATTTCATGCTTCTTAATTCCTCTTTCTTCTATAAATGCTAAAAGATCCAATAAAATAATTTCATTAATATCAGCAGGAGCCTTTCTCATATCTATAGGTTCCTTTTCTTTCATTAAGTTAATTGTATAAGGATCTATCAACTTAGCAGCAATAACTTGTTTGGTGCCAGATTTATAAAATTTAAATACAATAGATTCTATAGGCTTCTTAAGATCATTTTGTAAAGTCGTTGATTGAATATTAGGATTTAAAATTCTAAGTAAATATTCAGCAAATGAATTAGTGCTAAAAATCTCAGCATGATCTTCTTTTGGTGTTTCTAAAAATTCTTTAATCTTTTTCTTTTGATCTTCTGTTAAGTAACCTTTAAATAGTGGAAGTAGTGGAGTAACACCTAATGCGTTTGCCCAGTCTCTAATTACCCTAGGATCTTCTATAACCTTTGTAACTTTACCGGCTGGTGTCATTACTTTAATATGAGTAAGTACTAAATTATTTTTAGGTAGCCTATCATAAGTAATAATACCAGGATTAGTATTTACAAAATATTGAAAACAGAACTTCCAATTCTCAGGAATAGAAGAAAGGTTTTTACTAGTTACAGATTTTATAAAATTAATAGGCTTTTCATAATAAACCATTATAGTCCTATCAATTAAGTTAATAGGCTTTTGGTTTCCACCTTTATAAAAAGTAATTCCTTCACCATTCTTTTTAAATGAAAATGAAGAACCGGATAGCTTTTCGGATACTACAAGATAGTCCTTAAAAAGATCTTCTATTAATTGTTGGCCTGCATCTTTATAAATTTGAGTTAACTCTTTCATTTGCTTATTTTATATTGTCAATTTATATATTCTTTGATTAAATAGCTATATAAAAAAAGGATAGTATATACCTATCCTTTATCATACTCTGTACTAATCAGAGTATATACAAATACCGTAAATGTTATCTCTTAATACAGGTGAGCTGTATAGGTGTATCTACTATTTTACCTACCGTACTTAATGATACCTAATAGTTGATTAATTGCGGCAAATGTACCAGTAAGTTTATAAATTTTTCCTTTATATTTAAATACTAAACCTTCAGTTGGAAATATTGATTCTATTCCACCAATTCTATCAAGCCTTGCTAGTTCGGCTTCTACCTTTCTTACTTGGTCAGCGCCACCAGTCTTTTTAATGTTACTTCCTGCGGTTTGAATTTGAGCTCTTAGTCTTTGTGCCTCCTCAGATGGATTAGCCGCTAAAAAGTCAGATGCATTTTTAAGAATCACAGATCCTAATTCTAAGAACAGATCTTCAAACGGTCTAATGTTTTCTTTATACTTTTTGGCAACATCTTCTTTATCAAACTTTTTAACCATCGCAGCTTCTTTAGGTCCAATTTGTTTAGCAAGAGATCTCATATTTAAACTCTTCTTATCACCGTATGCCCACCTCTTAAGTAAGCCTTCTTTTACATCTTGGGATAATGTAGGGAATTGTTTATCAATTAATTCTCTCCACCACATTTCATGATATTTACCAACCTCATCGCTATCAGTTAAACCGTATCTTTTTTCTAAAGCATTAACTTGATTTATAAATTTTTTCTTGTTTGTGGTAAAATCCAAATCCTTTTGCAATTTAATAACTCTAGGTGGAATTATTTTAAAAGTTTTACCAATATCTGATTGTACCTTTTTAAGTATATTTGCAATTTCCTTTGCAGGTTTATTATTAGTACCTGTAATATTACCATTTCCATCTGTTTCTTTTATACCATGAAATTGAATAACATCTGTATCATAAAGAATAACATTAGGGTTTTGCGAGTAGATTAACTCCATGTTCATAAAGTCTTTTCCATTCTTAAAATACTTTTCTTGGTCAGCTGGTGAAAGACCCATTAGCAACCTAGCCAAATCCTGTGCAGCAAATTGAAAAGTATCTTGTACTAATTTACTAGGATGACCTTCAAATTTATTCTTAAATTCAGAAAGAGTCATTGGATTCTTTAACTCTGTTTTGTTTCTTGCAAATTTAACTTCACCATCTTGAATGGTAGCAAATGCATTTTGTCCATCAGTCTTTTCAGTAGCCTCTTCTTCAAAGTTTAATTCACCTCTAAGACCAGCATCTATCATTGCCTTAAAATCACCAAAGGTTAAATCCTTATCATCAAATGGATGAGCCATGTGACCAGCGGCACCACCTTCTAACAACAATGGCTGACTTTTGTCAGTCAGCCACTGTTCAAACAATTTTATATGTTTCATGTTTAGTTTAATTTATTATGATCCCATAGTAGATTGTAAAGCTCCGACCATTGCGCCGTAATCTTCACCATACTTATCAATTAAACCATCAGCAGTTTCAGTTGCTTTAGTTTCATCAAAATCATCTCCGAATGCATCTTTTAGCATTGCCATTGCATATTCTTTAAATTCATCAGCAGAAGTAATATCCTTTTCATTAATCTTAGCTTCTCCAACTAATGCAGCACCTTTTGCTTCAGGTTGAACTTTTACTTTACCCATATTCATTATGTCTCCAGCAATACCTGCGGCAGATTCAGAACCGTCTCCCATTTCTGCAGGAACTTCAGTAGCATCCTTAAGATCGTCAGCTTCACCTTTTACTTCAGTTGTAATGTTTTGGTCTTTAGTAACTAATTCTTCACCCTTTGCTTCAGGTTGAACTTTTACTTTACCCATATCCATTATATCTCCAGCAATACCAGCAGCAGTTTCAGAACCGTCACCTTTTTCTGCAGGAATAGCAAGGCCATCATCACCTGCTTCTTCATCAGCGATTTCATCTCCTGTAACTTTAGTAATTACTTCACCTACGCCTTCTTCTACAGCTTCTTCTTCCTCAGCTTCTATTTCTTCTTCTTCTTCTACTTCATCCTCATCATATGATTCAGTTACAAAATTTGAAAAAGACATAATTCTTGATTCATCTTTCTTTTCTTCTTCTTCATCATATTCAGCATCTTTCTTTAATGCATCAATTTCAGAGTCATCAGATTTAACAGCTCCTTTATAATGGTCAGCCTTTTCTTTGTCATCTTCAGAATCAACTTTCTTATCGCCTTTATCTTCTAATTCATTACCTTCCTTTTCATCATCTTCACCTTCATCTTCATCATCGTCTTCAGCTAATGGTTTAGCGGATGCAGCAACAACAGAATAATCTTCTGGTTCTTCAGCATCATCGGCATATTTGATATTCTTGTTTACTGTAACTTCTTTTTCTTTAATAAAATCTTCGAAGGCCATGATTCTTTTAGTAGCAGCTGGAGTTTCTTCTTCTTCAGCAGCAACCTCAACACCATCTTCATCTTCAACTTCATCAGCTTCAGCAGGAACTTCAGCAGTAATTTCAGGATCATCAGATACCTTATCACCTGCCTTATCTTCTACATCTTTAGGTTCGCCTTTAGCTAATACTTCATCTTCTATTTCTTCAGCGGCATCTTCTTCTACTTCATCAGTTTCAGCAACTTCACCTTCGGCACTAACTTTATCATCATCTTTATCTTCTTCAGATTCTAATGACTTAGGTTCGCCTTTCTTTTTAACTTCATCAGCTATATCCTCGGCTCTGTCTTCTTCTAGTTCATCCTCAGAAATATCGTCTTTAGGGGAGACATCTTTTAATAAACCTTCTAATTTAGTTAAAAGATTTTTTTCTTTCTTTAATTCTTCAACGCTTTCGTAACCCATCTTTTTAACAAGATCCATTACAGCATCATGATTGACATCTGCCGATTCATTAATTGAACCTTCGGCTTTAGACATCATTGAAAACTTTTTGATTGGTTTCATTATATTTTATCTTTTTTTGATTCTTTTTTTATATATCCATCTCTCATGAGAAAGATATTCTATATTAGTATCTAACATTCTGTACTTCGAATGGGAACTTTTCTTCTTTATAGATTTTTCTTCTTTCCATACCATGTCTATAAATATAATTTACCCAATCGTGATCATCCACTTTATATCTAAAATCATCAATGAAGTCATATATTTTTACAACATCTTTAGCTTCATGCTTTCTTAAACCTCTACCTATCGATTGTCTAATGATCACTTCTGATTTAAATGATTCGGTAAAGAAAATGTTATGAATGTTTTTAATTGAAATACCTGTTGAGAATGTTCCGTATGATGCTACAATAATAACATCATCGTTCTTTTCCATTCTCTTTTTAAATTCTTCTCTAAAATCAGACTTAACAGAACCATCAACATAGTAAACCTTCTTATCTGTTATTGTCCTAAGTTTTTTGTATATTTTTTCACCATAAGCTATTTTATGAAATAACACTAGTGAATTGGATGTAGACTTTTTAATTACTTGGCAAACAAAATCTAGCCTCTTTTCACTTTCATTAATAAAGTTTTGTTCTAAACTAAATAACTTTTGCCTATCATACGGATTTTTAGATAAAGACGAGAATGCTTCTTTTTGAGCATCGGTTGCATATTCCATGTGTATCTGTAATACTTTACATTTTGCAATATGCCCTTCTTCCTGTAAATGAGCAGCCTTTACTTGAGTTACCAAAGGTCCCATCGCTGACATTAAACTTAGTCTATTTACAGTTCCTCTTTTAGGAATAGTACCACTTAAACCAAATCTATAGTCGCAGTGCCAGCATTTATCCATTATCTTCTGGATTGAATTTGCTTTTGCTTTATGAGTTTCATCTACAAAGACAGCATCAAATTGACTAAAGTATTCCTCATCCTTTTTAGTTAATGATTGATAAGTACCTATAACTACATTAGAGCTCTTTCTTAATTTCACACCGGCATAAATCTGTTGAATTTTAATTGGTACTCTACCTTTATTATATTCTTCAAAATCTCCGCTTGCTTGAACTACTAAACTTACATTAGGTACAATCATTAAGATTTTCTTTTTACCTAATTGTTCCATCATATAAGCAACTACCATAAATGAAATTAAAGTTTTACCTGCAGAAGTTGCCAATTCAGCTAAACATCTCCTATACTTTAAAATCTTTATTGCTGCGTCTATTTGATAGTCTCTCGGTTTAATTTCAGACTTTGCAAAAAATTCATCTGCCCACTTCTTAAAAGTTTCTTCATCTATTGAAGTATCAAAAATATCAGTTATACCATTTAAAGTAAATTGATAATCATATTGTTTGCAAATGTCAATTACTTCTTTCCATAATCCTGCTGGTATTTTGTTTCTTTTAATAAATGAAATGTTACCATCCCAAACCTTTTTCTTTACCAGAGGGTGAAACCGCCACCCTTCTATTTTCTTAGTAAGACTAGATTTTAACTGTTCATATTCCAATTCGGTACATGAATCAATTACTAAAAACTTTTTATTTTCAGACAGAGATAGTTCCATTAAAATTCCTTATCATCTAAGTTTATTCTGTTTCTTATTGCAAATGCCATGTTATCTAAAGTCTTAATGCATTCATAGTAATAATCTATATGTGATTGCAACATGTCGATTTGAGTTTTTAAAGAAGACAGATCGGCTTTTATAAATTGATGTTTTTCGCCATTCGTTAGTTTAACATCGTAATTAATTGAATACTCCCGGTATTGGTTTTTATAATACTTATCCCAAGTAGCATTCCTTTTATATATGGTTGTTTTAAAATCAGTTACTTTATCTAATAATATCTGGCGATAGGATAGCATTCTTACTTGACATTCAGCTAACTCATTCATGCTTTTTAACTTAGAAACAAGATCTTTGATCTTTGTTTTCCAATCATCTCTATCCGAGCCTAATCTAATTTCTAACTGTTCGTTAGCTTCCTTTATTTGTGTATCATCAAATGCCATTAAAATACTCCTTTATCGTTATTAATCTTTTTGTAACTTTTAATCTTTGGTTGAAATTTTCTTTTAGGTTGAGGTAAAGAAAAATTACTTTTTACATTATCAGTTTCTATCTTTTTAAACTTAGTAAATAATTTAAGCTTTTTCTTAGAAGTTTCTAAGTCATTATAAAAATCTTCGAACTGTTCAACCACAAATTCATTATATTTTTTTATCATAAGAAAATTAAATCTAAATGATTGTTTGTAAAATATTTATCCAACTCATTTAAACACCCAGTCCTATTTTTAAATTCATATTTAACTAGGTCATTTAAATCCTTTACCTTTTTCTTAGGTATTCCAAAATCCTTTAAATATTTATCCCACATAAAAACTGTTTGCCCTTTCTTTAGTTTCTGAATCATTTTAGCTTTACCTTCATAATCATTATCAAACATATATCTTGCTGTTGGTATTTCATCAAAATCTAAAATTTGCTTTTTAACACCAGTTAAGCCTAATGTGTTTGACATAAAGAAAGAATCTATAGGTCCTTCAAATATCGTAAATCCTCTACCTAAGTCAACTGTTAAGATTCCGAATATCATTGATATTTTATTTAAAGAATCAAGTTCATCCTCAGATACATTCAATTGTTTTTTTAGCCTATCATATATTCTTTCTATATTCCAAGTTTTATATTTAGGGCCACTCGTATCTTCTAATGCTCTAACCTGGAATCCTATTATCTTTTTATTTTTATTTAAGTTAAAAACATAAAGCTCTTTTCTCCTTGGGTCATAACCGAATTTTTCAGTTTTGTGATGGAGTAATCTACTTTTAAGATATGGGTATGCTCGGTATGTTAATGAATTAATAGGATATACATTAAAACCTAATGCAACTTCATCAAATGATAATGCTAATTTATTTGCCTTATCAAATAAATGAAATTCTAAAGTTTCACCTAAAGAAAAGTTTTTTCTATTTTCCTTAATGAAATTAATTACATCTATACGGTCTTCGCCTTCAAAGTTTAAATTATGATCCTTTAAGAAAACATCTAAACTCTCGTGAGCTGAACAATTGTAACAGTGGAATTGTAAATTTTTCCAATAAAGATTACCTCTCTTTTTTCTTACTGAATCTGTTGAGTCTCCACAGTAAGGACATGCAAAATTTAATCGTTCCTTACTTTCTAACATTCTCCTTTTTTCTGGGTGAGAATGATTAAGGTGAAGAACTCGGACCACCTTATCGATGATCCGAGCTTTCATTTCAGAAGATATTAATACTTCTGTTCCCATATCATTAAAGATCTAAACCATTAATGAAATCATCAAAATCATCTCCTTTAGAAGAATCTTCAGTTTTAGTTGCAGTAGCAGTTTCAGCAGGTGCAGAAGTTTCTGTTACCTTAGCAGCCGCTGCTTTAGTTGCAGCAGGAGCAGCCGGAGCTTGTCTTGCAGTAACAGTATCAATAGAAGAACCTGGGTTACTAAATTGTGAAAGTACGCCCATTACTTTGTTTCTTTGATCGTCAGTCCATGGTCTGTAGTCAAAGTTGCCTAAATCCGGTGCATCTTTAATATAATCGAGAATTGCAGTTCTTCCTGCATCATCTGCGGTTACATCATCACCTTTAATTGACATTGGAGATCTACTCCCTTGGAATTTACATGAATCGTAGTTTGGATATCCACCTTTCTTTGAAATTACCAATTCAAAATTCTTTCCTTCAAACGGATCGAATACTTGTGTTGGTTCATCAAATTGTGGATTTAACTCCTCATCAATTTTTGTCTTGATCTTATAACCAAATTTCATTACTTTAATTTGACCTTCAAGATCTCTGTTTTGTGGATCCTTTACGATTTGTACTAATGCATAAAATACTTCTCTACGCTTAAGTCCCTCTGACATCTTTTTGTCTACAGCAGATTCAGAGTTTCTAAGTTTAAAGAACATGTCCTGTACAGCACATTTGTCTCCAACCGTTGAAGGTGAGTCTGCGTAAAAACCATTGCCATCTCTGTCTTCTAACCAGTAGACATATTTACGAACGAAAGGTTTGCGTGGATTTTTTACATTAGGTAGAAACCTAATTAGTGAACGGTAAGTACCGTCTGAACCTTGATCAGGTTTTGGTGTGTAAAGATCGCTTGTTGTTTGCGGTCTGTCTCCAGTGTCTAGGTCCTTGACGCTAACACTGAAAATGTCGAATTCATTTGCCATTTTAATTGCCTTTTTTATTTGTTTGTTATTTATTTAATTTAAGCCATAACAAAACATTGCCTATCTTTAATTTGCCCGGGTATTGCCGATATACTTTGCCTTGTTATATGCCATTTAAAAAGTACCAATATAATATTGATTCCTTTGTTTATTATATATTCATATCTCTATTTAGTTTCAGTCTAAATAGAACTTTTTTATTGCATAATAGCGGTTACATCGTTTTCTCTGATGCTGAATATAGTATCGCCATTATATTTAAACTCTGTACCTGCTAAGTCGTGAAATAGTACTCGTGAACCTATTTTGTAATCTGAATCCTCTATGCCACCACCTACAGATATGATTGTACCTGAATAAGGTGGAGCATACTGACCTTCGGTTTTAGGTACATATATACTACCAATTTTTTCTGGTAATTCATCTTTTTTAATAAATATTCTATTTTTTATTGCTTTTATCATAATATTCTGAAACTAAGTTCTAGTTGCTATATATAAAATATAACTAATTAAAGAAAGAGAAGTATGTAATTACTAGACTCAATGTATTTAGTGGTTTTCTATGTATTAAGTATTTAATGACCACCCTTTTTCTTTATTAGCATTTAGTATAAAGTACGCATCTACTAAGTCATCTATTGGTTTAGGGATCTTTTCTGTAAAGTCTTTACCTTGAGTCCATTTCCATAAATCTGTTTTCCTTAAATCTTTATCATTAAAAACGTCGTCTTGGAATGCCTTAACCATGTAATGTTTGTTTGCATTACCTTTACCTGCTAATTTCTTAACATGGGATGGTTGGTAAATTGAGATATTTTCTACACCCCAAGCATTAACTATTTCATTTCTTAAAAATGTATTATACTGAACAATGTCAATGAATGAATTTCCTTTTGAACCATAGGAGAACCCTTCTAATGCAATCTTATGGTTTTTTGTTCCATATAAGGTTATTAAAATATTTGACATTAATTCGGCTATGTTTTGGCCATCTGTGAGTTTTTCTCGTTCCCTGAGTAAAAAGTCCTTATCCTTTACTTGTCTATAATAAGGAAATCCTAATATTGTTTTGCTATCCATTAGTTCTTTATGAACCGAAAAGGACTTTGGTATCTTTCTACCTTCTTCATCCCATATTCTATTACCGTAATTAAAGAATGTAATAAATGTGTATTTGCCTTTATGGTCCTGTGTACATGTACCTGGACTATTGAGAGAAAAATCTATACCTGAGTAAATCAATTATATTGGATTAAAGTCTTTTACCTAATACTGCACCTAATGCAGCACCAATTAATCGACTGGTTAATAAATCATACAAGGCTCCTTTTTGAATACCTAGTACCTTTGCGATAGCCTTTCCTACAGATTTACCTAAAGCAAAACCAGTAAGACCACCTAAAACAGATCCTAATATACCTTCATTAATTATTTCTTCCATAATAACTTCTAAATCTTTTCCGTTATTATGTTCTTCCATAATTCTATCAACTGCATTATCTATTGCAGTTTCTTGTTCTTCTGTTAAATCATAAGATTCATTTATTAGATTTTGTATATCTATAGAATCATCATGACTTTCAGTAAGGTAATCTTTAAATGTTTTCATTGCTCTTTCTATTTGTTTATATATTAGACAAGATTAACTTTAGTTTCTAAAATGTTATATGTAAAATTAATATCAAATGTTTGAAATTCTATCGTGTTGCTTGAGAAATTTAAATCTAATGCGCTAACACCAGTCATTATCATATCTTTTAATTGACAAGTAACAAAAATATTTCCATCACCATCAATCATTTGCAATCCAATACCTTCTGGTACAAACGGATTTTTTCCACTCTGTTTATAATAGTAATCAAATACTTCGATAGCCATCCAATAATTAACCCAACCATCAAATGCTTGCATCGTAATAGTTAGATCTTTATCAAACAGTTCTTGCTTAGGTAGACTTGTTCTAAATCTTCTAGTATTTCCAGGAAAGTCATTTTGTGTTACTGGATCAAATGAAGGTCCAGGTAAATTCATTGATTGTATTCCATAATTAAAATAATCGATAGGTTCTTTAATCATAGCACCTGGCATTCTATTTAAGTATGGCTTATACTTATCTGATATTTCCTTAGGAATAAAATTTCTAGGAAATTCAAATTTAAACTGGTTATTTCTTGCGCTTAATATCATATCTTATCTATTATGAAACCTGTCTAAAACTACTCGGTCTTCTTGGTACACTTATTGCATTGTTTGTAGTACTAAAGCTTTGATTAGATTTAGCTGATTGTCTAAAGTATCTTCGTTTAACTGCTTTTGATCTAGCTTGATCAGCCAACACCTTTAATCCCATTACCTGAATTTTTCTTTTCTTAGCAAGATTAGCTCTTAATTGAGCATTTCTAGCTTCTTCAATTGCTAACTCAGATTCTGTACTTCCTAATTCCTTAGATAAAGTAGCTACTTCATCCGTTAACTTAAGATTAGAATTTTCTAATACTTCAACAGTATCATTTAGTTCTACTATAGTAGATTGGTATTCAGCTTCATTAGATTTATAATTCGCTATCAGTAATTGCAATCTCGCAAGCTCGTCTGAATATAAGGCAACCTGTGCCTCCATTTTAGCTGTCATAGTTTCTTTGGCTGCATCAACCAATCCTAAAAAGGTACCGGTATATAATACGCTTTCATCACTAGTACCATTAATGTCCTCCATTCTTGTAGAGATATAAAAGTTATTATTATCTAATGCTAATATCTTTTTTGAGCTTTCTTTGTCTATTCTAAATAATACCTGACCTTGTGAAAGATCCACGGTTTGTACCTGTGTCCAATTAGGTATTCTAATTTCATCGTTCTCACCAACAAAAACTAAAGTAATAGTTCCTACGTTACTAAGATCAATTGGCTTTTCAGCTGTATTAACAGCGGCGGCCGCTTCATTAGGATTTGCTTTTTTCTGATTTGCTGGATCAACTGGAACAGATCCTATAGTGTCATCATATATTGTAAAAATAACATAATCATCAAATGGTGATATTCTTATAACCCCATCGCCGTTAGGTAAAGTTCTAGCATCCGGATCTAATACTACAAACCTTTGAAAATATTCTTGGTAAGGTTTAGTTGTAGCTACATTAGTTGAAACTCCAATAGGAGCCGTTGATACTAAAGGTAAAGAAGCTAATGGTTTTGTAAATGCACTAACGCGTTCTTCTTTGTTATTCTGTTGATCCATCGGTTTCTGTTATTGTTTGTATTTTAGCTGGAGATATTGACGCCTTCACATGTAATTTATCTCTAAATGAAGTTACATACTTAGTTTTCACTACCAGTTGTTCTACTATTTTTTCTGTTGTTTGTCCAGCTCCTCCATTTCCACCATTGTTTACAATAATATTGTTTCCATCATTCGGTGCAATTTGATTGTATACATTAGCCACAGTTGGAACTACTCCTAAATTTATTTTCATTAATCGCCTTCCGTATTTCTTTACATCAAATGAAGTTAATTTAGCTTGCTTAATTATCTGAGTATTATCAGCTCGGTTATAAATTCTTAGCATATAATTAATTGTAAAAGAAGCGGCAATAGCACTATTTAAAATAATTGGTCTAAATAGAATAGGATTATCAAAACTGTTAGTCTGTGTAAATACCTGTGTGCTAGTCTTAACAAATGAAGTATCTATTTGCTCACTCACATTAATTTCATGAAATACTATATTGTTTGCTCCACCTGACGTGGCGTTTAGCTGACTTATAAAATTAGAAAATGTTGAACCTGTTACCAAACCTGTTAATTCAAAATAATCACCACCTTCCGCCTCTGTAACACTAGCATAAAGATTATCATAAATATCCCTACTTGGTAATGTAACTGAATTTATTTCTTCTACATTATAATAGCTATAACTATTTTCAACTATAGTTTCATAAATACCTGTAGCCTTAAATGTAATTGTAGGAGTACTTAAAAATCCTTTACCTTCAGTTAACTTAAATCCTAGGCCATTAGAATCAGCAGCATTAAAGCTGTTATTCATGAAGTAAAGAGATGGTACTCTCCATTCAATAAAACTGGCATAAAGATTATCATTTATTAAAACTGGATCTGGATTAAATACCGGAGTATCAGTCTTTAAAAAGTTTATTGAAGATAGGTTTAATAATACACCATCCCTACGAGGTACTAAGGTTTCAAATATAATACCATCAAATCCTGTAAATGAAAAGCCTGAGATAAAATGTACTCTTATTTTATCATATGCTATATTTAGCTGAGGGGAGAACGTCTGTAGGAGGTCTACCGTGTTAGTCAATAATGGATCAAAATCATTATAAGGTACTCCTATATCAGTATCTAAATATGCGTACTGAGTTTTATTTACATTAATAGCAGCAGCAGAGATATCTGTATAGTTACCCATTTCAGCCGAAACATCACTTGTATTAAATAGATAGCTACCACCGGTATGACCGTCTCGCATTATGTCTATCGGATAGTCAGCAGTGTTAAGTTCAGTTGGTTCAGATTGACTAGTGTAAATATACTCTAATAATATTCCTTCTGATAATTGTAAAAATTTAGATGATTCCATTATTTTATTTATTTACCATTGTAAAAACTTAGGGGTATAGTTTAAACCTATACCAACATAAGGTGCAACTCCGTTACCGCTGAAACCGACACCTAGTTGTAATCCTAGTCCTAATGTTTTTCTGTTTTCATATTGTAAGCTTTTAAACGCGCTACTCCTTTGGTCAATTAATATACCTTCTGCACTATTAAAAGTAGTACCAGGATAATCAGTTAAAAGATTTACAAATAATTCTTTTGTTTTATTGTCTCTTGTTAATGAGGCAGATAAAAATATATTTTGTTTTAGATCAATAGTAGCATTACCAAAATTTATTAAAGTACCATCAATTTCATAAGGAACAAAAACTCCAATATCTCTAAAACTTTTACCCCAGGTAGCAGAATCGGAAACTGTTAATGCTGAATTAAAATTACCTAATATAGTATCAATAACATTTACCGGTACCTCTACAATAACTTCCTTTATTACCGTTTCAGTTTTAATAATAGTCAACGGCGGTTTATCTTTCTCAAACTCTAGCTCATCTTCAATTTCTTCTAATGTTAAATTAAGAGCTCTTATTTCAGCGGCAGCATTTCCATTTTTGTCAATATAGTTTTCAATTGTATCTAACGAAGCTTTCCAATTATTACTAATCTTAGTAGCTTCACTCTTTGCTATATTAGTTTGTTCGCACTGTCTAAACAATAAAAAACACAACACTACAATACCACCTAATAAAAACATTCTTGTATTTTTAGGATCAGTGATTATCGCTATTATGTTTTTTAAAATTATCATATACCTTCCTCGTAAATTTTCATTAACTTATAAGGAGTAACATTACTTTCTCCATATTTTTTAATAAGCTTTTCCATAAAAGTTTTTTCTTGACTTTTCATGGTATCTAATTCATCAAAAAGTTTATCTCTTTTATCAGCTAAACTTAAAATACTTTTTTGCATTAGATCAATAGAAGTTTCTATTTGTTTATATCTATCTACAAAACTAGTTAATTCCTTTTTTTCCTTTTTTGTCATTTTTATTTATTTAAATATTAATCTTCTAATTATGAATTAGCCGGTGCCTGCATACTGTATGAGGTATTATTTTCTTCTTGGAACGTAGTAAAGATAGATTGATGTAATGTCCACCCTTTTTGTAAATTTAATCCACCGGCGGCACCCACACCGTTTCCATTATAAAAAGTTTTAACACCCATGTTACTAAAACCAAATTTATACAGGCCAACTTTAGCTGTATATGTAGTTGTACCACTACCAAAACCTGAGATATCATTAGCATCAGTCTCAATTGATCCTGCTGACTTTGTAGTAACAGTACCTGCATTATCTAAATTTTCATAAAATACATTTATTTTTCCATACTGTGTAGCATAGCTACTGTTATAGTTTCCACTCCATGCAAACTTAGATGGCATGTTATATATTTCAATAATAAACTGCGCCCCATGATACATATTGGATGGGTTAAATTTTAATATTAAATCACATTCCCATGCCTGTGTACGATTTCCAAAAGGCATACTATTAATTGCTATTTGACTATTCACTGGTGTAAATGTACCTATGTTAACTTGTAAATATGGGGTACCAGGGGTAATTTCAATAGTCCTCCCGTCAATATCTGTAGTGTCCCATAGCGGGTCAAGATTTAATACTTCATTCCCGTTTTCACCACCTAAACAAAAATTATTACTAATTTTAGTAGTCGTGGAATCTATTCTAACTTGCTCCATTGCCGGATTTTCCTTTACTGTCCCAGAATTACTAAATTGTGGCGGTACTGTACTGGCTAGATTGTTGACAAATAATCCTAATCTATCACCACCTAGCACACCGCTATTATAGGCAGGTTTACCAATCATCATAGCAGTAAACCCATCATTATATTGTTGGTATTGTACACCTGAATTAGTCATATAAGATTGACTACCCATTTGCCTTACTACTGAACCACCAAGTATAGGAGCATCTGCTGCCGCTAGGTTTGTCCATTCATGTTTATATACCGGTGCATTTATAAGCGAATTAGGTACCTGTGCTAAAGATGCTCCCCATGTTGATTTACCTCTATATGAAATAGATGGATTAGTTACACCATCAAATAAAGCTTTAACATTAGGGAAGATATTAGAATCAGCAGAAGTAGTTCGCAGTTCAATATTTTCTCTAGCTTTTAATTCAATACTATTGCTCGTTCCTGATGCATCAAGTATAATATTATTATTAACTACCTGTGTTTTAAGAAAGGCACCACCTACTGTGTCAAGGTCAAAGAAAGTTTCAGATAGTGAACCAGCAGCTAAACCTATAGAAAGATTACTATATATTCCAGTAATACCTCCTCCATCTGATTTTAAAATTACATCTCCACTACCATTAGAAGTAAGATTAATTTCACCTGTTGCTACTGTACTTAATTGAATATTACCATCAACGGTTAAAGTAGCTCCTTGGGATTTTATATAAGCATCAGATCCTGCATTAAGTTCAATTTGGCTTGAAGACACAAGATCTATATTCCTAGCCTCCGCTACTAAAAACCCAGTAGCTGATGTCGTGGTAGGTATTGTTATATCATCACCACCCATCTGTAGCCTAGTAATAGCACCAGTACCAGTGGTGTTTAAATCAAATTTACCCTTTTCAGAGCTACCTAGTGGATTAAATGTAGAAACCGTTGCTTCAAAATTAGAATTAAAGAACGGTGACCCAGACCCACCTTTTGTTCCAGTAACAAACTTAAACCCAGCACCAGATCTATAAGTCTGACCTCTTTCGGCAGTTTCTATATTAAAACCAATAGTATCATTTATGTTATTTATAGCAGTAGGTGATTTAGGTACTGATATATTTAAAGTGTCATCAGAAGATAACTTTATTTGTGATAACTTACTATAATCTAGCTGCTCAAAATTTTCACCTGCTTGAATACCGCCCATAAAACGCAACGCAGTAGCACCGCTGTTTTTCTGATGTAATAGAAAACTTGTATTAGTTGAATCAAGTGTTCCTGCAAACTCTTCTAGTAATCTAAAGTCTTGTGTTACAGATACACCATTAGGATATGTTGCAATATCATTAGGTCCTGCAATACCAACAGCAAAGGTAGGTACACCTTGATTGTCAGTAGAAATAGTCTGTGATCCTGCTGCCATTAATGAAGGGTACCCTACGTTCTTAGCGTTCTGTGCATAATTATTTGGTGCAACGCCACCTGGGTTACCAGGATTAGGTGAATTACCAAATTGTGATAATCCAACCGATGCACCAGTAGGGCCTTGCGGTCCTGTAAGATTAACCTCCGTCTCTTCCCATAAGCTACCATTATATTCCCAAACTTGTCCATCAAATTGTAGATAGTAATCTGCCTTTAATGGAAGCAAAGTTGGTGGGAAGGCATTTGGGTCTTTACCTGGTCCGGTTACTGAGTCATCTTCATACCACTCTGTACCACGTTCTCCTCTACCACCAATTGGACCTGCCGGGCCTTGTGGACCTGACGGGCCTAAAGGACCACCGCCATTAAGTATCAGTTGATCAAAATTAAAATTAATCTTATCTACAGCCTGTGAAACAGTATCTGATGCAATTAATTCTTGTATGGTTATCGCCATTTTATTATTATTTTTTAACTATAGTAATGCTAAATCCAAATGATTCAGTAAAACCCTTTCTTTTGTTATATATTAGGCTAAGATCAAATGGATTTGTATTTAATATTTTTGATCCTATTGAAGTATTAACAGTTAAACCATTTTCTACTTTATCAGCATTATTTAACTGAGCAGTAGAATAATCCAACGGTGCATCAACTCTGGTACTTTTAACATAAAAGTCAATACTATCTAACTTATATAGATGTAAAATATTTTGAGTTATGTATCTCTCAACATCATCATCTAATGTATCAATATCACCAAAACCAAATTCAGGCTTAATGTATTTTTTAAACTGTTCCTTAATAGGTTCGAATAAAAATTGAATTAATCTTTTTTGTATAAACATATAGAATAATACAGAAGTGTCATTCTCCCTGGTCATAAATGTACCTTTTATTAAGCTAGGTTGTTTTATCGCAGCTTTAACTGCAACAGGCTCATGTAAAAATGTTTCTAGTTTAATTTCATGTGGAACCTTTAAATATTTAGAACCTAGGAAGGATTTTTTCTCTGTCATGGATCGTGTGCCTATGATGGATTCAACTTCAGATTTATCTATACTCTTTCTAAAATAAGAAGGTTCCCAGTTAGAAGAAAATATATAGAAGTCTCTTTTTGCTATACCAATTTCATTTATGAGTGGATATAGACTTAAGAATGCATCCTCTGTTGAAAGCTCTAATATAGTGGATGGATCTTCTTCGTTTACTTTATGATAAAACAGATTTCTTAATTGACCAAAATTTTGAGTATCACTAGAATTAAACTGAGTATTTGAATACCTACATAAATCTTTTACCTTTTCTTTATACACTGCATCATCACCAGTTATAACTAAAAGGTCTATATAAGGATCTCTGAAATAAAATAAGTTCTTGGTAGTAGGTTGATATGTTCCAGCATGTCTTCCAATTGGTGTTATTCTAGGTTTTGTCTGAAGTGATAAATCATAGCCTATAACATCGGTAAGATTAAACTTAGTCGGTTTAGCAGGATCTGGTAACCTCCCTATGTAAACTGATTTTAAAATATCTTCTTGTGCTCTAAGTTCTATAGAGAAGGTTTCAGCAATAGAACCATCAGGTGATAGCACTCTATTTCCATCCTCGTCAATAGTTTCATAAATAATACCAGGTGCACCTTCATTAATAAATCTAAATAATGTTGCAAAACCAGTATCATTTAATCTGGATGAATATGTATTAAAGCCACCACCGATTACCTTATAATCGGCACTCTTCGCATCATTTATAGATGGTGATAATCCACCAGGTACAAAACTGCTACCATTCTTTAATATAGTTTTAGCAAATAATCTATCATCACTTATAACTTTAACAATATCGTTAATCTCATAGACATCTGAACCTATCACCATTTCTATTGAATTAAAGTTACCACTAGAACCTATAGAAACATCACGTAAAAATCTAGTTAAATTTCCATTAGAATCCATAGTACCCTGTATTAAGAATGCATCAGCTGCTCCATTCCAACCAGATGCACTAAAATTAATTGCTCCTTGTAGAGGGCCATCTAAATATTCATAATCCCCTAGTGGATTTATAAACGGTTTACATGATTCACCTATTACAGGACTTCCTACAAAATGACTTTCATATGAATACAATGTTGTTCGGTCAATACTCTGGTCACCTATACCATTTATACAGTCATTTTCTAATGCTAAGAATACCATCATAACAACAGTTTTCCATTTATCATTTTTTACAAACTTCACCTGAGTTTCAGGTTTATCTGGTGCATTAGGAATTAACATTACTGAAAATCTATAATCATTAAATCTACCGTCACTAACATATTTTTGTGACCTTGCATTAAAATTAGGTTTAGCTAAAACATCCGCTTTAGTTTTTGCAATAATCCTAACACCGCGCAAAAATGATTCTGCAAAATTCTTTTCATCACCACCGCTAAATCTACCATATCTTAATTGTCTGTCAATTAAATTAACAACACCACCGGTTGTAAATTTATCTACTATAAAATAATCATTAAAATAATCTCTATCAACCTTTTGAAAAGTACCTGGTGTGTATACCGCACCAGTTAAAGGATTTGTTTCTATAGTATCAACAGGTGCCTTATCAATATAACTCCATGAACTTTTTATTGCTGCTGAATTATTAAAGTAATCTGGAAATTCACATAAGTAATACCATTCATGAGTAAACCCTTCTGCATTTTGTCCTGTTGTATATTTAGAAGGTGAAAAATTATTTTGGCTAAATGCTTCATTAACATTTAAACTATATGGAAGGTTTCTAACATTCTTACCTTCGTTTACCCAAGACCATTTATTAATATATGGAATAACTCTAGATGCTACTGATTGCTGCCTTAAAAAGTTTTCTTCTAATCTGTCATACTCTGAAGAAATGACTGAATCAAAATCTTTGTCCGGGTCTGCCTCTCTTAATAACCCCACTAATTTAAAAAATCCACCAGAATCATAAAAATCTCTAACATTAGGATTAGCACTAATATTGTAATATACACCGCCGCTGCCTACGTTATATTGATCATACTCATAATCTAATTCACCCATTTGACTATACATAGTACTAAAGAAGTCATAATCAAAATCCTTCATAGGAAATATTGAAAATCTACCAAACGAAGGTTTATAGTCAGAGTACAGTGCAACTTGTCCACTATTAGTAACTTGTATCTGATTATCATTTAAAGTTATAATAACATACTCATCGATTTCTTTATAGCTTGTAACAGTTCCTGTGTTGTCTTCTACTGGATTTTCTAAGTAAGGAACCCAGTTACCTATTTCAGCGTAACCATTTTTTGACTGAATCCAATTACCTAATACAAATCTATCTTGGTCGCCATTAGCAACTCTTAATAAAGATGAATTTACATCATTACCACCAACAAAGTTTTTATTATCATCTACTATTGTAGCAAGTGGATAGGTTACTAAATTATCTATCTGTAAAGGGTATGCTGAATAATTAATCTTAAAGTTAAGTCTATTAAATCTGCTCCCACCAAATCTTGACTGAACATAAACGGTATCATCATTATAAGAAGCTACAAAAAATCTTTTCTCTGGTGATATGCCTTGATTTATTGCATTAGTTATTGCTTTAGCTATTTCTTGATTAGTTCCATTAGGATTAAAGAATTGCTGTTTATTGGATCCTGGTACAGGTGCCTCTATTGAAGTAGCTGCAACTTCTCCTATTAAATCTATTCCATCATAAAACGTAATACTTAACCCGTTTAATAATTCATTTGCAATTTTAAAAGAACATGTAGCTTTACCTTTTCTATTAATAATTTTTGCATCTGCAAAAGTATCAGGGCTTTTAAAACCAGCAAATTTTGATACATCAACAGCCGTATCAAAAATTCTTATTTGATTAGTACCCCATTTAGATCCTTTCTTAACAGTATGAAAATTTTCTTCTTTATCTTTAACATAAAAGATTGACTCAACTTCATTTACTCTACTAGGAGTTGGTACACCTGTAATAGTTTCTGTTTTAGCTGGATCAATATAAAGTAAAACACCTTGACTGTTAGAAATTTCAAACGGTGTATTTAATTGTTCCGATACTTCAGTGATGGTGGTTATTTTAGGTAATTGTGTTTTTTCAATATTTTTATAAAACCCTTCTCCTGATAAATCAAAACGACCTTCCTCTACTTCATTTACATATAAACCAAAGTATCTGTTTACCGAATAATCAGAAGCAGTTTCATCAGTAAATAAAAATTCCATGTTAATTAGATTAGCTAATAAAACATTATTTCTTTCAAACCCTTCAGTAAAAAAGAATTCATTTTGTATAATAGTAGCATCTTCTGTGACTATCCCATCATATGAAAAACTACCAGCCGATGTGAATCCACCTTTACTGTAATTAATTCCTGCCCATTGCATTGCTTCATCCTTTCTCCATGAAATATTTAGCGGTGATGCAGGAAAGGATTCTTGTGATCTATAGTTTCTAATATAAGATCCTAGTAAACTATTTGTTGTTAAATCAAAAGTTTTAACGGCAGTACAATTCTCCAAAACATTTTTAGTAAATGCAGCTGATGTTTGTGCTAAATCAGAATTGGTGTTTTGTACTGTTGCCATTATATTATTAACAGCAGCAGGATTGTCTATTCTAAATATTACAAATTTTTCAGGAATTTGTTCGTTTAACCATAAAGGCGCGAGCATTCCTAACTCTTGAGAATATGAATTGGACGAGACTGATCTAGTACCAGCTGAATAAAACATTTCATACTGGTTTTGATATTGGGATAATACTGATACATCTTGGTATTCTTGGAATACCTCATATGCTAATTGTGCTGGGAACTTTCCACCTTGAAAGAATTTCCAAACATCTCTATCATAAGTATCTTTACCACTTATTTTAAATGCTTTAAATGTAGAAGATGACAGTTCAGTATTAGCACTAAATGATTCTAGATACAAATTACTACCATCACTAACAAGTTTAACATTACCTGTTAACTTAGGATTAGTTCTAGCTATACTATAGGATGCTTTATCAAATAATTTTTCGGCCATTTAATTTTCACTTTTTTTATTTATTCACCAAACGATTAGTGAAAAATTAAATGTTTACAGTACATTGTTACCAGGGCCACTATCCTCAGTAAATAAACCTCTGTTAATTCCACCACCACGACCGCCACCTACGCCACCTTCGTTAACTATTCTGTTAACTCTAGTTGAAGTAACTGTTGGGCTTAGTTTCGTTAATACCTTTTCTAAATCATTTAACCCTTTGGTTACTGTTTTAGTTGGGAACACATTTATATTTAATTTGTTTGATCGGTATTTTGCAAATATTTCAACATCATATTGGTAAGGCTCTGAGTTATTAGGATAAATATCAAATCCTATTTTCTTTGCATAAGTTATATTTGTAGTAGCACCAGTAGAATCTCCACCAATATTACCTATACCACCATCAGCACCTGAACCAGTACCAAAGTAATCAGTCATTCTATATTGAAATACCATAGGTATGTTTATTGAATTTTGTTGACCGAATTGTATTAATTTTGAAGATTGTGCTGAATCTCCACCTGTCTGTAAATTTAAGTGGTCATCAGACGACACAAAGAGATATGATCCACATCCCTGTTGTCCTAGTGTATATTGATCAAAGTTTTCAAATGCACCTTTAACATTTCTACTATAACCTGACCCGCCGTCTACTAAATTAGGATCCCCTGCTTGTCCTAATGGACCAATAGCAGTAATAGATGGGCTAGCCTGTAATTGTTGACCATTAGGCCATACGATTCCATTAAAATCTGTACTACTACTTAATGCAGTTAAATCAACAGCATTTTCATTTAAGTAGATGGCTTGAGATTTACCTAATTGCGCATCCGATGTCAAAGTTATAAATCTAGATTGTCTAAATAGAATATTTGCAGTACCATTTCCACCAGTTGTACAATCAATCCCAAGAGGCGGTATTGTTGACGGTAATGTGGTATTACTAGTATCTCCTGTCATATTTTCATATGCCTTCTTATAAGTAGCGTAGCTAGTTACATAAGGGTGAGTTATTTGGATTTCTAATATATCATCAGGTGTTGCTGCAACCGGGTAACTTCCTGCAGTGAATGGCGTACCATCTTCATTAAAACCACCACCCCAAATAAACTGACCAGAAGTTGTACCCATTGTTCCATTTTGTCTTCCATAAAAGTTTTCAGCAGTATCTAAATTAAATGTAAATTTACCATCACCAGGTCTGCTATAACTGTAAAAATCATTTTCAGATGAAACATCACTAAACCTACTATTTATAAATTGGTTTTTATTCTGTGTTGATTGAAAAGGTGATAATGATGTAGTTTGCCCATACTTAGTCTGAGCTGTTACATCAGGGTTAGATAATATAATAGGAGTAAGATCATATTTTCTTACTGTATTATAATCTGCATCATCAGATTTAAACGTTGGTTGATTGTTGCTTTGGTTTGCTTGGCTATTATCTAACCATGAATATGTTGCAGGTAATATTGTAGTACCACCTGTAATAGAGCTAATATTACCAACATAATTAGGATTTTCTGATTGCTTAACCATTCGGCTTCTATTACCAGATATTCTAGAAATTAACCTTAAACCAGTTTGTTCGTTATTAGCTAAGTTAATAAAGAATGTTTTGGATATAATAGCCCCTCTTGGATCATCAAGATTAGTAACCTCCTGTGCATAGAAACCAGCAAATATTTTTGTTACTGAATTTCTTTTTAGATTTTGTACATTACCCTGATCATCAATTATAGTAACCACCAAATTACCCTGTGCCTGTGCAAGTAACTCTTGGAATAAATCCAATTGGGATTGCATCTGTGATAACTTTGTAAATAAGTCAATAGGCGTTTGGTTTTCCGATAAAAATCCTGATGCAATTACCGGACTAGAATGAGCAAAATAAGTTTCATTAGCAACAAAGGAAGAACTTAAATGTTCCTGTATTCCCATTTCATTTAAATCTTGTTCTAATGCTACTTTTGCTAAATCTTGCTGATTTTGATTTATGATAGCCTCTGTTGCATTATCTGAACTAAGATCTGCTGGGAATGTAAGAATTATAGAATTAGACCAATCGCTTTCTAATGGATTAGATGGCCATCCTGCCTCGGATATAGATTTTACTTGAACCTCTACTTGCTCACCTTTTCTTATTGGGATATCTAATTGATTAATATTAACAGCATCTGCATTATCAGTATTTATATCAACCCACTGGTATACACCAGTTAGAGAACTCTTTGCTCTAGGTCTTAGTGTACTTTCTACAATATTATAATTTGAAAACGCACCTTGTGTATCACCTGAACCATCCTTAAATGTAAATTGATCAACTGGGTTTGCTGCGCCGTCGCTGGATAAGTATCTATACCTAGTCTTAAATTTAACTATTGACTGTAGACCAGTTGCCGGTGTAGATTTTTCTTCTGGCATCGCCCAAAAACCACGAGCTCTATATTTAGGTGTAATACTAGATACTGAATTATCTTTTGCTTTAGCATCAATCTCTTTAACAACCGATGCATATAATTCAGCTTGCGAAGATCTCTCGGTAATTAAACCTTGTAATGCATTCTTATCAGCATCTCTTTCTACTTCAGTTTTATAATTAGTGGTTTGAATTTTAGTTCTGCTTTGTGCAATTGCACCATCCAATTCTTTTAATGTAGCTTCTATCGTATTTTTCTGGTTATTAAGATCAGTAAGTTCAACTATCGAAGATGAATCACTCACTTGAGCATTAATTAATTTAACTGAAAAATCACTATCATTTAAAATAGGAGAGTTAGGTTTAATACCTTCTCTAGTTGTTGGTATCTTATCATCAGCAAAAGAAAGTAACATTGATCCAAAATCAATTGCACTCTGTTGGTAATACTCTGCTAATGTTTGTTTAACACCATCAGCATTAATGGTTGTCAATGTATTAGTATAATATCCACTACCTGGTGACCAATTTACTGCAGGTATTTTTGAATCAGGATCAATAGGTTTTACAAAAGTAATACACCTCTCATTGAATCCTACTGTAACATCAACTTGAACATTATCTTCTAATGAAGATGCAATTTTTAACTGATCCGCGCCTATTCTAATTGGATCCGATCCTTCAACTAATTCTACAATAACTGTGTTTGTACTAGAGTCAACATTAGTTACTTTATATCTTGTGCTTATTGGATTAGAAAGAACCTCAAGACTATCTCCTACTGAAAGCTGTACTGTGTCATCAAAGTCAGCCTCTACATCAGTATAAAAAATCTTATTTAATTTATATTGTTTGCGTTGTGTTGTTACACTAGCTCCATTTATTACATCAGTAGAAGTAACATCTGATATTCTAAGTACACTAAACTTTCCAGTATATCTTTTAACTCTTGGTGGTAAATCTACAACATCCTCATCTAATACATATGAAATATTTCGTTCAACTATTTGTTGTAAAAATTCATCATAACTTATATCTGCTCTACCGTTATAAGTATTATTAAAAAAGTTAATCTTACTCTGGGTATTTGTATTTAATATGTATCTTTGGATTATTGCTCTTTCTGTGTCTATAGGAACCTGCCCAGTTAAATCAAATGATACGTAAAGAAGAGGATTAATTAATTCTTCAAAAAACCAATTAGGTTTAATATTAAAATTCTCAATTGAATTAATCGAAGTTAAGTCTATTGCTTCTGTTGGTAGTTTAGCTAATACTAATTTTCTAAAGGTACCATCAGATAATCTAATAGAACTGTTTTGACCACCAACATTTGTAATAGTATCAATATTATTCTGTAGCCTATCTACTGAATTTTTTAGAAAACCAAAACTAGGAATAGTTACTCTTGAATTTGTTCCGTCATTGTTTTGAATATTAATAGTTACCGACTCATTACTAGAAGTTATGGCCTGATTAACTTTCTCAAAACTTTCTAAAGAATTATTAAAAAGTCTAAGAAGCTCCGGAAGCATTGTTGATATTGAATTATTTTCAGCCATTTATTTTTCTTCTTTCTTTTATTATTTATTTAATGATATCAAACACGAAATTTAAAATACCTTGCTCTGTACATATAAATTCTATTATAGGTTTTGTGGAAATTTCAGAATTTGGAATCACTCCCATTGAAATACCAAACGAACCAGTATTAAGTCTACTAGGTGCATCGGTCCATAGTCTTATATTTCTTGATCCTATATTTAAATTATTATTAAATGCTAATCTAAAAGTTTGACCAGTTTTCCATTGTATCATAGTATCATCTATGTAAATATTTAAATCACCACCTGCTTCATTAACCGTATCCAACCTTAACATATTTGTATAGGTTACCAATTCAGTAAACACTTGTGGTAAAGCGGTGTTTAGATTTAATGGATTTAATGTATCTATAACAGTTTCACTTGAATTAAAAGGAATCACAAACGAGTATTCCTGTGTAGCTAATGATACAGTTATTAAATTAGGTGTATTAGTATCTACACTTATACCAGTACCCTGTCTTACCACGTCTGTATTATATTGTAAAGATACCGGTACATTTCCATTTGCTAAACCTTGTATCTCATCAGAATTTTTAGCAATAAGATCTAATAAAACAGTATCGTTGGCAAATGCCAAGTTAGCATTATCTAATTGATTTTGTACACTTGTGATCTGTGCTTGTAGAGAAGTGACATCTGCTACGTTAGTTATTTGATTTTCTAAAGTTTGAACCTTTTGATCTAATTCAGATATTTCTAATTGTTGAGATTGGAATATTTTAGCTGATTCTTGTAGTTGTGCAGTCGCTTCACTGAAGAGCTGCATTGAAAATGTATTATAGTCATTAACGATTGTGTCGATACCGGCCGTTCCTGGTGAAGCATCAAATCGTAAATTAATTTTAAATCCATAACTGTTTCCGTTCTGTCCTGTTACTTTATTAGGTTTATATTTAGGGTATCTTTGAATATAGCCACCATCTGTTGTTGGTGTAATATTATCCACTAATAAAATACCATAAAGATTAGTAACAGTATTTGCAGTGTTACTAGTATCTACCATGTCATAATAAACTAACACGGCATTAAATTCAAATGTACTTGCTAAATCAGTTCCATTAAATTGGGGTATTGTTGCAATTGTTGGATCTGTTATAATCTGCTCATAATCATTAGGTGTAAAATCTACAGAAATTCCATCTAGTTGATTCCTAACATAAGCAGAACCGTTAAACCCTGGAGGATTACCATAATCAGCAGGATATTTTCTTATATTAATATTAGCAGTATTAGTAAATGTATTAGGTTCAGTAAAATAAGATTCTTTAGATGTAGGTGGATTAGGTTCTAACATCCAGTTAGCATTAGGATCTGTATAACCTCCATTTGCAGGATCACCCTGTAGTGGATCATCATAATCATAAAATGCATTAATACTTAAACCTTGTGGTTGTACTGTGCTTGGGCCACGACCTAAAATAAATTCATCTTTACCTTGTATTCTTAAACTAGGTTGATAGTTTGCATCTGAAATAGAATCAAATAAAATAGTTGGAGTACCACCTACTTCAGTCGGTACATTAATATAAAGTTCAGTATAAGCCTCACCTGCTTTATCTACATTATTTACAATATCTATATCACCTACATATTTTACAACTCTCCTGTACTGATAATCACCAGTCTCCATTGTATCTTCTTCTACAAATAGAGGTCGTGTTACTCCAGGATTTTTCTCTAAATTAGTAGCAGGTCTAAATCTCATTGCACCTGTTTCTTTCATCCATTTAAAGAATACTCTTTCAGCTACAGATCTCTGTGTTGTATTATCATATGATGAATCACTAATGATTAACTCCTCTAAGTTCAGCGCGTAATTCTGAAGACTTTCGGTAAAGTTAACATTAGGATCACCCTTTAAACCACCACTTGCAATCATACCATCTATAGTATCAAATTGCATATAGTTTTCATAACTATCAAAACTTACTGGATTTAGTCTATCAAAATCCGGTATATTTAAAAGCACAAACTTAGAAAAGACCAACTTAAGCTCATCATTGTTAAGGGTCTTTGAGAGATCTCGTGCAGATGAAGAGAAGGTATAAAATGTACCCCCATCAGCCTGCGGCGTTTTAATTAAAGGCGTCGTTGCCATGTATCGTTTTTCTTTTTATTAACTTATTGTATAACCAGTTCCACCTACTAAGAACCAAACCCCATTTCCTGTACCATCGTCTACACAAAGTAGGTGAGCAGTTTTACCTTGCGCATCTAAATCAATTTTAGTACCACCTGGTAGTACTAATGGAGTAGATGCACCTTGGATAGTGATCAATCCTGTTTGTGCTTCGGAGTATACAAAAAATAATTCTTGACCAATTGCACCATCATTAAGCTGTATAGTTACTACAGTACCGGTACTATTTCCAACTCTCTCCACTGTATATGGTGGTATTGCTGTACTTGTACCAACAGTAATTACACCAGGTAACCCTGTTGCAAAACCATCGTTTAATGTTTGTGGATCTACATCATTTCTAAATAATCCTCCACCATTAAGGTTAAGATTACCTGTCATATTAACATTTGTTAATACATCAAATGTAGAAGCATTAATGTCTAATAGAACAGTACTTAAACCTACTCTTAGTGCTTCTGTTTGCACGTTTTGTAGATTACTGAGTGTTCCTGCGGTAGGATTAAAATAAACCTCCATTGCATTAATTTCACTGGTCAAGATATTGAAGTTATCATTCAATACCAGTCTGGATCCGGATAACGAATCTGTTCCAAGAATTTCTGTTACGCTAATTGCCATTTCTTTTCTTTATTTAATTACTAGAATATTTCTATTCTTTTTATATTTATTCCCATTCGTATCAGTAAGTTCAAGGGTGATTTCATATTTCCCTGAATTCTTAAACAAATAAGTTAAGTATTTACTCTCAAAATATATATCAGCCATGCTGGAGTTAGTTGTATTCTTAATTATCCATCTAGGCTTACCTTTACCAGGTATCTTACATTTATCATAAACAAACATAAGCCAAGTCATTTTTGGTAAAGTCTTTCCATTATTTATAAACTTAGCAGTGTTCCATGTCGGGTTGCTTGCTACACTTTGTCCTTTTCTATAAATTAAACTAGGACAATTGTCATCTCCAGTTGGCCACGGTGAACCGGTTCCAGTAGATGGGCAAACATTATCACCGTCTGCATATACTATATCCACATTTTTAAAATCTCCATGTAACCCAAAATATCTACAAACTGCTTGTACAAACATCTGATTATTAGATGCGTCATATACAACATTATATACATACTTATTAATAATAGTATTAGTACTTACATTTAAATCAGCGGCTGCTTCAGCTAATGTAGTTATAGAAGAGTCAAAATAATGTTCTGCTGTATCTCCGTTTAATGCTGTAATTTTTAAATATGTTTCTGGTTGAACTTCTTTAAACTGAAAGAATGCAGGAGTATCACCAGATGTACTAGTCATATCCCACCATAAATGATAAGTATCGTTCCAACCACCCGTTGTTAAATTATCCCATCTGTATGGGCCACTAAAACTAGCTTTACCATCATCTTGGTAATTCAATAATTGAAAGTCTGGTGAAGCACCTAAACCAAAGTTATTAAGAATAGCATTAACCCTATCAAGTGATTCATATAAGCTAGGACTTTCTTCATCCCATGTAACACTAGGTGTAATAGGTAAATTCCATAATGAGCCATAATTATTCCAAACTTCTTTAGCCTCGCTGTTCCAGCTATAGTTAGCTTTCCTTGCTTGGTACCAACCTGAATATTCAACCTCTCTATTTTCTACACAAATAAAATCAGTCTTTACATTAGATGATATATTGTTATACAGATCAAATAGCTTCATCTCTACACTATATGTTCCAACATACGGTAATATTATTGGCAATTTATTATACTGTGATAGAGGTCCTCTAAATACCTTGTAGTATGATGGAGAAATATCAGTCTCTTCCTTATAAATTGTCCATTCTATTTCTTCAAAATTTCCACGTTCAATACCATCCCAAGTAAATAACGTTTCACCTGGTAATTGGTTAAATAGCAAAGCAGACCCAAATGATGATTGGCATGTTACTTTTAATCTATCTACATTTTGACCAAATAATCTAAGAACATCCCCGGTTACACCAGTCTCTTTTGTAATATCCCACCATATCCACGGTTGGTTAAATAAATTACTCAATGCTATAAGTTGATTATATAAAGCATTTCTTACATCAGTATCAGTATCACCAAGAACAGCAGTATATGTAGCTCCTGTGTTAGTGTCTGGGTCATTAATTGTAAATACATCGCCTGCAGCAACACCCTGTGGATCTATATCAAATGTAAAGAATTTATTGGCATCATTTAACTGGTCCCAAGTAGAATCAACATTATCCCAAGTTATATTATTAAAAGAATCGTTTTCTAAAATTGTCATTGCACCAACTGGTATACCTGGTTTATCTGGAAGATAGTATGAAGACTCCCCATCAGGCCACGCTCCAACCTTATTTAAATCTGGTGCATATCTAGTAAAGTATGCTAAAAATGCATCAGCTAATCCTGCTATTGTAACATTACTTCCATCATATGGGATTCCCATAGGTCCATTAAAATCCGGTCCTATTGGTGATGGTGGGTAAACCTGTCCTGGTGTAGTTGGACCTAACAATAAATTTCTACCTATTGCATTAACCGGTGAGAGTGGTGCAATATAAGCATTACAAAAATTAACAATAGCTTCATCAACTATCCCTTCTGATGCTAGACAGAATGAACTAAATGATCTTAGGTCCTCCATGTATATACAATCTTCAGTTGACAATTTAAAGTTGGTATCTATACCTGCTACAATTTCTCTTTTATCATTTCTACTTAATGTATTAACAACTTCAAGTAATCCGAAAAAATCAGCCTCACCTGTTATATCTTTAATTCTAGCATTAAGTGGTAAAAATTCATTTTCTAATTTTTTCTTTAATCCAAATAACTTAATTAAAATTTCTTCAATAGTAAAATCATAATTCTCTTCAGTTATAGGTAATGACTCTTCATCAAATCTATTAGGCACAATGTTATTAATTCTATAAACTAAACTAAACAAACTAGTTTTTCTAAACCTTTTATTAGGTAAAGTTATTTTTTTATCATTTAGTTGAACCGTTGGTTCAAAAACATCAATATCATTACTCATAATGTATTTGCCAAACATCGGTGAATTAGCATCAACGTTTTTCCAGAACTCTCTAACTTTTAAAGTATCATATCCAAAAAACTTTATTGCATTTATTAAACCTTTATAAGAACCGATGAATGGATAGATATTATAACCTTCCATCATAATTTCCTTTCTCTTCAAATTAACCTCATCAAAGTCAGGCAGCAGTTCTTTTATATTTGTATTTCTAAATATTTCACTATCTGATTCTAAAATATTATAACCCATATTCTGAGTCATAACTCTTAATCTTTCGTCTTCACCAGTAGTCTCTCCATATATTAATATTTCTGCAATAATTTTATCTGTGCAGCTATCCTTTATAAGTAATGTTCTTTTAAATGTATTTTCTTTTTCTGACCTTATTGCAACATTGAGCTGTAATGCCTCAGCGTTAATTACATCAGTAACGGTATACCCTTGAGGATCAATAGTTTCAGTAGGATCTGAATTTAATGATATTTCTAATTCTGTTATAATTTCTAAAGGTGGACCATCAGCTTCCATCTCTAAAGAGGTCTGTGTACCTGTATTAAAATCCATGTCAAATTGAAATAAGAATATTTCATTAGGATCTGTTGTTTCCCATTCAGCGGTCCATTCACAAACTCCACCAGTAGACCCAGTAGTACCTGTTGCAACCTCAACACCATGAGGAAAGCCAAACTCCTTTAGATTAGTATTTCTATTTACAAACTCTTCTAATATAAAAATTTGACCAACTTCAAATAAACCTATAGACACTTCAGGTAAGTACATAGTACCTGACCATCTATCTTCGGATGGGTCATAATCAAAATTAAGATACTTACCACCTTTATCAAAGAAATTTAAATGTTTCCAGTTATTAACCATCTTAATTTATTTTTTGGTAATCTTTAGGCACGCCAAAGTTATAATAGATTCTAAGGTATTTTACTTTATTAATCCAAAATGTCATAATAGGCTTTAAGTAAGAATCTAAAAAGGTTGAAAGTCTTTCATTCCTAAACATATAATTTGAAAATGAATTTCTCATTAAATTTTCATTATAGTCATTACCTAGGTTTTTTAACTCCCAGCCTTCTTCATAGGTAGCTTTGTAGACACTAGGCATACCGGTTCTTTTCTCTGTGGCTATATTCATATTATTTTCCTCTTATTGCTTTTAATGTAGGATTATCTTGTAATCTTCCAGTGTTAGTGCTTCTTGAGTTACCTCCCGTTGCAATCGTAGTTCCTCTACTTCTCTTAAGATCATTAAACTTAGCTTGCTGAGTTTTATTATAAAGGTTATTAGGTATGGTACCTTTAAAGAATATGTTAAGTGAACTTAGTGCATTCTTGTTAGGTGTTGCTTCATAGAATGATCCATTCCTATCATCCCAACCACCTCTTATGATTGCTAAATCCTCAGGTCCAATAACAACATCACCAAACTCATCTAATCCTAACTGTGGATCTTCATCACCTCTAATGGTAATTTTATTAGTTTCTATTAATACTCTTTGATCGGTTACTGGATCTGTACCATAAACCGGTACTTCATAAAAACCATCTCTTATTGCTTTTTCGTTCTCTTCAGAAATAAAGAATACATTTACAGAATCTACACCATCTACATTTTCAATAATTGAAATAATATCTGATCTAGGAATTCTATCTCTTCTGTTTATGTATATAAAATATGTACTAAGTTGCTCTCTTATAGATGCATGTATTTCGTCTTTATCAAAACCTTCCACATATCTTATAACAATATTCATTGCATATCTTTTAACTACAGGATCATTAATTCTAACTTCAGCTGTAACTATTTGTCTACCGCTCTCATTTAAAATTTCATATACCATTTCTTTTTCATCTGCTGTTAATGTGAACTCTTCAACAGGAACATTAAAATAATCTCTATCACTTGTTATCTTTTTAGCAATATCAGGTATTAAAAATAAGTATATAATATTGTCATCATCCAAATACTGGTCATCTTTAGTATTATATGCATCTACGAAAGAAAAGAAGTCATACTTACTTAAATAGTAAATGTAATTATTAGGATTGGCTAAAACAAATGAATTACTTTGATACGGTGCAATCAATCTTGTAAACTGTGGATCTTCACTATCAGAACCGAACATAGGATTTCTTACAATATTTAATGATAGTACTTCATCTAAATTAACCTCGTTCCCTTGTGAATCCGTACCAGGATCTTTAAATTTTAAATCTATATTTTTACCACCTATATTACCAGCAGATCCTCTAGTTTTTACATATGTAACTTTTATAATAGATCCTAAAGCAGGCGGTTCTCCAAATTGCTTATTACCAAAGAAAATTGTTATTCCACCATTTACACTTGTTTTTACCATAACAGCTTCCTCACCGTTATTCATGTCATATAATGAATTTACATTTTTCCATAGCTTACCATCAACATGTATGCTAACCATATATTGGTCAGTTGGATCTTTGGTAGTTAAATTGTAACTCTGTAAATCTAAGCCAGTACCAGTAAATTTTTGATCTTCTCTTTCACCTTGAATTAATTGTACATTTACAAATGATCTTGTAGTTTTTTCTAATCTAATATAATCACTATCAAATTTTAAAAAGTAAGATAGGTTGTTTTGACCAACTTCTAATTCTACGTAATTTAGTATTTGAACAAAATCCCCTTCAACAAGAGTTGCAGCAGATGTGTTTAATCTTAATCCAATTATACCTTGTGAAGATATACCTCTAGTAGGATCATGACCAGTTAATCTTGATAATCCATATATTGATTCAATATTTCTAGCTCTACTAATATTAAGCTCAGTTGCTACTGCTTCAATATAAAATAAAATTAACTCACCTAGGTTTGCAACCACTGTAAGTATTTGTCCAAATGGAGAAGCAGGAGTAAACACCTCACCAGCTTGGTCATACTGACGTTGTAAATATTGAAATGCATCAAAGAATAACTCTGTTGCCTTTATTCTTGTTTTACTAAAAAATGACATTAACTATTTTATTTTTAAAATAAAGCCCCAATGACTCTCTCTTCATTTATATAAATATCAACTAAACAACCGTTTCTATCTACTGTGCTGTAAAATTGTACTCTTACATCTAACCCAAAAGCAGAACTACTACTGTTTAAGCAATATGACTGAATTTGGTTACTAATCCTTTGGGAAATAACCGATTCGTTTAATACCAAAGAAAAGACAAGATCATCTAAATTACATCCCATGTTAGGAGAACCTAAAACATCACCTTGTCTTGTAAACAAACAATTCTCAATCTTAAGAATAAGCTGTTGTAATTGATCTGTCACCTCGATTACATCATCATTGTACTTCGGTGCATCTATGTCTCTACTGTATATTTCTTTTATCATTGAGAATATTCTTTTATTATATATTCTCTACATTTTTTGAGGGTCTTAGATTATATTTTATCCAGTGAAAAAGTAATCCACGCCTTCATCACCTTTTATCTCTTCTACTATTCTATCAACTTCTTCTCTCCCTTCACCAGAAATTAAATCATAATTAATAGTAATATTACCTGGTAGGTTAAATTGAAAGGTTCCTACGATTCTAGCTAATTGAATCTTAGCCATACCACAGCAGTATCTTATAAATGCTTCATCTTGAAAAAGATCACAATCAGGAATAGTATTATAAACCTGAAATATACATGCGCCATTTTTAGGTAACTCCCCCATAAATCTAAACTTCTTAGTTAACCTATTATAGTTATATGATATCTGAGCTTGTAAAACCTGCCTTGCATTATCTATAAATTTTGAATTAATTACATAGTACATTAAATCCTCTGAACCAATCCCAGCTCCATATACATCAGAGTATATAAATTTATCTAATGAAAAGTCAGGATCACCTGCGGAAAATGAACTATCTCCAAATCCACCATCCTCACCAGAGAATCCATTTATTTGGAATACATTATTAACTGCCCAAACAGTAGAAGGCATTTTTACAACACCTCTAGGATTATTCACATCCTTCTCTGTTAACTTATTAGGATTAGCTCCAGTTGTACTGTTATGACTAATACCTTGTCTAAACTCAGCTTCACCCCAGGCAGATCTCGGTAATGCAATAAACATTTCTTCTACACTATCTTCATATATTTTATAAAAATAATCTTTAGCTCTAGTTATAATATGAGCCAACTCTTTCTTAGGCACAGTAAAAGGTATTTGACAACCTACAGTTAAATCATCATTAATTTCCTTTATGAGTGCGTCTAAACATTCTTGGTTATCTGGGTTACACCAGCTTTTATTCCTAGCCATATTCTTACTTAATTTTTTCTATTTCTATTACTTCAGTATTATCACCAAATCTTGCAAGAGGGGTTGCTCTACCTTGTCTAAAAATACCTCCAACCATTTCTCCGCTGAATACTCCTCTTTTTCCAAATACATAACTTTTCTCGACTATTACATTTCTACTAACATACGATTCTTCTATTTTACAGTCTTCTGCTACAGTCGCGCCAAATAAGTTAGATTCAAATACTGATGAATTCTTAAGGTCACATCCAAAGATATCACAATTAACTATATTTCCTTGAATAACTGAATCAACAATATCAACACCGCTTATTTCAAAACATCTCATTAGCTTAGCATCTTTAATCTGTATTCTTCCAGTATCACTATCATAATTAATTAATCCTTCATTCATATCAGCCCTAGTAATTAAATCAAAAATCTTTTCTCTAATTTTAGGGTAATACATTTCAACAATTTGATCATACGTTTTTAGATCAATCATTAAATGAACTTTCGGAAATTTTTCTTTAAATGAAGAATAGGTTCTGTAAGATTCAACAACAGTTTTATGTTTTTCTAAAATCTTATCTAAAACTTTTAAGTCAGATTCATTGTATTGTGGATTAACCAAAGTTTCATACAATGAAGTAATAAAATGTTCGGTCATTGAAAGTATTGTAGAATACCTCTTTTCATAATCGGCACCACCAAGATACCTAAATTCAATATAACCCTTTTGTAACTTTTCAAAATTAATACCATAATACTTCTCTTTGACAAACATATAGTTTTTCCAAAGATTTTTTTCTGGTGATGGTTGGGTCATACCACTTAGAGGTACAATAAACTTTATAGATTTTGCATAAACAGAATCTCTTCTATTTGGAAAGGCTTCATATACTTTGTTTTCATCAAAGTTAAGTACAAATTTACCTACATCTAATTTAGACATATTAACAATAGGTCCTAGCTTTTTTCCATCAAATGCAATATTAACATGGATTGAACATCTTTCATTAGTCTTTCCATTTTCTCTAATCCATTTTAAAGTTTTAGCCATAATTATCTTAGCTTCAACAAAAGGCAGAGGCCCGGTTACCAGTTCAATCATTCCAGTACCACCGGAATTATCTGGTTCTAATTTAAAGATATCTTGAGTAGGTGTAAAGTCACTATGAGCTTTTTCTTCTACTCTAATTGCCTTGTTTAAGGTTTGTGCTAAGCCTTCTTTAGTAAGGTCTAAATTTTCATTTGAAAAAAACTCAAATTCAAAACCTATCTTTGAAGAATGTATAGCATTAAGTTGTTCGTTAGAATACATATTTATCCTGATTTGTTTATATATTCCAAACCAGGATAAAGGTTATACTAAGTTCATAGTAATCTTACGATCACTAGTATTAACACTGCCGATTTTAACATTAACAACATCACCTTTTGAAACTTCAGTATCCTTTAGCTTAGTTTTATGAATAAGTCCACTGATACCTTTTTCCAATTCTACAAATGCACCATACTTCGTAACCTTAGTAACTTTACCTTCTGTGATCATCATAGGTTTATATTTTTCATCAGCCCCATCCCATAAATCAATTTTAGGACCGGCTTGGCTTAAAATAATTTTTCTTTCTGAAATAATTTCCTTTGTCCAGAAATTAATCTCATCACCTGGCTTTATACTTCTATTATCGAATAATTGTAAAGTAGATTCATCCAATTCATTTTTAGGTATAAGTCCAGTTAAGGATTCATTAAATTCAGCAAATACACCAAACTTAGTTGTACCGGTTACTATTCCTATAATAGGTTCTTTAATATTTTCTCTAAGATTTTCTACTGCTGTTGGGATCATAGTTCTTAAATACTCCCTATGTGAAACGACAATGGTTTGTTTTTCATTTGAATATGTAATAGGCATAACGATTAATTCTTTTCCTACTATAGCTTCAAAATTATGTAGCTTATTTAATCCACCTAACGAACCTGGCATAAAACATTGAACTCCACCAACTTCAACCCAATATCCTCCATGGATTAATTCTTTAACTTTACCAGTAAAACCGATTGACTTATTTCCAATGGCATTGTAAATTTCATTACGTTTAACTTCATCCATTGCATCACCGATAGAAGCATACATTGTTCCTTGTTTATGATCTTTGACTTTAATATCAACAATCATACCTTTTTCTAATTGGTCAACAATTTCTTTAGGTTCTTTTAAAAGATTACATATAGCTGTATTCTTTCTTGATATTTCTACTAGAGCTTCTTTTTTAACTTCAGTATCTTCACCATCTATATTTTGAATCTCAGTTTTAATATAAACAATTTCACCTTGTGTAATATAATTGGTACTCTCCTCGGACATCCTTAGCCTCTTTTCATCAATCTCTGATAAATCATACATTGCCATTACATCAGCAGCATAAGCTTCAGTACTCATTAATTTAGTACCTTTAGGAACCATTACTTTTATCGTTGTAGTATCAAATGGATCATCACCATTCATAACTGTGATTTCTTGTTCAATCATTATTTTTTTATTAAAGTGTTATTATAGATTATATATTACCTGTCTTAGATTTAATTATTATACCTTAGAATATCTAATAGTTTAAGATTATGCAATAATAGCTGGTGGTGAAGGTGCAGTTGTTGCCCCAACCTGTGCTGCAGGTGATCCTGCGGTTGCAACGGCTTGCCCAGGTGGCAAAATTATAACTTGTGATCTTATGTAAGCATCTATTGATGGTCCAGCTACAGCAGCAAAGGCAGCAGCCCCGGCAGCAATCACAGCGCCTGGATCATTTTGCTGAGTACCCTCCGCTCCGGTTGAAAATGCGTTCATGGCATTCATCCCTGCAACAAAGGCAGCATCCATTCCTGATATAATTACTGGTGGTACTAAAGGCATAATTTATTGTTTTATTTATAGTTTATATATTAGTCGGTTGTATTCTTCTTACTTAAAGCAGGCGCGGTTACTTTATTAGGTGGGCTAGTAGGAGCACCTAAATTACCAATATGATAATGTGAATCAAATATACCTGCAAATGTATCACCTTTAATAACAGCCTCAGCAGCCGCTTCTCCTAATTTAATTCTTGGTGAATTAATATGTGTTTCACCTGTTGCAGTTACTACTGCATTAACACAGTTAATAAGTGTATCTGTTGTAGCGTTAATTACAGTGTCAGCTCCACTATTAATTGTAAACTGAGCAGAATGTGTAAATGTTATATTACCATCATTAAGCATTACAATAGAATCTCCGTTTGCATTTATTATTTCAACTGAGTTATCAGGCTTTATATTAACCGTGGTTGGTCCTTCGGTTGTAGTATAGTCCATCATTAAACCTTTTTCCTCTGTAAAGAAAACTTTAATATGTTCACCTTCCCTTTCGTTTGTTACCTCTGCACTACCGGATTGTAGATCACCAGATAACCCAAATGCTGTATCATATATTAATACATGTGAATTAGGGTACGCTGCTTCTATCTCCGCCTTAGTCTCATCAGAAGGGTATAGAGATTCGTGGTATACTGGTGAATAATAATTACCATTATCAAAACTCATTCTTAATATAGTACCAAGTTTAGGTACTGAAAATGTACCGCTCCCAGTATTGCTTCCGCCTGAAGATGATACCGATGGTCTTGACCACGGCAAAGATTCAGTAGGCATAAGGTATGCACTTGCAGGATCTTCAGGATCTTCTCTTTGATCCATTTTTCCGTAGACTCTAACTCTACATCTACCTTCAAATAAATCATCCTCGGTATCTTCAACAATTCCTATCCATTGAGTACCTTTAAGATTATCATCTTTTAAATCTTTTGTTGTTAGTTTTCCCATTATTCAAAAATATTACCACCACTAAAATTACCACCTGGTCCTGATGGTCCAGGCCCAAATATGTTTTCTGTTCCACTTAAATTATCTCCACTAGCAGAAGGTATTTGACCAGAAAATATATTATCATCTATACTTTGATTTATACCTCGAGCCGCGTTACCTGCCAATTCCTGTACTGCTGCACCAGCTAAAGAATTAATTAAACCTTGTGGATTATTAATAGCTCCTACTAAATTATTTCTTATACCAAATACATTACCAAATACCAAACCTTGTGTAAAGGAGTTAATAGTTCTCTCCGCAAGATTAGTAGCCCCTTTTACAAGGCCATCTTTAAATGCATCAGCCTTACCTGCAAGCTGTTCACTAAATGTCTGTTTATCTAATATCCTATTCTGTAAATTAGTTTCACCATTTATCGAAGATGGTTGTAATCTAGCTTGATCTTTTATAGCTGAATCATATCCAGAAAATTGAGATTCCATTTCACATCTTCCATAACTCCATTTCATTTGTGATGTTGCCCATGAACTACTTCCATCGTTTGCAACATTTGCAAATACCTGGCCACTTGCAGTAGGATCAAAAATACATTCCTCAAATCTAAATGTAATAGTCGAGGTATTGTTGTTTACTAGCCTGGTTATGTCATTTTCTGGTGAGTTAGGATTACCTGCAGTTGTCGCTTTTGCAACAGATTTAAATTTTCTAATTTCTAGTATATCAACATAACAATTAAAATATCTTAAATTAATTGGAATAATGTTTCTTCTATACTTAACATCATAACACGCAGCTTTATATAAACTAAATAATGCAGACATTTTTAAATCAATAGCTTCTAATAATCCTACGGTAATACCTTCACCTTCGGCAGATCCACCATAAGGAGTCATATCCATTGTTTTATTGTATGCTTCCGTTACACCTTCGATGGTCTGAAAATAATAAGGTCTTTTTATTTCTATTTCTCTTATGCCTTGAATGAATGCTTTCAAATAACTAGCTCTAGTGGTTTGCCCAATAGATTCTAAATACCCAACAGCAGATTCTCCACCTGGATGAGTAGGCGTACCTGAATGAGTATTAGGCTCAGCTGCAACAGCATCACTACCACCTGGTCTAGGTTGCTGTGGTGCACCTGTTGTTCCCCCATTAAATAAAGGACTCATAATATCAAATCTAATATTAAATCCTAAATAAGTTGGATCGTCTAAAGCAGTAACACCATTCCCTCCACCTAGCGCGCTAAAGCTTGGTGTGACAAATGATTTTGCAAAATCATAAGAACTTGGAAACTGACCTGTCAAATTACCTAGCTTATCAGCATTTAGGTAATCTTCAGGAACTCCCTTAGGGTCTAACGGATTATATAACTCGAGTTTAGGCATATAAATTTTTTTTATTTATTCTTTATGTTGTAGGAGTAACCTCTCTTCTACGTAAATGTAATCTCTGTCTCATTCCTGCTCCACCTGCCTGAGGACCTTTTGTCATAAAATATTCTATACCTGTGATAACATAAAAACCAGAAAGGTATTCGTTAATAACCCCAAATTCATTTGAAGTATCACTACCTGCATTATCAGGTGTCTCCTTTCTTCTTTGTGTATCAGTTGGTGCATTCTCATCATTTTCAGTAGCAGTTAAAACACCCTTTACCATCTGAGCAGTTTCCATCATATGACAATAAATTCTACTATACCTTAATATAGCAGGATTAACTGTATCTAATTCAATAGTCATACCTAGCTTATTAATTTCTGCGAGGTTTTGAAAATTTTGTATAGATGCATAATAATAATTCTCGTGTACATTATCCCCTTGTGTACCTAAAAATTTAAACTTAACTTGTTCTTCTCTAGGACCTTCTACTTCACCTTCTGGTGTTACTCTACCTTTAGTGACTGGTACCATTCCTTCTGTATCAGTAGTTAAGGGATCTACAAATTCACTTACAAATTCTTTTGCATTTAAGTCCCAATATTGTGTAAATCTTTTATAGCCATTATTTTTACTAATCTTACCACTATTATTTACTTGTTGATATTTAGATATGTATCTGGCAGTTCCTTGAAAATCTAACTGATTACTTAGCATATTTGGAAACTCATTATCAGTTTCAGCTTGATCTCCACTACCCATAGTATCCATTGCATTCTGCTGAAACATTTGACTAACTTCTAAATCACCGTCTTGTCCAAAAAATTTATTAGCATCAACAAAGGTTAAGTAATAGTAAGGATCAATGTAAGCAGTAAAAAATGACTCATCATTTAAGTATGAATTTGAAGTAATATCTTGTATGAATTTTTCAGAAGTATCGTATGGGTTAGTCCAAACTTGCTGATCTGCAGTATCTTCTACATTTGAAGCATACCCTAATTTTAATCCTTCTGCTATTGCAAGTAAAGAATTCCAACTTGTGTTATCCTGAAACTGTACCTTCTCTGTAAATAAGTTAGGTACATTCATTCTGCCTTCAACCATTAATTGTGATGAGGTATTTGTTGCACCACCACCACCTAGCGGTTTAATATTTTCAATAGTAAAATCAATTCTTATTGGCTTAAATGTAGTTTCATCACCTTGTGATCTAATGTATAACTGAATTAAGTCTCCATCTTTAGGAAAAAATCTAGCAGTAAACATACCATCCCTATCAAAGAAACTAAATCTACATGTAGGATAAAATCCTGTACACTCAAGCTCAAACATTTCCAATCTATCACCCTGTACTTCATAATTGTTAATCTTAATAAGCGGTATCATCGTAGAAAACTTTGATGGTTTTTCTTTCATAGTTTCACCATCCGAGTTTTCAGTACCACTCTCAACATCAGTCATTTCTAATTCATCAAGTACAATGGTAGGTTCTACCACAGTTAATATATTTCTTTCTACTGCAGACATATTTAATTAGTTTGTGATTTCTTTAAAGTACTTTTACTTTTTAAATTAGTTCCTAGTTGTATTTTACCACCGCTATAGGTTTTTGATTCTTGGCCTGGCTGTAGCATATTAGGTGGCATTGGTTGTTTTACGCCAGCTTCACTACTCTTTGCCTTTTCTATTAATCTTTGCATTCTTCCTTGATCCTTTTCACTCTGTCTGCCTGTATCTACATAAGCCTGTTGTGGCGCGGACGGAGTTACTGCTGGGTTAGGTTTCTTATAAACTATATCCTTTCTCTTTAAATTAGGTATTATTAAAACATCACCTTCATTAACACTAAAAGGATTAAAGATATTATTAACTACACAGATAGCATCTATAAATTCACCACTACCAAAATACACCTCTGATATCTTATCTATTCTACCTATCTGATCTTGTGTAACATAATGCAATGCCCTAACACCAAGATCAGCATCATAAATAAACGAAGGCGCAGTAAGGTCCCAATAACCTTCACCTGTTCTATCTAATGTTAATTTATTTTTTAAAGTTAATGATTTTACATTCATATTTAATAATTATATTAAGAATCAATAAACATACTTACCGTATTAGAAATATACTCGGCACTATCGCTAGTTGCTTGTTTATTTGGATTATCTTTTATATTGGATATTTGACTACTTTTAGTATTACCAGCACGTGCACCTTGTGTAGCTTCTGTTTGACTTTTTCCTGCTTTAACTGCTCCATAAGTTGCAACATCTAAACCTGCTAAATTTAAAATATCTTCTTCGCCTTGTGCTGACGCGTAAATTCTACCACGACCGGCATTAAACATATTTTCTATATCGCCTTTATCTCTAGGCTTACCATGTTTTAGATCAATTTCAAATTTAACCTCCATTGGAAAATCATCATACCCTAAACCATGACCTAAAGTCATTGTTGAATTATCACAATACATATTACCCATTGTAACAATTGGGTTAAGTGGATTACCTACAGTTACATGCCAATCACCGGTAGGCTCTGCACTTATCAAAGCTTTAGATGCCTGGGTACCTGAAACGGCCCCAACGTTATCACTTAAGAATCCACCTAGCATATTACCTAACAGAGTTTTACCAACCTTAAGTAATCCTTCAATTCCACTCTCAGCATTTACATTACCATTAGAATCACCAAATACACTTTTAAATCCGGTTTCAACATCGGTAACTACACTTCCTATATAACCACTAAAGTCTCCTTGTTTTAATTTATTAATATCTCCAAATTGACTAGCAACGGCACCAGCACTACCATAGTACCTTTGACCACCACCAAAAAATTGTCCATTATTATAAGTCATTGTTAACATATTACTAATAATGTCAATCATTGCAATTTTAGGATTAACATAATTAAGAGATTTTAGTTCATATTCAAAATTAAGTTTTAAGTCATTTGAAAATTTCATACCACGATCTCTAATCTGAGTAGAATCAATAACATTAACAGGTCCTATTACAAAGTTAGCATAAGTAGTTCCTAGCTGATCACCAGTAGACATATTTTGTTTGGCAAATTTTTGTCTTGAGCTAATTCCTTTAAATGCATCAGCAGTTGCTTTACCTACACCGCCCATTTTAGAATAGAAAGGTTGAGAAGTATAACCACCGTCACCACTGCTAATATCTTCCATTTCAGATTTAACTTCCTTATAGTTTAAACCATAAGACATTGTTAATATGTCATCTAATTTATTTCCTGCCTTTTCACCTAAATATGTAATGGCAGTAACACCGGCAGTTTGTGTAGCATCTACATTTTCTGCAGCTCTAGGCGTATCAGGATCCTTTCCTGCTATATCCATTTTTAAATCAAATATGTTATCATTTACTGGTGTTGGGAAACGCCTTAATGTAATAAGGTGATTCACTGGTATTTGTTTATAATATTTACAATATAAGAAATCTTGCGCAGTATATGATATCCTAGGATAATTGGTATTAAAATAATCTATAAGTTTGGCGATGGAAACATTCTTTGAATCCGAGCCACCCATAGTAGCATTATCAGGACTATCCTTAAAATCAGTAAAAGGTTTTCCGCCGGTTAGTCCACCATGTAAACCTCTAAAATTAAATAAAGCATATCTGTTAAATATGGATCTAGGTACAACTGCTTTCATACCTGTAGCTACACCAAATTGATCTGGCACTGCTCCATTAGAATAAAATGATTTAGCCATCTCAGTTTCAACACCATGAGCAAAACCCGTGGATTCACCACCAAAAACACCTAGCCTATTAGGCGATGGTGAATTAGGATTAGGTGCCATGTTATTATTTACACTGCTGTTACTTCCTGTTGTTGTTGTGGACATATAGATAGACTATTTTTAGTATATATTCAGCCTAAGCTGTTGAGATACTTATCAATGTCAATATCTCCTTTTTGGAATTTATCCACCCACCCTTTTTTAAACCTAACATTAAACTCTTGTGAGCTATCAGTAGAAAGAGAACCTTTAAAAAACGGCCTTGATGATATATCTCTTATTTCTTTTAGGTTTTTTGATATTATATAAAATTGAACTTTTTCAAATAAACCTTGTAAATCATTTTTAGTTTTCTTACACATAACAGATTCTACAATTACATATAGCCTATCTCTATCACTTTCGTCAAATCTATCTTCTAATGATTTTACATTTTTAAAGTCTTCTTTTTTAATAGGCATTTTTCTAGCCCTATTGTTAAACTCATATTTAAAGTTCATATCAAAAAAATGAGACTTAAGATATTTCATATTATCATACATCTTAATAATACGAATTTGATAAAGAGGATTAATAGGATCCCATTGTGTATCTACAATAAGTCCTTTTACTGGCAACAAAACATTAGGCCTACTAAAAGAGGATAGTAGGCAATATACGATTTGTCCTTTGGTAAATATTCTGTGTGCTTTCATTCAAACTCAATGACATTTTCAAATAGCTTAGCGCTACCATTTACATTAATGTCAGGTGAATGATATATGTTATATGTGATTTCATTATTAGTTAAAGATTCCACATAAGTTTTTATTCCTGTAACAGTAGGCTCATTTAAATTACCTAACACATAAAAAATAGACACAGCATTCCTATCAAATACCGTTTGCAGTTGCTTCATTAAGTAGGAAGATACAACAGCATCAGATGGTTCAAATTGATAAAAGTCATTTTTCGTTAGCTTATTAAAAATGTCCATATAATTGATACACTCAATATTTCTTGGTACATTTCCTAAAAACGATTTTACTTTTACTGCGTCTTTTGAATATATGAAATTAAATTCTATGTTTGTTTCCATTCAGATAATAAATCGATCTCAGCTTGGAGTTCTTTTATTTTACTTTCTACTTCTTTTTGATTAGGTTCATAATGAGTTCCCCATTCAGTGCCAATTGTTAAAACTTGTTTTTCAAATTTATTACCGCACTCTAAACTTAAATCGTCAGCAAGCTCATAAAAGAATCTCATGATATATTCAAACTTATTCCTATGATCTTCATTGGATTCAAATACATCGGTTGAGGTCCACTGTTCTTTCCCACCACCATGATTATCATTAATCACTCTTTTTATTACTCCATTTCTGGCAGGCTCTAAAACAATTTTAATCATTTAGTCTTTTATTTAAAGATTCTCTAGCTTCTTTCATTAATTTTCTAGCGACCTTCTTATCAGTATGCCAAGTCTCCTTATCTTTAACGGATAAGATAGCATTAGCTTCTCTTAACATTTCAATCTCCTTATCATTATACCCGGTATCCTTCCATGCTTCTATCTTTCTTTCTTCCATACTTTCTAATTGCTCTGTTAGTCTTTTATCTTGAGCATCAACAGTTGCAGCATGTAACTCCTTTCCCTGTTTAATATTTTGCATAGTAACTTCCATCCACTTATGAAATGGTAATTTACTCTTTGCTTTAAGAAGTCCTTGGTACTTCATCGCTAATCTTCTCTGTCTTCTATTTGGTGCTTGTGTCATATGATTGATTTTATTATATATTATAAGTTAAATTGCCTAGTCAATACCGTATCTAGTTTTAATTAATTCTTTAATGCTATCAAAAAGACTATTTAAAATTAAGTCTTCGGATATTTGATTTTTAATAAAGACTTCTAATTCATCATTTACTTCTTCACTATCAAATGAAGAACTAATAATTTCATATATAGCCTTTTTAGGAACGTCTATTGGAAATGAAAGATTCAGTTTTACTTTATCATTCTTTTTCTGTTTATCAAAGAGTGTTCTTATTGGAGATGTAATAGCCTTTTGTGGTGGTACCTTTTCTTTATATACCTCGGCTGCTTGTATTAATGCTGGGTTAGGCGGATTAAAATCTAAAGGTTCACCATCTATTGGTTCTAAAAATTCGCTAAGTAAATTTGTTGCTATCCTACCACCGTTTTTAAATATCGTCCATTCACCTTCAGTACTTTCAACTGTTTCTACTGAACCGAACTTATCTCCCTTTATCCACTGTAGGTTTACTTCTTCTGTATTTTCCATACTTGTATCATTTTATAATTATTATACTTGGAAAAAGAAAATTGTTTAATTAAATGTTAAGGCTGTGGGTCAGTACCTTCATATAATACATAAGATGCAATAATGTCATTTCCACCGAAACTTTCATCACCATCAACAGTTGTAGCAAAACCTACCGCTAAATATTCAACAAATCTATTAACAGGTTGATCAAGTGTAAATGCGCCATTAATACAAATCCTACCTCTACCTTCACCGTCAATATTAGTTTCGGTTACAACGTTACTGGACAATACAACAGTAGATGATACAGTTTCCCATTCATTAGTTCCATCGCCAAGTATACCACATTTTAGTTTATATAAATTAATTGCAATTTTTGAAGATGACGTATATGCACCACTTGCTTTTTGGCCAACGACCACTCCTCTAAAGGATATCTGATCATTAATATCATAACTCTTTGTTAAAGGAATACCATTACCCATTAACAAGAATTGGTCTTGAGTTCCATTAACACCAGTTAGTATTCCACCAGTAGTGGTAGAACTCCAATACGCAGCATTCCATCCACCACCATCAGTTAAATTACTATCACTAGGAGAACCTATTCTAAATGAACTAGTTCCTGGATCACCACTTATATAAGCAGGTAAACCTGTAGGAGATCTAAACGATGATTTTACTATTTCTCTTCTTAATTCGGTTCCACTTCCTCCACCTGCACCCTGTACACCTTGTAAACCGAGTACACCTTGTACACCGAGTATACCTTGTAAACCGAGTACACCTTGTACACCTGCGGTTGAAGTACATAATCGATGGTCCTGACCGGTGGTACTAAAATCTAAACCACTAACGTAAGTAACATCATAAACAATTCCGGTTACACCAACAATAGTAGAACTGTTTACAGTAAATATTGATGTGGTAGTATTTGCAGGTGATATTGATAATGTTATTGTACTACCTGGAGGTAAACCCGTGCTCGGTTGTAGAGCTCCACTAGCAAGTCCTAAAAATATTTCGGTAATATTACTAGTGATTCCACCGGATGCTACATTAACTGCTACTTCAAAAGAAGCAAGAGAACCAGAATTTAATGGAAGCTGTGAGATATAGTTTGCTCCTGGTATTTCAACGCATGCACCATTAGCTCCATTAGCTCCTTGTAAACCATTAGTTCCTTGTAAACCATTAGTTCCTTGAGTTCCTTGAGATCCTGCCACAACTGCAGGGTATATACAATATGTATAGTCATCAAATAATCCAGGGGTGGACGCAGGTAATATAGTATAATTTCCAGTTTGGAATGTAACACCTAGAGCATCATATCCAACATTACCGGTAATACTGTTTACCGTATATAATGCATTAATTCCATTTTGTGATATGTTAAATGAAATAGTGTCACCTACATTAAGGGCAACTGGATGAATAATATTACTACCTATATAAATTATAGTAACACCACCTGTAGTCTGGGCATTCATCGAAATGACATTTGGATTGCCGGGATTTAAAGTATTGGCAACGGTTGACCAGCCAAATGTACCACCGGCAATACAACCAGAACCTAAGCCGTTAATTCCTATAGTTCCTTGTGAACCGGTGTTTCCTACAGCTCCTTGTAAGCCTTGTATACCTTGTGCGCCGAGTATACCTTGTAAACCTTGTAAACCTTGGGCTCCTTGTGTTCCATCAGTTCCTTGTAAACCTTGTAAACCTTGAATACCTTGAGAACCATCAGTTCCTTGTAAACCTTGAGAACCATCGGTTCCTTGTAAACCTTGTAAACCTTGTAATCCTTGAGTTCCTTGTGAACCGTCTAATCCTTGAATTCCTTGCGAACCATCTATTCCCTGGGCTCCTAATGTACCTTGGCTACCTGAACCAGAAATACCTTGTAAACCTTGTGTTCCTTGTGTACCAGGATCTCCATTACCAACAAGTTTAACTAATGTAAGTGAAATATTTGCTGTTGCGAAATTTACAAAAGTACCTGCTGTGTCCTTAATTCTAACCTCAACTTGATCACCGCCATTAAGATCCAATATATCTACAGTAGACATGCTATTATAATCGTTTGCATTAAAAGTTGATCGGATTTCAGTAGCACCACTTACACCGTATGGAGTACCATTAACAAATATTTCAGCAAAAATACCAACAGTTGATGCGGCTACTCCACTAAGAGTAAAGTTAATTTCATAATTGCCGGCTTCATTAGCATCAATACTTAGTACATTACCTTGCGGGCTTCCACCTGAAGCAACGTATGTCATTTGATTTATTTCACCAGAAGATAATAGTAAACCTACATAAGAATTTGTTAATGTTATTCCTGGTGCTGTACTATCTAATAGCATAGAACCGTATGCAACGGATCCACTTATAGAACCGGATAAACCTTGTACACCTTGAGAACCTGAACCTTGTAAACCTTGTAAACCTTGAGTTCCTTGAGTACCTGAACCTTGTAAACCTTGTAAACCTTGAGTTCCTTGTAAACCTTGTAAACCTTGAGTTCCTTGAGAACCTGAACCTTGTACACCTTGTGTTCCATCCGTTCCTTGTAAACCATCAGTTCCTTGTAAACCTTGTGTTCCTTGTAAACCATCAGTTCCTTGTAAACCTTGGACGCCTTGTAAACCTTGAATACCTTGAGTACCTAAAGTTCCTTGTAAACCTTGAGTTCCTTGTAAACCTGTTGTTCCTTGTGTACCACTTCCTTCAGTACCTTGAGCTCCTCTATCACCTGTTACAACAAATGATACTAGAACATCTTCATCCATTATAAATGGAGCATTTTCCGTATAAGCAACTGGTACAACATCTAATTCCCACCATGTTCCACCAGAAGAAGGTCTATCATACACTTCTGTTATTTGCCAAAGTATAAATTCATTAGCATCGCTTTGTGATGTAATCCTTACATGACCTTTAGGTATTGATGTGGAACTTCTTATAGTTTCTAAAAAGGTTGATATATTATTTCCTGTAACACCAAAGTCGTTAATGGCCATTATGTTAGCTAAATATTGATCTGTATTATTTACAGAAACATAACTAAAGCCTGGATCAGCCACAGATGTTTGTATATTGAAATTATAATCAAAAGAAGCACCACCAAAACCACCTTGATCTCCTTTGGTTCCTTGAGTACCTACAAATCCTTGTAAACCAGTACCACCGCTAGCACCTTGCAATCCTACACCTTGTGCACCTTGTGTACCAGGAGGTCCTGATATAGTTGATGCTTCTCCTTGTACACCTTGCGTACCTTGTAAGCCGAAACCATCATTACCTTGTAAACCTTGTAAACCTTGAGTTCCCTGTATACCTTGTGCACCTATAGTACCCTGTAAGCCGAAACCATCATTACCTTGTAAACCTTGTAAACCTTGGGACCCGGTTACACCTTGACTTCCAAGCAAACCAGCAGCAGCTGCCGTTACGTTTACCCAATTGTTACCATCATATTGTAAAAATTCAGAAGTTCCTGCTGCAGATGCATTAACATTTCCTAGGCTATTAATATCGGTATTGTTATTATTAAGAGTTGCTAAGTCAATTAAAGAAGAATCAAAATTATAAACAACAGATTGGTTAGGTGAATTTAAAGCTAATGCTAAAGGTTCACCTAATGAACTATATGTATTAGATGCATTAAGTCCTCTAAAGGTTAAAGTAGTACCACTCATTCCGCCGAACACATTCTGTACACCTACGCCTATACCTATATTTAATCCTTGATTTATTTCACCACCAGCAGAAGAGTTAATTAATTTAATTGCATTAACAGTACTATCATATTGTAATTGAACACCATCTCCGGCTATTAATCTAAATGTATCGTTTGCAATTGTAGAATTTAAAGTAAAATCATTTGCTGCTGCTAATAAAGGTGTAGCACCTGTATAATTAACAACTATTTTACCATAACCATTTGCTGAGCCTACTGTCACGTCGCCAGTTCCAATACCACCAATGATATCCCACTCAGCTGTTACAAACACACCTTGTGTAGTTCGTCTATTTGCTCTCCACCAAACTAGAGTTTCTGTTACCACACTGGTAACACCGGTAGGTTCTAATACTTCTACTGGGTGATATACAATATGCCCAGTGTCATATGTTCTATTGTCTACCCACGGATTAGCTACTGCTTTAAAATTTTCATCTACCTCACCATTAAAAAGTTCCCTTTTAATTTCATTTCTGTAGATGATATATTCTTTTAGATTGAATGCCATTTAACCTATTCTTTTTTTATTTATTCAGGTGGTTCAGGAATAATATTTACATCATCATATGGGAATTCCGCCACATCATCTTTTTCTGTAAATGCTAATCTTAGTTGATCTAAATACCAAGTACCTTCTGACCATCCTGGTTGTGCATAGCATATAGAATAAATGCCTGTTGTATATATTCTATTAATTTCATTCCAGAATTTTCTATAATCTTCAACTGCTCTGTTTATAAACCCAACTTGTCTATTAATTAAAATTTCTCTCTGCTTATTTCTTTGTATATCAAATGATGAACCAGGAGTAAGCTTAAAAACCTTTGTAATATTCTCCGCTCGGTATTCTGTAGTAAAATCATATAGACTGCTTTCACCTATAAATACCTGTATAGATGCTAAGTCTCCAACAAAACATGGATCAAATGGTACATAATTACTCTGGTAAAATAATTCCATTTCATCAATGCTACTAAAATCAGTGTATGTTGATTTATTTTCAGCAACATCAAAAAACCCAATACGGATTTTTGACACTGCTATCTTGTACTTTTTTAAGTAAACAAAAAAGTCTAAGGAAAGTTTAAATGTTAGTGCTTCTACAACCAAGAGGACTTGCTATTTTTAGTATATATTCAGTCCTTTATTATGCGGTAGTCATTTAATAGGTTGAAAATTTTACCGTGTGTCACATTACATTCATTAAAAATCTCAAGGTGAGAAGTATCACGATAATTTTGCATCCAATAAACATGCTTAAATCCGGCATTAACCAGAATCTTGGTGCACATTTTACACGGAGAAAGTGTTAAGAGTATTATATAATTTTGTGGATCGTATTCTTGAAACTTAGCAATCATATTTACCTCAGCGTGAATAAATCCACTTTCTCCTGGTGTTAAAGAATCTTCTTCAGTTCCAGTATTACTATTCGTTTCAGCTCCACTATAAGAGCCATTATATCCGAAGCTTGCTATTTTACTAAAGTCTTTCTTTATTGCCATACAACCAACCTTAGTAGTAGAAGAATTTGAAAGATCTCTAATACTTAATAAAATATTAGTGAATGCTTTTAGCTTTATTTGAAGTCGCTGAAGTTTGGGATCCATTTTTGTTTAATTAAAGTAGCTTTCATTTTTACCTCAGGTAATTCTTTATTGAGGCTATTTGCAATTCTTATATTTTCTTTATCATCATCAAAGAATTGAAAATTCCTAAATCCCATTTGCACAAATTTCATAAAGGCGTCTTTTTTCTTTTGTGCAGTAGAGCCAGTGAATCCTAAATTAGGATCATTGATTGCAAAGATAAAATCAGGATTAACATCAACACCGTTATGCATTAGAAAATCATAGATAAGTTTTGAATCATCTCTTGCAGTAATAATACCTACAGCGGTACCTTTTGCAATTGTTCTTTTGAGTATCCTAAAAACCCAATCAATTATTTTACCAGCCTTAAGAATTTCTAAATCTCTAAAGTCATTAAAATCAAACTCATCATGAGGCTTAGTTTTAAATGTATTAAATTCTTGTGGAGTAAGATCAATCTCATATCCTGTTTTTGGATTAAATACTCTAATTTTACTTTTGGTTACAATCAAAGTATCGTCAACGTCAAAGACAGTTATGTCCTTCCCCCATTTTCTATACTTTTCAAATAATTCCATACAATATATATCGGTTAATTTCTGTTGCTTCACCACAGGTGAGATATGAAATGGATACATTAACAATTTCTTCCATTCTCATATATGTGTTTCACTACCGGGAACCTTAGTGAATATCCACCATTCTGATTTTGACTTTCTTCAAAATATTGAACGGTTACGGTTTTACCGACTAATTCATTATGATTGTTGAGGTAATGTTCTCTTTGATCTTTAGAGAATCCAGATCCTACACTTACACGGTTACCTTTATGTTCAATTATAATATTACTTAATCCTTCCTTTTCAACTTGTTTACCATTTTCTGTCCATCTCATTGTTCCGTTAACACATTCTAATACCGTGTATTCAGCATCATGGAATTTTTTAACCTTTAGAAGATTATGGCTTCTTTTACCTTCATAGCCGATATTCTTTCTAACCATGATTCCTTCAAATCCTGCATCCTCAGCAGCTATTTTAATTTCAGTAAATCTTTCCTCAGTAGTTAACTGTTCTTGTTTTAAGAATTCCAACATAGAAGAGTTAATTCCTTCTGGTAAAATATCATAACCATTCTTAAGTCTTTCAGTAAGCGGTGTAGTTCCAGTCTTGTTATCAAATTCCTCTAAAGTTAAATAATCAAATACAAAGAATTTAGGATTTTCAATTTGATGGTCCTTCTTTCGAATCTGTTTCATAATTCCTTGGAAGTCTTCATTACCATCTTTATCCACCATACAGATTTCTCCGTCTAATATAAAGTCTCCACCTATCTTAGAAATTTCATTTTCCAAATTACCTAAAGTAGTAAATTCTTTACCGTTCCTTGAAAAGAATGTTACAGTATTCATTTCTTTTCTACAGATACATCTTACTCCATCCAATTTTCTGGATCCGTACCATTCTCCACTTTTAAAATCCACTCTCTTAGGATTATATGCATTTGCTAAAGCGACCTTAAAGGTTGGAATTAAATCTGAGTGGATTGCCTTATTAATAGAAGTAGTACCACATCCCATATTAAGGTCTCGGTTTAGCATATAGTAAATAATATCTTCCCATTGTTTATTCTCTAGGACGAATCTATTTACATTTGCAATTGCCGTATGACCGGTACATACCCTATTTCTTAAATCATCCAATAAGGTAAAGATACTACCGTATGTATTTGGGTGACCTAGTAAATCTGAATTCTTTTTGCAATTCCTAGGAGTTACATTATATTTGAAATAAGGATTGTAAGTATAGAAGAAAACTTTCTGTAAGAATTCTCTATCAGAATTTTCATCAGAGTTATCAGCATACTTTTTAAGAGTTGCAATTTTATGATTTCCTGAAGAGGAAGATCGCATTTCATCCAAGAAGGATTGTAGATAAGTAAGGTTTGTGTATTCAGTCATATTCCGTTTATTTAATTATATTATAAATATAATCAATTTAATTGGGAATTGAAAATTTTTGGGAGACTTTTTTCAAAAAGTTATTAACAATTTTTTAACTGATCCTGTATAGCTTTAAGCTTGGCGCATTTTTCATAATCCTCCTTTTCTTCAAAATGTAATAGGATAGCATCTAAACTATGTATTCTATGTTTGGCAGTTTTTTCATCATACCTTAAAACTTGATCAGGAAACATTGCTATTACCGTATAACATAAATTCATATACTCATCCCAGCTCGTATGCTCCAAACTATCCAGGAGTCTCTTCATAAATTCCTCTTCACCGTTATCCATTTTCTATTTCCTTCATTTTTTTAATTAAATCCTCCTGCTCATCAGTAAGAGATTCAGGTAAATCAACAAATATATTTATATAAAAATCCCCAAGTACATTTGGATTATTATATGCAGGGAATCCTTTTCCTCGTATTCTTAACATTGTACCATTCCTTACACATTTAGGAATTGTATATGTAATCTTTTTATCAAAAACATCTATAGTACCTTTACCTCCTAAAAGAGCATCATACATATCAATATGTCGTATCGTATGTAAACCTTTTTTATCTAAATAAAAGTTAGGGTCATCTTGTAAAAGAATGGTTAAAATAAGATCGCCATTTTGATCTTCTGTCATTCCGCGTTGACCTAATCCTTTTAGCCTCATTCTTTGGCCATGTTTTACACCAGGCTTAATGTCAATATTAATTGTTCTCGTACCTAACCTAATTTCTTTAACACACCCATAATAAGCATCATGTAAAGTAATATGTATTTTAGAATCAACGTTTGCACCTCTTGTGCTAAATCCAGAATTACCTCTAAAGCCACCACCATATCCTGGATTGTTAAATCCTCCTGTTCTAATAAAGTCATCAAAGTACCCTTCATTAAATCCACCTCTAAATGGATCATTAGTTATTTGATCGTATTGTGCTTTCTTTTTAGGATCACTAAGTGTTTCGTATGCATCTGCTATTTCCTTAAACTTCTCTTCATTGCCTGAAGATTTGTCTGGGTGATATTCTTTGGCTAACTTTCGGTACGCCTTCTTCACCTCATTTTCAGTGGCTCCTTTATTTACACCTAATGATTGATATGGGTCTTTCATTTCCAAAATAACTGTATGCCTATAAGACTACAAGCCAGGCATAATGATACTATTGTTTTTGTGGTAATACCTTCTCCAAGAAAATACCATGTTAAAAAAGTAAATGAAATAATTCCTGATCCAAATGCAATGAATCTTCCTGGCCATAAAAGACCATCATAGTACTCTACTATAAATCTTGTACCAAAAATTAAAATGTAACTTATTATAGTTCCAAATGTTAATGATACTATAAAAGGATTCTTTTTAAACCAAGGCCATACAAATTGACCATTAGTTTGAAACCATATTGCTGATTGCCCTAAGAAGAACAAAAAAAATGCTAAAATTAACTTATTCATTTATATAATATTTATAACCCATCCTAACCATGTGGTCCATGTGAGATTCCATTTGCTTTGCTGTTATCCATACAGAAGGTTCTGGTTTTACGATACCATCTTCTCTTTTATCAAACGCTTTATTTAAAAACCACTTCTCTTTTTTACTCTCCCACCAAAACCATACCTTTTGCCATGACTTAGGTTTTTTCATATAAACTTTATTTCCTTTATCCATGTGAGCAATAAATTGTTTATATGTAATGTCTTTATCAGCCATTTTGGTTTGCTTCTTTTATTGTAATCTTGTGGATCCTTTCTTCCAATACATATTTCTTTTCATCTAATTTGTTTGCTATTTCTAATTGATTAGCAATTCTTTCTAGTACTGATGTTAGTTTTGGAATATCCTTTTCCAATAATTTACGACCAATACCTGTTCTTAAAAATTCTGACATAATAAGTTGTTTATTTTTATATGCAAAAATGCGACTTAGTTTTATGAATATATAATCAAAATAACAACAATATGAAAAAGGTACCTTTATTCGAAGATTTCATCCCAGTAGGGTTTGGAGGAAGTAATGCAGCTAACTATGGTTTAGGTGGTGGCTACAAAGAAACTGGTTATGATATGAATGCTATAGTTGGTCCAGTTGAACAATGTTCTAACCATGTAGCTGAACAAGCTAACAGTTATGAATCAAATGATAATGCTGAACATACAGCAGAAGCATATATTAAAGAAGCAAAGAAACATATAAACGATAAGATAGACGAAGCATGCGAAAACTATGCAGCTGGGGCTATGGAGGAATCAGCGGTTAATGAAGGGACTGATATTAGTTCATGGAATCAAGCTGGAATTAAAGGAGATACAAATGCATTAGTAACTACTTTTGCTGGACCTAAGGATGTTGAATCATTTGGCTTAGGTAGAAAATGCATGCAAATAAACATAGGAAGAAATTATGTTCAGTTAAATCCTGCTGATATTGTAGAATTAAAGGACCTTCTTAAAAACTATAAAGTATAATATGATACCTAAATTTGAAAACTATTTAAATGAAGCTTCTGATTATGAATTTAATCCTAATGAAGCTGCAAGGAGATTAAAGGATAGAGAAAAAGAAAACATCCAAAGATATAGAGCTGCTCAAGATAGAGGAGATAATTATGCAATTGAATTATATGAACTAAAAATTAAGATGGATAAAATTGACCTCGAAGGGTTAAAGGTACAAACCGCAATTCACCAGTTAAAACAAAAGAATGGAAAGTAATGGAAAATAACCAAGAAAGAGAAGACTTAAGCAAAATCCGCCATTATAAAGGTACGGTAAAAGATTTTAAAAATTACTGGGATGAAATGGCTGGAACTGAAACTAATGCATTCGGTACTCCAGAATACCAAGGCTTTAATGATGTACATCCAACTCGTGGTGCTAATGATAGTAAACATTGGGAAACTTCAAATGTAACTGAAGGTAGAAAAACTACCGATGGTTTAGGTGATGAAGGAATGGAAATTTATAGAGATTTAGATTTAGAGATAGGTCTTGATGATCCTAAGTATACTATTATGAACTACAAGGATATAGAACCTGCTATGAAAGACCATAAGTTATTTAAAAAGTTAAATCCTAGAGAAGTAAGAATCTTAAAAAATGCATTAGGTAATCTAATGAGAATAGCAATTAGAATGGAAAGGTAATTTCTATTTACATACAAACTAAAAAAGACCACTCTATGAGTGGCCTTTTAGTCTTATAGCTTTTTATTATCTTAGTTTGATATACTTCTTTCTATTCTGAATATACATCTGACCAATAGGTGCAGTAAGTAATTCTCTTCCATAAACATCATAGATTTTATTATCACCAATCATAGTAGGATTTAATTCTTCTATACCAACAGTACCCATAGTCATTCTCATCCAAGCTTGCCCGTCCCATACTTGATTAAAGCAACAGTTTAGCGTATCAACATAACCTAACGAATCTGTTAAGGTATAACTAATACATGTTGTAATCGTATCATACGGCATTCCTGTAGTTGGATTGTAATTGTATACTGTATGTGTACAAGGACCAGCAAAACAACTGTCTTGACCCAACACTGTTTGACCGCCATAAGTTACAGCATATAGTGGAGCCATTGTTGGTAAACTATTTCCAGTTTGTGGAATTGCTATTTCTAATTGATACTGTGAACCTGTTGTGTAAGTCATATTTGAATCACATAACGTTTGTGCTTGTAATTGTAGGCCAAGCGAAACCATTACCATCATTAAAATCTTCTTCATCTTTATTTTTATTTAATTATATGGAGAGTTTAATTTTTGTTTAGGTTCAACTCTCAAGAACCTTACACATTCAAAGAATTGTTTATTGTAATTCAATAAACCCATTGGCAACTGACCAAGGTTCTTCGGCCCAAAGGTTAATTGCAATAGCACCTCTTCTACCTGCAGTTACAGGTGACACACAGTGTGCGACATCACCAGGATTAAATATTACTAATCGGTTAGGTTTAGTTTTTATTACCTCAGGTGTTTTATCTTCTCCTTCGGTATAAATCAAAAGATCACCACCAGTAAAATCAAAACCTTCAGGGTAATATACACAACCTAAAACCGGCTTAAGAGGTATGCCATCGTAATCCTTGTTTTCTTTTCTATAAGCAACATCATCATCATAGTGCATTTCTAAATTATCTTTAAAAACTACATCATCACTATGATTACCTTTAGCTTCTTGTAAACCAGTCCAATATTCAAAACCATCTAATTCTAAATTTATTCTTAAAGGAAGGTTATCATTAAAAATGTAATTTGCTAATTTTTGTTTAATATTACATGGCTCTTTTTCCCACCATCCCTTCCAATACCTATATATGCCTGGATCACTAAAAAAGGTATCATCATTTTTTATTTCATCTAATAAGGACTGGTCTTTTATAAAATTGTCAAATACAGCTATCATAGTTTATTTATTTTTAAAGTATTTTACTAATATATGGCCTGACTTATAATTAGTTGCTAAGGGTATTTGGTGTACATCGCATAGCCTCATTAACATTGCAATATCAACATCGTGTGGGTGCTTATCTAATGGATCTCTAAAAAATATAACCCCATCTATTTCACCTCGGGTTACCATAGCTCCAATCTCGGCATCACCACCCATTGGACCACTGGCTACTAACTGAACTTCTAACCCAGCATGCTTGATCATTGTACCAGTAGTTCCAGTTCCTACTAAAGAAACTCCTTTTCTTTTAAAGAAATCTAATCTCTTCATAACAAAGGCAACCATATCTGCCTTCTTACCATCGTGTGCTATTAATGCTAATTTCATAATCTACTTAGTAAATAATTTTTCAAGGTCATTTTTCTTAATTACCTGTTTAAGCATCTTAACATAGTTTGTTGCTTCTGCATAACTTGCACCTAAGTATTCAAAATAATCTTCTTCAGAATCTAGCTTACTTAAATACCTACACTGATAAAAAGCATAATCATATACCGATTCTCTCCAATGATTATAATAAGCATGATTCCTATTAGTACCTTCTGCTGTTGTAATTCTACGCCTTGCTTGTTTCATACCAAATAGATTACGGTTCTCTAAAAAGATATCACTTTTAAAATGACCAGTTTCTAAAATAGATTGTGCCATTACTATGTGTGGGTAGTCAACATTAAGATCGGTTAACATCGATATTAATTTGTCTTGAGAGAAAGTATCTACTTGAGCAATAAAAATTTGAGTTTCCCCTTCTTGTAGATTCTCAATAATAACTTCCTTTGCTGTACCTCTACCAATAGAAAATCCAATAATAGAAATTAATAATAAAATTGATAAAAGATAAAGAACCCAAGTCTTTATACATACTCGGCTATACTTTAATTGATCCTTGTCGTATTGAAATATCATATACTTTTTTTAAGTTAAACAAATAAGCATTAAAGTAAAATACCCTAATGCTATAATTAGAAAAATATCTATTGATTCTAATTTAGTTAAAAATCTTTTCATGATTCTTTAGATAAAAATATCCACAAACCTAAGTATACCCAAAATGCTGCAGGTATAAAAAAGAGGAATAAAATTCTCCATAAGATTGAGGGTATCCCTGACCATTCGCCTAACCCTTGGCATACACCACCGATGTATCCATTTATTCTATATAGTTTATTTGTCATATGTTTATTTTTAAAATTTGCCTTCAGCAACCTGAAAACAATCAAGTCCGTTTTCTCTCCACATCTTAACTACCTTTTCTCTATCATCAAAGACACAAAGAATATCATCTTTCTTTTCGCCTTCAAATAATAAATCTAACCAGTGCTTCTTTAGCTTATCATCTGGCATCCACTTAAATGGATGGCCGGTTGGTCTCATTTTTAATACATCGAAAGGAACACCAAATTTATTTAGCCATTCCTTAGTAGTATCTTTAGTAGCTTTACTTCTCCCACTGAAAATTACAATCTGATGACCGGCATCTTTAAGTATTTTAGCCATGTGAATAACTGGCCAGTTAGGTTTATCTAAACTAATGTTATTAGGATCAAAGAATTTATCCCAATCCATTTTACCGTCTTCCTTTGTAGACAATTGTCGTCTTTCTTCAATGTCAGCCAAAGTACCATCCAAATCAAAGATAACAGTATTAGCTGTACCGTCTAATTCAAATTCGTTGATGTCTAATTTAATTTCCATAATTTATTAATTTATTTAAATATAACAAATCTACCTGTAAAGTGAAAGTTTTTTAAGATCTTTTTTCTTCATCAGATCTAAGGCTCTGTATATAAATAGCCTTTTGTTTTTGTAGTCTTCTAACCTGGGAAAGTTTTGTAAAATGTTTTCTATCCTTAAGTTGAGATCTTAGCTTAGTTCTTTTTTGCTTTATCTTATACCTCTTAAGCATTCTATCAATAGATTCTTTTTCATTACGTTTTATGATTATCATATAGTATATATTTTGTTGTGCCGCAGGGGCTCGAACCCCGACTCTTCTGTACCAAAAACAGACGTGTTGCCAGTTACACCACAGCACATGGTAATTACTTACCTATTGTCTTTTACAATTAGCCTAGCTATAGTGCCTTCTAAATTTTCAATTTTTTTAATGAGGGTATTGTGAAGGTTATCAATTCTTGAATCAATCAATCTACTTAAGCCTTCAGATTCATCTCCAAAGTTTCTTTCTAATCTTTCAACCTCTGCCTCAAAGTGGTATTGTAATTTTTCTAACTCACCAGAAAAATCATCAGCAGTATCGCCAATGTATTCTTCCATGTCTTCTCCAGAAAATTCAATTTCTGAAATTTTGTTCCAAACCTTAACCATACCAAAAATCCCAATGACTACAAGAACCGATAGTATACCTAAAGTGTAATAAAATATTTCCATTTGTTTGTTTTTTTTACAAAATAAAGTTCATTCCTTATTTATTATTATATACCTAAATGATGAATAGTTTAAGCACAAAAAAACCCAGGGTCCTAGAATCCTGGGTTTTGATATTAATATAAAGTTAGTTTAGAATTTTAATCCAAATCCAATCTGTAAGTTAGTTGTTTCCATTCCTAGATCATAAACGATCTTAGGATCTACAAACATAGATCCTTTGTGGAATTCAAACATTCTACCTACACCTAATTGAGCTTGATCAAAATCAAAATCATTTAGTGCAACATATCCAAAAAATCCTTTGTGGAAATATCTTCCTTCTAGACCTAATGTCATGTCCTCTGTTGAATCAGCTTGAGAAAGACTCATACCGACCATGTACTTATCAGAGAATGCGTATCCGATTGTTGGTTGGATTGATAATTCAGTCCATGCAGTGTTAGTAAAATCACTAGTACCTACATACCAATCTCCTTTTGTGTTCTGTGCGTTTGCGCCAATGCTTACTAGTGCTATTAGAGCGAGTGTTAAAATAAAATTTTTCATTTTTAAAATTTGTTTTTGTTATTATTAATTAATTATTGTCACTTTTTAAAACACTTAAATACAATGAGAATGAATCTAGTAATTGAATTTCCATAAATTTTTAAGTGAGTGGCCATGAACAGAAGTGTTCATAGTTTTTCTAATTTTTTTGTTATACTAATTATATAGCATTAAATAAAATTGTTTCAGAATTAGTCATTATCTATCTGAACTACCGAACCTGAAGGTATGTCTGTGTTTGCCGGTACAAATACACCTTCATGAATTGTTACATTATCTCCAATAGTTACACCATCTTCAATTGTACAGTTAATATCAATAATAGTACCTGCCCCAATATAAACCTGGTCACCTATAATAGAACCTGGTCTAATTAAAGAACAGCATCCAACAGTTAATCCTTTTCCAACTGTTACATCGTCTAAATTATTGCAGCCTTTAAAAAATGTATTCATAGAAGCTCCACCTAATTCAGTATTCATAACTGATAACCTATCATCTCCAGAGTCTAAGGCAATAACCCAATCAGCATCACCTGCTTGTGGATAGCTATCTTTATCAAATAATTGATAAGAGTTTTTAGGCATCAAAGATACAATTTTTTGATACCAATTATCACCTGGTGTATAATAAACGTTTAACATATTTCTAGTTGATTTTTTTATATATTTAGTTAGTGTAGGTTATATCTACATTTCCAGCCGTAGTATCAGTTACCCAGTAAGGTGGAGGTGAAGAAACACTCTGTAAGTAAATACCTTTGGATTCATTTTTCATCTCCGCTAACTCTACATCGGTAGCAAACGGTTCAGGTGGATTTTCGTTTTTATAAAATTCCTCTAATTCTTCATCGGTCATAGATTCAATCATGTCATTTAAAACCATGTCTAATGCATGTGATTCATCAAACTCTTCTGGAACTTCTGGAACTGTATGACCTTTATATCTACCCATACCTGCATTTGGTGGTTCATGGCGATCTACATAAGGATCATGTTTAGGTTTTTCCTTAACATATAATAAACTAGTACCTACCAACTCAGCAGTTAAATGCCCATCAACATAAATTTCTTTTACTGTATTGTATGGAAGTGATACTGCGTTTAATTCTTGGTACAAGTCTGATTGAGCTGAGATGATTTTTGCCACATACGCTTTAGTGTATTGAACATCATACTCGGTAGCTTTACCGTTTAGTGTAATTGTTTTTACTTTTGCCATATTGATTGATTTAATAAAAAAGGGAAGACGATGCGAAAGGATTTGAGAATACCTTTATTAACGAAAGCTGCTTTATGATAGACTACCACTCTTTGGACTGCCGTCCTATTACTTAATTAAACCGGCCGAGGCTTAATCATCGTAATTGATTATCATAATCTTCAAGTGTACCTTACGCCACATACTCTTTGCGTTGTTCAGTCATTAACCAGGGTTCAGCGGTATGCTTACCTGGAAGTCTTTGCAAAATCTCTGTTAGATTTTTAATGCGTTAAACCTAATGCTCTGGTGATTAACCAATTCTGAATTTCTCATTTGAGATATCAGTGAACCATCGTTCTAGCTTAGTGCCTTATTCCCTTTTGCTCAGGAATTTTTCAGCAACGCATCTACACATAATTGGAATAATCATCTAGGAGCTACCTAAAGTTTTCCGTTCTGTGCCTTCCCATAATTTTAAAGAACGTATTAATTCGTTTGAATTTATTATTATATACTTAGTTTAAAAATAGTTTCACTATTCAGAAGTATTAATTATACCACCAATGATTTTAGTATCAGCTAAATGGTCAAACTCATTGTATGTGTTAATCTTATATCCTGTTTCAATCACCTCAAAACTCCTAACACATAATCCTTTTAGTTCTTTACCAAAAATATCTAGTTTAGAATGTTCGTTAATGTAAGGGCCTCCGCTTGGATCTACCATACTAATCCATGGATTTGATTTCACAAGGTTTTGGTATTGTTTTCCAATAACGCTAGGTCCTACATAATGATCGTTTTCGTCATATACACTTTCATGAATCGCTTCTTTAAAATCTTCAATATGCATTGGGTGAATTCCCATCCCTGAACTATCTTTACAGTAATTCTGATATGCTAATTTATAATCATTAGAGCTTCCAAATCTACAGTGTTCAAAAGAACCTTCCCATAGGACTGAACCATCTTCTTGTTTTGTAAACGTATATACGTCTCCGTATCTATTTTTATATTCTACCATATCTTTATTTTGCTAAGAGTGAACCCGATAGGATTCGAACCTATGACCGTCGCCTTAGAAGGGCGATGCTCTATCCAGCTGAGCTACGAGTCCATGTTATTGTTTTATTCTAATTCTCCGTTACTCCATGCGTCATGAACTATTTCCATAATACCTGTATCAGTATCAGCTTCTTCCCATCCAGTAGATTCATTCCATATAAAGAATTCTGTACTCTTTGGTGTTTCAGCAATTCTTACTGATAAGTTTTCTCCGTTTACTTCAAGATCGTATTCATTAGTGGTTGCCCACCATACTTCATCTTTACTTTTTACATCAATAGTATTTTCCATGATTATAGTTTCTTTAATGTTTCGTCTTTGATACTAACGGTCTTGTCATAATACCTTTCGCCACAGATAGCATCTTTGTATTGTTCAGCCCAGTCTGGTCGGATTGAATAACCGTTTGCATTAGTTCCAATAACTCTTCCCTTTTCAAGTTTGTCTCTGAACACTGGAAGTACATTACCATCACGATCAGTTTTACCTTCAGGATGTGGTACACATGTCATTGGCCTGATCCACGAAACTTTGTCTCCTACGTTTAATTCTACTTTTGTCATTTTTATTTATTTAAAGATTAGTACCGCTGGGCGGAATCGAACCGCCACGGGCTTTCAGCCCAACAGATTTTAAGTCTGTCATGTCTACCAATTCCATCACAACGGCATTCGTTTTTACTTCTTCTTATTCTTATGGTTTACTGTGCTCTTATTAAACATAATTGAAAATAATACATTTAATCCGAAGGCTTGCCAGAATCCAATAGGATTAACAGCATCTATAGCCGGTACGAGGCATGCATTCCAGAGCCATTGTGTAGGCCATGCTAATATCAATGCCAAAATCACAAGGCCTAGTATAAGTAAAAAGGCGAATGCGAAGGGTGCGGTAATTTTATTCATATTTGTTATATTGTTTATAGTATAATTATAATAGGTTAGAAAGGATTCTGAAAGTGTTTATTAAAAAACTTTTTTATTCTTCATCATCACTGTAAATTCCCCACAGAAATATAACTAAAAAGAAAGGCCATGCTACAAACCAAAATAATCTTTCAAAGTTAGTAGGAGGTTCCATGTCTAATCTATCAAAGAGTATATCAAAGCATAACCCACACACTATACCTATTCCCATATAAATAAGTAACCAGTTAGTTAGCATCAATCATTTCTTTGATTTGTTTATCTTCTACCATTCCAATCTTTTTACCTTTAATCTCGCCATCTTCAAAATAGATAAGTGTAGGAATACTTCTAATACCGTATTCTTTAGCAAGATCTGATTCTTCATCTACATTACAAAAGATAACTTCTATATCTGGATTGTCAGTAGCAAATTTCTCAAGTTTAGGTTTCATTACTTTACACGGTCCACACCATGATGCCCAAAAGTCTACTAATACTTTAGGTCCTTTTAAATCTTCTTTAGTCATAATAAGTTTTTTATTTCTTTATTTATACAGGCGGATCTAAATGTACTGCTTGGTACAATTGGCTTCCTAGTATTAGATTAGTTGTAGTATCAGGGATTCCCTTTCCTACATAAGGCTCAAGTTTTTGCATAGCTTCAGTAATGTCCTTTGCTATAATATTAATTTGCTTTTGAGTACCATTATCTAAATAGTCACATTCATAGATGAGGTGATCTTTAATTTTAGAAGTTTCAATTACTTCAATACTTAGAACTATGGTTCGCCTTTCAATATTGTTTAATGAATTAATTAAATCGTCTTTCTTCCTTAGGTATTTTTTCTTGAGCATGTTACTATGTTTATTATTATATTGCAAATATGTATTTTGTTTACGGTCGGCCGAGAGAGATTTGAACTCTCATGTAACCAATTACTCTTTCTACAAGGTATAAGCTTGAGGAGATACCGGCCGATGTTTAGTTAACCTATAGCGGTTACTATAACAGAAGAGTCTATCGCGGTAAACTCTCCACCGTCAAATATCTGACAATGAGTTAAACTACCTTTTTGTTTGTTCACCAAAAGGGTATCAGTTCCAGTTGGTGTAGAGATAGTAAACACGGAGCCAGGGAGGAGGCGCCACAATTTGTAATGGTTACCCTTAACAGGTTCTTTGATCGTCCAGTCTTTAATGTTTCTTGACATGGTTTCTAATTAAAAAAGTTTATATAAAAATGTAGAGTTGTTTTCTGAGTTCTTAGATGGTCGGCACATTATTCAAATGGCGGTCGCACATTCTGCATAGTCGCACATAGTTCCCTTAGAGTATATTGTTAGCCCAGGAGGTTTCCAATCCAAATATATGACAGAACGCCACCGTAAACGCGAAGAGAAGAGTTAGTAATAGTAGTCCGATTGCGCCGTTGCCTAAACACCATAGACAGAGTTCAGCAGTTCTTTTAATTTTTTTAGTCTTCATATTCATCGTTCCATTTGTTATTATTATATAGCATCACTATCAGTTTGTTTAAATGCATTACCTAATTTTTTTTCTGCCTTTATCTTAGCCACATCTTCCTCTAAATAATCGTATCCATCATCATAAGTACTATCAGCAACTGGAATATACTCTGAATAATCTATATGGACCATAGTAGGACAAACCTTTGGAATAACGAACGCGGTAAACTCAAATCCGTTACCCCATTCTGGTTGTCGTTCCCTCGCGAATTTAAAAGTATCATTAGTAAATCCGAGTGGCGTCGAGTTACCGTAGTATTTCGCGTTTAGTCCATCAGCCTCGTAATGACCACCAGACTCGCCGCAATGGCAGGTCTTGGTAGTATACGATAGACTGAAAGTATCCTTGCAGGTATTACAGTAGAGTAGCTTCATGGTTTACGAATAGAGGTAATTACGAAGTTCCTTTAGTCCTTTGAGTATTACTAGACTAGCCATGAGTACCACAAGTAGAGTAGCACTTGTACTGATTGCGGATAAGGACTCCGCAATGGATGCTAGAGCATCTGCCTGGTCAGTATGATTATTTAAGAATTCGTTCATAGGTAAATTTGTTATTGTTATTATAATTAAAATATAACAAGTACTAGAAGTATCTGAAAGTTTTTAAAGAGCTCTTTTTTTACAGGATGAAAAAATTTCTGGACTAGACTTGGCATTACTAGACATCTTTCTTAGACTCACATTCTAGATACTAGCAAATTTTCTGGCTAGAATTTTTGTGTGGGCCCAAACTCATGAGCCAGTTTGACCTAAAAAGCATCAAGCGAATAATAGTATTCAAGGGTATAATTCTCTAAGGGTACTATGACTACCACAATAGCAATCAATGACTAGCAAGGACAATACTAGCTACCACCATGGCAATAGACCATACCAGACCAGATAGACCACCATTGACTAACCATGTACTACTACCACTACCATGTACTACCATGTACTACTAGCTCTAGTACCTGCTAGGGCTGCTCTAGGGCGGATATAGCTTGTATATACCCTATTACCGTCTACAGCGATATTCTAATAGATTATGCCCTAATGGTGGTTGTAGCAAGCTGTGGACTGGTTTTAGGGTTTTTGACAATGCTGCTTATTAGCTGCTCTGTGGAGGACTATCTCCTGTAGGGCCGATATATCACCATATAGGCTATATTATGTGTCTAGAAGGTGCTCTAGAGTGCTATTTGTGTGTATATATGTGAAATAATGGGCTATATATGGGCTATATATGGGCTCTAGAGGGCCGTTCTAGAGGCTATGGCTAGCAGGACCGAGATATAATGCCCTAAATGTGGGTAAAAATCATCATAAAATAGGCATATTTACTTGGCTGCTCTAGAAGGCCCTCTAGAATGTGTGAGTTTTAAGCACTAAAAAGGGCAGCCTAGTCTGAAATACAGATTTGTGGCTGCCCTATAACCAAGGGAGAAAAACGGAAATTTAAAACCCGGTGGTTTATTTCATAATCAATAGTAATTGCAATACTGCCCGATGGAACGGGTAAAACCACCTAAGGCAATATTGCAATTGATATTATGCTTCTCCTCGGACTCTTGCCGATTCAGAAGAAGTTAGTAGATCTCTGGTAGCAAAAGGATTGATATCCAATACTCCTTCAGTATCATATTGCTTTTTACAGAGTATGTTACCGGCTGTTACCATTAGATTCCCCATTTTACCTTCGTTAATACCGAACTTAGTATCGTTAGAGGCAAAATTGGTCATACCATTTACTAGATCCCAAACAGACATACCAGATTTAGCATTTTTCATTTGAGCCTTTGTAAAGGTATTTGGATCAGCACCTAATTGGCTATACGCCTTGAATGCTCTTTCTACCGGAATGTATTTCTGTACATATTCATAATCTACAGCTTTATCTAAGGATAGTATACTAGAGGCAGCTCTTTGCATTTCCGCTAAACTGGCATCTGTACTATTAGCCTTTTTGATATTGTCGGCTAATCCTACTGGTTGGAAGTTAGTAGATGCCATTCGGATCATATGTTCATTAAACTCATTGATGTTTTTATCGTTGAGGTTATGTAAACCATAGTTTTCAGCGAATGCGGTGGATGTCATACCGTTTGCACAGATTAGGCGTTCCAAATAAGGCGATACTTCTAAACCGCGAGTTGGAGTATTTCTGAATGTTACACCAGTATTAAATACTTCGTTTGTCATTCCTGGTACATTAAACATACCTTGTGGAGATACACAGTTAATTTGAGTTCCACCATATTGGCTAGATCCCATATGAGTAACTCCTAAATTATATTGATCAATATACCTTGAAGCAAAATCAATAAAATTCTCATTACTAATAGAGGCATATCCTGCAGGCAGTATATCCATTATCTTTCTGGAATTAGGATCCACTAATAGAGTAACAGTTTGTTCGTTACGACTTGATTTAGCAGTTTTCATCATTTGGATTAATTGACGTAGACCATCATTACCGAATCCATCAGAAAACCTTTTAGCAAACGCCTTAGGAATTCTTAACCTTCCTAATAGTTTACCGAATGCTTTATCCGTTACTTCAATTTTAACACCATCCACATCAATATGGTTGTTGTCTATTACATTGAACTCAGATAGAGTAATTTCTTTTCGCATTAACTGATTGTTAATTGCTTCAGCCTTTTTAACGTCGAAGGCAGATTGACTTAGTGTTGTTAAACTTTGCATAATTTTTACCGTTTTTTAATTGTTTTTATATAATATAAATATAATCAATATAGTTGGGAATTGAAAATAAATCTATGCTTTTTTTCATAAAGTTATTAACAATTCCCTTTCTTTATTTATTCAGTTGTTACCTCATCCTTTAATCCGAATAGCTTATCAAATTCAAGGCCATCCTTTTTGACCATTTCCTTTTCTTTCTTTTTCAGTTGTTTTAAAGATTCAGATTTTTTGAACCTTTCAGTATCGTAAGTAACATCTCCGGTTGCAGCAAGATTAAAGAACATTTGTTTTCCAACATGACCTCGACGGTTTTTGCTAAATACAACATACCTTTCATCTTGTGATAGCGTATCCACGAATCTAATCTCCATCATACCGGTTGTCATATGCTTTAGTTTATTAGATCCAACGAATGTACCACCTTTATTTACCTGTTGTATATTAAGGAAGGAAGTATAGTTCTTACCTTTATTCTGTCCAAGGTTTTGTTGATACATTAAATCCAATAACCATTTCTCAGCTCTATTCCTTGTCATTCTATCAGATTCTTGGATAGTAGCTTGTAGTTCAATAAAGGAGTCAATCAATACAATATCGTAACCTTCATTTAGTACTTCTTCTAATATAGCTTTTGGAGATTCATCATCAGCGATTTCTTGTGGAAAGAATATATCCAGGTCTCCAAATTTAGGGTATCGGTCAACATATAGTTTTAGATCCACCGGGCTCATTTCTGCTGATATAAATAGTACCTTAGAACCAGTCCTTTCTGCGTTAGCAATAATATCTAGAGTAACCGTTGATTTACCAACTCCTGGATCTCCTACTACCATCCAGTTAGTAGCTTTAGGTACACCGCCGTCGATACTAAATAGACCGTCTAATGGAGTGTTTGTTTTGTGTGCGTCAAATAGTCCTTTTGCGAATTTGACGTTGCTAATCTTTGTTAGCCTGTTGTTTAGTTTAGATACTCCCATATTACTTAGATTGGTTTTTAGATTCAACTTCTTTTACTTTTAATACCATTGCCTTAAATCGGTTAACAGCGTCCCATGCAGGTACCGCCATACCTTTTAGCAAATTGTTGTTGAGGTCCTTGACCATTAGTAAATCTCCTTGGAGTTCCACTTTGAATTGTTTTGTAGTTTCTACCATTTTTTTCCGTTTTTTTAATTTTTATTATAATATAAATATAATCAATTTTGTTGGGATTTGAAAACTTTTCCTAGACTTTTTTCAAGAAGTTATTAACAATCCCATGTTAACAACCTAGGCCATCCCGTTAGCCTTGTAGGTTAGCGTGACGATCACAGAAGTAATCTAGTTTAGACTTCGCGTACTCAGCCGCTTCGGTATCATTCGCTTCGCAAGCTTCGGATAGTACCTGACTCCAGTATTGGATCTTTGGTAGGAATCCGTTTGGATAGCGGTCTTGTTTGTTTTTGTAAGGATATGCCATAGTGTATAGTTTTACGGTTTTTATTATAATATAAATATAATCAATTTTTCGCGATTGTGGCCATACTTAGGCAGTTATTTTCTAAAAGTTATTAACAATTTGGTAGTTACCCTTTATCCACTACAAGGATATTCCTATTGACTGTACATCCACTATAGTAGACTGTACATCCACTATTTACTAGATACTGCGAGCTCTGATTTCAGGTATGGTTACAGGTGTCACGCTTCACAGCCGGATTTGGTTCAGACCTGGTAACATTGGGTTACTAAGGGTCTTGTCAGTTGATTACTTTGAGTACTTTGAGTGAAAATAGCGGTAATACGGTAGAAAACGGTAAAAAATGGCTAGTATATATTAGACTCCTCTGGATCGTAGTACCAGTAACCAGATATTAGCAATCAGACCTCCGGTACGGATAAACTGATAGTCCAATGATAACTACTCTGGATACGACTATTCTATGCTAGTACTGGTATACGCGATTATTAATAGTATTGCGATAGTACCGTTGATTACTATATAGGTATTTGAATTGTTTGAGACTTAGAGGTATCTAGGGTTCTTGCCTTTTATATAGTATTTTATGAAAAGCTGGTAGATTACTTAGAGTTTAAATTCCATTCATCATTCCAATAGATTTGAGCATTTTGCTGGCTGTAGTGGTTTGGATGGTTTTGCATGTTCGTTTAGTTTA
>Ga0233438_10000201_pt1 | contig 82756 bp, 73 predicted proteins | sample SI_123_September_FD_182720 | JGI IMG/M metagenome (GOLD analysis project Ga0233438, IMG submission 182720) | Seawater microbial communities from Saanich Inlet, British Columbia, Canada - SI_123_September2016_10_MG | ecosystem: Environmental > Aquatic > Marine > Inlet | place: Canada: British... | reverse complement strand
TTAGTACATGAGACAAACAGAAGCACGCAAAAGATGTAAATAATATTTTTTAACATGCTGTAAAAATACAAAAACGGCTACACTATAAAAGTATAACCGTTTTATCATTATAAGTTGCTCCCCCTCTTGGGCTCGAACCAAGGACCCTCTGATTAACAGTCAGATGCTCTAACCAACTGAGCTAAGGAGGAATGTGCTGGCAAATATAATTCGTTTTTTCTTCTTGTTCAAACCCTTTTTTACGTCTGTTTACCCCAAAAAGCGAATTAAGTCATTCGCGTTTGCATACATAAAGAGACCAAGCAGCAAAAAGATCCCGATCATCTGTGCAACTTCCATTACACGGTCGTGTGGCTTGCGACCCGTAATCATTTCATAGGCCAAAAACATCACATGACCCCCGTCCAAAGCGGGAATGGGCAATACATTCATAAAGGCCAATATAATAGAAATCAGTGCCGTTGTGTGCCAAAAAGCCTGCCAGTCCCAAGTCCCCGGGAATAAGCTCCCGATCGTTCCAAAACCACCAAGCTGAGATACGCCCTGTTTGGTGAATACAAACTTGAACTGCGCCACATAATCATACAAGGTCCAGTATCCATAACGAATCCCTTCCACGATACTTTCGTCTAAGCTATAGGTGAGTTCTGTTGCAGAGACATCTGGAGATTCTACACGAACCCCGATGGTCTTGTCTTCCCGAACTGTCATGGAGTAACTGTTGATCAGACCGTCACGCTCTACACGAATCTCCACCTCAGATTTGTCGTAATCCGCAAACGTTTGAAGCACTTCTTGCCAAGAATTGATGTCTTCTCCATTGATTCCTCGAATAATATCTCCTGAAAGCAGCCCTGCTTGTTCCGCTGGTGACTCCGATTCAACGCTCATAATTTTGGCAAGTACCAAAGCGGAAAAAGGATCTTTGCCAGACGCAAATAGCTGTTGGCCAAAATCATCTGGTATCACTATGGTTTCCGTTGTACCATCAGCATGACGAACACGCGCTGTTTCTGGTGAGCGAACCAATAAAATTCGAGAAGCATCATTGAGATTTTCAAGCGGGTTACCATCAAAGGAAAGAATGACATCCCCATCTCGAAAGCCAAGCTCCTCCACCAATGGACTCACTTCCAGTCCGTTTGGCACATTGCTATCCGTCACGATGGTTTTACCCCAGACAAACATGATCATGATATAAATCAAAACGCCGAGAATTAGGTTAACCGTCACCCCGCCGAGCATGATAATCAGTCGCTGCCAAGCCGGCTTGGAACGAAACTCCCAAGGTTGTGGGGGTTGTTGCATTTGTTCCTTGTCCATACTTTCGTCGATCATTCCTGAAATTTTGACATAGCCCCCTAGAGGTAGCCAACCGATCCCATAAACGGTTTCCCCGATTTTCTTTTTAAATAAAGCAAACTTGATATCGAAAAACAAGAAAAACTTTTCGACGCGAGTCCCAAATAAGCGGGCTGGTATAAAATGCCCCAACTCATGAAGAACAATAAGTAGTGAAAGAGACAAAAAGAATTGTATGACTTTGATAAGAACTGGATCCATATTTATTTTTTGCGGTTCAAATGTAATCTTTTTACTTCATTTAACCACATTGGATTGCCTGTGTCATTGTGGGCAAATTGGTGGGGTTTATGTACCTTTGTCAACGATTGCTATGTGGACCTTTTTTCGCAGATATAAACGTTTTTTTTGGGTGTTGGGCATTTTGTCAGCAGCCATCGTTTTGCTGTTTTTTCGGGCACTTCAACCAACCCCTGTGCTTCCCATATACCAACCCGCAATGATCGATCCTGCTTTGGTAGATGAATCGATTCAGTATGTCAAAAAATACCATCGTATCGATGACTTTTCGCTAACCAACCAAAACAAGGAAAATATCACTCATCTGGATTATGATGACCATATCTATGTGGCTGACTTTTTCTTTACCACCTGTCCGAGCATCTGCCCGATAATGACCGAAAACATGGTATATCTACAATCTATGCTAAACGACCTTCCAGAAATCAAACTCCTTTCCTTTAGCGTAACCCCTGATATCGACACACCCAAAGTTCTAAAAACCTACGCCGTAGAAAAGGGAGTGGATGAAAGCCGATGGAACTTGCTGACAGGAGATAAAAAAGAAATTTACAACTTGGCTCGAAAATCATATCTCGTGGTTCAAGAAGATGGAAGTGGCGACGAACACGATATGATTCATACCGAAAATTTTGTGTTGATCGACAAGCAAAGACGAATTCGCGGATATTACGACGGTACCCAGCGAGATGCCATGGACCAAATTCTCGCAGACATCCAAATCCTCCGCAAAGAAAAATAAAATTTGTACGTCCCGATAATATGCGTAGTTTTGCTTACTTAAATTTAATCTAAATAAGTGCTGCGATGACTTTAGCCCAGCTCAACAAAGGGGAAAAAGCGGTTATTGAAGACCTCAATACCGATCTGGTTCCTCTCAAACTCATCGAGATGGGTTGTCTCCCTGGCAATCAAATTGAACTTCTTCAACTCGCTCCCTTCAAAGATCCTTTATTCTTGAATGTCAATGGTGCACAGGTTGCCATTCGCAAAGAAACTGCAGAGCATATTCAAGTAAAAAGAATTGCCGAATGAGCAAGCGCATCAAAGTTGCGCTGATTGGCAATCCAAATACGGGAAAGTCGTCTGTATTTAACTTGCTCACGGGCCTACAACAAAAAACCGGGAACTACCCTGGAATTACCGTAGAAAAAAAAGAAGGGTTTTGTCGCTTGACCAAAGAATTGAGTGCAACCGTCTTTGATCTCCCCGGTACTTATAGCTTAAACGCATCTTCGCTAGACGAAAATGTCGTCATTGAGCTATTGATGAACCGAAAACATGAAGACTTCCCCGATGTGGCGGTCATTGTTGCTGATATCGAAAACATCAAAAGAAATCTATTGCTGTTTACTCAAATCAAAGACTTGGGGATTCCTTCCGTATTAGTCGTAAACATGTCGGACCGTATGCGAAGAAAAGGAATTTCGCTAGATGTTGAGATGATGGAACAGGAACTCAACACCAAAATTGTATTGACAAGCACCCTCAAAAAGGAAGGCATCGATACGCTAAAAACACAGATTGCGAACTACAACCAATTGGGAAATGCATCCTGTGTCGATTTTCGAGACATCGACCCTGACTATTTTGCTTCGCTTCAAAAGACCTTTCCCAACCAGTCGATCTATAAACTCTGGCTGGTCATTACCCAAGATGTCAACTTTGCCAATATTGATCGGAATACCATCCAATCTTCAAACGGGGATCATACTCGTTCAACTTCATTTTTAAAGCGTTTACAACAACGAGAAACCATCAAACGCTACCAGTTTATCAATGAAGTCCTTAAAAAAAGCTTAGAAATCAATCGTGAGCAAGCAACTGATTTTCAAAATCGCATAGATCGCATTCTTACCCATCGATTTTGGGGCTACGTTATTTTCTTTGTGGTTCTGTTGAGCATCTTTCAAGCGATTTATGATTGGAGTGGCTACCCGATGGATGCTATCGATAGTGCCTTTGTGTCGATGAGCGAATGGGCAAAGACCAACCTGCCTTCTTGGTTTGTTCCCAAACTCATTGCAGAGGGAATCATTCCCGGTTTGGGTGGCGTGGTAATTTTTATTCCACAAATCGCGATTTTATTTGTCTTTATATCCATACTGGAAGAAACGGGCTATATGAGTCGGGTGGTTTTTCTGATGGATCGTGTACTGCGTCGATTTGGCCTGAGTGGAAAAAGTGTCGTCCCTCTGATTTCAGGTACTGCCTGTGCGATTCCAGCAATTATGGCGACTCGAAATATCGAAAATTGGAAAGAACGCCTGATTACCATCTTGGTTACTCCGTTCACAACCTGTTCAGCACGACTCCCTGTCTATCTGATTTTAATTGCACTGGTAATTCCAGACACAAGAGTTTTGGGTGCCAATTTGCAAGGTCTTGTCCTGATGGGATTGTATTTACTTGGCTTTGGAATGGCATTGGCTGCTGCTTATGTCTTGCAATTGGTTTTAAAACTTCCATATAAAACCGCTTTTGTGGTTGAAATGCCAAACTACCGGATTCCCATTTTTCGAAATGTTGGCATCACAGTCTACAACAAAACCAAGTCTTTTGTTTTTGAAGCTGGAAAAATAATTCTTGCGATTTCAGTGTTGTTATGGGTACTTGCCTCCAATGGTCCAAGCAGTAGTTTTGGCGATGCTGAGACGATTGTTGGGCAAGAACAAGGATTGACCCAAATAGAACTGGAACAAAAAATCAGTGCCTATAAGCTCGAAAAATCCTATCTAGGGTACGTTGGAAAGTTTATCGAACCCGCCATTGCACCTCTGGGTTATGATTGGAAAATCGGTATTGCCATTGTGAGTTCTTTTGCCGCGCGTGAGGTGTTTGTCGGCACCCTTGCAACCATTTACAATGTAGGGACTGATGAAGAAGATACCATCAAAAATCGCATGGCTGACGAAGTTCACGCAGATGGAAAACCAGTGTTTACTCTCGCTTCAGGAGTGTCTCTAATGATTTTTTATGCCTTTGCCATGCAATGTATGAGTACCTTGGCAATCGTTCGGAAAGAAACAAACAGTTGGAAATGGCCAGCAATCCAACTCGTTGTGATGACTCTTGTTGCCTATTTAGCGGCTTTTGTTACCTTTCAAGTTCTTTAATACCTTTACCAAATGAACACCATCCTTACCATTATCGCAGTTGGACTCTCCATAGGATTTTTGGTCAAACGTTTTTTTCTGCCCAAAAAGAAAACGACTTCGTGTGGTGGTCAAGACTGTGGGTGCCACTAGCCTAAGGCCACATCCAAAATCATCATCACAATAAACCCGCCGATAAATCCAAGTGTAGCGATGTCTGTGTATTTATCTTGTTGCGTTTCGGGAATCACTTCTTCCACAACCACAAAGATCATGGCTCCTGCAGCAAACGCCAACGAATAGGGTAGGATTGGTGTAAAAAAGGTAACGGCCAACGCTCCGATCACAGCAGCAATTGGCTCGACGATAGCCGAAGACTGTCCATACATAAAACTTTTCCAACGACTCAAGCCCTGTCGGCGCATGGGCATCGAGACGGCAACCCCTTCTGGGAAGTTCTGAATCCCGATTCCTATCGCAAGGACGACGGCACCTGCAATCGACGCTTCGGGCAGCCCTGCGGCAACCCCGCCAAACAGTACGCCCACTGCCAATCCCTCTGGAATATTGTGGAGGGTAATGGCGAGGACAAACAGTGTTGATCGATGCCATGGGGTTTTAACACCTTCGGGCTTTTGAAAATTGATGTGAAGGTGCGGAAGAAACTTGTCTAGTCCAAAAATAAATAGGGCGCCAAGGCCGAACCCAACAGCTGCTGGAATCACTTTGACAAATCCCTCTCCTGGACTCATTTCAATTCCAGGCGCTAGCAAGCTCCAAAAGCTCGCCGCTACCATGACCCCACCAGTAAAACCAAGCATTCCATCCAAAAAGGCACGGTTCATCGTCTTAAAGAAAAATACAAATGACGCGCCAAGTGCGGTCATTCCCCATGTGAATAATGTCGCATATAAAGCTCCTAAAACAGGGGGCGTTTGCTCAAAAAAAGAAAAAATTTCTTGTAACATAAATTTACGGTTTTATATAAATATTTTCAGCTGTTTTTTGGGTAATCATCAGCGTTGAGTTCCCTGCTTGTATGTGTAGGGATTGGTCAAAATCTTCGCGGTGCAATATCATAAGTGGTGTCCCGATTCCAATCTGCCTTCTGTCGAGATAGCGCAAAAAATCAGGCGAGTTGTCCTTAACCCCTACGCAAACCCCCTCTTTATTGAGCGGAAGTTCGCTGAGTAAAATTTTGTTGTAGGATTTCATAAACAACGCTCTATTGGGGATGGGATCTCCATGCGGATCATGGGTGGGGTAGTCCAAAAATCGTTCAAGCTCATTGGTCAGTTTCTCTGACTGAATGTGCTCTAACTGTTCCGCAACCTGATGCACCTCATCCCAGTTAAAATTTAGGTGTGAGACCAAAAAAGACTCCCACAAACGGTGTTTACGCACAATTCGCAATGCCGTTTTAACCCCATCACTGGTCAGGGAAACGCCCTGATACTTTTCATACTTTACCAACTTTTGTTCAGAGAGTTTTTTAAACATATCCGTGACCGAAGAGGGCTTAGCTCCTATTTTATTGGCAATACTTGTGGTAGCCACGGTACCGCTAGCAGATTGAGAGGCGTGGTAGATTGCCTTGAGGTAGTCTTCTGTTGATAGGGTTTGCATATCTAGGCAAATATATAAAATTTAGATTAATCTAAATACTATTTTTAGATTAGACTAAATATTATGGGTTTTTATATTTTGTATGTTTGTACATCAGAAAACAAGGATTGCAACAACTAGATTTTATCATATTGGGTGGCGGCGCTTCAGGACTTCAGTTGGGCTATCGTTTGAGCAATTATATTGCTTTTGAAAATGTCTCCATCCTTATCCTCGAAAGCAACAAGCAGAAAGGAAATGACCGTACATGGTGTTATTGGGAAACTGGTGAGGGGGAATGGGATGATTTGCTCCAAAACCAGTGGAAAAAAGTACAATTCAAAAGCAAAAATGTTGACAAGATCATAGATTTAGGAAGTGCCTCTTACAAAATGCTTCGGAGTAAATCGTATTATGATCGTCTTCATCAATCCTTGGTAGAAAACAAGTCGGTTCAAATCGAGTATGCACAGTGCACAGGCTTTGTCGATAAGGGCACACATGTGACTGTGAGTACCGACAAACAAACCTATCAGTGCTCGACTCTTTTTAATAGTATTTTTGATTGGAGCGTCCTGGGCAAACAAAACCGATATCCTGTTCTTCAGCAACATTTTCTAGGGTGGTACATCAAAACGCCTCGACCGATGTTTGATACAGATACTGCTGTTTTTATGGACTTTACTGTTGCACAATACAAAGAAACTCGCTTTATGTATGTACTTCCCTATACGCAAACCGAAGCTTTGATTGAATATACCCTGTTTTCAAAAGAGTTGCTCGATAAATCAGAGTACGAAGATGCGATTCGAGACTATCTCCATGACAAAAACATTACAGACTACCAACTTATCGAAGTCGAACAAGGGAGTATTCCGATGTGTTCCTACCCCTTTTGGGAGAATAACTCTAAAAATGTTCATTTTATTGGTTCGGCAGGTGGCTGGACCAAAGCGAGTACGGGCTTTACTTTTAAAAATATCAATCGAAAAACAACTGCTTTGGCGAATCATATCGCTGCCAAAAAACCCCTAAGTCGTTTTGTGAAAAAAAATCGATTTTGGTGGTATGACCTTCTCTTTTTAGACATCTTGGCGAAACACAATCAAAAGGGGGCAAGCTTGTTTTCAGGATTGTTTCTCAACAATAATCCGAAACGAATTTTTCGATTCCTAGACGAACAAAGTCATTTCTTGGAAGAGCTGATGATTATGCGTTCGTTCCCTACTCTTTTATTTGTCAAGCAATTTTTTAGACGCCTATTTGGTGCGCACCATTAATTCTTCTGCAAACGCAGTAAAATAAGCAATCTGATTTTCCGCTAGAGACGATTGGCTCAAGGCAGCCAGTGCGTTTTTGGTATAGGTCATCACCTGTTCTGTTGTACGGCGACGGGCATCTGTAGATTCATAGATGGCTTTGACATCTTTTATTTTTTGGTCTTCATCCTGGGGGGTCGAAGACATCAGTTGTTCAAAGTCTGCCAAGTCCTTAGCATTGGCATGAGCCCGTGTCAGATGATATAGAATCGTTTTTTTATTTTCAATAATATCCCCTCCTACTTTTTTTCCAAAAGTTTCTGGGTCTCCAAAAGCGTCTAATAAGTCGTCTTGCAGTTGAAAAGCAATGCCGAGGTTAACCCCAAACTCGTATAAGCAATCACCAATGTCTGCTTCTGACTGTCCCACCAAAGCCCCCATCCGAAGGGCACAACCAAGCAATACAGCCGTTTTTAGTCGAATCATATGAACGTACTCATTCATACTGACATTGTCTCTGGTTTCGAAGTCAACGTCATATTGTTGTCCTTCGCAAACCAATAAAGCTGTCTCACTAAGTAGCTTGGTCAGCTCCGAAAACAAAATGTGATCATATGAATTGAGTTGATGGTAGGCCGTCACCAAAAGAGCATCTCCTGAAAGAATACCAGTATTGACATCCCATTTTTGGTGAACCGTTTGCTGTCCGCGGCGCAACGTTGCCTCGTCCATGATATCGTCGTGAAGCAAGGTAAAATTGTGAAACATCTCCACAGCTGTAGCTGCTTCAAGGGCTGAAATGGGATCCTTCCCCGCCGCCTCACAAGCCATCAGTGTAAGCACAGGACGCATTCTTTTCCCCCCGAGTTGCATGATGTAGGAAATGGGCTTATAAAGGCCCGTAGGTTCCTTTTCAAACCTCAAAGAAGACAGGTGGGTGGAAATTAATTCTTGATAAACTTGTACCGAACGCATGAACATCAAATTTGAACAAAGGTACAATACCTCATAAATAGACTAAAGTAAAAAAATTGTAAACTCTGGAAACTTTTTTTGTTTTTTGCGTTTCCTCTACTATATTTGCACCCCTATGAAATCGATTGACTTAGAAAAATCTATCGTTGTTACTTCTACTGAGTTGTTTCTCACGCTTGGTTTTAAGAGTGTGACCATGGACGACATTGCAGAGGAAATGAAAATTTCCAAAAAAACAATTTATACCTTTTTCGCCAATAAGGAAGCATTGGTTCAATCCGTTGTGTTTTCAATGTACAACTATATCACGACCAACCTTACACAAATTCGTGAAAAAACCAACAATCCGATTTCAGAACTCTACGAAGTCAAGATGTTTATCATGCACCAATTAAAAGGCGAAAAAACATCCCCCCAACATCAGCTGAGAAAATACTATCCAAACATTCACAACGAGCTTCAAAAAAAACAATTCGATTTTATGACAAAATCCGTTAAAAAGAGTTTGACCAAAGGCGTTAAAATGGAACTTTTTCGGCCTTCAATCGATATCGACTTTATTTCTCGGATGTATTTCAATGGAATGGTGGGCATCAAAAACATGGATATGTTCCCGATCGAAAAATACAGCCCTGAACAGCTTATGGAAAACTATTTAGATTATCACTTACGTGCCATCGTAACAGATGATGGTATGAAACTTTTGTCCTCATATATAAAAACGAAATCATGAATCGCTTATTCATCCTTGTTATTTCACTTCTGATCACCCCATTGGGGTGGAGCCAACAAGCCCTCAGTTTGGCCAATGCAATCTCGGAGGGTTTACAAAACAATCGAGCCATGGTCAATGCCAATTATGATATCCAAATTGCGCGTGAACGCCAGTGGGAAACGATTGCTACTGGTTTGCCACAAATCAGTGCGTCTGCTGCATACAACAAAGACCTAGAACAACGAACTTCTATCGTTCCGGGAGCTTATTTTGGCGGATCTCCTGGGGAGTATTACCCTGTTCAATTTGGTACCGAGCAAAGCGTTGATGCTTCCGCCCGCTTGGACCAATTGATCTTTGATGGCTCCTATCTCGTTGGCCTACAAGCATCGACTGTGTTTTTAAAAATCTCTAGACAAAATAAAGTCAAAAGTGAATTAGAAGTCAAACGTCTGGTCTCCGATACTTATGTCAATGTTTTGCTTGCTGAAGAGCGCAAACGAATTTTGGAAAAAAACTTAGATAACCTTGAAGGAACCTTAACCGATATTCGCAAAGTATTTCTGCAGGGCTTGGTTGAAGTCGAGCAAGTAGAACAGTTAGAAATCACAAGTTCTTCTATCCAAAGTGCACTGGACTATATTAACAGGCTGATCCCAATCACCCACCAAATACTCAACATGGCTTTGGGAAGAGACTTGGCAGACAAAATCGTATTGTCCGATACCCTGATGGGGCTTTGTGTAGAAAGTGAAACGGGCTACGAATTGGAAGACTGGGATATTGACAAAAATATCGACTACCAAATTGCACAAAACAATTTACGTTCTTCTGAATTATTACTCAAACTCGAGCGTTTCCGTGCTCTCCCAAGCATTTCAGCATTTATCACAAGTGGGTATGACGCCTACAACGACGACTTTACCTTTACTGAAAAATCACAGCAGTGGTATGGTCGCTCTGCCATTGGTTTGAGTCTCCGCCTACCCATTTTTACCTCTGGTGCAGGTCAATCTCGTACCGACCAAGCCAAGCTGAATGTTGCCAAAGCCAAGACCCAACTGGAACAAGTTGAAGAAGAGATTCAGTTGCAAAAAGCAAGCGCACACAATCAATTTACTTTGGCACTGGAAGAGTTTCTAAGAAGTCGAAAAAGTTTGGAAATCGCCTATCGGATTGAGCGAAAAAACGAAATCAAATACACCGAAGGGGTAACTGGTAGCTTCGAGCTTCGACAAGCGCAACTCCAGCTTTATGACCTTCAAAATCAGCATCTCAATGTCATGCGAGACATCATCAACTCAAAAACTGAACTCGACATATTATATCATCCATCATCTGAAATCTCAAAAAAATGAAATACCTAATTCTTTTTATTACATATTTTGCTCTGATCTCATGCAGTAGTGAAGAAGAACCAACAACTCAAGATCTGATCAGCAATGAAAATGTTGAAGGTCTCGAACAAAAGCGATCTGGACTCGTAGGTCAGATCGAAGAACTGAGAAATGAGCTCGGCTTGGTAACAGGCGCACTCAACCGCTTGGATACCACTAAAAAACGTGCATTAGTTTCTGTGCTCACCGTTAGTCCTAGCGAATTCAAACACCGCATTTCGCTTCAATCGATTGTGAAAACAGATCAAAATATGTTATTGCAAGCCGAAATCATGGGTGCTGTTTCCTCGATTTCTGTTCGAGAAGGACAGCGGGTAAAAAAAGGACAAATATTGCTGCGCATCGATGATGGCGGATTGAAGCAAACCATACGTTTGCAAGAGGCGCAAACTGCTTTGGCCAAAACCGTCTTTGAGCGTCAAGAACGCTTGTGGAACGAGGAAATCGGATCTGAAATCGAATACTTACAGGCCAAAACCAACTATGAAAGTCAACACAGTCAATTGGCTCAACTCAACAAACAACTGGAAAAAGCAGTGGTTCGTGCGCCATTTGCAGGACAAATTGATGATATCATGGCGGAAATTGGTCAAGTGGTCAGTCCAGGTGTCATGCCACTTCTTCGACTTGTCAGTACACAAAAAATGTATGTTGAAGCAGATGTGCCAGAACGCTATTTGCCAACCGTGTCAAAAGGCACGCCAGTACAAGTAGATATCCCTGTGCTAAACACCTCATTTGATGCACGCATCTCTCATCGAGCGACCCATGTCAGTACTGAAAATCGAACCTTTCGCGTAACCGTTGATGTTGACCCAAGCATACCGGTCAATCCCAACCTACTTAGCACACTCCATATTTTTGATTATATCAATCCCCAAGCGCTGTTGATTCCGGGGAGTGTCATTTCTGAAAATGCTTCTGGGGAGGAATTTGTTTTTGTAATCGATAAGGACAATCAAGCCCAAAAGGTGTTTATCCAAAGGGGTTTTGTAGAGAACGGAATGGTAGAAGTGATAGAGGGGCTAGAAGATGGAGCAACGATCATCAGTGAAGGAGCCCGACTTGTGAAAGAAAATCAACCTGTTCAAATCATCGAATAACAATGGCAAAGACCTCCAATTCCTCCGAAAAAGAGTTTCTGTTTTCTTCATGGGCGATTCGCAATAGCAACACCATGTACGTCTTTATGGCGGTGTTGTTGTTTTTAGGGCTATCCGCTTATTTGACCATGCCGCGTGAAAACTTTCCTGAAATTACCGAAACCAATATCTACATCAGCACCCCTTACCCTGGTAATACCGCAGAAGACATCGAGCGTTTTGTTACCGACCCACTGGAAGAGGCGGTAAAGGGAGTGAGCAATTTGGTCGAAGTCACCTCCACTTCACAAGACGATTATTCGATGGTTGTATTGGAGTTTGACGAGGACATCAATGTCGATCTCGCCAAACAAAAGGTCAAAGACGAAGTCGATGCCGTGGTTTCTGGTGAAGATTGGCCGACCTTTAACAATGCTAAACTTGAACCCAATGTATTTGATCTCAATTTTGTTGAGGAATTTCCAATCGTAAATGTCACCCTTGAAGGCGATTACACCCTAGATGCGCTAAATGATTATGCAGAACTATTAGAGGAGCGGATCGAGCGGATCGATCAAATCAAAGAGGTCGATATTCGCGGTACCCAAGAAAGAGAGGTCGAGGTGGCCGTTGATATCCACAAAATGATGGCGTCAAAAGTGAGCTTTGGAGACGTTATTCAAGCCATTCGAAACGAAAATTCGACCGTATCCGCAGGAAGTATTATCGCCAACGGACAGCGTCGTAATATCCGTGTGATCGGAGAAATACAAGACCCCGCAGACTTGGGTGAGTTTGTGGTTAAAAACGAAGGCGGAGCGATTTATCTCAAAGACATTTCCACCATTCGATTTAAAGATATGGATGCCACAACCTATGCCCGTGACTTTGGTCAATCGGTTGTGATGCTGGACGTCAAAAAAAGAAGTGGAAAAAACCTGATTCAAGCCGCTGAAGCCATACGAGAAATTGTAGATGAGGCCCGCACGACCATCATTCCACAAGACATTGCTATAACCATTTCCAATGACACCTCTGCCATTACCATCAATCAAGTCAATGACCTGATCAACAACATCTTATTTGGTGTTCTTTTGGTGGTCACCATTCTAACCTTTTTCCTTGGGTTCCGCAATGCCTTATTTGTTGGGTTTGCCATTCCAATGTCGATGTTTATTTCCTTTTTTATCCTTCAATCCTTGGGCTATACCATGAACACCATGGTTCTCTTTGCCTTGGTCATGGGACTGGGAATGCTGGTCGATAATGGAATCGTGGTTGTTGAGAATGTATATCGACTCATTGAAAAAGAAGGCATGTCTCGTTTGGAAGCTGCCAAAAAAGGGGTAAGTGAAATTGCCTTTCCCATTATCATTTCAACAGCAACCACTGTTGCTGCTTTTGTGCCTTTGGGCTTTTGGCCAGGCATCATGGGACAATTTATGATTTACTTCCCCATTACGCTTTCTGTCGTTTTGGGCTCCTCTTTGATTGTCGCAATCTTTTTCAATTCGGTGTTGGTTTCGCAGTTTATGGATGTTGAGGAAAAAAATCTATCCCATCAAAAACTAATCCGATTGACACTTATTCTCGGTGGTCTTGGTTTGCTGATTTTCTTTTTCGGTGGTGTAATTCGTGGTCTTGGCTCTTTGCTTGTGTTTATCACTATTCTGTTTTGGGCTTATAAATATGGAATTAAAGACTTGGCAAACCGCTTTCAATCTCATTTTTTGGTATGGTTGGAGATTCGATACGAACGCTTATTGCGCTATGCCATGCGTGGCCGCCGTGCCTACGCCTTTGTTTTTGGAACAGTTTTTATGCTAATCTTATCTTTTGTGCTTGTGGGGATATCACAGCCAAAAGTCGAATTTTTTCCAGACAATCAGCCAACCCAAATTATTGTTTATATCGAATATCCGCAAGGGACGGATATCGCCAAAACGGATCAAATGACCAAGTCGATTGAACAGGTGGTCATCAAAACCGTCAACGACCCAAAGTATATGGACGAGGGATATAATTTTATGGTTGAATCTTTGGTTTCTCAGGTCGGTGCGGGAGCTGGAAATCCGCAGACCGAAGTTGGCTCAGAAGCCGAAATGCCACATCGTGGGAAAATCACAGCAACCATGCGGGAATTTAAATTCCGTCGTGGTTTGTCGAGTGAAGATTTGCGAAGAGAAGTCCAACAGGCTCTAGCGGGAATCTTTGCAGGGGTTTCCATTTCGGTTGAAAAAGACCAAGCTGGTCCGCCGCTTGGCTATCCGATAAATATCGAGATTGTTGGAGACGATTATGGACAATTGATCGAAGTTGGTGAACGGATGCGAAACTTTATTATCGATATGAATATCCCTGGTATTGAGGAACTCAAAGTCGATGTCAATCGCAACAAACCTGGCATGCAGATCGCTGTTGATCGTCAAAAGGCAGGAGAATTGGGTGTCAGTGCTGGACAGGTTGGGGTACAGCTTCGCCAGTCGTTATTTGGGGAAAAAGCAGGCGTGTATAAAAAAGATGGGGAGGACTACAACATCAATGTGCGTTTTCAGGAAGAAGACCGATACAACCAATCCGCGCTTGTAAATCAGTATATCACCTTTCGTGACATGGCATCGGGACAGATCAAATCGATTCCTATTGCATCGGTCACCAGTCGTAAAAACACCTCTAGATACAGTGCAATCAAACACCGTAATCTCGAACGGGTTGTCACCGTTTACTCGGCCATCCTCCCGGGCTATAATGCTGCAGAAATTGTCAATCAAATCAAAACCCAAATCGAGGCCTTTCAGATCCCTGCTGATTTGCGCTATCGCTTTACAGGAGAAATCGAGGAACAAGAAGAAAATATGGCCTTTTTATCTAGCGCTTTGCTCTATGCTTTGTTTTTGATTTTGGTCTTACTCGTCTTGCAATTTAACTCGGTGAGTAAACCCTTTATCATCTTGTTTTCCATCTTTATGAGTTTCACAGGGGTCTTTCTCGGTTTGGTTGTTTTCAATATGACTTTTGTCATCATCATGACGATGATGGGGATTATCTCCTTGGCGGGAATTGTCGTCAACAACAGTGTGGTGCTTTTGGACTACACCCAGTTGTTACTCGATCGAAGACGTGACAAGCACGGGCTCGAATATGATTATCATTTGGAGCGATCTGAAATTTTCGATGCGATTGTCAATGGAGGAAAGGCGCGTTTACGCCCCGTCTTGTTGACTGCCATTACAACGGTACTCGGATTAATTCCATTGGCGATTGGACTCAATATCAACTTCTTTTCGCTATTTGCAACGGGTGATCCACAGATATATATTGGAGGAGATAATGTGATTTTTTGGGGTCCTCTTGCATGGACCGTCATATTCGGATTGACTTTCGCAACATTCTTAACATTGGTAATCCTCCCAGTTGCTTTTTATCTCAGCAAAAGGGCTGCCATTCGGTTCAATAAAACCTAAAGTAAACTAGCGAAAGGCGGTACGCTTAGAAGTGTTCCAGTAAATGACGTCTTGCACTTTGTTGTTGGTAAACTCAACTTCAATCAATTGCTCATCGGTCCAAAAAAACCATGTGCCAGCTTTGACGCCATTCTCATAGTTCCCAACTGCGGTTTTGTTGCCCTCTGCGTCAAAAGATTCCCAAACGCCATCGAGTTTGTTGCGGTGAATATGCCCGTGTTGAGCAATTTCTCCATTGTCGTGAAACTGGGTGAGTTTCATCAGTTGAGGTGAAGTCGTGCGCTCTACCTTTGTGGTTTGGCCATACGAAAAGGTATAACCGAAAACGAATACGAAAATTAAAATCATCTGTGCTTTCATACCTCTTGTCTTTTGGGATTGATTCCTCAAAGATACTAAAAATTTACATTTTCGTAACATTAAATTAACATTAATCATTTAACAGTATGATTTTGTGTGTGTTGTGTTTTTATTTTGAAATATACAACTGCTCTCTCAAAAACCCCTTATTTTTGCACAAATCACTTCCATGCACAGGAGTCACACATGCGGCGCATTGCGCCAATCCGATGTAAACAAGGACGTTCAACTCGCTGGTTGGGTACAGCGTATCCGCGATAAGGGCTTTGTACTTTGGATTGACCTTCGTGACCGCTATGGCGTAACGCAATTGGTACTGGACGAGGAGCGGTGTGATGCTGCCCTCATTTCACAAGCCAAGACACTAGGTAGAGAGTTTGTCGTACAAGTACATGGGCATGTGATTGAAAGGGAGGCCAAAAACTCCGCAATCCCCACTGGCGACATCGAGGTTTTGGTCAAAGAACTCACCATCCTCAATCCTGCCGAAACTCCACCTTTCACTTTGGAAGATGAAACCGATGGTGGCGATGACCTCCGCATGAAATATCGGTATCTAGATATCCGTCGCAATCCGATCAAAGACAAGTTGTTGTTTCGCAACAAAGTAGCTCAAGTGATACGCAACTATTTATCATCTCTAGATTTTGCTGAAGTCGAAACCCCTTGCCTCATCAAATCAACCCCAGAGGGAGCGCGTGATTTTGTTGTGCCGTCACGTATGAATCCAGGTCAATTCTATGCCCTGCCACAGTCCCCTCAAACCTTTAAGCAATTGCTGATGGTTGGCGGTATGGATCGCTACTATCAGATTGTGAAATGTTTTCGAGACGAGGATCTCCGTGCCGATCGCCAACCTGAGTTTACGCAGATCGATTGCGAAATGGCGTTTGTGGAGCAAGACGATATTTTAGCCGTTTTTGAAGGGCTTTTACAACAATTATTAGAAAAAATCCACGGAATCACCCCCGCTGCTTTCCCTCGAATTCCCTATGCTGAAGCTATCGCAACTTACGGATCAGACAAGCCGGATATTCGGTTTGGAATGCACCTCGCTGGGCTCAATTCGCTTGCACAAGGCAAGGGCTTTCAGGTCTTTGACCAGCAAGAATGGGTTGGTGGGTTTGCCGTTGACGGCGGAGCTGCAATGAGTCGGAAAGAGATTGATCATTGGATTGAATGGGTCAAACGACCCCAAATTGGAGCCAAAGGAATGGTCTGGGCCAAATGCAATGCGGATGGGAGTTATAAATCGTCCGTTGATAAATTTTACTGTCAAGAGGATTTGGCTGCATGGGCATCTGCTTGCCAAGCCAAAGCAGGGGATATCATACTCGTACTTTCTGGTGGTAAAGCACAAACGCAATCCCAGCTCGGTGATCTTCGTCTCGCAATAGCTGAGAAAATGGGTCTTCGCGATCCAAAGGTGTTTGCCCCTTTATGGGTGGTTGATTTTCCGCTGTTTGAACAAGTGGAAGCGGATGATCACTTTCATGCCATGCACCATCCTTTTACCGCGCCAAAACCAGAGCAAGTCACACAACTCGATAGCTCACCAGAGTCCGTATTTGCCAATGCCTATGACTTGGTGCTCAATGGCAATGAAATCGGAGGTGGATCGATTCGTGTTCACGATCGTGAAATCCAAGAAAAAATGTTTTCCCTTCTCGGATTTAGCAAACAAGAAGCCGAAGAGCAATTTGGATTTTTAATGGATGCATTCCGCTACGGAGCCCCACCACATGGTGGGATTGCTTTGGGGTTTGATCGGTTGGTCGCCGTATTGGACGGTCAAGAGTCCATCCGTGACTATATTGCTTTTCCAAAAAACAACAGTGGAAGAGATGTGATGATCGATGCGCCAGCTCCTTTGGGTGACGACCAACTCGATGAACTTTCTCTACAATCCAAGGCATGACAAGACTTCTTCAAATCTTATTTTCCCTCATTCTCTTAGCTCTCATTACTGGTTTTATCATCAAATCAAATCAAACTGTGCTTGGAGACCGTATCATTGGGGTAACGATTTTGTTTACCGCCTTTATTTTTATGCCGCTTTTTATCTATCACCGATGGAAAGACAAAAAATTATCCGACTACACCCTCACCGCTGAGAACTTCGAAAAAATGAGGGCAACTGGCAAAAATCCAAATCAATCCAAAGAAAACCCGTCTGCTTGATATATTAATGTTATATTCGCGCTTTAATTTTATTTATGACTGGAACAGTTAAATTTTTCAATGGATCTAAAGGATTTGGATTCGTTACCAATGATGAAACGGGCGAAGATATCTTCGTTCATGTAACTTCTCTTGATGGGATTAACCTCAATGAAGGAGACAAAGTATCGTATAACGAGGGTGAAGGTAGAAAAGGCAAAATGGCCACTGATATCGAAGTCCTTGACTAATTGTATTTTATTTTGAATAACCTAAAAGCCCTTTACTAGGGCTTTTTTTATGCCCTTTTTTGTTTGAAAAAGGCCTGCAAAATCTGAAATGCCTCCATTTCACACACTCCCGAGCTGACTTTGGTTTTGGGATGTAAAGGGGTCTGGTGAGACCGATATCCCCTTTTGTCGTCTGATGCGCCGAAAACCAATCGCCCGAGTTGACTCCAATACAACGCACCTGCACACATACTGCAGGGTTCGAGTGTGACGTATAGGGTACAATCTTTGAGATATTTCCCACCGATATAATTTGATGCAGCTGTTATGGCTTGCATTTCCGCATGAGCGGTTACATCGGTAAGCGTTTCGGTCAGGTTGTGTCCTCTGGCGATAATCTGGCCATGTGCAACCACAACAACCCCAACGGGCACCTCTCCCTTTTCGAGGGCGAATTCGGCCTCAAGCAATGCCTTTTTCATAAAATACTCATCAGACAATGGGTCAATCATCAGCTCAGTTTTTTGTGCCACAGCAGAGCTTGTCCGTCTGTGAGTCCAGCTACAAAACAGCTTGTTTGTAGAAGTTGTTGATAGCGGTCATCGGGTGAAAAACGAATGGTTTCAGGTAACAGGTTCAGAGCCAAACGATCGAGAGCAGTGGTCTTTTGAGCCGACTGTCGAATCACGGCATGACTCAACACCTCCAAAATATGATGAATCGCACGGTATCCCTTCACTTCCTTTTCGATCACCTCCTCAGAGCGATAAATTTTTTCCTTACTCAATTTGATAATATCTTCAACCTGAGCGGTGTATTTGCTTTTTTTGAGAAGTGCATAACGAAACTCCCCTGCCAAAATCTCTTGTTCATGTTCCATAAAAATCCGTATCGCATCCTCAATTAAGACGCCAATCGAAAGGGCGCGCAAATAAGCAAGGCGATCTGTGGTGGTTTGGAGTTGCTTGTACTTGTCCTTATCGATATGGTCTTTCACCAGTTTGATAAGGTATTCCAAAGCGTAGGACTCTGGAATCCAGCCCAAGTTGATGCCATCTTCAAAATCGATGAGGGTGTAACAGATGTCATCTGCTGCTTCGACCAAAAAGGCAAGTGGATGGCGGTGAAAGGTGTTTTGAGGGCCTTGCAATCCCAATTCATCGGCCACTTCGGAAAAGAAAGCAGACTGCGCTTGAAAAAACCCAAATTTTTTATCGCTGACTTTTTGAGTGGGTTGAATCGGAATCGATGTTTTTGGGTATTTGGTAAAGGTACCAAGTGTCGCATAGCTGAGGCGAAGGCCACCCGGAACACCCTCCCGATCTTCGGTGATGATACGAAAGCCATTGGCGTTTCCTTCAAAGCGAATCAGGTCTTGTTGTTGTGCTTGTGTAAGGGTACTGATCAGAGCTGCGCCAGCTCCAGAAGTATAAAAATCACCGATGGCTTGTTCGCCCGAATGTCCAAAAGGGGGATTGCCAATATCATGTGCCAGACAAGCCGTTGCAACGATGGTTCCAAAATCATATGGCTGATAGCCATGGGTGACTGCCAAAGCAGGGTGTTTTTGGATAACGGCATTCCCCACTGCCCTTCCCAAACTCCGACCGACAACCGATACTTCCAAGCTATGGGTGAGTCGGGTGTGGACAAAACCAGACTGTGAAAAGGGAATGACTTGGGTTTTGTCTTGCAGATGCCGAAAGGCAGAAGAGAAAATAATGCGGTCGTAGTCCACCTCAAACCCACTTCGCAAATTGTTTTGATCTGTACGCAAACGTTTTTTCGTGTCGCCTTGTCTTTTAAGAGATAAAAGGTCTTTCCAATGCATTTTCTTAATCCTAAGTTAACAATAATTTAAATTTGTTATTCATTTATTCAGTGTCAAAATTACTCTCTTTGCGACATATATATTTTAGATGAAAAATAGTCTTTTAATTTTAAGTCTAGCCCTATCCAATCTACTTTTTGCTCAACCCGCTGGCTCCATTGTTGGAACGGTACTTGACAAAGATCTAAACAACGAACCCCTTCCATTTGCAAACATACTAATCCCTGAAGTGAATGTGGGTACAACTTCTGATTTTGATGGCTTGTTTGCCCTTGAAGGTTTAGCAGAAGGGGATTACCTTGTCAATTTTAGCTTTGTCGGCTATGAAACCCAAAAGGTTCCGGTCACAGTCGTTGGTGGTAAAGTAACCGAAATTCAAGTGTCTTTGGCAAGCTCCTCCTCAGCACTTGACGAAGTTATTGTCACAACCGTCGCCCGACGCGATTCACAAACCGCTTTGCTTATCGAGCAAAAAAAAGCAGTGAATTTCAAACAGCAAATCGGGGCTGAAGAACTCACACAAAAGGGAATTGGAGATGCAGCAGATGCCGTAATCAAAACCTCGGGAGTGTCAAAAGCCGAGTCTGGCTCTATTTATGTTCGAGGGCTTGGTGATCGATACAATATGTCGTCTTACAATGGCTTTGTACTGCCTTCCAATGATCCATCATTAAAAAATATTGCACTGGATTTGTTTCGCTCTGATATTGTCGAGTCGATCGCAATTGACAAAACCTATAACGTTGACAATTTTGGGGATTATGCTGGCGCGAGTATCAACATCAATGCCTTGACTAGCAAATCCAAAAACTACTACAAGCTGAGTTTAGGAAGTGGGTTTAACCAGTCTGCACTTGATGTGGACAGCTTTTATCTGGGACAAGGTCCGGGCTATTCTGGTTTTTACAACAACTCCTATCCCAACTACCCGCTTGAAAGATATAACTTCGACACTGGATTCAACCGTGAACAGGCCTTTGATGGGGTGTCCCCAACCAACTTCAGTGGTGCTTTTGAAGCGAGTTATGGAAGACTATTGACTGATGTTACAAGAGTAAATCTCTTTACTATGGCAAGTTTTGATAACAACTTTAGCTTTACAAGTGGGGTAAACCGAGGGAGTATCAGCAAAGACGGTTTGATTTATAAAGACTTCGATTTTACAACCTACCAATATGACACCAATACAACGGCCATGTTGAATTTAGCAGTGCTAAACCCTTCTTTTTCAATTACGTTTTCAAATCTGCTTATAAATTCATCATCACAAAACCTGCAAGAATACAATGGGGTGATGGATATTTTTGATTTTGCTCCAGAAGGTGGTGGATTTATTCAACGTCATCAATACAAACAAACACTTTTGTTGGTCAATCAGGTTTTTGGGCAAGTTGATGTTCTTGACAAGCTCTCGCTTATTGGCGGTGCTTCCTATAGCCAGTCTTTGAACTTGATACCCGACCGTCGTCAAATCACTTTATCCCCACAAGATTGGGATGATCCAAATAGTCCAAAGACGTTTGCCAACAACCTGAGTAATGGAGACTCACATCGCTACTATCAAAATCTCTTTGAAGATGAATTGGGCTATCGCGCCAAGTTGGTCTATGATTTGCAGAACCGAGAGGATGAAGAAAATAACACTAAGCTTAGTTTGGGTTTTGTCGGTCGTAAAAAAACCGTGGACTTTGATGCCACACAAATCAATCATGCCCCAAGGAGAAATATCGCCCAACCTACCATAGATGATGTGTACGATACAGACAGCTATTTTAATCAGGGGAACCTCAGCCAAGGTTTATTTGAACTCATCACCTTCCGAGGAAGAAAAGATGTCCCCAATGCACTCGCTCCCCAAACCTATGGCGGAGAGCAAAATATCACTGCGGGCTATATAAGTGCGGATCACAATTTCTCAGAATCCACCAAAGTACAAGTTGGTGTTCGGTATGAAAATATCAAGCAAAGCATTTCATGGTCAACAACCCTCGACCCAACGGGTGACACCTCCGTGCTTGATGAGGTGCAATGGCTTCCATCCCTGTTTGTCCTTCACAAGCTGAATGACTCCAATAATATCAGGTTTGCTGCAAGTTCAACATACACCCTTCCGCAATACAAGGAAAAGGCATTTTTTCAGTTTGAGGAAGTCACTCAAGTTTATCTAGGTAACCCTGCCTTATATGCTTCTACAAACTATAACTTTGACCTCAAGTGGGAACAGTTTCCCAGCATCGGGGAGCTGGTTTCGGTCACAGCTTTTAGCCGCATCATCAAAAACCCAATTAATGATGTTTCGATTAGTTCGGCAAGTAACGACCTTAGCTATGTCAATAGTGGGGATCAGGCAACCGTTTTTGGACTTGAGTTTGAATTGGTCAAAGACCTCTACAGCAACCCCATCGTATTGGATGATCGGACACTTAATCGTGTTTTCCGTCTGAATTTGAATGCGTCATATATGCAATCTAAACAAGACCTTGACGGAGAAAAAGTACTAACCGAAACTGCCGCATCTGGACTGCTCAATCTCAGTGTTGACTTTACCAATACAGAAGATCGCATTACAGGGGCTTCTGATGTTCTACTAAATGCAGATTTTCTTTACCAGCGAGATTTTAGAAATGGAGCGAGCTTGGTATCATCCCTTTCTGCCAATTATTTTTCTGATAAACTCTTTGCCTTAGGCGTACTTGGCAAAGGAAACATTGTAGACAAAGGCCTGGTTACGCTCAATTTTGTTAGTAAGCTTCAGCTCAATGAACTTGTTGGATTGAGCGTGAGTGCAAAAAATCTGTTAAACCCAAGTTATCAGAGAGTACAAGACATCCAAAATGTGACTGTTTTGGAGTTTAAAAAAGGACGGAGTTTGTCCTTGGGGGTCAACTTAACATTCTAGATTGTTTTTGGTCACTTTATCTTAAGATTCCGCCTCCTTAAATTAAAGCTTCATTAACATTTTGACTAACTCAAATTAATATTTCCTTTGGCTCCTCATCCTATGTTTGTAACAAATAATAACGATATGAAAACGAACATTACTTTTTTTACTTTTATACTTTCTGGCTTTTTATTTGTCTCTTGTTTGGACAACGATACAGACGTCGCAACATGCTCTGACGGCATTCAAAATGGAACGGAAACAGGTATCGATTGTGGAGGAGATTGCCAACCTTGTGCAGACCTTTCTGTGCTTTCAGGTGACCTTACAAGCGACCTCACACTAGATGCCTCTGTGGAATATTCACTTACTGGTGCATTGGTTGTCAAAGCACCTGCTAAATTGACAATACCTCGTGGAACAATCATCAAAGCCACTGGAGGTACCTCAGCTTATATCGCTGTGGAGCAAGGAGCTAAAATATATGTTGATGGCTCAGCAGATTCCCCTGTTGTGATGACTTCTGGTTCTGAGAATCCTCAGCGAGGAGACTGGGGTGGTCTAGTGATCGCAGGTAAAGCACCAACAAACAAAGGGGCGTCTCCAACCACTGAAGTTGGTGACCTCTCTTATGGTGGAACTACTTCTGACGATAGCTCTGGATCAATTCGCTACTTGCGTGTCGAATACACTGGTGCAACTTTTACCAACGAAAAAGAGTTCAATGGCGTATCCCTATTTGGTGTTGGTTCTGCTACTACCTTTGAGTATGTACAAGCTTACGAAGCAGGCGATGATGGCATCGAGTTTTTTGGTGGAACAGTTGATGGCAAATATCTTGTAGTCACTGGCTCTGGAGACGATGGTATCGACTATGCTGATGGCTGGAATGGAGACGGAACCAACTGGTATATCAGTGGTGCTGCCAAAGGTGCAATCGAAGGGTCTAACAATGGAGACGATGGAAATGCTACCCCTGTTACAACAACGGCCCTAACAAATATCACAGTTGTAGGTCCAGTTACAGAAGGTGCATTGTACTACAAAGAAGGTGGTGGTAATGTGACTGTTACCAACATGTTTGTTGAGGGTGTAGACCTTGGCGTAAAGTACAAAACATCCGATTCAGCTGCGGTAGCTAGAATTGCTAATGGTGATTTGTCTGTCGACATTCAGTTTGCAAATTCAACAAGTGATTTTGAATACACTTCTGTTGATGCAAATTCAGCACCAACATGGATGACAATAGCAAACGACAATACTGGCGCTGGAAATGGTGCGAGTAAGCCAGATTGGACAAACGGATGGACAAAGTAAGTATTATAATTAGTTTTGATTACATGTTATGAAATATTCCCCCCTATTTAGGGGGGTATTTTATTTTACATTTACTTGTACATCGACTAAATATTTAGCATTTTTAAAGGATGGAAAACATCTACCTATTCATGCTCGTTGCCTTGGCTGTTTTGGCACTGGCTGACCTGATTGTTGGTGTGAGCAATGATGCGGTAAACTTCCTCAATTCTGCCATTGGTTCCAAGGCCTTAAGTTTTCGCGTGATTATGATAGTGGCCAGTATAGGCGTAGCTGCTGGTGCCATTTTCTCCAGTGGGTTGATGGAGGTCGCACGCAAAGGCATCTTTAACCCTGAAATGTTTGTCTTCTCCGAAATCATGGTCATTTTTATTGCTGTGATGATTACCGATATCCTATTGTTGGACTTTTTCAACACCCTTGGACTTCCCACCTCTACAACAGTTTCGATTGTTTTTGAACTCCTCGGTGCTGCCGTTGCCATGGCTCTGTTGAAAATCTACACAGGAGATGCCACCGAAGAACTCATCGCCTTTATCAATGTCGCCAAAGCAACACAAATTGTACTTGGTATTTTCTTATCGATTGTATTTGCCTTTTCCATTGGGGCTATCGTACAATATATTTCCCGTCTGTTTTTGAGCTTTCACTATCAAGAAAAACCCAAATGGATGAGCGCGTTATTTGGTGGAATGGCCCTTACCGCCATTACCTATTTTATCATCATTAAGGGAATAAAAGGGACTCCCTATGCTAGCGAAACACTTCCGCTTCTGGGCGGTATGACCCTTGGTGAATTTGCCGAAACTGAGCTGATCACGGTATCTTCAATCGGACTTGTATTTTGGACTTTGATCAGTATGATTTGGGTTCGTTTTTGGGATATCTACAAAATGATTATTGCCGTTAGCACTTTTTCACTCGCGCTTGCTTTTGCAGGCAACGATTTGGTCAACTTTATTGGCGTCCCCATTGCGGCATGGCAATCCTATCAGTCGTGGTTGGCTTCGGGCATAGCCCCAGAACTGTTTTCCATGGGGGGCTTGGCTGCCAAAGTCGCAACACCAACCATCTTTTTATTCGTCGCTGGTCTGGTGATGGTCCTTACCTTATGGACCTCCACCAAAGCCAATAAAGTCGTTAAAACAACCATTGACCTTTCCCGACAAGACAAAACCGAAGAACGATTTGAGTCCAATGCCTTATCACGTGGACTGGTTAATGCCTTTGCCCGTACAACTGGCGTTATCAATCGAATTATTCCCACGCCAATTCAAAATCTGATTACCAAACAGTTTACCCAGCCCACACTTGAAGAAGCTGTCATCAAAAAAGGAGATTTGCCTGCTTTCGATAATGTTCGTGCATCAATCAACCTGACCGTTGCAGCTGTTTTGATTTCAATTGCCACTTCATATAAACTGCCGCTTTCAACCACCTATGTGACCTTTATGGTCGCCATGGGAACTTCTCTTGCCGATCGTGCTTGGGGCAGTGATAGTGCTGTCTATCGTGTAGCCGGGGTGATCAATGTCGTCGGTGGTTGGTTTTTGACTGCTTTCATCGCCTTCACCGCCTGTGCCTTGCTCGTTACCTTTATCTATTTCGCCAAGTTGGTTGCGATTATTATTTTACTGATTTTATCCGCAATCATTCTCTACCGAAACTATATCCGATCTCAAAAAGAGAGTAAAACGCTCAAGGAAGAAGATGAACTTTATATGACCGAAGCAGGATCGGTCCAAGGGCTTATTGCAGAAAGTGCATATAACGTTTCCCGTATGGTTAGCCGTGCCAATGAAATCTATAAAAACACCATACATGGGCTTGCCACTGAAAATGTTGACACACTGAAAAAAAATAAACGAAGTGTAAAAAAACTCGAAAATGAAATCAGTGCCCTTCGTGATGAACTCTACTACTTTATCAAAGAACTCGACGAAGACAGTGTAAAAGCCAGTAAGTTTTTTATCGGACTAATCGATTGTTTGGAGGACATGTGTCAATCCCTAGAACTGCTCAATAAAAAGTGCCAAAAACACATTAGTAACAAACACAAAAAAATCAAATACACCCAAATCAAAGCCCTCAAAACGATCGAAAATGAGTTGGAGGATTTGTTTTCTGAAATTCGATTTACATTTGACCTCAACGACTTTGATCAAATCAAAGACATCCTACCCAAAAAGGAAATTTTGTTCAACTCGATTAACAGTCGAATTCAAGACCAAGTCAGTCGGACGAGAACCGAAGAATCAAGCCCCAAAAACACCACGCTTTTCTTTGGTGTTTTATCTGAAACCAAAGACCTGATCGCCGCAACAATGAACCTGATCGAGCTCTATTATATCGAGTATGACAGCGATATTGACCCCTTGATCAAAAAGAGTTCGGAGTCTTAAATCCAGTCGCATTCTATCGAGTAACGCATATTGTGTACCTTTGTACATCGGTTTTCCCTCAACACAGGGCCTAAGCGAATAACTATGCAAAGTTTTCGATCCAAAATCAATCCCAAAAGCGATCGCTTCCTCAGAAATAAGGAAGAGATGCAGGTGTTGATTGACGAGCTTCATGCACACCTGACCGTTGCCAAAACCGAAGGCAGCAAGGCGTCGATTGAACGTGCCAGAAAACGAAAAAAGTTTTTGGCAAGGGAACGCATTCAACTTTTACTCGACAAAGACAGTCCTTTTATTGAACTCATGCCTTTGGCGGGCTTGCTCCACGAGGGGGGCTTTGGCCCTGGCGGTACAACCGTTGCAGGGATTGGTTATGTCAACAAACGCCTTTGCATTGTCAATGCCAATCTCAGCACACGAAAGGCAGGAACAGTCGATTATGCGACGAGCTTAAAAATCCGTCGGTTGGGTGAAATCGCTTTGGAAAACAAAATCCCAACCATCAACTTGGTGGAGAGTGGTGGCGCAAACCTTCCCGATCAAGATCGGGTGTTTAACAACTATGGCGCGACCTTTCGGGAGATGTCGTTGCGCTCCAAGCAAGGGATTCCCACCATTTCGGTCGTATTTGGCAATGCCACTGCTGGCGGTGCTTATGTGCCGGGCATGTCGGACTATACCATTATGCAAAAAGATGCTGCCAAGGTGTTTTTGGCGGGACCGCCACTGGTTAAGATGGCAACCAATGAGGATACCAATGCGGAAGAACTTGGAGGTGCAAGCATGCATAGTCACGTTTCGGGCGTTGCCGATTTTTTGGCCGACGACGAAATGGACGCCATCAATATTGCGCGCAACGTTGTAAAAACCCTCAAACCACATACTCCCCACTTTGAACCGCCTAAACCCATCGTGCCACCACGTTATAAGCAAGATGAGCTGTTGGGCATTGTTTCCGCCAATCTCAAAAAACCAGTCGATGTCCGTGAGGTCATTGCACGCATTGCGGATGGATCAGAATTTACCGAATTCAAAGAAAACTATGGGATTACCATGGTGTGTTGTTGGACAAAAATCGGAGGCTATCCCCTTGGTATCATTGCCAGTAATGGGGTCATCTTTGCTGAGTCTGCCAAAAAAGCAACCCAGTTTATCCAACTCGCCAACAAGTCCAATCTTCCCCTATTGTTTATGCATAACACCACTGGTTTTATGGTTGGGAAATCCTATGAGCAAAACGGTATGATCAACAGTGGCTCACAAATGATTCATGCAGTAGCGGGAAGTACAGTTCCGCATATTAGCTTGCTGATTGGAAACTCGTATGGTGCTGGAAACTACGCCATGTGCGGACGTTCGTTTTCCCCACGATTTTTGTTTTCGTACCCAAATGTGAAAGCGGGGGTAATGGGAGCCGAACAACTCGCTGGTGTAATGGAAATCATCAAACGGCAGTCGGCCGCTTCATCCAACACCAAGATAGACGAAAAAGAACTCAAAACTGAAAAGGAAGCCATCAAAAAAGACGCACAAGCCAAAGCGAGTGTTTGGCATGCCACGTCTGAACTTTGGGACGATGGCGTAATCGATCCGCGCAATACAAGAGAACACCTGACCATGGCCTTGGCCACGGTCTATCAAAACCCCATTGAAGGAACAGATTCGTTTGGTGTGTTTAGAATGTAGGCCTTTTCGAAATCGAAATCTCTGCTATTATCTGCTGATTGGGTGTGGGACTATGACCCGCACATCAAGCAATCGTCGTCTTCGTTTTCTTTTGACTTGGCCAACATCTCTTTCAACTCCCCAGGTGTGAGTGGTTCAACCGCTACGGGCTTTTCAGCTGGCTGAGCCGCTTTTGATTTTGTGGTTGCCGCTGCTGCCGCTGGTTCCGGAACTTTTTCCTCTTTTTTCTTGTCAAGAGTAAACTTGATCGCATCCACTGCTGATTTGGTTCGCAAATAGTACATCCCTGTTTTCAGACCTGACTTCCACGCATAAAAGTGCATCGAGGTCAGCTTGGCCATCGTGGCGCCTTCCATAAACAAGTTGAGCGATTGCGACTGATCGATAAAATAACCACGCTGACGAGACATATCAATGATGTCTTTCATGCTCATTTCCCAAGCCGTTTTGTAAAGCTCTTTGATCTCGTCGGGTACATTATCAAGTTGTTGAATAGAACCGTTGGCACGCATCAACTCTTGCTTGAGATCTTCATCCCAGAGTCCAAGGTTGACCAGGTCTTCAAGCAAGTGCTTGTTTACAACAATAAACTCACCAGACAGCACCCGACGGGTATAGATGTTGGAAGTATATGGCTCAAAGCACTCGTTGTTTCCAAGGATTTGCGAGGTAGAGGCCGTTGGCATGGGTGCTACGAGTAGGGAGTTGCGTACCCCGTGCTTTTTGACATCCTTGCGAAGAGAGGCCCAGTCCCAACGACCGCTTAGTTCTTCGTCTTTGATTCCCCAAAGATTGTGTTGAAACTCCCCTTTGGAGATCGGAGATCCTTTGTAGCTTTCATAGGGTCCTTCAACCTTAGCCATGTCTTTGGAGGCGGTCAATGCCGCAAAATAGAGGGTTTCAAAAATCTCTTGGTTGAGGGTTTTGGCCTGATCAGAAGTAAAGGGCATACGGAGCTTGATAAAGGTGTCCGCTAGTCCTTGCACGCCCAGTCCAATGGGGCGATGTCTAAAGTTGCTGTTTTCTGCTTCTTTGACAGGATAGTAATTGCGGTCAATCACCTTGTTGAGGTTTTTTGTTGCACGCACCGTCACATCATACAGCCCTTGGTGGTCAAAACCACCATCTTTGACAAACATCGGCAAGGCGATAGACGCTAGGTTACAAACCGCTACTTCGTCGGCAGAGGTATATTCCAAAATCTCCGTACACAAATTTGACGAGCGGATAGTCCCTAGGTTTTTTTGATTCGACTTGCGGTTTGCCGCGTCTTTATACAACATATAAGGCGTTCCCGTTTCGATTTGAGACTCGAGGATTTTCTCCCAAAGCTCTCGCGCCTTGATCGTTTTGCGACCCTTGTTTCCGGATTCGTATTCGAGGTATTTTTTCTCAAATTCTTCACCGTGGCTATCATACAAGCCCGGGCACTCGTTGGGACACATCAATGTCCAGGTTGTATTTTCCTCAACACGTCGCATAAACAAGTCGGGGATCCACATGGCATAGAACAAATCGCGGGCACGCATTTCTTCCTTTCCGTGATTTTTCTTCAAATTGAGGAAGTCGAAAATGTCGGCATGCCATGGCTCTACATATATGGCAAATGAGCCTTTTCTTTTTCCGCCACCTTGATCGACATAGCGAGCGGTATCGTTAAACACACGGAGCATGGGGACGACCCCGTTTGAGGTGCCATTGGTTCCTGCGATATATGAACCCGTGGCTCGAATATTGTGAATCGACAATCCAATCCCACCTGCCGACTGGGATATTTTTGCCGTTTGTTTGAGAGTATCATAAATGCCATCGATGCTGTCGTCTTTCATTGCGAGCAAAAAGCAAGATGACATTTGTGGTTTGGGCGTTCCCGAATTGAACAGGGTCGGGGTGGCATGGGTAAAATATTTTTTCGACATCAAGTGATAGGTCTCTATTGCCGCGTCGAGGTCGTCGAGGTGAATCCCTACAGAAACCCGCATCAACATGTGTTGCGGACGTTCGACAATCTCGCCATTGAGTTTGAGCAGATACGAACGCTCGAGGGTTTTAAAACCAAAATAGTCATAGCCAAAGTCGCGGTTGTAGATGATTGTCGAGTCGAGGAGTTCTGCATTGTCTTTGATGATTTTGTACACATTGTCTGCAAGTAGTGGTGCTTTTTTACCTGTGCGCGGATTGACGTAAGTGTACAAATCCGTCATCGTATCGACAAAGGATTTTTTGGTGTTTTTGTGGAGGTTTGAAACTGAGATTCTGGCTGCGAGCAGTGCATAGTCTGGGTGGGTTGTGGTCATGGTCGCTGCTGTTTCAGCAGCGAGGTTATCGAGCTCTGAAGTGGTTACCCCATCATACAATCCCTCGATGACGCGCATGGCGACTTTGACTGGATCAACCAAGTTATTTAACCCATAACACAACTTACGCACACGTGCTGTTATCTTATCAAATATGATGGGCTCTTTGCGACCATCTCTTTTTAGTACATACATCTCTCCTCTTTTTTGACAATAAAATACTACCCCTAAATGGGGACAACTACTCTGTTAAATTTGTGAAAAAGGACCTTAAAAGTCGTCGTCGAACGAATACTTTTCTTTCTGTTCGGTCTCTTGTTTCAATACCCCTGCTTTCTGATATTCTGAAACTCGCTTTTCGAAGAAGTTTGTTTTTCCTTGAAGCGAAATCATATCCATGAAATCAAATGGGTTGGTTACGTTGTATTCTTTTTCTAGCTCTAATTCGACCAACAATCTGTCGGTGACAAACTCCAAATATTGCGTCATGAGTTTGGCATTCATCCCAATTAAGCTCACTGGCAGTGACTCGGTGACAAATTCGCGCTCTATCGAGAGGGCATCTAGGATGATTTCACGAATTCGTGCTGGCGGAACTTTGTTGATCAAGTGCTTATTGTGAAGGTGTACTGCAAAATCACAGTGCATGCCTTCATCACGCGAAATCAACTCATTTGAAAATGTGAGTCCTGGCATAAGTCCACGTTTTTTGAGCCAAAAAATGGAACAAAAAGCACCCGAAAAGAAAATTCCTTCGACGGCTGCAAAAGCAATCAAACGCTCGGCAAAAGAATCCGATTCGATCCAACGCAAGGCCCAATCGGCTTTACGCTTGATCGCTGGAAAAACTTCAATCGCACGAAACAATTTGTCCTTTTCTGCTTCATCCTTGACATAGGTATCGATCAACAAAGAATAGGTTTCGGAGTGAATGTTCTCCATCATGATTTGAAAACCATAGAAAAACTTTACCTCACTGTACTGGACTTCATTGACAAAATTCTCTGCCAAGTTCTCATTCACAATCCCGTCTGACGCAGCAAAAAACGCTAAGATATGCTTGATAAAATAGCGCTCATCGTCATTGAGTTTATCTTGCCAATCTGTCAAATCCTGGTGCAAATCGATCTCCTCTGCAGTCCAAAAACACGCTTCTTGTTTTTTGTACCACTCCCAAATGTCGTGGTGTTCGATTGGAAAAATTACAAAGCGATTCTTGTTATCCTGCAATATGGGTTCGACTGCTGCCATAATTTATGTTTCGTTTTTTTGTGTTTTTTGTGTTGAGGAATCAACCTTACAAATCTTCTCTTTTTTTTTGAAAATTAAAAGCCATAGTTTTTCACAATGCAACTGATTTTTTAACATTCGTTCAGTTTTTTCCTACGAAACGTTAAACGGCTCTGTTTTATAAATTGCTGTAAGTCAATCCGTTGAAGTCTCGCATATGGTTTAACGTCAACCCCGGATTTTTTTTTGGTTTATCGCTTTTTATTTTGTTCGCTTGCCACACGCTCCAATTCTGCATACCAATCGAAACCAAATTTTTCGCGTAAGGCCTCAGCCACAAAGCGATACAAAGGCATTTGCTTTTGCGCACCATTGTCACAACCCGAGCTGCAAATTTGCCAGCGGTGATAGTTGACCGCCGTAAACACAGCATAGTCTTTTACACGTACAGGATACAAATGACAGGAGATCGGTTTTTTCCAATCCACAGCACCAGCTTGGTGGGCTTGCTCAATCCCGCAATGCGCCCAACCTCGCTCGTCAAAAGTGGCATAGGCGCAGGCCTTGCCCTCCACAAGTGGAGTCTCTAAACTTTTGTCTTTGGCAACGATTGAGGTACCTTGGGATGCAATCGCACCCCGACCAGCAGGATCCAAAAATGGCGCAATCGCCTCATAGTCCTTGGCCAACCGATCGACCTCCGCCTGCTCCAGTGGTGCTCCCGCTTCGCCCTCCACGCAACATGCCCCCTTGCACTGTGACAAGTCACAAGCAAAGTGCGCTTCCAGCAACTCTTCCGATACCAACGTATTCCCCAACTGAAACATCTGACAAAGCTACAATATTCATTCGCAAGATTGTATCTTTGCACCATGTTTGATGTCAAAGAAATTTTAACGGCTGGCATGGTGCTTTTTGCGGTCATCGATATTATTGGAAGCACCCCCATTATTATTGGGTTGCGCCAAAAGGTTGGCCATATCCAATCGGAAAAGGCATCCTTGGTCGCCATGGTTATTATGATTGGGTTTTTGTTTGTGGGGGAAGAAATTCTCAACCTCATCGGGATTGACGTCAACTCTTTTGCTGTGGCGGGGTCGATTGTGATTTTCTTTTTGGCACTCGAAATGATTTTAGGCGTTCAGCTTTATAAAGAAGAGTCTGCCGAAACTGCCTCAATCGTTCCCATTGCCTTTCCGCTCATCGCTGGTGCAGGAACCTTGACCTCCTTGCTTGCCTTACGTGCCGAGTTTGCTGTGGCCAATATCATTGTTGCCATCGTAGTCAATATCCTTGTCGTTTATGTGGTGCTCAAATCGTCAAAACGCATCGAACGTTTTTTGGGGAACTCTGGCATCAGTGTGATTCGAAAGGTCTTTGGGGTCATTCTACTCGCCATTGCTGTCAAACTTTTTGCCAGTAACGTCCAAGAACTCTTTTAATCATTCGCTATGAAAAAACTCATTCTCGTTCTCGGCTTTCTCGCCATCAGTCTCGTTGTCTTTAATTGTTTTTATGTGGACTTTTCTGCCCCCATGCAAGGCGATAGCATTGTCGCATTGGTCGGGATTATGGCTGGCCTATGTGCCATTGTTTTGCTCGCCCTATTGTGGGTCGCCAAAGCCATTCAAGATAAAGTCAAATAAAGGTTACAGCTGGACTTCCAATAGCTCGAGTTCGACCCCTGCTTTTTGTAGAAACTCCAAGCCCGAAGTGTCTTTGTAAGTTTCGCCATAGACCACGCGTACGATCCCCGATTGGTGAATCAGCTTGCAGCATTGCTGGCAGGGCGATAACGTAATGTAAAGCGTTGCTCCGGCACAGGATTGGGTGGATGCAGCAACTTTCATAATCGCATTGGCCTCGGCGTGGAGCACATACCAATTGGTGAGCCCATTTTCGTCCTCACAGCGATTGTTAAAGCCCGTGGGGGCTCCGTTATATCCATCCGAAATGATCATTCGATCTTTCACAATCAGCGAGCCAACCTGCTTGCGTTTGCAATGTGATAGCTTGGCCCACTCGAGTGCCATCCGCATATAGGCGGTATCGTAGCGACGTTGTTTGGCTTGGTCTTTGGTCATGGCCAGCGTTCAATTATTATCGGTAGCAAGATACCAATTATCACACTGGAAACCATAAGAACCCAATCGCGGCGATTGCGACCCAAAACGGAGAGCACCACAAAAGAAAGCAATAACATCAATGCCCCCAAAACGATTTGCGCACCCTCTATCCCCAGTGCAAAAAACAATAAGGAACTCCACAAGGGTTGTTCCACATCGCGTATCAATTCGAAATATCCAGCAAAACCAAATCCGTGAACAAGCCCAAAAAACAAGTTAACCCACATCACAAGCTGATTGCTCCTGACCCATACATGATGGGCATAGATTATATTGTAAACCGCCGTTGCGGCAATGCTCACAGGAATCAAAAACTCAATCCAGGTTGAAGATACCTTCAACACTTCAAACGAAGCGAGAACCAAGGACATACTGTGTCCGATCGTAAAGCAAGTGATGAGCCACAACAAGGGTTTCCATTGTCTTGCGGAAAAGGGCAAACAAAGCGCAGCGAGAAATAGCAAATGGTCATAACCCTGCCAATCCCAAACATGAGAAAAACCCAACTCAACCAATAACCAAAAATCACTCATTGCAATGCCAAACTTAACAAAAATCTAGAACCCACGTTCACTTTTGATTTGCTCATAGGCCTTTTGGATGTTTTGAAATTTTTCACGCGCTGCCTTCACATAGGCCTCACCCAAATGCTGCACCTTGTCGGGGTGGTGCTGCTTGGCCAAATCCCGATAGGCCTTTTTGATCTCCGTATCGGTGGCCGATTTATCCACCTCCAAAATTTTATAGGCCCCGTCAACCTGTTTGATAAACATCGCCTTGATGCTTTCAAAGTCGATGGGACGAACTCTCAAGTAGCGGGAAAAGGATTCAATTTTGAGCCATTCCGCTTCGGAAACCGAACCGTCGGCTTGGGCGATGCCAAACAAAAAGTGAACCAACTGCAAACGGCTTTCATAGCGTGCATAGCTGGCAAAGTGATTGCAGATTTCGGCGGCAGAGACGTCTGTCTTTTGAAGTTCATTGTTAAATACTCGAAACACCTCATTGGAGCGCGCCTTACCATAGGCCGATACAAAATAACGCCGTACATAGTCCAACTCTTTTTGGGTGACTTTGCCATCGGCTTTGATGACCAAACTCGCCAAGGTGAGCAACTTAAGCTCAAAGTCGCGAGTGTTGATGCGCTTACCTCCAAAATTGGTATAAACTCTGGTATTGGACACCAAGCTACCAATAAAATAGCCGAGAATAGCACCGGGCAACCGAAAGAGCAAAAATCCGATAAAGGCAAATAACAACGCCATACTACAAAGGTACAAAGCAGCAACGGCTTGACAAGACTGACAGTCCGGAAAAGGGGAGCTGGGCGACCATCTTATGGGTAAGTGTGATCGTGAACCGTTCATAGAGGTGGCAAAGCGTTTCGATTCACGATAAACCTTTTCCCTTCGGACTCAGGTCGTGGGGGTTTGTTCCCGTTTGGTCACGAGATGCACCCCTGCCAACACAAAACCGATGGCGAACCATTTGGTTACATTCATCTGATCGGCACCCACAGTAAGGGCAAATAAAATCCCCATAATGGGCTGGATAAAGGTAAATACGGAGAGGGTCGTGGCTCGCAAATGCCGTATGGCATACATCATCAGCAAATAGGTCATAAAGGTTGTGCCGAGCACCACAAAGCCAATGCGCCACCAAATCGGTATGGGAATCTGTTGCCAGTCCACCGCCAAAAACTCAGGCAATGCCAAGGGGGAGCTGATTACCAGTCCAATCAAAAAGAGCCATTTGAGCAAATGAATGGTATTGTATTTTTCACTCAGGGGCTTGACAACAATCAAATACAAGCCATAGGCGCTGGCATTGACCACAAACAAGAAGTTGCCCAAAGCGATATTGGGTGCGTTGGGGGGCGCGTGTTGGTTAAACAAAATCAGGGACAATGCGCCCAAAAACCCGAATAGAACGCCAATCACACGATATCGTGCCAATTGTTCTTTGAGCAGTAGTGCAGAAAACAAAAACACCATGATGGGGGTTGTGGTGATAATTACAGTACTATTGATTGGGGTAGAATATTCCAGTCCTTTAAAAAAGGCAAGCATATTGATGGCCATGCCCAAAAAAGCAGCGCGAAAAAAATGTTTGTAATCGGCACGAGCAATGGGTTGTTTGGGCAAAAACAGACTCACTACCCAAAAGAGTACTGTACCGCCAATGAGTCGAATCATAATAAAGCCAAATCCCTGTACATAAGTTGGCATGACGTCTTTGGCAATGGTGTGGTTGAGGGCATAAATGGTGGTGCCACCCAAGGCGGCCAATATGGCGAGGAATCGCTTATCCATGAACGGCCTGTTGCATGGCTGCAACCGTTTTTTTGGCATTGCCCAAATAAAAGTTGTTATCCCAGTGGAGAATGGGACGTTTGAGACAGCTATATTCGGTTTCTAACAGCTGTTTGTAGCCCGTTTCATCGGGGGTTTTTTCCGCTTTGTTGAGGGCTTGCAGCACCCGGGAGCGTTTGTTGATGAGTTGCTCATAAGATTGGGTCACCTCATAGAGGGCCTCGAGTTGTGCCTGACTGATGGGTTCGTGTTTAACATCCTGAAACTTGGTGCCTTGGGGCAGATTGAGTTCCTTCAAAATGCGCATACAAGTGTTGCAAGTCGATAAGTAAATGTAGGTATTTATCACGCTGTAATTTCTCATTCAAAGATGATGAATTTTTTAGGAAAATTAGGTGTGGTTGCGCAAACATCAATACATTTGTTGCCAAATCATATTGAGATGGGAAAAGACAACATCCAATTCAATTCAAAAACCATTCATGGCGGACAAAAGCCCGACAAGGGCTATGGCGCTGTGATGCCGCCAGTTTATCTGACCTCCACCTATGCCCAAAGCACACCCGGAGGGCATCAGGGCTATGAATACAGTCGCACACACAATCCCACACGTACGGCACTCGAAGCCGCTTTGGCGAGTATCGAAGATGGCACGCACGGATTCTGTTTTGGATCGGGCATGGCCGCTATTGATGCGGTCATCAAGCTACTCTCCCCGGGAGATGAGGTGATTTCGACCAATGACCTCTATGGGGGCAGCTATCGGATCTTCACCAAGATTTTTGAAGACTTTGGGATTAGGTTCCACTTTGTCGATATGCAAGACCCCGCCAATGTGGCTGCAAAAATCAATGCCAAAACTAAACTGATCTGGGTCGAAACCCCTACCAATCCAATGATGAATGTGGTAGATATCGAAGCCATGCATCAGCTCGTGGCAGATCAAGATATTTTACTTGCCGTTGACAATACCTTCGCTTCGCCCTATTTGCAACAACCCCTCACCATGGGTGCCGATATTGTGATGCACTCCGCGACCAAATACCTCGGGGGTCACTCCGATGTGATTTTGGGTGCCTTGGTGGTACGTGATGCTGCCCTGGCGGAGCGTTTGTCGTTTATCCAAAACGCCAGCGGTGCGGTTTGCGGTCCTCTTGATGCCTTTTTGGTTTTGCGGGGGATCAAAACCCTACATGTACGTATGCAACGCCATTGCGAAAACGGAGAGAAAATCGCCCATTTCCTCGCCGATCATCCCAAAGTGGCCAAGGTGTATTGGCCGGGCTTTCCGACCCACCCCAATCACGAGGTGGCCAAACGACAGATGAATGGCTTTGGGGGAATGATTTCGTTTGTACTTGCAGATGACTCACTCGAAAAAGCGACAAAAACAGTGGAGCAACTTCAACTCTTTACCTTGGCCGAATCGCTCGGAGGCGTGGAGAGTTTGGCTGGACACCCAGCGAGCATGACCCACGCATCGATTCCCAAAGCAGAACGGGAAAAGTCGGGCGTTGTACATGGCTTGATTCGCTTGAGTGTAGGGATCGAAGACAGCCATGATTTGGTCGAAGACCTCAAGCAAGCAATTGGCTAGCCGATTGAAATTAATCCGTATTTTTAACAACTAAAACTTAACCATGAAGCAAATCATTGAACTGTTTATCGCAGATGTCGAGAAACGCAACCAACATGAGCCCGAGTTTATGCAAGCGGTTCGTGAAGTTGCCGAAAATGTGATTCCCTATATAGTTCAGCATGATATTTATCACGGGAAAAACATATTGATGCGCATGGCCGAGCCCGAGCGGGTAGTGAGTTTTCGCGTGCCGTGGATTGACGATACCGGAGAGATTCGTGTCAACCGTGGTTTTCGGATCGAAATGAACTCCGCCATTGGTCCCTACAAAGGGGGCTTGCGGTTTCACCAGTCAGTAAACCTGAGTATTCTCAAATTTTTGGCATTCGAACAGGTATTTAAAAATGCCCTGACAACCCTCCCGATGGGGGGTGGAAAAGGTGGTGCTGACTTTGACCCCAAGGGCAAATCAGACGGAGAAGTGATGCGTTTTTGCCAGAGCTTTATGACCGAGTTGTTTCGTCATATCGGTCCCAATCGGGACATTCCTGCTGGAGATATTGGGGTTGGTGGTCGAGAAATTGGCTATATGTTTGGCCAATACAAACGATTGAAAAACGAATTTACTGGAGTCCTTACCGGAAAAGGGATCAGTTGGGGTGGCTCGATGATCCGCCCCGAAGCCACGGGCTACGGCGCCGTGTATTTTGCTGAAAATATGCTTTCCACCAAATCGGATGGGCTGCAAGGCAAAAGCATCGTGATTTCTGGTTCTGGGAATGTGGGACAATACGCTGCCGAAAAATGTATTCAGTTGGGTGCCAAGGTACTCACCCTATCCGATTCTTCGGGTTATGTGATGGATCCAGACGGGATCGATGCCGATAAATTGGCTTTTGTGATAGACCTGAAAAACAACAAACGCGAGCGGATCAGCAAATATGTGGATGCTTATCCACGTGCGCGTTTCCACGCAGGGGAACGACCATGGGCGGTGCCGTGTGATGTGGCCTTACCTTGTGCGACCCAAAACGAACTCGATGAAAACGATGCCAAGCAGCTAGCAGCCAATGGCTGTATTTGTGTGAGTGAAGGAGCCAATATGCCCTCCACTCCCCAGGCGATTAAAGTGTTTCACGCCAATAAGATGCTCTATGCCCCTGGCAAAGCATCAAATGCGGGTGGCGTAGCGGTTTCTGGTTTGGAAATGGCACAGAACTCCCTCCGCTATAGTTGGACTCGAGAAGAAGTGGATGAGCGTTTACAGGCGATTATGTCTGATATCCACAATAGCTGTGTGGCCTATGGCCAAAATGGCGATCATGTCAACTATGAAAAAGGCGCCAATATCGCCGGTTTTGTCAAAGTTGCCGATGCCATGCTTGCACAAGGAGTGGTCTAGGCATACGTTTTGAAAAAGATCTCCATTTACTGTAATATGAAAGCCCTACAAATTTTATTGCTGTTCTATACTTATGCTCTCTACAGTCAGTCTGCTGGGTGGTCGTCCTTTTACTCTTTTGATCAAATAACAGGGGTGCATTCAGGTAGCGATGGTCAGGTATATGGCGTAGCCGAAAACAGTGTGTTTTCCTATGATCCCAGCGCCAATGAAGTCGTTCCGATCACAACGGTTGATGGCCTGCTCGGCGATGAAATCGGAGCACTTTCGGTAAACGACAATTTTATAATCGTGGGCTATGACAGTGGAATGTTGGGAATCCACAACCTTTTGGATAGATCTGTGATTCTTGACAGTTCAATTCAGCGAAACTTATCGATTAATCCCTCCGACAAAACCATCCATTCCTTTTTGCTTCAAGACCAAACGCTCTATCTGTCTGCGGGCTATGGCATCTCCATATATGACTTGTCCACCAACCGCTTTATGGATTCCTATTTTTTTGGGGTTGACAACAGCACGATTCAAGTCAACCAAACTGCTCTGGTAGGAGAGTATCTATATGCCGCCACAGAAGAGGGCTTGTACAAGGCAAACACTAGCGATCCAAATCTCGTTTTGGAAAGCGCTTGGAACAAGATCGCAAATGGACAGTGGAAATCCGTCGGGCTGGTCAACAACGTCATTTTGGGTGTGGTTCAGTCCGGATCACAAGTGGTTTGTTATGGGCTGAGTGATGACGTTGCTACAGAATATCAACGGGAAAGTGGAACGCTTTTGGGGGTCGAAGTGAGCGACACAGAACTCGTCCTTAGTTTTTCCAATACCATTCTCGCTTTCGATGATTCGCTTTCGGTTCGTACCCTTGCCTCAGCATCTGGGTCCTTGAGTGGGCAAGGCTTTACTTCGGCCACAACAGTCGGAAACGATCTGTTTATCGGTACTTCAGGTGGTGGCTTGTTGTTGCACAATCCCTCTGAAACACGGGTCGTGAGTCCGAGTGGCCCCTTGATGAATGATATTTTTGAAATCTCTGTTCTACCAAACGAAGAACTCTGGATTGCCCATGGGGCCTTTAGTCGATTTTACAATCCCTACCCGCTCAATTTCTATGGCGTGAGTCACCGCAGTGGAGGGAGTTGGCAAAATCTCCCGTTTAGCGCCTTGCTCGGAGCACGAAGCATTGTGAGTGTGGTGCCAAACCCCGCCAATCCAAGTCAAGTGTTTGCTTGCGCCATGCATGACGGTTTATTGGAAATCAATGATGGTTTGGTCACCAATTTGTGGAACCAAACCAATAGCGGATTAGAGTCTTTAGACCCGATTGAACTCAACGAAAACCCAAACTACCGCAGTGTGCGTATTCGAGATGTGGCCTTTGACAGTGAAGGTTCGATGTGGTCGATTACCTCTTATGTGGGCAAGGGGTTAAAAAAACGAACCGTCAACGGCGATTGGGAAAGTGTTGACCTTACGGGGTTGATCCCGATCAATCGAGCCAGTGGTTACTCCAAGTTGGTCATTTCTCCCAACGACGAAGTCTATTTCGGAAGTGCTCATTATGGCCTGATTGGCTATGCAGAAATCAATGGTACTCCGGTATTGCGGTCGCTTGATGTGGCAGACAATTTGCCGACTGTAGATGTGAGAAGCGTCGCTTTGGACTTTGATGACAACCTGTGGATCGGCACAACAGAGGGTTTACGGGTTCTCTACAATGCGAGTCGGTTGTTTACCCAATCGGTCCTTTCTGCAAGCACGCTGATCCTCGATGAAGGTGGAAACGTTGGGGAACTCCTCGCCAATCAGTTTATCAACGCGATTGAGGTGGATGGGAACAACCAAAAATGGGTAGCAACAGATGGGGCTGGGGTATTTTTATTTGCAGAAGACGGCAAAAGCACCCTGCAGTATTTTACGAAAGACAACAGTCCGCTACCGACAAACTCCGTTCGCAGTTTGGCCTATGAGCCCCTATCTGGTAAAATCTATATGGGAACGCCAAATGGACTTGTTGCGTTTCAAGGCAATGCCTACGCCCCATCGGTAACCCTGGAAGAAATCGAAGTCTATCCAAATCCGATCCGCCCAGGTTATACGGGCTTGCTTACCATTCGCGGACTTCAAGCCGATTGTGTGGTAAAAATTACAGATATCGCGGGCAATGCAGTTTTTGAAACCACCTCCACTGGTGGAAGTGTACAATGGGATTTGCGTTCATTTGCGGGTGATCGCGTGCGTTCTGGAGTATATCTTATTTTTGTGACGACCAATGACGGCCTAGAAAGTGCCGTTGAAAAAGTAATGATTATCAATTGATGCTTGTCACAACCGAAGCACTCGTTTTATCAAAAACCAACTATAGCGAAACCAGCTTGATTGTGCGTTGCTATACCCGTAGTGATGGCATCAAATCCTATATGATCAAAGGGGGTAAACAGGGACGAAAGGGCAACAAAACCACCGCCCTTTTTCAACCACTCTATCAGCTCGAAATCACTGCGCAACACAAAAACAAATCGGGGCTTTCAATTCCAAAATCGATCAAAATGAGTAAGCCTTACCAAACGATTCCATTTCAGATGGACAAAATTGCAGTGGTGTTGTTTTTGAGCGAGGTTTTGTCGTCTGCCTTGCGAGAAGAAGAAGCAAATGCGTCGTTGTTTCATTATCTGACGAGCAGTTTGTCTTGGTTTGACATGCAAGATGATGTAGCCAATTTTCACATCTTCTTTTTGCTATCCCTCACCAAGCATCTGGGGTTTTTTCCAGATGTACGGGATCAAAACCACCCCTATTTTGATATGGAAAATGGCTGCTTTAGCGCACAAAAAAGCACACAACAGATTGACGACCCTGAAACGATTTCTGTATTCAAATTGTTTTTAGGCACAAATTTTGATAAGATGAGCGAGGTGTTGGTGTCAAGCAAAGGACGAAAACAATTACTCGAGCTGTTGATACAGTACTATCAAATCCATTTGCAGGGATTCTCGAGGCCAAAATCACTGGACATATTACATGAAGTTTATTTATAATTTATCACTTCTTTTTTTTGGGCTTTGGCTGATCAACCTCAATGGGCAAACCCTACGCATCGTTGATGCCGTCACGGGTTATCCCGTCCAAGATGTTGTTGCCCATAATCTCGAAGTCAAGGCGAATACAACCAGCGACGCAAATGGCCTTATTGACCTATCGGTTTTTTCACCCGAAGATCAAGTCCACTTCGAGCATATTGGCTATGAACGCTTGCTACTGCCCATTTCAGAACTCCAATCGTCAACCCAACTGGCTCTCTACCCAGACACCCAACGACTCGGAGAAATTGTACTTTCTGTCAGCAGAACAAAAGATGAGAAAAAACGCGTATCCAAACAGGTTGCCATACTTTCGGATCGAGACATTGCATCAGTCGTTCCCAACTCCAGTGCCGAATTGCTGCGAGAAGCACCTGGGGTTCGCGTACAACAATCGCAAGGGGGTGGCGGGAGTCCAGTGATTCGGGGCTTTGAGGCCAATCGCATTTTACTAGTAGTGGACGGAGTACGTATGAACAATGCCATCTATCGTTCTGGGCATCTGCACAATGCCATTTCGATTGATCTGTTTTCCCTTTCTCGTGCCGAAGTGATTTATGGCCCCTCATCGGTTGGCTATGGCTCGGACGCCCTCGGCGGAGTGGTGCATTACTTCACCAAAGAACCCCGAACTGGCGATGCCCAGCCCTGGCGCTTTTTTGTCGCCAATAGCTATGACACCCGCCATGAGCATGCGATCAACCACATCGACATCACCCGCAGTAAAGACAACTGGGCGAGTTTGACAAGTGTGACCTATTCTCTTTTTGGCGATATCTATATGGGACGCGAACGCAATCATGGATATCCCGATTGGGGATTGGTGACAGAATTTTCCAAAAACAATCGCAATTTTTATCAAGACTACGCCAGTGTGAACACCAACCCCAACCGCCAACGCAATACTGGGTATGACCAAATCGATCTGATGCAAAAATTTGTTTTTCAACCAAATCCCAACAACAAATGGGTTCTCAATCTCCAATACTCTGGCTCTTCAGATATCCCGCGTTTTGACAAATTGGTGGAACGCCGCGATGGCGAACTACGCTATGCCACCTGGTTTTATGGTCCCCAAAAACGACTGCTGATTTCTCCAAAATACAGCTTTACAACGGATAAAAAATGGCTGAGAGAAGGCGTGATTACCTTGGCCTATCAACAACTTGAAGAGTCGAGAGTGCAACGCAAATTTGGCAGTTTGCTCCGAGAAACGCAACTTGAAGATTTGGATGTGTTTAGTGCTAATGCGGACTTTAATGTGGCGGTCGATCAGTCCAAAAAACTCGCCTATGGTTTTGAATTTACCCACAACGAACTCCAATCCGTTGGCTTTAGCCAAAATCTGGTTGTGGAAGGCAACGATGTTGTCAATATTATTGATTATGCGCTCATCCCTTCGCGCTATCCAAGCAAGAATGGGTTCTATACCACCTTGGCCGCCTATATCGATTACAAACTGAATGTCGATCAAAAAAACACCTTAAATGCAGGGGCTCGGATTACCAACACGCGACTCAAAGCAGCGTGGAACGAGCAAGCATTAATCGACGCAAGATTGGGGAAAACGATGAATAGAAGTAATGCCCTCAATCTATCCTTGGGCTATGTGTTTCGCCCTAACGATTTATGGGAACTGCGCTCAGTTCTCGCTAGTGGTTTCCGCGCACCCAATATCGACGATATGGGGAAAATCCGTGAAAAACAAGGCAAGCTCACCGTGCCCAACCCCGAACTCAAACCAGAGTATGCATACACTGCAGATTTGGGTGTGAGCCGGTATTTTGGTCAGCGGACTTCATTTGTACAGCTCAACTTGTTCTACACCCTTTTATACAACTATATCGCACGACAACCCTATATGCTACCCTTTGATGATTCGTCAAGCAGTTTTGAGACCGTGACGCACCTCGGAGACGAATTGGAAACTTGGGCCAATACGAATGTAGGGGAAGCAACCCTGCGCGGCGCCAGTTTACAATGGAACACCCCGCTGCATAAGAACTTGACGTATGGGGGGAATGTCAATTACACCTATGGGGTCACTCGTAAAGATCAAATTCCGGTGCCGTCGATCCTTCCTTGGCAAGGCACCCAGCATTTATCGATCTCAAACCGACGCCTAAATGGGCAGTTGTCGTTTGTGTTTGCTGGACAAAAACGCCCCGAAGACTATAGCAATGGCGGAGAGGATGGACTAGAAGAAACCCCTATCATTAGGGTATCGTCCGTTACTGGCGAAAACGAATATGCAGGAACGCCCTCTTGGAACCGATTTGATTTTCGCCTTACCTATGACGTCAATACCAATACTAAAGTCGGTGCCGACCTCCACAACCTGTTTGATGTTCACTACAAAGAGTTTGCGTCTGGAATCTCCGCACCGGGTCGGAGTTTACGGCTGCGTTTACAGTATAGGTTCTAGCCCACAAACCCCTAAACTTTTGGGGAAATTGGTTACTTTCGCAACTTATTACAGCATATGGCTTTTCCGTCGTATAAAAATTTGAATCTCGTTGCGGTTTCCAAGGATATCCAAACCTACTGGGAAAACGCGCTGACCTTTGAGGCGAGTGTGAGTACACGTGAAGGCCGACCCCCCTATATTTTCTTTGAAGGACCGCCTTCTGCTAACGGATTACCTGGTATTCACCACGTGATGGGACGCGCCATCAAAGACATTTTCTGTCGCTATAAAACCCAAAAAGGGTTTGAGGTCAAACGAAAAGCGGGTTGGGATACGCATGGTCTTCCCGTTGAACTTGGGGTGGAAAAAGAACTCGGAATTTCCAAAGAAGATATCGGAAAATCCATCAGCGTGGACCAATACAATGCGGCATGCCGCGAAGCCGTCATGCGCTATACCGACGTATGGAGCGATTTGACCAAAAAAATGGGGTATTGGGTCGATATGGACGAGGCTTATATTACCTATACTTCCAAATATATGGAGTCGGTTTGGTGGCTGCTCAAACAACTCTACGACAAGGATTTGATCTATAAAGGATACACGATTCAACCCTACTCGCCCAAAGCGGGAACAGGACTTTCGTCTCACGAACTCAATCAGCCCGGCTGTTATCAAGATGTAACCGATACCACGGTAACTGCCAAGTTTGAAACCCATCAAGAAACGCTCCCCAAACAACTGCAAGATGAACTGCCCCTGTACATTTTGGCATGGACAACTACCCCTTGGACCTTGCCCTCAAACACCGCCCTTACCGTAGGGCCATCGATCGAGTATGTAGTGGTTCGTACTTTTAACCGATATACACATCTTCCCATTCGCGTATTGCTAGCCAAAGACTTGGTGCCAAAAGTGTTTGGAAAGGTTTTTCAGCAAGTCGAAGCCATAGATGACTTGCAGTCCTATAAGAAAAATGGAAAGCAGATCCCTTACCTCATTGGCGACCATATTGTTGGGGCTGACTTGGTCGCTATTCGTTACAAGCAATTGTGGACCGATGCGCCCCTGCCATACGACACCCCCGAAAATGCGTTCCGCGTAATCGCTGGAGACTTTGTCACAACAGAAGATGGAACGGGAATTGTGCATACTGCCCCGACCTTTGGCGCGGATGATGCCTTGGTTGCCAAACAAGCAACCCCCGAAGTTCCGCCTATGCTCGTCCTTGATGAAAACGAACAGTTGGTTCCCCTCGTCGATCTGCAAGGACGATTTCGAAAAGAGCTAGGTCCACTGGGTGGAAAATATGTGAAAAACGAGTATTACGATAAAGGAAAGGCGCCCGAAAGATCTGTCGATGTGGAAATTGCTATTCGACTCAAAGAAGAGAACAAGGCCTTTACCGTAGAGAAGTATGTGCATAGCTACCCCAATTGCTGGCGAACAGACAAACCTGTGCTATATTATCCGCTCGATTCTTGGTTTGTGAAAGTCAGTGATAAAAAGGAACGCCTTGTTGCCCTGAACAATAATATCAATTGGAAGCCGAAATCGACTGGTGAAGGACGTTTTGGGAATTGGCTTGCCAATGCCAATGACTGGAACTTGTCACGCTCTCGTTTCTGGGGGATTCCCCTGCCGATATGGCGCACCGAAGACAAAACAGAAACCAAAGTGATTGGCTCCATCGAGGAGCTCAAAGCAGAGGTTGACCGTGCAGTGGAAGCTGGCCTTATGGATCACAATCCATTTGCCGATTTTGCCCCTGGTGATATGGGGTCTGAAAACTACGACCGTGTCGATCTTCACAAAAACATCGTCGATTCGTTGATTCTTGTCAGTCAACATGGACAGCCCATGCACAGAGAAAGCGACCTGATTGATGTGTGGTTTGATTCTGGCTCTATGCCCTATGCGCAATGGCACTATCCCTTTGAACACAAAGAAAAAATAGATGACGGGCTTGACTTTCCCGCAGACTTTATCGCAGAGGGTGTCGATCAGACTCGTGGATGGTTTTATACCCTACACGTTATTGGCGGACTGGTGTTTGACAATATCGCCTTTAAAAATGTGGTCTCAAATGGACTCGTACTTGACAAAAGTGGACAAAAAATGTCAAAGCGCTTAGGAAATGCTGTAGATCCGTTTGAAACCTTAGAAACCTATGGGGCTGATGCCACACGCTGGTATATGATCAGCAATGCCAATCCTTGGGATAACCTCAAGTTTGATGTGGAAGGCATCGCCGAAGTTCGACGTAAGTTTTTTGGAACGCTCTACAATACCTATTCCTTTTTTAGTCTGTATGCTAATATCGATGGTTTCACTTATGCGGAAGATGATATGCCCTTGGACAAACGACCCGAAATTGATCGTTGGATCTTGTCAGAACTTCATACGCTTATCATAAAGGTAGATGCCCAATATGACAACTACGAACCCACAAAAGCCGCCCGATTGATCTCTTCTTTTGTGATTGAAGACCTGAGCAATTGGTATGTTCGTTTGTCAAGAAGACGCTTTTGGAAAGGAACTTATGAAGCGGATAAAATCGCTGCTTATCAAACGCTGTACACTTGTTTGGTTTCCGTTGCCAAGCTCATGGCACCCATCGCGCCGTTTTATGCCGATCGTTTGTATCAGGACTTGGATAAAACCACTGCCAAAGAACAGTATGCCTCCGTACATCTGGCCTATTTTCCAGGTGCTGATAAAGGTTTTGTCGATCCTGCTCTCGAGAAAAAAATGCAGCACGCACAGCGCATCGTCTCCTTGGTGCTTTCGATTCGCAAAAAAGAAAAAATCAAAGTGCGGCAGCCCCTTCAGCGGGTGTTGATTCCCGCTTTGGATCGCAATGAAAAACAAGCCATCGAAGAGGTTTCAGATTTGATTGCTGCAGAAGTCAATGTGAAAACCATTGATATCCTTGACGATGCCTCCTCGATTTTGGTCAAAGAAATCAAGCCCAATTTTAAGACCCTTGGCCCTCGATTTGGCAAGGAGATGAAAGCCGTTTCTGAAGCCATCATTGGGTTCAGTGAAGAGCAAATCCAAACCATAGAAAGGGAAGGGTCGTTATCCATTGAAATTAATGGGAAAAATACTATTTTAGACGCTTCAGACGTGATGATCCAATCCAAAGATATTGCGGGTTGGTCTGTCGCATCTGAACAAGGGGTAACGGTCGCTTTAGACTGTAGCTTGACGGAAGATTTACTCCTCGAAGGCATTGCCAGAGAATTGGTCAATCGGGTTCAAAATCTTCGGAAAGATATGGACTTTGAAGTCACCGATACCATCACCCTAACGCTAAAGCATGACAATCGGTTGGCAGATGCAATACAAGCCAATAAAAGTTATGTGACAAGTGAAGTGTTGGCCAAAAACATCGAGTTTGTTGAATCAAACCCAGATGGAGAGCCCCTGTCATTTGATGATATCGAAACTGTGATTCGCCTAGAAAAAAACAAATGAAGAACAAATGAAAACAAACGAAATGAATCGATACCCAGATAAGGATCTTGAAAAGTTCCGGGTGTTAATCGAAGAAAAAATCGCCAAAGCGCAACACGATTTGGAGCTCATTCGAAGTGCATATATGAATGATGGAAACAATGGTACAGATGATACCTCTCCGACGTTTAAGGCCTTTGAAGAAGGGTCTGAAACTATGTCCAAAGAGGCAAATACACAACTCGCGATACGTCAGGAAAAATTTATTCGCGATCTCAAAAATGCGCTGATTCGCATCGAAAATAAAACCTATGGGGTCTGTCGTGTCACTGGAAAACTCATCAGCCCTGAACGGTTAAAATTGGTGCCACACGCCACCTTGAGTATCGAAGCGAAAAACATGCAGAAGTCACATAGATGACCCTTAAAAAATCCCTGTTTTTGATCGGTGCTGTACTTCTGCTCGATCAGTGTTCAAAATTCTATATCAAGCTCTCTTTCCCGCTAAGCGTCTACAGTTCCGATGCTATTGTAGATTGGGGTTGGTTTCGATTGCTTTTCATTGAAAATAAAGGGATGGCATGGGGTACACGCTTTAGTGATTTTGTCCCCTTTATTTCTGAGGATACCGGTAAACTCCTTCTGTCACTCATCCGCATTGTTGCCGTAAGTTTCATTGGGGTTATGCTTTGGGACGCGATCAAAAAACAGCAACACAAACTGTTGCTCATTGCGGGTTGCCTGATCTTTGCAGGTGCCCTTGGCAATATCATTGATTCTTTGTTTTATGGACTTCTTTTTTCACATAGCTATGGGCAAGTTGCCAGCTTGTTTCCCGAAGGCGGTGGTTATGCTCCCTTGTTTTTTGGGCACGTGGTCGATATGCTACAGTTTCCAATGTTGACTTGGGTATGGCCTTCGTGGCTGCCTTGGGTTGGTGGGGAGTCCTTTACTTTTTTTGAACCTGTTTTTAACTTGGCAGATACCGCTATCAGTACTGGTGTGGGGATTGTCCTGGTATTTAACAAACGTATTTTTCCCAAAAACTAAAACCGAACGATTCCCTCCGAATGGATACAGTGGTGAAGGCGGATGTCTGTCAGTTCGCAATCTGTAATTTCAGGCCCTGGTGGGAAATACGAGAAGCCCACAAAAACCGTATGCGGAGAACATCCCGATAAGAATCGGTCGTAAAACCCTTGACCATACCCCACGCGTTGCCCCGTGGCATCATAGCCCAGCAAAGGCACAAAAATCAAGTCAATCGCACTTGAGGAGACAGGTGTTCCTTTGGTCGGTTCGGTGATTCCATAGCGATTGGTTTGCCATAAGCTGTCTGGGGAAACTGCCCAATGTGTCATTTGTTTGGTTCTGAAATCCGATTGGGGCACAACTACTGTTTTTCCCAAAGAAAACAAATGCTCCATCAAAGGCTGGGTGTTGGGTTCCCGCTGTTTTTGAATCGTCAAAAACAGATGAACAACCACATAAGACGATAAATCAAACAAAGCACAATGCTTCATCAGTCCTCGCTGCTTGTTTTCCATCTCTTGTGGGCTGAGTTGCTTTCTTTTGTTGAGATAATGTTGTCGAATCTCTGCTTTGGTCATTTGCTTGGATTGAACACAAATAAAATAATTAATTTCGTCACATGTCGAAAGATGCGTTAAAACTTCATGTTCAAGCCCTACCGAGTCAGCCCGGGGTGTATCAATTTTACGACAGTCTAGAGCGTATTATTTATGTGGGGAAGGCGAAAAATCTAAAAAATCGGGTGTCGTCCTATTTTCGAAAGCAAGTCGATTCGAGAAAAACCCAAAGACTGGTCAACAACATTTCATTGATCAAACATATCGTCGTGCCCACCGAATCCGACGCACTGATCTTGGAAAATACCTTGATCAAAGAACATCAACCGCGCTACAACATATTGTTGCGTGACGATAAAACCTACCCATGGATTTGTATTAAAAAAGAAGCGTTTCCGCGAGTGTTTACCACCCGCAAAATCCAGAAAGACGGATCGGAATACTTTGGTCCATTCACCAATTTTAAAACCGTACGGCTGTTGATGAATCTCATTCAAGAGCTCTACCCTCTTCGAAACTGCTCGTATGACTTACGGGCAAAATCGATTGAAACCAAAAACTATAAGGTGTGCTTGGAATATCATATCGGAAACTGCTTGGGGGCTTGTGTTGGGGAACAAAGTGAATCCGACTATGACCATCAAATCCGTGAAATCCGTGCGCTGCTCCGCGGAAACTTTAGCGAGGCCATTCGGGGGTTTCAACAAAAAATGAGTATTGCTGCTGATCGACTCGATTTTGAAGAGGCGCAAAAACAGAAAAGTAAGATCGAAGTCCTCACAAATTATCAATCCAAATCTGCTGTGGCAAGCGCAACAATCAGCAATGTAGATGTGTGTTCGGTCATCAGCGACGAGCAAACCGCTTATGTGAACTACATCCACGTGGCCTATGGTTCGATTGTTCGTTTTCACAATATGGAGATCAAAAAGAAGCTGGAAGAAAGTGATGAGGACGTCCTGCGGGTGGTGGTGGTTGAATTGCGCCGTCGATTTGCGTCCAGCTCCAAAGATGTGATTTTACCTGTTTCCATTGACTTGGGCGATGATATTCGTGTGACTGTTCCCAAAAAAGGAGAGAAAAAAAAGTTGTTGGATTTGTCGTTGCGCAATGCCAAACAAGGGCGATTGGAACAACTCAAGCAAATCAAAATTTCGGATCCCCAGCAACACAGTTTGCGTTTGCTGAATCAGATGAAAAAAGACCTCCGCTTACAAGTCCTGCCAGAACATATCGAATGCTTTGATAATTCCAATATCCAGGGCAGTAATCCCGTTGCTGCATGTGTGGTTTTTCGTCAGGCCAAGCCTGCCAAAAAAGAGTATCGGCATTATATCATCAAAACCGTAACAGGAGCCAATGACTATGCCTCGATGGAGGAGGTGATTTACCGACGATACAAACGGCTGTTAGAAGAGAAGCAATCTCTCCCTCAATTGATTGTGATTGACGGCGGGAAAGGCCAGTTAAGCTCGGCACTTCTGAGTATAGGCGCTTTGGGCTTGCGCCAAAAAATTGCAGTCATCGGGATTGCCAAACGACTCGAAGAAATCTATTACCCAAATGACCCCATCCCCCTTTACCTCGACAAGCGGTCTGAGGCTTTAAAAATCATTCAGCAATTGCGGAACGAAGCCCACCGTTTTGGTGTGCGCCTACATCGAAACCGAAGAAGTAAAAGCGCAGTGTCTTCCTCACTCGACAACATCCCAGGCATTGGAGAAAAAACCATCGTCAAACTACTCAAAGATTTTAAGTCTGTGAAACGCATCAAAGAGGCCCAGCTTGAGGAACTCGCAACTGCCGTAGGAAACGCCAAAGCCAAGGAAATTTATCAGCATTTTCACCCTGAAAAATAAAAATTGGGTTGAGATCTCAATTTTTAACATTCCCTAAAAGCTCGTCTCAACAGATTTTTTTACTTTTACAATCGATGTATTTGATTCGAAATCTCATCTGTTCCCTCATGCTTTTTTTGGGGGCTACGGCCTACCCCCAACCAACGACTGGCGATCGCATGCAGTCCGATCGAATTTTCACCGATCAGAAAGTGAATGATGCCTTTCAAGACGGCGAATGGTTTCGTCTTCGCATGCGCTATGGCATCTTAAATGCCAGTTATGCAACGGTCATGCTCCGTGAAACAACCTTTAGAGATCAAGCGGTATATCATGTTGCAGCCACTGGAAAAACAACGGGATTTGCCCGCTGGTTTTTTAGGGTGGACGACTACTTTGACAGTTACTTTGAAAAAGACGTTGTTCGTCCCATTCATTTTGTGCGTAATATCTCGGAAGGCAGCTACAAGCGCCATGTGGAAATTGATTTTGATCACAATACCCAGACGGGGTTGATGCACGACTTGCTCAAAGAAACCAAAACTGAAATTACCTATGCCCCAAACCTACAAGATTTGGTTTCCACCTATTATTTTTTGAGAAACCACTTGGATTTGGATGGGATTCAAGTTGGAGAAACTGCCGCCGTGAATTTGATTTATGACAAAGAACCCTTTGCATTTCGGTTTCGGTTTTTGGGATATGAAAACCTAAAAACCAAGTTTGGGATTGTTCCTTGTATCAAGTTTCGACCCTATGTAGATGAAGGACGAATCTTTCGCGAAAATGGAGGGCTATCGCTTTGGGTGAGCAACGACAAAAACCGAATTCCAATTCGGATCGTTGCGGATTTACGCGTCGGTTCACTCGACGTTGATTTGGAAAGTTTTGGGGGGTTAAAACATCCATTTAAAATAATCGTAAATGAATAAATTCTATTTTCTTTTTATCACTTTGTTCGGTCTGCTCGCAAGCTGTGGGTCGGATGCAGAACGCGAACCCGCAAAGCAAGTGGTTCCCGAAGTATATGAGTTTGGGTTTTTGCTCAACGATTATCATGTGGTTAGAGATACGGTTGTGCGAGGAGATAGCTTTGGGGGAATTTTGGAAAAATACGGGATCTATTATCCGCAGATCTATAACATCAACAGCATTGCCAAAAAAGCATACAACTTTAGGAAAATCCGCACCGGCAGGCCCTACACCATCTTGTGTAAAAAGGATTCGCTGCAAACCCCAGAATTTTTGATTTATCAGCCCAGTGCGATTGACTATGTAACGGTCAAGCTCACTGACTCCCTCTGGTCAAAACAAGGTCAGAAAGAAGTCAAACTCCTCGAACGACAGGCCTGGGGAGTCATCAACAGCTCGCTATACGAAACCCTAGACGAGCAAGGTCTAAGTCCGCTTGTGGCCTATGATATGTCGGACATCTACGCCTGGACGATCGATTTCTTCCGCTTGGAAAAAGGAGATCGATTCAAAGTCCTTTATACCGAAAAGTATGTAAACGACTCTGTTTTTGTGGGACACAATCGAGTTCATGCTGCCTATTTTGAACATCGTGGAAAACCGATCTACGCCATCGAATTTGAATCGGACTCTGTCCGCAATATCACCGAATTTTTTGATGACAAAGGGAAAAATCTACGCCGTGCCTTTTTGCGTGCACCCGTCAATTTTTCACGGATTTCGTCGCGCTACAACACCAAACGTCGCATTGCCTATTACGGTCGTGTTAAGCCCCATTTTGGGACAGACTTTGCCGCTCCGGTCGGAACTCCAATAAGGACAACCGCCGCAGGCAAGGTGACCAAATCGGGCTATACCCGCGGGAATGGAAACTACGTAACCATCCGTCACAATGCCACCTATTCTACCCAGTACCTTCACCTGAAAAAAAGAGGGGTTCGCGTGGGTCAATATGTCAATCAAGGAGATTATATCGGCACGGTCGGTATGACCGGATATACCTCTGGCCCTCATGTTTGCTATCGCTTTTGGAAAAACGGAAAACAAGTCGATCCGTTTAAAACCAAATTACCCGATGCCAAACCCATTGCAAGTGAACTGAAAGTAGCATATTTGCAACATATGATTCCGTGGAAGGATAAACTCGACTGCATTTATTTTGAAGAACAAAAAACAAATACCAATGCCATTACCAACTATCAATCCAACGAAAACAGCAGCTTGGAGCAAACTTCAGAAACACTATAAAGAAACGCAAGGTCAGAGGTTGCAAGACCTTTTTGAAGGGGATGCCAAACGTGGAGAACAGTTTCGCATTAGCTGGGATGACTTTTATGTCGATTTTTCCAAAAACCACCTGACCCAAGAGACCCTTGCCTTATTGACTGAACTCGCAGAAGAATGCCAACTCAAAGAAGCGATGAGTCATTACTTTGGTGGGTCGAAAATCAACGCCACGGAAGGGAGAGCGGTGCTGCACACTGCCCTTCGTGCCCCGAGGGATCAGGACGTTCGTGTGAATGGTGAAAATATCACCCCAGGTGTTCATGCTGTCATCGATCAAATCAAAAGCTTTAGCCAAGGCGTGATTGACGGAACCATTGTAAGCAGTAGTGGAAAGCCTTTTACCGACGTCGTTAACATCGGTATTGGTGGCTCAGATTTGGGTCCTGTCATGATCACTGAGGCCTTGGCGCATTACAAAACCCATCTCAACTTGCACTTTATGTCAAATGTAGATGGCGATCACGTAACAGAAGTGCTTCAAAACGTAAAGCCAGAAACCACCCTATTTGTGGTCGTGTCCAAGTCCTTTACCACCCAAGAAACCCTGAGTAATGCCACCACTGCCAAGCAGTGGCTCGTTGATGCGCTCGGAGAGAAAGCAGTCGCCGATCACTTTGTAGCGGTATCGACCAACTTAACAATGATCAACGACTTTGGGATTGATGCCCAAAATGTATTTCCAATGAACGATTGGGTTGGGGGACGATTCTCGTTGTGGAGTGCCGTAGGACTTTCGGTTGCCTTGGGGGTAGGCCCCAATCATTTTGAGGAACTCCTCCAAGGAGCTCATGCCATGGATGAACATTTTGCCAACGTTCCTTTACACGAAAACATCCCCGTTGTTTTGGCGCTGCTTACCTTATGGTATAATAACTTTTACGGAGCCGAAAGCGAAGCGATTATCCCCTATACGCAATACCTCCACCGTTTACCTGCCTACTTGCAGCAAGGCATCATGGAGAGCAATGGAAAAAGTGTTGACCGCGAAGGTAATCCAGTTGACTATCAAACAGGGAACCTGATTTGGGGAGAACCAGGTACCAATTCCCAGCACGCTTTTTTTCAATTGATTCACCAAGGAACAAAGTTGATCCCTGCACATTTTATCGGTTTTAAAACGCCCCTGCACGGCAAGCAAGATCACCACCACAAACTGATGGCAAATTTCTTTGCACAAACCGAAGCCCTGATGAAAGGGAAGTCGGAGGAAAGCGTTCGCAGTGAGGGAGTCGACGAATCATTAGTACCCTTTAAAGTCTTTGCTGGGAACAAGCCCACAACGACTCTACTTATAGACAAGCTAACTCCTTTGAGTTTGGGAAAACTCGTCTCCATGTATGAGCATAAAATTTTTGTGGAAGGTGTCCTTTGGAATATATACAGTTATGACCAATGGGGCGTGGAATTGGGCAAGCAATTGGCAAGTACAATTTTAAAAGAAATTGTCAACAAAAAGAAGAGTACGCACGATAGTTCTACTTCGAACTTACTTCGTACGTATTGTAGTTAATGGGTTGTTAAAAAAACCATGTCTATTTGTTAACATCACACCCTGTGTTTTTTGTAACTTTGAATAACTAATTAAACTATGTAATTAATATGAAAAAACTTTTGTTTTTATTCCTATTGGCATGTACACAAATCATGGCACAAGGATTGACTAGCTCTTCTATTGGAGGTCGTGTGTTGGACGACCAGAGTGAAGCTCTTATCGGCTCAACCGTTGTTGTTACTCACCAACCGACTGGTTCGGTTTATGGTGCAACTACTGATTTCGATGGGTACTATCGTGTGTCTGGCTTACGCCCAGGTGGACCATATACCGTAGAAATAAGCTACGTTGGATTTAATCAATATACTCAGCAAGATTTATATTTACAACTTGGTGTTGGTGAACAAATCAATACAAGCTTAACATCATCTATGAGTGAGCTTGATGAGGTCGTTGTTTCTGCGAGTCAGTTTAGTAACAAAACTGGTGCTGAAAACACGATTAATCGTCGTATGATTGATGCGTTACCACAAACTTCTCGATCGATTGCTGACTTTGTTCGTGTTTCTCCTTTTGCACAAATTTCTGAAGGTAGCGACGGGTTTTCTGTTTCCCTAGCTGGTATGAATAATCGTTACAATGCGATCTATATTGATGGTGCTGTAAACAACGATGTATTTGGGCTTGCGGGTTCAGGAACTAACGGAGGACAAACTGGAGTGAATCCATTTTCAGTAGATGCCATTGAGTCTTTTCAAGTTCAAATTGCTCCCTATGATGTAAAGGTGGGTGGTTTTGCTGGTGGTGCAGTCAATGCGGTTTCTCGTTCAGGTACAAATGAATTTGAAGCATCTTCTTACTACTTCTACCGCAATCAAAACTTAGCAGGAAAAACACCTTCCATTTTGACTGGCGAAGGAGAAGAAAGAGAAAAATTACCAGATTTCAACGCACAAACCTATGGGATTCGACTTGGCGGTGCTTTGATTGAAAATGAATTGTTTTACTTTATCAATTATGAGCGTCAAGAAGATGAGACGCCAGCGCCATTTAACTTTAGTAATTACAGAGGGAATTCAACTGCCGCTGATTTGGATAATCTAGCAAACTTTGTTAGCACAACATATGGATATGATGTTGGTGCATACGACGACAATCCAACAGTACTTAATTCCGACAAAGTGACTTTAAAGTTGGATTGGAATGCTGATGAGAAAAACAAGCTTTCTCTTTCTGCACGTTATGTAGATGCTTATAATATTGAAGGCGCTAGTTCAAGCCCTAGTACAATTAACTTTTATGGCACCTCTGAACAGTTTGAAAGTCAAACGACTGCCTTGTCTTTAAAGTGGGATCATCAAGGGACGAATTTTTCAAACAGTTTTGTATTGGGTTACACCTCCGTACGTGATGACCGCAACCCTTATAATAATTCCAAGTTTCCTAAAGTTCGTATTCATGATGATGGTGGTGATATTTACTTTGGTTCTGAACAATATTCTACTGGTAATATCTTAAATCAAGATGTATTTACAATCACTAATAATCTAGAGATTTACAAAGGAAAGCACACCATTACTTTAGGTACACACAATGAGTTTTCAAAAGCGATGAATGTATTCTTCCCTAATAATTTTGGTTACTACCAATATTTTGATAAAGGAAATGAAACTTCTGGATTACAAGATTTTCTAGATGGTAGCCCTGCAGGGCAGTACGAAAAAGGATATTCACTTCTAGGTGGAATTGGAGATGATTCACAAGGCTCAGCTCAGCCAGAGCTCGCGCAATTGGGAATATACATTCAAGATGATATCCAAGTGAATAGCCGATTGAAAGTTTCTGCTGGTTTGCGTTTCGATCTCCCCATTTGGAGCGATGGTCAAATCAACGAGCACTTTAATTTACACACGATTCCTCTGCTAGAAGCTGCTGGGAAAGATCTTCAAGGCGCTCGTACCGGATTGGGGATTTCAACACAACTATATGTTTCTCCTCGAGTTGGCTTCAACTGGGATGCTAAAGGCGACAGAAGCCTTATTATTCGTGGTGGTGCTGGTGTATTCCTTTCTAGACTTCCCGTTGTATGGCCTTCTGCATCGTATGACAATAATGGTTTAATCAAAGGTTATACATTTACAACAGACGGCGTTGTTTTCAATTCAGATGTCAACTCGCAGTACGTAGCTGTTGAACCTGGAACCAACGGAAGAGCAGGTGATGTAAACTTATTTGCGGAAGACTTTAAAATGCCAACAAAATTAAAAATGAGTCTTGGTGTCGATAAGCAATACGACAACGGCTGGTTTGTTTCTTTTGAAGGTTTATACACCAAAAACCTGTCAGACCTATACTACCAAAACCTAAACGTGAAAGCGCCTGTTGGATTCCTCGAAGGAGCTGACAGCCGTCCATACTACAACAGAAAAGATGAAGTGGATGACACCTATGGTCGTATTATGCTTGGTAGCAACACGAACAAAGGACATGCTTGGAACGTAGCGCTCACAGCAAGTAAGCGATTTGGAAATCTTTCGTTTAGCTCGACATATTCGTATGGTGAGGCATATTCCATCTTTGATGGTACATCCTCTCAAAACTCTTCGCAATGGAGAAACTTAGAAACTGTAAATGGGAAAAACTCAACACTTACCATTGCACGTTCTGACTTTAACCAAGGTCACCGTGTGATTGCTAATGTGAGTTATGAGAAAGTATGGAGTAACAATTTAAAAACACAAATTGGCCTTTTCTATGAAGGTAGTGAAAGCAGTCCTTTCTCTTATGTATACAGAGATGGCGATGATCTGCTTGTAGATGATTCTAGAGGTAACGCGCTGATTTATGTGCCTGCAAATGCGAGTGAAGTCACACTCGATGACCCTGCAGATTATGCTGCGCTTGAAACATTCATTAATGGCAATGAATACTTGAGCTCTAGAAAAGGGAAATATGCAGAACGCAATGGTGAAATGGGACCATGGAGTGATGTACTTGATTTGCGTATTGTACAAGATATTGCAATCAATGTTGGGAACTCTAATAATACATTACAGGTCACCGCCGATATCTTTAACTTTGGTAACCTTCTAAATGAAGAGTGGGGAAGAAAGTTCTATGCTGGTAACACAGAAATATTAGGTGTAAAATCAGGTGGTCCTGCGCCTACTTTCCAAGTACGTGATTCTGATTTTGATTATGTGGAAGTCAGTGACAATGGTTTGAGAAGCTCAAGATGGCAAGCTCAAATCGGCGTTCGATATACTTTCAATTAATCTTCATCTATAGATTTATAAAAAACCCTCCTTTTCGGAGGGTTTTTTTATACTCAAACTTTTACCAAGCTCATATCTACTATAGGCGCAGAATGTGTTAGAAACCCTAAGGATAAAAAATCAATCCCCGTCTCTGCATAGGAAACAATATTTTGAGGAGTGATGTTGCCAGAAGCCTCTGTTGAAGCGGCTCCTGCGATATGGGATACGGCAGATTGTACTTCTTTTGGAGTCATATTATCGAGTAAAATTCTCTCTACCCATGGAAAATCCATACAGTGATCGATTTGTTCCAGGTTCCTTGTTTCTACAATCACAGGAATCGGATGCTCAAGCCCATCCAAGTAGGATTTGACTTTTGCAAGCGTGGTGGGGATATCCCCTACAAAATCAATATGATTGTCTTTGACCATAATGGCGTCATATAGCCCCATGCGGTGATTGGTGCCTCCACCGATCGTAACAGCCCACTTTTCAGCAATGCGAAAATTAGGAGTGGTTTTTCTGGTGTCCAACAATTGGCAAGAGGTGTGTGCAATCTTCTGATGTAAGGAATGGGTGGTTTTGGCAATCCCACTCATGCGCTGAAGTGCGTTTAGGGCAATGCGTTCCAATGAAAGAATCGATTGGGTAACGCCCTTCAAGTGAAGCAATACCTCCCCTGCCTTAAATGGTGATCCTTCGTTATGCTGTTCTATCACTTTTACATCTGGCGCATGGCGTTCAAACAACATTTGAACAAAGCCCAACCCAGCAAATATCCCATCTCCTTTGGCAATCAACTGAGCCGACGACTGATGAGCGGAGTCAAAAATGGCAAGTGAGGTGTGGTCACCATTGCCGATGTCTTCCGCTATGGCTTGGTCGATACAACTCGACAATTGATCTTGATATGTTTTTGCAAAATCAGCTGACATAATCCAGATTATAAAATACGCCTTTGTTTTCTTTGGCTTCCTGTGCCTGCTTAATAATCAAATAAGAAACACTCACCATATTTCGCAGGGTGGTAAGCTGAGGGGTGAGTTTGTTCTCTTGGTATAGTGCTTTTGTGGCCATATAAATATCGTGTAACCGATCTTCGGCGACTTCTAAACTTTGATGTGACTTTTCGATCCCAACATACTGACTCATCACCGTTTGTAATTGTTTTCGCAAATTTTCTATGCCCCCATTTTTCTCGTTGGAAATATCTTCTGTACCATTCCACAGCGGTATCTTTTCAAAAAAGGAGTTTGGGAGTGGATTATCACTCATAAACACGGCACTATGTGATGCCGCACGGGCAGCAAAAACCAGCGCTTCCAACAGAGAATTTGATGCGAGTCGATTCGCTCCATGCAGTCCTGTATGACTACATTCACCGATGGCATAAAGCCCCGCCATACTCGATTGGCTGTGATCGTCAACATCAATCCCTCCACAGAAGTAATGAGCGGCAGGATATACAGGGATTCCCTCTTTAAATACATCAATTCCGACTTGCTGACAACTAGCCAAAATGGTAGGGAATTGGTCTCGAATCCTTTTTGAATCCAAATGTGACAAGTCCAAATCGACATAGGGACGTTCTTGATTCTGAATCTCAGTATGTATTGAACGAGATACAATGTCTCTTGGAGCGAGTTCCATACGGTCGTCATAATGCTTCATAAAACGTATCCCTTTTTCGTTTCGCAAATAGGCCCCTGCTCCTCTTACCGCTTCTGAAATCAGAAAGGTAGCGCCATTGATTTTGGGGTATAAAGCCGTAGGGTGAAATTGGACATAGTGGAGGTTTTTAATCCGAACCTTTGCCCGGTATGCAGCTCCCAAACCATCCCCGGTGGCTGCACTGGGATTGGTTGTATTTTCATAGACTTGCCCCGCACCTCCAGTCGAAAGTGTCGTTACTTGTGCCGTGAGTTTTAATATCTTTTCATCGTCTTTAGATATGACATAGGCTCCATAACACCGATTTCCTCCTTGTTCACCCAAATGGTGGTCGGTGATTAAATCCACCAAGGTGTGTTTTTCCAAAAGGGTAACATTGGGAAGTGACCTCACCCTGTCGACCAAGGTCGTGAGTACATGCAGTCCTGATCGATCCTTATGATGAACAATTCGATTGGCTGAATGGCCGCCCTCTTTTCCCAAATGTAGTTGCTTTCCTTCCTTGTCAAAATTGGCACCCCAAGCGATGAGTTCCTCCAAACGCAATGGTCCTTCACGAACCACAAAGTCAACTACCCGAGGATTGTTTTCAGCATTTCCCGCTGTGATCGTATCCTGAGCATGCTGTGCATAGGAATCGGATTTAAAATTTGAAACCACCGCTATCCCACCTTGCGCATATTTGGTGTTTCCCTCCAAAAGGTCTCGCTTAGAAATCAGCAGTATGTTTGTCTTTGGTTTACGTTGACTCAGCTGTAGAGCATAACTCAATCCAGCCAAACCCGTTCCAATAACCAAAACATCGGTGTGCATTTATTTAGAAAGAGTTAACATGCGTTCTATCGGAAGTTTAGCTCGTCTTATCAGAGCTTCATCAAGTTGGATTTCAGGTTGTTCAAAAGCTAAACAGCGATACATTTTTTCTAAAGTGTTGAGCTTCATAAAGGCACACTCACTACAAGCGCAAGTATCATCATCAACAGGCGCAGGAATAAAAGTTTTGTTGGGTGCGCGCTTGTTCATTTCGTGTAGAATCCCCGCCTCCGTAGCTACGATAAATACGTTGGCATCATCCGCTATTGCAAAATCGATGAGCTTAGATGTACTTCCAATAAAATGAGCAATTGCCAAAATATCCTCAGGGCTTTCAGGGTGCGCAATAAATTTTGCCTTGGGATATTGCTTGACGAGTTGTATGATTTTTTCAAAGGAAAAGGCCTCATGTACGACACATGACCCATCCCATAGCAGCATCTCACGTCCAGTTTCTTTGATCAAATAGCGTCCCAAATGCTTGTCAGGCGCAAAAATTATCGGTTGGTCTTTGGGAATGCTCTCAATGATTTTCTTGGCATTGAGAGGTGCAGACCAAATCACTCAGCGCCTTAATCTCGGCTGAACAATTGATATAGGTCACCACGACTGCATCGGGGTTCTGGGCCTTAAAGGCCGCAAAATCTTGGGGTGGGCATGAGTCCGCTAGAGAACATCCTGCCTTCAAGTCGGGGAGTAATACTTTTTTTGTCAGATTGATGATTTTGGCTGTTTCAGCCATAAAATGAACTCCTGCAAACACAATCACATCCGCATCAACCTCGGCTGCTGCCTGGGCCAAATACAAACTGTCGCCCAAAAAATCGGCGAGATCTTGAATCGCATCGTCCTGATAATAATGCGCCAACAGGACTGCGTTTTTTTCTTTTTTGAGCCGCTTGATCTCCTCTACATAATCGAGGCCTTCGGCTATGGGTGTCGTCACATAACCGCGAGAGGATAACATTTGTATTTGATCTTCCGTTGAATTCATCAAGCCCATTTTTTTTCAAATTTCGGAAAAAGCTAGCATTTACACAGTTTATTGATTGTTTTGAATCCCCTTGAGGTTTAACTGCAAGCTGGTTTTCCCATTCCACTCGTTTTCATCAACTACATAGGCAATATCACAACCCGAAGACTGCACGATTTCTAAAACGTCTCCCAAACCAAAACCAATCGCGTCAATCGATTGCTCCCCCGCCACAAACGAGCACTTGAGATGCGTCTCGTCAGAACCAACTCGCTTGGCATACCCGCGATCTTTGACTCCTTTTGACAACAACACTGGTCGCATATTACCCGGGCCAAATGGCGCCATTTGATTGATGATTCGATAAAACTTGGGGGTGATTTCTGCAATGGGAATTTCCATGTCAATGGACAGGGTTCGTTCTTGTTGTTCGGGCTGTATTCGCTTTGACACCACCTCTTCAAACCGCTGACAAAAGCCCGCATACTGTTCTGGTCGGATTGTCAATCCAGCTGCATATTTATGACCCCCAAACTGAATGATATGATCTTGGCATGCGGATAGGGCTGCATACAAGTCAAAGCCCCGAACCGAACGCGCAGAAGCGTTGAGTACATCCCCAGAACGTGTGAATATCACTGTGGGTTTATAGTGCGTTTCGATTAGTCGTGAGGCCACAATTCCAATCACGCCCTTGTGCCAATCTGGGTCATAAACAACGGTGCTTACCTTATCAGTTTGTCCATTCTCTTCGATTTGTGCTAGGGCCTGCTCGGTAATGTCTTTGTCCAGTGCTTTTCGATCTTCGTTAAACACTTCTATCGCTTCAGCGCGTTTGGTCGCTTCCTCAACACTGTCACTCAGCAATAACTCCACAGCATACGTACCGTGTTTCATGCGTCCGGCTGCATTGATGCGCGGTGCCACACGAAAAACCAAATCGGTAACAGACACTGCTCGTTGCTTTCGCTCGCCCAATAAAGCTGCCAGACCTGGACGTGGAGACTGCTGATAGACTTGCATCCCAAAATAGGTGAGCACCCGATTTTCATCGATAATCGGAACTATATCCGCAGCAGATGCCGTTGCAACCAAGTCTAGATACGAATGCAATTCTTGAACTTCAATACCCAATGTATTCGCATGAGCTTGGATGAATTTAAACACCACTCCACAACCACAAAGCCCATCAAAAGGGTAGTTACAATCTGGTCGTTTGGGGTCTAAAACCGCATGAGCATCCGGAAGTTTTTCTCCCGGTGTGTGGTGGTCACAGATGATTACATCGATCCCCTTTTGGTTGGCATCAGCAATCAAGTCAACCGCCTTGATCCCACAATCCAAAGTAAAAAGCAACGTAACCCCTTCTGCGGCTGCCTTGTCAATGCCTTGCTGTGAAAGTCCATAGCCCTCCGCATAGCGATCGGGAATGTATGAAATCACATCCATCTTTTGGCGTCTTAAATAATGCACGAGTAATGCCACTGCACTCGTACCATCCACGTCATAATCTCCAAACACCATAATGGTTTCTTTTTCCGTGATGGCCTGTTGTAAACGAGAGACTGCTATACCCATGTCTTGCATCAAAAACGGATCGTGCAAATGACTCCAATCGGGACGAAAAAATTGTTTGGCTGCATCAAAATTGGTAATCCCTCTTTGCGCCAAAAGTTGAGCGACAACCTCAGGCACGCCTAGTGCTTTGGCAAGTGCTTGTACAGTATTTTGATTCGGTAAAGGTTGAATAAGCCAGCGCATCTCAGTTCTTTCCTTGAATCACAAGCACAAATTCGCCTTTTGGAGCGTGAGCAGTAAAATGTACTTCGAGTTCTTGTAATGTCCCACGTACCGTTTCCTCAAATGCTTTGGTCAACTCTCTTGATATAGACGCTTGTCTATTGGAGCCCATCACTTCGGCACACTGTGCTAGGGTTTTTACAATGCGATGAGGCGATTCGTATAACACAATGGTTTTGGTTTCTTCCGCGAGTTGAGAAAGTCTAGAGCTTCGTCCTTTTTTGTGAGGCAAAAACCCCTCAAAAACAAAACGGTCTGTGGGGAACCCGCTCTGGACCAATGCAGGAATAAAGGCGGTTGGCCCGGGAAGGGTGATCACATTATGCCCAGCTTGTAGGCACGCCCTTACCAATAAAAATCCTGGATCGGAAATGGCAGGGGTACCCGCATCCGAAATCAACGCCATTGACATCCCTTGTTGAAGTTGCTGAACGAGAATATCAACCGTGCGATGCTCATTGTGCATGTGATACGACTTGGTTGGGGTGTCGATATGGTAATGGTTGAGCAACTTGCGACTGACCCGTGTGTCTTCACACAAAATCAAATCCACATCTGTTAAAACGGAAAGGGAACGATGGGTGATATCGGCCAAATTGCCAATCGGCGTGGGAACAACATAAAGTATGGATGGCTCGACTTCCAATCTATTGAATTTAGTAGGGGTTTAGAATTGCTGAAGATTAAATATAAGTCATTTCTTTGGCAAATAAACCCACACAAAACAGATTTTCATAATTTATGCCTGGCTTCATAATTTGGTGATTTTATTTTAATACCTTTGTGTGTAGCGGTTACATATTTAAATTCCGTAAACTATGTTTCTCGAAAATACCGTAAATCAAAAAGAACAATTTGGCTGGATCGAAGTGATATGCGGTTCTATGTTTTCGGGTAAAACTGAAGAGTTGATTCGGCGGCTCAAGCGAGCACAGTTTGCCAAACAGAAGGTCGAAATCTTTAAACCGACGGTTGACAATCGATATGATGATGACAAAGTGGTTTCGCACGATGCCAATGAAATTCGCTCAACACCCGTGCCTGCTGCGGCAAATATTCGCATTCTCGCCGATGACTGTGATGTGGTGGGGATTGATGAAGCACAGTTTTTTGACGACGAAATCATTTCGGTTTGCAATGACCTTGCCAACAAAGGGATTCGCGTGATTGTCGCTGGTTTGGATATGGACTACAAAGGCAACCCCTTTGGCCCCATGCCCAACTTGATGGCCACCGCTGAATATGTCACGAAAGTCCATGCCGTATGTACTCATACTGGCAATCTTGCCCAATATAGTTTTCGTAAATCCGATGACGACAATTTGGTTTTTCTGGGACAAACTGGCGAATATGAACCCCTGAGCCGAGCCGCCTATTACCATGCGATGGGTATGGACAAAACAACCCCCAAGAAAACCGACAAGCGGAAAGACAACAAAAGAAAGAAAAGTGGCTGAAGGAACGCGATTCGAAATTCATCTGCCCGCCCTGAGACACAACTTCCAGCAGATAAAAAAGCAACTACAAAACGACACCAAAATCTTGGTGGTGGTCAAAGCATTTGCCTATGGCTCCGATGCCACAGCCATTGGGCGCTTTTTGGAAAAAGAAGGTGCCGACTACCTCGGGGTTGCCTATATACGGGAAGGAATTGCCCTGCGAAATGCTGGGATTCAAATTCCAATATTAGTTCTGCACCCCCAAATCCATGAGCTGACAAGCTTGGTTGAGTTTCAACTCGAACCTTGTGTGTATTCTTGGCGAATTCTCCATGCTCTTGAAACGGTTCTGGCAGCACAAAAAACAAAGGCATATCCAGTTCATCTTAAGTTCAATACAGGACTACACCGATTGGGCTTTTCGATTGATGAGCGACATGCTGTCCAACAGCATCTCAAATCGTCATCCGTTCATGTACAGGGTGTATTATCCCATCTGGCTGCAACTGAAGACCCCGCTGAAAGGACATTTACGCAAAGTCAACTTGAACAATTCGATTTGCTCAAGCCCGTCTTTGGAGACAATCCAATCTATCATATCCTCAACACCTCAGGCGTATTTAACTACCCTCAAGCTCATCACGATATGGTGCGCTGTGGTATTGGGTTGTATGGCTATGGCAATCAAAAGGAAGTTAGTGAGCTCCTTCGTCCAGTGGGGGTATTAAAAACTGTAATTTCTCAAATCCACGAGGTTAAGGTGGGAGATGCCGTGGGTTATAACCGCGGTTTTGTCGCCGACAAACCAACACGGTCTGCGACCCTTCCGATTGGTCATGCCGACGGGGTTGGACGCCTCTATGGCAAAGGAAAAGGAGCCGTTGTGATCCACGGACATAAAGCGCCAATCTTGGGCAATGTGTGTATGGATATGATTATGGTTGATGTCACAAATATTGACTGCCAAGAAGGAGACGAGGTCATTCTTTTTGGAGACGCACAAACCAGCGCAGAAGAGGTTGCCGAACACGCCCAAACGATTTCTTATGAGCTCCTTACTGCCATTTCGCAACGCGTTCCCAGAATCATTATTTCTTAATTGTTATATCTATAACATCTTGTTATTTTTTTGAGTTTTCAAAATCTTTTCGCTAAGGGTGTTGGTTTTATCTTTATTTTTGCTCACCTAAATTCAAAGAAATGAAAGTTGCAGTTGTTGGCGCCACCGGAATGGTCGGTGAAATCATGCGAAGTGTTCTTGAAGAACGAAATTTTCCCATTACAGAATTCCTACCCGTCGCTTCGGCGCGTTCGGTTGGAAAAACGATTTCCTTTCAAGGAAAGGACTATACTGTGATTGGGCTTGAAGAAGCCGTTGAACGTGCACCCGACTTTGCGTTGTTTTCTGCTGGGGGGCAAACTTCCCTCGATTGGGCACCCAAATTTGCTGCCGTAGGAACAACGGTCATTGACAATTCCTCTGCTTGGCGGATGCATCCCGATCACAAACTCATTGTTCCCGAAATCAATGCAGATCAATTAACCGCTGATGACAAAATCATTGCCAATCCAAATTGCTCTACGATTCAAATGGTGATGGCACTTGCGCCCCTTCACAAACGATATGGAATCGAGCGTGTTGTGGTTTCAACCTATCAATCCATCACAGGAACGGGAGTTAAAGCGGTACAACAACTGGAAGACGAGTACAACGGAACGGATGGCGAAAAAGCCTATCCGCATCCGATTCATCGCAACGCCTTGCCGCACTGTGATGTGTTTATGGACAATGGCTATACCAAAGAAGAAATGAAATTGGTCAATGAAACGCATAAAATTTTGGATCCCAACATCAAAGTCACGGCTACGGCAGTACGTATTCCCGTGGTAGGGGGACATAGCGAGTCGGTCAATCTCACCCTTTCCCAAGAGGCCGATTTGGACGAGGTTCGTGAAATCCTCAACAATACCCCTGGTGTGGTGGTGGTTGATGATTTGGCAAACAACAGCTATCCCATGCCCCTCGATGCGGAAGGCAAAGACGAGGTCTTTGTGGGGCGTATTCGCAAAGATGAATCGCAAGAGAATGGCTTAAACCTATGGATTGTTGCCGACAACCTCCGCAAAGGGGCTGCAACCAATTCGGTTCAAATTGCTGAATATCTGATTCGATAATCCGAAAAACCAATCATCAAAAAAGCCCGCTGTTGCGGGCTTTTTTATTAGGTGTAATTGTCGACTACAAGGGTTTCATCTCAAAGTCTTCCATAAACTTTGTGGTATAATTCCCCGCAACATAATCGGGATGATCCATCAACTGACGATGAAACGGAATAGTCGTTTTGATCCCTTCAATCACAAATTCATCAAGGGCACGTTTCATTTTATTAATGGCCTCTTGTCGTGTTTGTGCAGTGGTAATCAGCTTGGCAATCATCGAGTCGTAGTGAGGGGGAATCACATAGCCCCCATAGACGTGTGTGTCCAAACGAACCCCATGTCCACCAGGCGTGTGCAAGGTTTGAATCACACCTGGAGATGGACGAAAATCATTATATGGATCTTCGGCATTGATACGACATTCGATAGAGTGGAGTTTAGGATAATAGTCTTTTCCGCTCAATCGATGACCAGCAGCCACTTTGATTTGCTCCGCAATCAAGTCATAGTCAATCACTTGTTCGGTGATCGGGTGTTCGACCTGAATCCGCGTGTTCATTTCCATAAAATAGAAATTACGGTGTTTGTCCACCAAAAACTCAACTGTTCCTGCCCCCTCGTATTTGATAAACTCGGCGGCTTTTACAGCGGCTTTTCCCATTTTTTCCCTCAGTTTATCCGTCATAAACGGAGAAGGGGTTTCTTCGGTCAATTTTTGGTGACGACGCTGGACAGAGCAGTCTCTTTCTGAGAGGTGACAGGCCTTTCCGAATGAGTCACCAACCACTTGAATTTCAATATGTCGTGGTTCTTCAATCAGTTTTTCCATATACATCCCATCGTTTCCAAAAGAGGCTTTGGCTTCTTGTCTTGCGCTATCCCACGCTTTTTGAAGATCGTCTTCTGACCAAACTGCGCGCATTCCTTTTCCACCACCACCAGCTGTGGCTTTCAGCATTACAGGGTATCCCACTTTTACAGCCAGTTTTTTACACTGTGTGAAATCTTTAATCAGCCCTTCTGAACCGGGAATCGTTGGCACACCCGCGGTTTTCATCGTCGCCTTGGCTGTGGCCTTGTCGCCCATTTTACTGATCATATCGGCTGATGCGCCGATAAACTTAATCTTGTGTTCGTCACAGATTTTGGAAAATTTGGCGTTTTCAGACAAAAACCCATAACCCGGGTGAATGGCATCCGCGTTTGTGATTTCGGCTGCTGCAATGATATTTGGAATTTTGAGATAGGATTCCGCACTTGGTGCAGGGCCAATACAAACGGCTTCGTCTGCAAACTTGACGTGTAAGCTTTCCTCGTCTGCTTTAGAGTACACGGCAACGGTTCCGATACCCATTTCGCGACAGGTTCGAATCACACGTAAAGCAATTTCGCCACGATTGGCGATAAGTATTTTGTTAAACATCTGAGTTTAGTTTGGTGATTACGAAGGGTCGATGACAAACAGTGGCTGATCAAACTCAACTGGTGAGGAATCGTCCACAAGAATCTTGACAATAGTGCCTGACACTTCTGACTCAATTTCGTTAAAAAGCTTCATGGCTTCTACCACACAAAGGACTTGTCCTTCACTGATTTGATCACCAACCTCCGCAAAATTTGGTTTGTCGGGAGATGGTTTACGATAAAACGTACCGATAATCGGCGATTTGATCGTAATGTGATTGTCGTTTTCCGTCGCAACAGCTACCGGAGCTGCTGGTGCTGACTCTGCGGGTGTCGCTGGTGTTGCCACAGGTGCTGGTGCAGGAGCTACTTCAATCGCTGCGGGCGTAGTCACCACCTGCTGAACCACATCACCACCTGTTTTGATGGTAACTTTGGTCTCGCCCATTTCGACATGAACTTCATTGACACCTGACTTGGCGACAAATTTGATTAGATTTTGGATTTCTTTAAGTTCCATATTGTTTGTGTTATTGTTTTAAGAATTGTAAGCCCATTTGAGCCATGCTGCACCCCACGTAAATCCACCGCCAAAAGCAGCAAACATCAAGTTGTCTCCTTTTTGAAAGCGATGTTCAAAATCTGATAAAATCAGTGGTAGGGTTGCGGCTGTCGTATTGCCGAAAGATGAAATATTGGAGAGCACTTTTTCGGGGTCAACACCCGTGCGCTGTGCGGTCGCATCTATGATTCTTTTATTGGCTTGATGCGGCACAAAAAAATCAATGTCGTTTGCTGTTAATTCATTTCGTTCCATCACCTTGGTCGCTGCATTTGCCATATTCGAAACGGCAAATTTAAATACTGTTTTCCCATCTTGACGCAGAAAATGCTGACCGTTAGATACGGTCTCTGCCGATGCTGGTAGCATCGAACCCCCTGCTTTGATATAGAGATGCTTACGGCCGATGCCGTCGGAACGAAAATACTCATCCTGAAACCCAAGACCTTCTTCATTTGGCTCGAACAAAACAGCTCCTGCACCATCTCCAAAAATGATACAAGTGGTGCGGTCGCTATAGTCGATAATCGAAGACATTTTATCGGCTCCGATGAGCAACACACGCTGATAGCGCCCCGAGCTGACATAGGCAGCTGCAGTGGACATCCCATAAAGAAAGCCCGAGCAAGCCGCTTGCAAGTCATAGCCAAAGGCATTGGTCGCCCCAATTTCTGTCGCCACATGAGCTGCAGTAGCTGCAATCAACATATCTGGTGTTGCGGTGCTGACAAGAACAAGGTCGATGGTTTTTGGATCGATTGACGAACGCTCGATAAGGTTTTTCGCCGCCTGAATCGCCATAAACGAAGTGGGTTTGTCTTTTAACATCCTCCGTTCTGAAATCCCGGTTCGGGTGCTGATCCAGTCGTCAGAAGTGTCCACCATTTGCTCTAAATCAGCATTGGAAAGCACTTCATCGGGAACATAAGCTCCCACGGCTGTGATCGCTGCGGTTCGTCCTATACTCATATGCGCTGTTTTTTTTAAAAATGACGCAAATTGGGGCGAAAATTACTAAAAAATGAGCGTTTTTCGCCAAAAAAACGAAATTTTTTGGGTTTTTTGAAAAATAAAAAACGCCCCGAAAGGCGTTTATTTATGAGTTGATACAGCGCTTAAGCTGTTTCGGCTGTGGGATCGATGAGCACTTTGCCTCTGTAATACAATTTGCCTTCATGCCAGTGGGCACGGTGGTATAAGTGCGACTCGCCAGTTGTTGAGCAAACTGCAATCTGTGGGCTAGTGGCCTTGTAATGCGTTCGTCGTTTGTCGCGACGCGTTTTGGATATTTTTCGTTTAGGATGAGCCATAATGCTAGTTCTTTTTTAATTTTTTCAATGCATCCCAACGTGGATCTGTTTCACGCTGTGTGCTGTGGTTGTTCGATGATGGCTTGAGCTGGTCAAGCTTTTCGAGAACTTCAGAATTCATAGTGCCGTCTTCTACGCCTGGGTGTACCCGTTTTTGGGGTACACTGAGCACCAATAGCTCGTAGAGTTGCTGGGTCACGTTGAACTGATGGGAGCCATGTGGCAACACGATCATGTCTTCGTGATCATCACTGTACACAGGGCCAAACTTGACCACCATTTGAAAGCTGTTGGACACCGCTAAATCAAAGGGTTCATTGGTCAAATCGCAGTTGACATTCACGTAACCTTCCAAGGAAAACTTCGCTTCCATTAGGGTTGGCTTTTTGTGAAGGCTTACCACTGCTTTGGCTTGAACAGCCTTGAATTCTTCATTATCGAAATTCTCAAAGAACGATTCCGAAAGTTGAAAGTCAAAAGTGTGAACGCCATCCTTAAGTCCTGAAAACTGAATGTCAAAATCTGCGTTCACTTCCATTTTATCTCAACATTACGGGCGCCAAAGATAACAAAAAACACACAAAGGCAAACCTCTTGTGCGCATCTTGTTTTTAATAGGGTTTTTTTTGCTAGATCGAAACGTTTCGTCTCTTCACAACTTCGATAGCAGTTTGTACTGCCTGCCGAAAGGATTGGGGGTTTGCCTGTCCTGTTCCCGCGATGCCAAAAGCGGTTCCGTGGTCGGGAGAAGTGCGAACCGCCGACAAGCCAGCTGTAAAATTGACGCCTTGACCAAATGAGAGGGTTTTAAACGGGATCAAGCCCTGATCGTGATACATGGCCAAAATGGCGTCGTAATTTTTGTAGGATCGTGACCCAAAAAAGGCATCTGCCGAAAAGGGTCCGCTGATTTCTGTTTTGTCGATTTGGTGGGTTTGTAATAATGGTTCGAGCATGCTGACTTCCTCCTCGCCAATGACCCCCTCATCTCCCGCATGCGGATTGAGACCGAGTACGGCGATACGCGAGTTCGCAATGCCAAAATCCTGTTGGAGAGAGTTGGCAACTGCATTGAGCTTTTTCGCAACGCGATCAGTTGTGATATGTCGTGCGATGTCTTTGACCGCCACATGATCGGTCACCAAGGCAACCCGAAGGTCTGGATGCACCAAAAACATCAGGGCATCTCCGTCGAATGCCTCCGCCAAATAATCGGTATGCCCCGGAAAACGAAAATCATCACTTTGGATGGCTGCCTTGTGGATAGGAGCTGTGACTAAGGCATTGGTTTTTCCCTTTTGCATGGCCTCTGTTGCAGCCACCAAAGACGTTACCGATAATTCCCCCGCTTTCGCATCCACTTCGCCGTATTGGGGTTGGAAAGATTCTGCCCAGCAGTCCACCACATTCAACATCCCTTGTTTGGGCTGGTCGTGCATTCGCTCGATGGGGAGTTGCAAGTCGAAATGGGCGGCTTGTTGATTTACAAAATCGAAGTGGGCATAGACGATGGGTGTGCAAACCGCAAGCAATTCCGAATCGGCAAAGGTCTTGAGGGCCACCTCGGGACCAATCCCGTTTGGGTCGCCAATAGATATGCCAATGGTCATGCTCATTTTATGCGTATTTTTGGCAAAGTTACACAAATTCAATGCGATGTTTACAGGAATAATTGAAACGATGGGCGAGCTTGTCAAGATTAAAAAGGAGCAGAACAATCTCCATTTCCATATTCGAAGCACCTTGGCAAAAGAACTCAAAATCGATCAGAGCTTGGCGCACGACGGGGTGTGTTTGACTGTGGTGCATGTTCAAGACGATGTCTATACGGTAACCGCCGTGCATGAGACCCTTCAAAAATCGGCATTGGGCATGTGGACGGTAGGTCGAAAAATCAATTTGGAACGCGCCATGAAACTCGGTGACCGCCTCGATGGGCATTTGGTACAAGGGCATGTTGACCAAGTTGGGGAGTGTGTTGGCGTTGAAGACCAAGGCGGGAGTTGGCTGTTTGACTTTCAGTTTTCAGCCGAAGACCAGAACCTCATTATCGAAAAGGGGTCTTTGTGTATCAACGGTACGAGCTTAACTGTTTTTAATGTAACCGAAGGCCGTTGCCGTGTGGCCATTATCCCGTATACCCACGAACACACCAACTTCCACCAACTCCAGCCCGGAGACCAAGTCAATTTAGAGTTTGATATGATTGGCAAATACGTTGCCAAAAGCAAGGCACAAGCTGTTATCCGACATTAAACGGTTAAAAACGAGTAGTTTATGATTTTTTTTGTTGCTTTGTATTTATGAAAATGCCCCCCTCCCCCATAATCACTGAAGAGGTTTGTTCTCTTTGTTGCGATCTGTTTAAGTAGCAGTTCTTTTGGTCAAATCACAGAAAGCTTTGATGCCCTTGCCGATGGCAGTTATGGGGACACCGAGCAAAGCCATGCGTTCGACTCTGGACAGTGGGCTTCCCTGGCTTGTATCATCAACTCCGACAAAGAACGAGGAGACGTTGGTCGTGCGGTTCGGTTTCGACACGACAACGATATAAAATCTTATCTCGAATTTCGTGGAGAAAGCGCCAATGGTGTATCTGGTCAAAATCCACGCTGCAAGTCAGGTGGTAAGTCGTAAATTGGTGGTGTACTAGCCCTCGCTTGGATCAAAGATGTCATTGAGCAACTTGGCCAGTCGCAAACCCCCTTTGTAAAGGCGGTCGCGAACCAAAGAAAAGTGTTTTTGCTGGTAGGCATAGCTTAAGCGTTCGTCCTGCTCCACGCTGCCATAGATTTGCTTGGCATGGGATTGGGACTCATGCATCCAGTCAAGCACAGTCGTGTTGACAATATCGTTTTGTTCTGCTGGGGTGTAAGTCGGTAGGTTATCGGCGAGTTCGGAATAGCTCATTTGATAGCCATTGATCATTTCGCTGTCCCATACCCTATGCAGGTTGCTTTTTTTACTAAACCAATGGACTTTGATGTCATTGCCACCACGGTCTTCAGAACGCCCCACATGCATGGGCTGGTGTAAATCCCCCACAAAATGAACAAGCAATCGCAAATAAAAGGCCTTGTCTTCCCGACTGGCATTGGTATCTTGTAAAACCCCTACACAGTGGTTTACGGCATGATATACATCCCCTTTGGGGTTTGGTTCTTCTTCCCCATACCGCTTGTCCAAAGGCATATTGACATAGTGCCAAGGGTCAAAGTGTTTGTAGTTTTTGATCGAGCGGATTTCATCGCCAAAAGTGGAAACAAAAGCGAGTGATTCGCCTTCTAGAAGATCATTTACCTCAGCTTGGGTGTTTTGGGTGAGGTGTTGCTCGGCAACGAGTCCAATCACCCGATGTCCCGTTTGACCCCAATCTGGCACAACAAAACTTGTGAAAACAAATGGTAAGCTGATCAAAAAAAACAACCGCTGAATCATAATGATATTTTAAAAAACAAGAAATTAAATATAGCTTAATTCTAGGATTTACTTAGTGCATCTGAAAAATCCATTCGGCGGGGTTTTTGGGGGTGGTGTTATAAAAGACACTAAACTGCAAGGTGGTGCGCTGTGTGGTGGGGTTGGTGAAGATGGTACCGATTTCTTGTTTGGAAACGACCTTGTCCCCTTTTTGCACCGAAACCGATGCGAGGTTTTTATAGGCCGTAACATAGCTACCATGCTGAATCAATACGATGGGATTACTCCCCTGAAACTGAACAATATTCAGCACAGTTCCTTCAAACACTGCACGTGCCTTTGTTCCGGGGCTTGTGGCGATGGTCACCCCATTACTTTTGATGGTTGTGGTGCGCACAACTGCATGGCGTTGGGTGCCAAATTTTTGAATCACCACCCCTTTTCGTACTGGCCATGGGAGTCGGCCTTTATTGGCTGTAAAGCTAGCAGCTAGGGCCTTAGCCTCTGGAGTAAGCGCAAAGCTCACATTGGTTGTACCCGCTTTTTTGTTGGACGCCGTAATGGCTTCCCGAATCAAGCGATCGATTTCTTTGTCAATCTTTGCCGTTTGACGTTGTTTCTTTTTTATCTGCGCTGCGTATTTGCTTTCATTTGAGCGGAGACTTTGAATCACTTTTTCTTGTTTTTTACGCTCTTGTTGAATCTGTGCTTGCACCTTTCGATTGTCCGCCAACAACTCCTCTTTCACCGCTTTTTGCGTCATTAAGGTTTCGTTGAGTTCCTTCATGGTTTCTGTCTTTTTGGCGATATTTTCCCCCTGCTGTTTGCGATAGGCAGCGTATTGATTCATATAACGCACCCGTTTGATCGCCTGCCAAAAATTGTCGGAGGAAAACAAAAACATCAGTCGGTTTTGTTGAGAAGCATTTTTGCGGGACTTGACGATCATAGCGGCATAGTCTTCTTTTAAGATTTCCAGTTCTTCCTCCAAGGCGGTAATCTTGGCTTGGTTGCTGTTAATCTGGCTGGTCAGCCCATTGATTTGACGATTGGTCAGTCGCAGCAATTCCCGCAAGCGATCGATTTTTAAAAACAGGTCTTCCAATGATTCGAGGGCATCGGATTTTTGGCTTTTGTTTTTTTGGAGCATGCCGTTGATTTGCACAATTTCTTGTTGTAGCTGTTTTCGCTGGCTTTCTAAACGAGCTCGAGCGTCCTGCCCATAAAGCTCCCCACAGATAATTCCCAATAGCAAGACCAACCATAGCTTTTTCATATACGGGTGTAGGCTTTTGGAATGGAAAAGGGAGTGCGAATCTCAGAATTGATCTCGGCCTTGCGAAATGCAAACTCCAATTGAACCGTTTCGCCTTTGACCTGTCCTTCATAACGAACCTGCATCGGAATCCATTGGCCAGAAACTTGCTGATAATCATCATAGTGAATTAGGAGGCGTTGTTGCCCAAGCGTCAGCAGTTGTTTGGTCATCAAAAACTGCTGGTTATAGGTGTTGCTCAATCGCAGGTTTCCTTGTCGAGATTTTAGGACATAGCCATCTTTGATCCTTGCAAATCGCGATTTGCGTGCAGTGGTTGCCAATACGGGAATCCCCCGCAAGCTGTTTTCGATTTGTGAATAACCAAGCGCGAGACCAAGCATTTTTTCGATTGCCGAAAAGTCTCCTTCAAAAAAGGTTTTTCCAATTTGCTCATAAAAGGCAACTCCGTTTTGTTCAATTTTCGCACGTCCCAGCGGTACAATTACTGCTGCATTTAGCCAGATCAACTTGTTTGCACTGATCCGAATGGTGGTGGTAATCCGTTGGCTGATATCCCCCTGGCGCGCCGTGAGTGAGCCACGCAGATCCAAGGTTTCCCAAGTGGGTTGGGTGAGCTGAGTTTGCTCGAGAAGTTCTTTGGTGTTGGCAACGCTAAGGGTACTGGTCGGCTTTGGTCGTAAAACACCACAACTATTGATGATCAACAAAATCATCCCAAAAAATAAAGCCCTGCGCATTTCTCTACTTTAGTTCGGTATAGTCCCCAAGGCTGACAACGGAAAAATCGCCATTGTATTTGACGTAGTTTCCGAGCATGGCATCTTTGAGCTTTACCCCGCTCAATACGCAATGAGACTGAATCATACTGTTTTCAATGGTACTTTTTTCAATACGGCTGTCTGGACCTATTGAGACATAAGGTCCAATGGTACTGTTGTGGATTTCAACCCCATCTGCGATATAACAAGGCGGAATGATCGTACTGTTGTTGTTGGTGTATGTGCCTTCCAAACGCTCACCTTCTGATTCGAGAATTCGAAGCATGCGTTGGTTGGTTTCTACGGTGATGACGGGATTGCCGCAGTCCATCCACTCGGACACTTCAGCAGAAGTAAAGCGTTTTCCCTTTTGTATCATGCGCAATATCCCATCATTGATTTGGTATTCTCCGCCACGCGTTAGTTTTTCATCCATCACAGCGGTCAATTCATCTTTTAAATCTGCTGCCTCTTTGAAGTAGTAAATCCCGATGACCGCTAAATCCGAAACTTGAGTTTGGGGTTTTTCAACCAACCCTTTGATCTCTCCTTTGTCGTTGGTTTCAACCACGCCGTATGCCTCTGGGTTCTTCACTTTTTTAACCCAAATGGTTGCGTCGGCGGTGCTGTCTAAGGCAAAGTCGGCGCGAATAAGAGTGTCGGCATAGGCAATCACTGTAGGGCCTGAAAGCAGGGGCTCAGCGCACAAAATGGCGTGCCCTGTTCCAAGGGCTTTAAACTGACGAAAAATGTGGGCTTTTGCTCCGAGTTCTTTTGCGAGTTGCTGGAGTTCGTCGACGACCTCATCTCCAAAAAAGACAGGGTCACCAAGTACAAATCCGATGTTGGTGACTGGCTCGTTAAGCAGCTTTATAATGTCTCGTACCAATCGACTGACAATGGGCATGCCCGCAACGGGTAACATGGGTTTTGGTGTGGTGAGTGTATGGGGTCTTAAGCGTGAGCCGCGTCCGGCCATGGGTACGATGATGTTCATATCTTTACTTTATGCCTGTGCTTCCAAATCCCGCTGTTCCACGATCGGAATCGCTGAGTGAGTCTGTTGGTTTCCAGATAATTGTTTCATGTTTGGCAATGACCAATTGCGCGATTCGATCCCCATGATTGATGGTAAAAGATTCGTTGGACAGATTAATCAAAATCACTCCGATTTCTCCTCGGTAGTCTGCATCAATCGTGCCAGGTGCATTGAGTACGGTCACTCCTTTTTTGATGGCCAATCCACTGCGGGGGCGTACTTGTGCTTCCACTCCGACAGGGAGTTCGATAAACAAGCCTGTTTTTACGATCCCGCGTTCTAGGGGTTCTAAAACAATGGGGCTGTCGAGCTGTGCCCGTAGATCCATACCTGCAGAGGCCTCGCTTTCATAAGCGGGTAGCGGGTGGTCAGATTGATTGACGATTTGAATGGTCATTTACAAAAAGTTGTTTTAGTTCGTTTCTCTCCAAAAGAAAACCCAGTAACAAAAATACAAAAAGCATTAGCGTACCCACCCACAGATGGTTGCCAAATTGGTGGATGTAAAACCATCCCATTCCAACAGAGAAGGATAAGTAGAATAGCAAACGCCCCACACGATAAGGAATCGGGTAATACCTGCGACCCAGCACATAAGATACGCAAGCCATGGAGCCATAAGCGATGAGCGTAGCCCAAGCTGCTCCCATAAACCCAATGGAAGGAATCAACCATACGTTTAGTCCAATCGTTGCCAGTGCACCCCCTAGAGAAATATACATCCCCATAGACGTCCGGTCGGTCAGCTTATACCAAATGGATAGGTTGTGGTAAATTCCTAAAAAGAGATTGGCAAACAAAATCAAAGGAACAATTTGCATGGCAACCCAATAGCTTTCATTTCGGATCAGCAACTCTTTTAGTGGTTCGAGAAACACACAAACCCCAAGAAACAGTATAGAGCCAGACAACACAAAATACTTGAGGATAAGCGCATATACTTGCGGTGCGTTTTTTTGTTTAGCATAATTGAAGAAAAAAGGCTCTGCTCCCAATCGAAAAGCCTGTACAAAAAGAGTCATAAACACCGCGAGTTTATAACAGCCACTATAAGCGCCCATCGTGGCATCATCAATATAGTGGCGAATCAAGAGCTTGTCGAGATTTTCATTGATCACAAAGGCAAATCCAGCGAACATAATCGGTCCACCATAGCGCAACATTTGTCCTTGTAGAGAACGACTCCACTGCCAACGTACACGAAAGTAAAACGGAATTAAAAACAAAAGAACAAAAAGACTTGCGGCTAAATTTGCGATAAACACATATTGTACAGGATCATCATTTAAAAAGCTTTGATCCCCTTTTGGAATCCACCATAAAAACAGAAGATTGAGCCCGACATAAATTCCCACATTGAGAAGTTTTAAAGAAGTAAATCGACTGGCTTTTCCTGTGGCACGTAGGTACGCAAACGGAATCACAACTAGGGTGTCACAGAGCAAGACCCCCAACAGAAGAATAAAGTGATGGCTGCTCATTCCCACAGCTTCAGCGATGGTGTTTGTCTGGGAGAATAGCAGCGCAAAAACGAGTGCCGTAGTGGTCAGCAGCGAAATGGTGGCTGTTCCCAATACGCGCTCTTTTGAATCGCTATGACTGAAAAAGCGAAAAAAAGAGGTTTCCATCCCATAGGTCAGTAGGATGTTAAAAAAGGCCGCATAGATATAAAAGGTGGTGTTTTCAGCATAACCAGTGACAGGAAGGGCTTGGGTGTGTAGCGGAACGAGCAGAAAATTGAGCAAGCGGGGGATAATGGTAGCCGCTCCATAGGTAAATGTCTCTTTGATAAACTGTCTCGGATTAAACAAGCACCTGAATTTATTTCTAAAATACGTCGAATCGCCTGCTTTGCCAAACTACATATACAAAAGCAGCTCTTTGCGTTGGAATTTGGTGTAGATATAGACCTGTGGTTTGTTGCGGTAACGGTAAAAAATAGCGACTTGATCTGATGTTCGGTTGGGTGGAGTGTTTCCGTATTCTTTTATTGGATCCCCGTCTAGAATGAGCTCCTTTTGGCGGGAGTTTTTCTCTTGGATATTGGCGGTATATCTTGCCTTTTTGAGTTGCATAGTATCCCGTTTCCACACTGCACTGTTGCCCTTATATATCACACTGTCGAGGGTTGTAAAGGGCTCTGAAAGGGTGAGCTCTAGAAGGTAGCCCGTTCCGCCTTCTTCCCTGCCTGCTGCCCATGGGGTAAGACTGAGTTCGATGATTGTGAACGGAGGTTTTTTGACTTGAACGATTCCCATAACCGTAGGTGATGAAGTTCGGGCTGCGGTACTACAGGCAGATAGCAAAACGAGTATGACAAAGGAAAGAAGGGGTTTCATATGCTTGCAAGGTAGGGAAATCTAAAAAAATGTCTCGTTTACCCATTCAACGCTTCCGCACCGCCAACGATTTCTAATATCTCGTTGGTAATCGCTGCTTGGCGGGCCTTGTTGTAGGTGAGCTTGAGTTGGTCTCTAAGCTCGGTGGCGTTGTCAGTGGCCTTGTGCATGGCTGTCATTCGAGCGCCGTGTTCACTTGCAAAAGAATCGCGAAGTGCTTTAAAAAGTTGGGTTTTAAGTGCCTTTGGGATCAAGGTGCTCACAATCTCTTCCTGAGCAGGTTCATAAAGATAATCCGATGATGAAGTCGCCTCCCCAGAAACAGGAACAATCGGCAAAAACTGTTCTGCAGTTACAATTTGTGTTGCCGCATTTTTAAAACGGTTATACACCAAATCAATTCGATCATAGCCCCCGCCGGCGTAAAGCGCCATCAGTTGATCGGCGACTGTAGCCACATTGGCAAAGGTCATCTCATCAAATACATCTCCACGGTTTTCGGCAACCGAAAAGTCTTTGCTGAGAATATCGTTTCCTTTTTTTCCAATCGTAAACACATCCACTTGCTTGCCAGCATAATTGTTGTCGCGCTGGTTGACAACCTCCTTGATGATGTTCGAATTGAATCCGCCACAAAGGCCTCGGTTGGACGTGATCGCAACCAAAAGGACTTTCTGAACGGGTCGTTCCGTTGCATACACACTGCCTGAAGCATCTTCGATTGAACCACTGAGATTTTGCAAAAGTTCCGTCAAGGTGTCGGCATAAGGTCGCATAGCTGTAATCGCGTCTTGCGCTTTTTTGAGTTTCGCTGCAGATACCATTTTCATGGCACTGGTGATTTGCATGGTCGAGGAGACCGATGCAATTCGACTGCGAATTTCCTTGAGGTTTGCCATGCTCTACGCTCTACTTAGGATTTGTAATTGGCTGCGACATCTGACGCTACTTTCGTGAGAGTGTCAATCACCTTATCGGTTAGCTTACCTGCTTTGAGGCCGTCGAGCACCTTGCGATGCTTGGCATTGAGCAACTCGAGATATGCGCGCTCAAACTCTTTGACTTTATTCACTGGAACTTCACGCAACAAATTTTTAGACCCCGCATAGATAATCGCCACTTGATCTTCGACCGTAAATGGATCGTTTTGCGCTTGCTTGAGGATTTCAACATTGCGTTTTCCTTTTTCAATCACATTGAGTGTCGCTGCATCAAGATCCGAACCAAACTTGGCAAAGGCCTCAAGTTCGCGGAACTGTGCTTGGTCGAGTTTGAGTGTTCCCGCAACCTTCTTCATCGATTTGATCTGTGCAGACCCTCCTACTCGAGATACTGAAATCCCCACGTTAATTGCTGGGCGAACACCCGAGTTAAATAAGTCTGACTCCAAGAAAATCTGACCGTCTGTAATCGAAATGACATTGGTTGGGATATAAGCCGAAACGTCCCCTGCTTGGGTTTCGATAATCGGCAAAGCCGTCAATGAACCTCCTCCTTTAACAATGGGCTTGAGTGACTCAGGAAGGTCGTTCATATTCTTGGCAATGTGATCGTCATTGATGACTTTGGCCGCACGCTCCAATAGGCGTGAGTGCAAATAGAAAACGTCACCTGGGTAGGCCTCACGTCCTGGTGGGCGACGTAACAACAGGGATACCTCGCGGTAGGCAACTGCTTGCTTTGACAAATCATCATAAATGATCAAAGCTGGACGTCCAGTATCTCTAAAATACTCCCCAATAGCAGCCCCAGCAAAAGGTGCATACACCTGCATCGCTGCAGGGTCGGATGCGTTTGCGGCAACAATAGTTGTGTAGGCCAGCGCACCTTTGTCTTCTAGTACCTTGGCTATACCAGCAACCGTTGATGCTTTTTGACCAATCGCTACATAAATACAATAAACTGGCTCACCAGCATCATAAAATTCTTTTTGGTTCAGGATGGTATCGATACAAACAGTTGTTTTACCTGTTTGTCGGTCCCCAATGACCAACTCGCGTTGCCCCCTCCCGATTGGGATCATCGCATCGATCGATTTGATGCCTGTTTGGAGTGGTTCGTTTACTGGCTGACGGAAAATTACTCCCGGTGCTTTACGTTCAAGCGGCATTTCATAAAGGTCTCCTGTCAAGGCACCTTTGCCGTCAATCGGATTTCCAAGGGTATCGACAACACGTCCAACAACCCCTTCTCCAACATTGATGGAGGCAATACGTTGCGTACGTTTTACAGTGTCGCCCTCTTTTATGCCTTTTGAGGGTCCCAAAAGTACCACCCCAACGTTGTCCTCTTCTAGGTTGAGTACGATGCCTTCCAGACCCGAGTCAAAAGAGACCAGCTCTCCATATTGAGCGTTGGACAAGCCATAAACACGGGCAATCCCGTCTCCGACTTGAAGTACGCTTCCGACTTCATCCAGGGATACCCCTGAGTCAAAACCTGTTAATTGTTGCTTGATAATTGCGGATACTTCCGCTGCTTTTACATCTGCCATAGTCCTATGCTAATGCTTTTCGATTACTTAACTTATGTTCTAAGGATTGCAATTGGTTGGCAACACTCGCATCAAATTGCTGATCGCCCAAACGCAAAATAAATCCCCCGATAATATCTTGATCAACTGTACTGACCAACTCTACTTTTTTGTCGGTTAGCGTTTTGATTTTCTCCATCACCACTTTTTCAAGGGCTAGGCTCAGTGGCACAGCTGTTGTAACCTCTGCCTCTTGTTTGCCTTGTAACTCCTGATAGAGTTGTTTGTATTTAAGCGCCACTCCATCTAAATGATTGGCGCGATTGTTTTCTGCAACCAATGCCAAAAAGGTTTTGACAACTGGTGACACCTTAACAAATATAGATTTGAGCGTGTTTCCCTTAAGCTCAGTACTGATGACTGGGCTGTCTAAAACTGACTTTAATTCTTGGCTATTCTCCAAAGTCGTATAAATCGCTTCCATATCCCCAGCGACCTGATCAACTGCTTGTTGTTCTTGTGCAGTTGCCAGAAGGGCTTTGGCGTAACGAATCGAGACTCGAGATCCTTTCATGAATTAGAGGTTTACGTCTTTGAGTTATTTTTCAACCAATTGGGTGTGCTTTTTGTCATCTGACAAAGCCTCTTTGGTTACTTTTTCAGCAATTCCGATTGACAAAGAAGCCACTTGTTGTTTGAGCTCAGCCACAGCCGCTTGCTTTTCGCTTTCAATCGCTGCTTGTGCCTGGATCATGATTTGCGCTGCTTGTGCTTTGGCTTCTTCTTTTGCGTCATCGATCACCTTTTGCTTGATCTCTCTTGCTTCCTTGAGAAGTCCATCGCGCTCGGCGCGAGCTTCCTTTAGAATCCGCTCGTTATCGGCTTGCAAGTTTTGCATTTCTGAACGTGCATCTTCAGCAGACTGAAG
>Ga0233438_10000200_pt1 | contig 82906 bp, 74 predicted proteins | sample SI_123_September_FD_182720 | JGI IMG/M metagenome (GOLD analysis project Ga0233438, IMG submission 182720) | Seawater microbial communities from Saanich Inlet, British Columbia, Canada - SI_123_September2016_10_MG | ecosystem: Environmental > Aquatic > Marine > Inlet | place: Canada: British... | reverse complement strand
CGTCTGCGTATGCCTTTGTCACCGCATCTTGAGTATCGGTTGGGTCAAGGAGATTTTTTATTTGTTGTTGGCCGGCAGAGTTGTTTTCTGCGAGTACCGATTGTAAATTTGGAGTTGTTGATGTAGCATTGCCACTGTTCTCTGCATATAGTGCATAAGGTACACTCAGTAGTTGTGTGGTGCCCATTGCCACATAGTTATTTGCACCATTTATGCTTAACTCAATTCCTAAGTAATAGCTTCCCAATGACCAATCCAACTGTGAGAAGGCACCTGTATTGGCTGTACCTTGTCCAATCACAAGATTCACCTGTCCTAAATCGTCTGTTGGTACATAGTGTATTTCTGTGAACACAGGAAGGCTTGTTTGAGAGCCTTGCATAACATTAAACTTAAAATACACATTGGTGTTTACGATTAAATCTCCAGCACTGTTTCTAACCGTAGCTTGGTAATTAAACCCCTGTGGGGCTTGAGCTTGGAGTTGTGTTAGTGAAGCTATCGCTAGGCATAGTATGGCGTAAAAGGTTTTCATTTTTAATATCTAGAAGTTATTTCTAATTGGTCAATACTTCAAATATAAGTTAAAAATCCAATTAATTACATTTAATAAAAATCTAAATAAAATAGAATGTATTGACAAAGCAAAACTGAAGAAGTAGTTTTACTGGTTTGAGGAAAAATCCTTGAAAAAAGGAAGCAAACCAAACTAATAACTATACAAAAAAGAACACATGAATATTTAAAACAAAAGCTGATATCAGCTTAATTATGAAATGTAAAAACTATTTACTAAATTTACTTGAAAATATTCTACTTTGGTATGAAGACGTACAACGAAACGAGGCAAACCGAAGCTGAAGTCATTACCTTAGATTCGTGTAAAGAACTACTTGATTTGTCCCCAGTTTATTTTATTGGGAATGGCGTTGCCAAAACACAACTCCTGCTCAGTCACCCAAATGCAATTTTTATTGAAAACAAATTGCCTTCTGCAGCCCAAATGTGCACATTAACGCATGCGAAGTTTAATGATTATGATTTTGAAGACGTTGCTTATTTTGAACCCTATTACTTAAAAAAATTTATAGCAATTCCTTCTAAAAAACAATTTTAAATTCTTGAGTTTATAATAAGTAGAGATTTAAAGTGTGTTTAAAAACATAACAAACTTAATCAAATCATCATCTTTATTCAGTTTTATCTTATTCGACTTGAAAAAACTCAAGATTTCTTTTGAGTTTGAAGGAAACAAATTCTTAACTAGTTTCTTTTTGTTGGTTTCTAATAAAACAGCAGTCTCTTTGTTTGCAAGTTTAATATAGGTTCTGTCCTTTACCTTTTTATAGGTAGCAGGTTTGGCAAGGTCATAACCAGTTTTAGACTGTTTTTCAGCGAAGAATAAAACAGTTTTTTTCTTTAAAATATAGTTAGGACCTTCATCATTTAATTTCACGAAATATCCTTTTTTTGTTGGTTGCTCTACGGAATCATCTATATAGCTAACGAGGTGGTAGGATACATTTGAATCTGTAAAGGTAATCACAACCGAATCATCACTTTTACTTAAAGCAAATAGTTCGTTGTTAGAACCCTTAAATTGCATTTCGTCTTTAAAAACATTATAGCGTACACCATAAACTTTTTCTGGCATTGAAGATAATTTAGAACTCATAAATTCTTCAGACAAATATTGAGATCCCTCAATATTTGGATTGTCTTCAATATTAATATTTACAAATCTTCCGCCATCTGACCTGTTTGTAAAGCCTTGATTTATGACTCCTCCAGTAAACCCTTCTTGTGAGAAAGAAATTTGAGTTAACATCAACAGAGAAGTAAAAAGAACAAGCAATTTCATAGTATTTTTTTTTAAATTTAATATCTTAAAAAACTGGATCAAATATACGGATTTAAACAAAAAATAAAAACCATAAAGATTGTTTAAATTAATAATTTTAACGCCTTGATTAAGACCGTTGTAACTTTGAATTACTAAGCTATACATTGTGTCAACACCCATAGTAAACTTAGAAGACATTAAATTACAAGCAATTAAGGTCTTGAAATTTGTAGATTTAATTCATTCAGAAGACACGAGAGCTTTTGGATAACTTCTTAAGCATTATGAAATTGATGTCGAGTGCTTTTCTGGAGCTACGGCCTTTGTACCTGCATGAGTCAACTCGGGGTTACCAAATGATAAATTTGTTTTTGAGGGGTTTTTTTACTTGTAAAAAAGGGGCGTCAATCTCGCTTCCTACTTTTGGCCGAAGATCCCCGAACGATTATTTTGTACGAAAGTCCTTACAAATTTATCAAAACGCTTTCCCATATTTGTGAATACTTTGGCGAAGAACGTCAAATTTCTGTTTCTAGAGAGCTCTCCAAGCTCTTTGAGGAAACCAAACGAGGCATTATAAAAAGTGTTCTTGAATACTACACCAATCACCCTTCAAAAGGAGAAAATGTGATTGTAGTGGCAGGGAATTAAATTGATATTAGAGATGTTTTCGTAAATAGTATTCACCGCTCTCTACAGCTCCATTTTCAATAGAAGTTCCCATTGAATCATTCCACCGATTGAGATAGCCAAAAAGAGAAATTACCCCTAACATTTCAAAAATTTCGCCTTCATTCCAGTGGATGTATAAACGCAGTTGTTAGCTATCGTTTTAATGTAAAATGGCCTTGAAATATTTTATTGCCTTGAAGTTTGATATAAAACCAATAGTCTGAAGTCGGTAAAATAATCCCATTGTATGTGCCATCCCAGCCAACCCCTAAAGGATTTAACTGGATCAGTAGTTTTCCAAATCGATCAAAAATATATATTTCGCTGTCTACTTGGTTTGCTGTATTGATTCCATATACGTGCCAAGTGTCATTATACCCATCTCCATTAGGAGTGAAAAATTTAGGAAATCCAATGACTGCAATATCTTTTTTGACTGTTCCACAATCGTTTTTATCTCTTACGTATACCGTGTGAAACCCTGGTTTGACTCCAAAAAATGAGTTTGAATCTTGATACTCTGAAAATTCAGTATCCAAAGCATACTCATAATCACCTTCGCCAGAAACAACTACAGTGACTGAGTTATTTTCTACTCCATCTATAATTTCTATAGAATCAAAAGTTGCTATGTTTGAAGGCAGCACCGTGATGGTTCTAATTTTTGAACAGCCATTAATATTACTCACGGTTACCGTATAAATACCTGGGACATTAACTTGAATTTGAGAGGTAGTAGCTCCTGTTGACCAATCATAAGTAAATGACGAAGGAAATCCATTTATGACACCTGCATCTAATGTAATGAAGCTAGGAAATGTATTTAAACAATACGAACGTTCATTTTCAACGACTATTTCTGGAAGTGTATTAACGATTAATTCTAGAGTATTGATACCAAAACAATCATTGTCATTTTCAATACGTGCAAAAATGGTCTGATTATATGGAGTGGTATTGGTGTAATTTGTTCCTAAGGGGTTGTTTTCTAAGAGTGCATCTTGATAAGATTTGTAATAACTTAGGGTGTGTGTTGCAGGTAATCCGGCAAGTATTTCGTTATTAGCTTCACTTAAAGTGAAGTTGAAAACACCATCGTCAGTTCCATCATAATCACAGGATTTTAGAACTGTGTTTTGTGCTGTTTTTGGACTCACTTTTAAAATTAATTCAGCAATATTAATACATCCAGATTGGGGGTCTGATACTTGAACAAATACCGTTTCTAGATTTTGAATATTGGTGTAGGAATCCCCATTCAAGTTATTTGAAGCGTCTAATTCTGCATCTAAACTAGTTGTGTAGAACTTCAAATTTAAATCAGGAACAGCATTTGTGACTTTATCATAAATTTGATTTAAGTTAAAAGTTGTAATTCCATCGTTGAGGTTATCCTCATCACATTGTATTAATGTAGCATCTTGAACAATTGGTAATGGGCTATATTCAATTTGAATAGTACCGTAGCTAATACACCCGTTTGTTAAAGTGACTTCTACGTCATACTGTCCTGCCGAATCTACATTTAAAGAAGTACCTGTGAATCCTGTCAGTGGACTCCCATTTTTAAACCATTGGTATGATAAAACATTATTTTGAGAGGCATTTAAAGTTGTAGTTTCATTGCCGCATAAAGGATTATTAGTCGCTATCAAACGATCAATTCCTAAGTCTGTTCCTAATCTAAAACTACTGGCTTCTAAAAAAACTGCAGAATCGTATCGGTAATTTTGTTCATCTGCAATCACCAATTTAACGTGGTAAATTTCATTTGGAATAATGTTGGCAGTCGCTGTAAGAACCGCAGTTTGCCCATTAAAATTGATTGGAGCTGAACTGGAATTCCAACTGCCAAAATAAGCTTCATTAATGGGGTCGCATTCTCCTGCGATTCCAGAATGAACAGTGGTCACTTTTACAGGTGTTTCAGTCGATGGGACTATGGCGATATTTCTGTAAGGGCCACCACTTTGTTTTTGAATCAAAAAACCAAATAAATCTGAATATTGACAGGTACTAGAATTATTTTGTTGATATTCTTCAGAAGCAAATACATAATTAAAACTAATCTGATTAGCACTCACTGAAAAGTTAAATTCTAGAATAGTTGCATTGAGAGTATTACTTTCGTTGAGAATCATCTCTAAGTCAGTGTCACCACCCCAATTTGAGGCATCATCGTCACTCAAAGAATCATTAGGACCTTCAACATTATTTAGTTTTCCAGTACTTAAAACAATACCTTTTCGTAACGGGAAACTACTGCCATTGGCATCAAAATAGCCATAACTTTTTTCTGTTGAGTTGAAATTACCTCCAACTACATTTGTGACCACTAAATTATCAATACAAGAACTATTTATCAGTACATTTTCAATTAATTCTTGAGGGGTATAATTAGTACTACTCACCAGTACGTTTTGACTCAAAACAGAGAAAGATAATAGAAAAATAAATTGGCTAAATTTTTTCATAAAAATCATTACAAATATACGCATAGATTTGTTGGGTCATCTTCTAATAATTGAGATATTTTATAAAAGCTAACCCGAGTATTTAAAAAGAAAATTAGGTGTTAAAATGATTTACATTTTTAAACTAAAATGCCCTTTAAATAGGCGTCCATCTTCAAGTTTGACATAAAACCAATAGTCTGAAGTCGGCATGACAGCTCCATTGTAGGTGCCATCCCAGCCAACCCCTAAAGGATTTAACTGAATAAGTAGTTTTCCAAAGCGATCAAAAATATAGACTTCGCTGTTTGCTTGGTTTGGTGTATTGATTCCATATACTTGCCAGCTGTCATTATAACCATCGCCATTAGGAGTAAAAAATTTAGGGAATCCAATAACCGCAATATCTTTTTTCACAGTCCCACAATCATTTTTGTCTCTTACATAGACCGTGTGGAGCCCCGGTCCAACTCCAGTAAAAAGATTTAAATCTTGAAATCCAGTAAATTCAGTATCCAAAGCATATTCATAATCTCCTTCGCCAGAAACTAAAACAGTGACTGAATTGGTTTCAACACCATCTATAATTTCTATAGAATCAAAAGTTGCTGTATTTGAAGGCAGCACTGTAATGGTTCTAAGCTTTGAGCAGCCATTGGTATTACTCACAGTTACCGTATAAACTCCAGTAGCATTGACTTGAGTTTGTGGGGTAGTATCTCCAGTTGACCAATTGTAAATAAATGATGAGGGAACCCCATTAATTAGACCCGCGTCTAATGTTATAAATCCAGGAAATGAATTTAAACAATACAAACGTTCATCTTCAATTACAATCTGTGGAAGTTCAAATACTTCTAATTCGACCCGATTGATGCCAAAACAATCGTTGCCGTTTTCTATTCGTGCAAAAATAATCTGATTATAAGCTGTTGTATTGGTGTAATTATCAGGGAGTGGATTGGTTTCTAAAAGGGCGTCTTGGTAAGTTTCGTAATAGCTAAGTGTGTAAAATACAGGTAAGCCAGTAAGCACATCAGCATCTGCGTCAGTTAGGGTAAAATTAAAAAACCCATCTTCGGTACCATCTGAATCGCAAGATTCTAGTATTGTATCTGTTCCAGTAGTGACATTTACAGTTAAAGTTATCTCCGAAATATCAAAACAATTTGTGTTGGTATCAATGAGTTGTACATACACAATTTGTGGATTTGAAGTGTTGCTAAACGCTGTACCATCGATTTCATTAATTGAGTTTTGAGCGAATGTTAAGGATGTATAAAACTTAGTAATTCGGTTGGGAATATTATTTATAAGTGTTGCGTCTATTTCTGTCAAATTGAAAATTGTCAATCCATCATAAATTCCATCTTCATCACATTGAACTAAAGAGGTATCTATCGGGGTGGGTAAGGGATTTATAATGAGATTGAATGAAGTCGTATCAAAACATTTTTCATTTAAAACATTTTCAATTCGAACAAAAACCAGCTCTGCAAAAGGCGTTGTATTGTAGTATAGATTAGGGTGTGGATTAGTTTTGGTATCGGCATCGTTTTGTGATTTATAATAGCTCACCTTAAATTTCAAAGGGTCTTGAGTTTCTAGCACATCGGAATCAAAAAGTTGAAGGTTTGTTATTTTTTGGCCATTTGATGCATCACCGTCAACAAAATCGTCACAAACCTCGTTATTATCAACGGTATTCGCTGTTGGAGTGTCAAATACGGTTAATAAAAAGGTAGTAGTGTCGTAACATTCTTGATTTGAATTATTCTCTATTCTAGCAAAAAGAGCCTGTGGATTATTTGTGTTTTCATAAGGCATTACAAGCGCATCGGTGTCTGTATCCGCATTTCCTTGTGACTCATAATATGTAATGGTAAAATCAAGAGGGAGTTGGCCATTTAATATTTCTGTATCTTTAATTTGGTTGAGGTTTATAGCAACCACACCATCATTATCATCATCACATTCAGAAAGAGCATTTGGAATAAATGCAGTTGGTACTTTGTAGATTTCTATTGTTTTTGAGAAGGTATTAACCTCTATTCCCAATGTGAGTGTAGCTGAGACTGTAAAATTTCCTGTATTTGGATAAATATGCGTTGGATTGTCAATAGTGGAAGGAGTACTAGAATCTCCAAAATCCCATAGGATACTATCATAAGTTTCGTTACTATCTATAAGAAATTGGGTAGCATTTCCCAAGCACAAATTTTCAGCTTCAATTTTAGCTAGGAAAAAAGATTGAATAAAGGGTGGTAATCCTAAATTAGCGTCTGTGCCAGCTGCCAATGGTTGTCCTGCTGCTACATAGTCACATAACAGTCCTTGTTCATCAGGATTGTTAATAACATCAAGTGCAAAATCAGTTGCAGTATTAGCAGCATAAATTTTGCCATTAGGGGCAAGTTGAAGCGCTCCAATAAAATTACTTTGCTGACGAATTATGGTTTGAGAGCCAGAAATATCTGCCGCATTCAAATCAAATTGAAATATTGTTCGATTAGCTGTAGCGTATAACTTGCTAGAATCTGTTGAAAAAGCAGTTCCATAAACGCCAGAATTACTGATCACGTTTATAGGGTTGCTAACGATTCCTGTGGCATCATCAAAATCATAAATCCATAAACTTCCGGTAGTATTGTTCGAGTTTTGTCCTTGAATATTTCCTTGTTCGTTATGACAGATTGCAAGTTTAGTACCATCAGGTGAAGACTTTAAATATCCAATCGAATTTCTGCGATACCCATTAAGTGAAACAAGAGGGGTTATTTGAGTGGTAACAGGGGTTGTGTTGACGCCGCTAGCATCTACTCGAAAGGCATAAAAGATGTCTAAAAAATGACTTATTACCCAATAAGATTGCTTGTCATTATGTTCTACAGCTGAAATTTTCTCAGAACATTTGAAGCTCGCTTGTTCTTGATCCAAAGGGTCATAAGTTAAAAGTGGTTTGTTTTTTTCGGAAGCTACAATATCTCCGTTGCCGCCATTAAGTGTTAAATCTACCAAAGAATAGTTGAGGCCGTTATTAAAACCGTCATCGTCGTTTGGGACAGAGCTTCCAATAATATCATCGTACTGAAAAAGCGTATTACCATTAATATCTGCTGGGCCTTGATTGGGATATGCCCATGCATTGTTATGATGGGGTTCATCTACTGTAAATATGTAATAATTATCAGGGTTACCTGGACGGGGAATGATCAAACCTGAGGAGGTACTAGAGGGGTCTCCCAGCAATCCACTACCGCCAAAATAATCGGCATTCGGCATTAACTGATGGTTTTTATCCCATACATTCCGACCATCTGTATAAAACAATAAATTGCCGTTAAAATCAGCAATAGAAGAACAGCCTTCGTTTGTGTCTATTGTGAAGGCAGCAGCATTTGTGGCCGTCACAATATTGGTGCTTGTATCAAATATTAAGCCTGCGCCATTTCCGAAATACCAATGAGAAGCTTCTCCTTGAGAAAAACCAAAAAAGGAGATTGATAAAAAAACTAATATTGTAAGGTATTTCATCCCAGAAAAACAGTTTAAGTTTCATGATTTATATCAAAAAACAATACTTAATTTAGGGAAGTGGAATATACTATAAATCTCGCTTTTTTAATAATTTATAAGATGAAAATATAAAAATAAATGTCCAGAAAAGGACGATTACAATATTGTCAAAATGGACAGCATAATCATAATTTATATCTGTGTTTGAGGGAAATTTTGTCATTGCAATACGCTGAAAAGGTTGCTTTATAAGGTTTGACATAGAAGTCAAAGGAAAAAAGTCTTGTACTTTTTGAGCGGTTTCGTAACTACTTTTCCAGGTGATGAGTCCTAAAACGATCCATTCTAAAATTAAATCGACAAACAAAAATGCCAACGCAAATGCAGAGCGTTTTGCTAAGACACCCAAAAATAAACAGAAAGAAAAGAATCCTACGAGTTTTACAAAATAAGCAACTAAAAACTCCATTTGCTGTATAATGATATGAAATTCATTATAACTTGAATAAATCAATCCTAGTATTAAAGAAATAAAAAAAATAATTAGTGTAGATATGAGCGAGAAAAACACAATAACATAGAATTTAGACAAGATAAATTCTTTTTTACTTAGTCCATCGATGAGGTTTTGTTTTAATGTTTTATTGCTGTATTCATTGCCAATCATTGATACAACCACAATAGCAAAAAAGAATTTAAATAGTGCGGAAAAAAAGGTGGTGATATGCCAAATGATAGGGAAATTAAAAATTCCTAATTCTCCTAACTCAAGGGTGAAAAAACCAAAAAAATTAATTTTTACAGCAGATAATAAAATGACACATAGTGGCAGAACAAAGGAAATAAATATCAATATTTTACTCGTTTTGTTGAGTAATAATTTCTGAAGTTCTAGGTTTAATAATCGTTTCATTGGTTGTCGGTTAATTGTAAAAATTGTTCTTCTAGACTTTCTTTTCGTTTGACTAAATGACTCAATACGATGTTATTTTTAAAAAGTAACCTATTGAATTCTTCAGCTTCCATTGGGTTTTCAAGAAAGGCAGTGACTAAATCATTTTCAACTTTTGTATGTGAAAAATTAGGGTTCGATTCCAGAAGTTTTAATAAGTCATCTTTTTGATTCGTTTTTAACTCAAAAAAACCATGACTTGAGATCAATTCATCAACGCGTCCTGAAAATAGATTGACTCCTTTTCTTAAAACAACGACGTGAGTACAGACTTTTTCAACTTCATCTAAAAGATGTGAAGCTAATAAGATGGTAGTTCCTTGTTGCGCAATTTCTTTTATGATTTCCCTTATTTGATGAATTCCTTGAGGGTCTAATCCATTTGTGGGTTCATCTAAAATTAATATTTCAGGATTATTTAGAAGTGCTGATGCTATGGCCAACCGTTGTTTCATTCCTAAAGAAAAGGTGCTGAACTTGCTGTGTTTTCGATCGATAAGCCCTACAGTTTCCAAAGTCCTATCTATAGAATCGTATGAAATGCCTTTGATTTTACAAACGAGCTTAAGGTTTTGGTGAGCTGTCATATATGGATAAAAATTTGGGCGCTCAATAATTGCGCCTACCTTTTTTAAAGCTTGATGCGTGGTAAGCTCACCACTAAACCATGAAAAATTTCCAGATGTTTTATTAACAACATTTAAAACAATTCCTAAAGTTGTGGATTTCCCGCTACCATTAGGTCCTAAAATTCCGTAAACACTTCCTTTTTCGATGTCAAATGAAAGATTACTAACAGCGGTTAGTAGCCCATATTTTTTTGTTAGATTTGAAATTTTAAGAATATAATTCACAATTAAGTTTTAAATGAATATTAATAATAAGACGATGATTTGAGTCAATTGTTACAAATTAAAAAAATATAGGTTAAATTTGAAGTTCAGATTATCATATGAAAGACGATTTAAAAATATCTCTCAAAAAACCATCATACCCTGTAAATACAGCCTTGAAGACTTATTTACAAAAATTTAATCGAACAATCCGATTGCCTATTTTTTATGATGATTTACTCCGTTTTCAAGGGTCTGTTGAAGTATTTGACAAAAATGATAAAGATACCCTTTGGGTACGGACTTATTATAGTGAGTTTGATCGTCAAGAGATCGATTTGAGTCTAAAAAAAATATATACTAAGCTGCATTCGGACGGAAATGAAAAGACGATTCCTTTATTAAATGTAGATGCTATTGATTATTGTACGTTTGGAAATTCAAAACCGTTTCGTATCAAAATCAGAAATATTCTCAATGATAATTATGCCTATTTTTATGTTAAAAAAGCAGATGCTTCTCGAATATATGGTTTGGAACTTGAACATATGTTATCGCCTCATAATCTAAATTTTTTGGTGTATAACGATACTTTAATTGAAGAACATATAAGTGGGATCCCTGGAGATGAATTTATAGAAAAAATGCTTCCAAGTTGTACAGAACCAGAAAAGGCACAAATTGCAAAGGAGTTTGTAAAATTTAATGAACGGTGTATGATTCGTTTGTTAGGAGATATGCGTTCTTATAATTATGTGATTGTACCTACCCATGATTTTGATCATGTTGTTTACAGCATTCGTGCTATTGATTTTGACCAACAGTGTTATGAAGGTAAATTTAATGTGTACCGTCCTCAGTTTTTTAAGGAGAATTTTAAAATGGTGGATTTAGTGACTGAAAAATTTGAAAAACAATCGGTTAATCAGTACAAACTTGAAGAACGTTCTATTGTTGCCAAACGCATGTTGAGTTTCAAGAATCGAATTGACCGACTTATTCAGTGTATGGCATCCGATACGCTTTCGACTCCAGAGCATGAAACCATGTTAAAGACAAAAATCTTTGAATATACAGGAGATTCCCGATTTAAGAAGAGTAAAAATATGGGAGAAATTTTAAAAAATTCTCTAAGTTTTGTGAAACGTAATTACCAAACAGAAAATACGGGTATTTTCTTTTAATTCCAGTTTTCGTCAAAATCTAATTGCTCGTAGTCATCACTACCATACCCATCATCAAACTCGTCATAAGAATCATCACTACTTTTAGCTTCAAAAACCTTTTCGGGCGCATCACTTGGAACTTGACCATGAACAAATAATAAATTAGGGTAATCAGTTCCTTGTGCTTCTTCTACAATTTCACCTAATTCAACCATGAAGGTCCACATACTTAAAAAATCATAGATATAAAGCAATTTAGTACGGCTCTCGGATACAACCGAATCAATTGTCGTCTGACTCATGAGTTGAATGTCAGTATCTCCTTCACTTACATCAAATAAAGAAATTTCCTCGCCTTGATTCCATTCATCATCACTCAAATAAAAAGACGCCATTTCACTTCCGTCAAACCCAAATGATTGGGTGATGACATTGTGTAAGTCTTCAAGAGAATCTGTGTTTCTGATTTCAATATCTCTGAAAATATCCTCTTTGGTATCGTTGTCTAAAACAACTCTAAATCTAAAAATCATAGGTTAATAATATTGTACAAATATAAGATGCATTTTCCTTATGCTTGCTCATTTTGTCGTTTTTTATAAGAGCATTCTAGTAGGATATAGCACTGAATCCCAAATAGAATGGAGGCTAGAACTAAATGTAAAGGTTGACTTAAAAATGGAAAATCAAAATAATACATTAAAATTCCCGTAAATGCTTCAAGTATCACACAATATATTACCAGTCTTATTTTATTGAATCCTAACACGTTTGATCTATTTAGATACCATAAATAGCCGTTTAATGTTAAAACTAAAATAGAGGTAGAGCGGTGTATATAAAATTTTAGGTCTGGAGACTCTAACCATAACGCTTTTTGATAGCCAATAAGTTTTGTTTGCTCGTCGACAAATTGCCTTACTTGTGTACCTAAAATAATTTGCACCAAAGAAAGAATGATGGCTACCATCAATATATTAAAAAATAACTTGTGATATTTTTTTTGTTTATAGCTGGTTTTAGAAGCAAAAATAAGATACAAAATAAATGCTACAATTAATAATGCCATCACCATGTGAATGGTTATTTTAAAGGGGGCTAGGTTTGAATCTACCACTGTTTTTCCAAGCCACGCTTGAAACCCCATGCCAAATAAAGTTAAGATAGAAATAATAGGAATCCACTTGTTTTTTTTCCAAAACCAAAACGCTAAAACAGTAAAAATTAAGATCGGGATTCCAGATAAAACTCCTATGAGTCTGTTGATATATTCTACCCATGTATGAACGGGGTCGTAAGTTGTATAATCGTGTTTACTGTAAACTTCCCAATCGGAAGTATTAAATTCATTTCCAGATATAAAATCGGTTTTAGCAACTAAAAAGGCTTCGTGATCCATCAAAATCATCATGCCTTCTTCATAGGAGTGATTTGCTTTAAATAATAACTGAGAACCTTCTGTAGGAGGAATGAAATATCCAAAACATTTTGGCCAGTCTGGACATCCCATTCCTGAGCCAGTCATGCGTACAATAGCGCCTGCTACTATGACAAAATATATGAGTACTAAAGCAATTTTTGAAATGCTTCTAAATTTATTTTTCATTTGCTACAGTTAATCCTAATTTAGATCCTTTTTTTAGCATCAATTCAAATGCTTTTTGAGGATCATTAGGGATGATTCCTTCCAAAATAGCTTCTTTTATAAATTCTTTAATAATCCCTATTTCTTTGGAAGGTTCTAGATTGAAGGTTTCCATAATTGTTTCACCAGATATGGGAGGCTGAAAGTCTCGTAGATGGTCACGTTCTTCAACTTCAATAATCTTTTCTCTAACAAGTTTGAAATTGTTGTGATATTTCTTGAACTTATAAGGGTTTTTGGTCGTAATATCTGCTTCACAAAGGGTCATTAAATCTTCGACAAATTCTCCGGCATCAAAAACGAGGCGACGTACGGCAGAATCTGTAATATTTTCTTGTGCCAATACTATAGGTCGCGAACTCATAAACACGAGTTTTTGTACATACTTCATTTTGTCATTTAGCGGCATTTTCAATCGCTTAAATAAATGATATGCCATTTTGGAGCCCTTTAGTTCATGTCCATGAAAAGTCCAGCCTACTTTTTTACTAAAACGTTTGGTTGGTGCTTTTCCAATATCGTGTAAAAGTGCTGCCCATCGGAGCCATACATTGTCGGTATGGTTACAAATGTTGTCTACAACTTCTAAAGTATGGTAAAAATTATCTTTGTGCTTTTGACCTTCTTGAATATCAACGCCTTTCAAATCTGTCAGCTCAGGAATTATGCGCTGAAGGAGGCCTGTTTTTTCAAGTAATAAAAATCCAATAGAAGGTTTTTTACACTCTAATATTTTTTGAATTTCTACGTTGATACGCTCTTTTGTAATAATCTCAATCCGATGAGATTGCTCTTTGATTGCATTCAATGAAGCAGTTTCAATCTCAAAGTTCAATTGGGTTGCAAACCGTATGGCCCTCAACATACGAAGCGGGTCGTCACTATAAGTAATTGTAGGGTTTAAAGGAGTTTTGATGCATTTGTCAGCCAAATCTTTAAGTCCGTTAAAAGGATCTAAAAGCTGTCCATATGTTGATGAGTTCAAACTAATAGCCATCGCATTGATGGTAAAATCTCTACGATTTTGATCTTCTTCCAAAGTACCATCTTCTACAATTGGGTTTCTGCTATCTTCATTGTAAGATTCTTTTCTGGCACCAACAAACTCAAGTTCAATACCTTCATAGCGAATCATTGCAGTACCGTAGGTTTTAAAAATTTGAACTTTAGGAGTGTTTGGTAAATTTTTAGCGACTCGTTTTGCAAGATCAATACCGCTTCCAATAGCTACAATATCGATATCTTTTTCGCGACCGCGTTCTAAAACAAAATCACGGACAAAGCCCCCAACAACATAACAATCCACTCCAAGCTCATTTGCAGATTTTGAAACAACCTGAAATAATGGTGATGTTAATGCGTGTTTGTAGTTCATGTGTTGTAAGGTTTCCAAAGCGTTTCAAAATTATTTTCTAATAACTTTTACTTCTCCATTGTTACTCAATTTAATGATAGAAGAAGGTTTAGATGTTTTGTTTGTACGCTCCAAATTTACGACATAGTCAACACCTTTTAAAATATAGTCTTCAATTTCTTGAAAGGATTTTGGAGTGGGTTTTCCAGAAAGGTTTGCGGATGTTGAAACGATTGGTTTTTTAAATCTTTTTAGGAGATCTGCACAAAACCCTTCTTTTACCATACGGATGGCCAAGGTATCGTCAGCAGCAATAAGGTTTTCTGTTACTCTTAGTGGTTTGTCATAAATGATTGTAGTTGGTGCGGTAGCATATTCTAAAATACTATAAGCCGCTTCTGGAATTTCTTCAACATAATAATTTAACATATTAAAATCACTCACCAAACAAATCATGGTTTTCTGATCTTCACGATTTTTGAGCTTAAACAATTTTTCGACTGCTGTAAAATTAGTAGCGTCACAACCCAATCCCCAAACTGTATCTGTTGGGTAAAGGATTAGCCCTCCTTGCTTTAAAGTCTTTACAGTATCATTTAGTTCGTTTAGCATTTTAGTTTAGTGTTTTTTTTTGTCCACTTAGATTTTTTTTCATAAATTTCATTTGGAATTTTTCCAGAGCTGTCTTAGTTTATTGTATTTTAGGTATGTTACAATAAATGTCTGTTTACAGATTCGCCATCCGTAAAAACCATCTAAAATTCCCAATCTTAAAAAATAAGCTTTAAAAAATGCCCACGAGGGTCTAAAATAAACTTTAAAAAGAGAGGCTGAAATTTTTAAATCAAAATATGATTGGGCACTTATAGTCGAGAATTTTTCAACCTTTTGTTTGTGTTCTTCGTAATCTCTATAAATCCAATGTAATAGATCTCCAGAAAGTAGGCCACTTTTTGCGTTATTTTTTAATTTATAGGAATCATGTGGGTTGATGCCTTTCCACTCTCCACTATTTTTTTTAAAAAGTCTTAATTTTCTATCTGGATACCAGTCAGAAAAATGAATCCATTGTCCACAATAATTATTTTTTCGATTGCAATAGTAACCCAAATATTTCCAGTCTTTCTTAACCTTTAAAATTGAGGCTTTTAAGGTTTCAGATAGCGCCTCGTCTCCATCTAAAGATAAAATATAATTAAAATTAGCTTGTTCTACTGCGAAGTTTTTTTGCTCTTTATATCCTAAGAATTCTTGCTGTATAAAAGTCACGTTAAACTGCTTGCAAATTTCTTGTGTTTTATCAGTGGAGTAGGAGTCTACTAGAATAATTTCATCAACAACCCCTACCAAGGAGGTTAAACATTTTTCTAAATGTTCTTCTTCGTTATAGGTGATGATTACTCCTGAAATTTTAATCATATTGTATTTAAAAATGATTTTTAGAATGAACTAAAAGACACTACAAAACTAAGTTTTTTTATAGAATTATTTAGTATGATTTTGGCTAATTTTATTATTTCACGCTGCCTCTTGTTCAAAGAAATTGATGGTGTTAAAACAGTTGCTCTTTATTAATTTAATAAATCAGTACGTCTGTAAATTGATTTTAAGTTAGAAATATTTTTTTGGAAGACGATAACTCTTCAAAGTAAAATATCTTAAACGCTTTCTTATTTTAAATTTTCGAATTAAATTCAAAGGCTTCTGTTTTAAATAACTTCTATCTTTTTGCAAGAATGAAATCGTTGCATCTACAACACGTGCACTAGATTTACCATCTGAATAGGGGTGTAGTTCGTTAATATAAAGTTCTATGTTTTGTAATAAGTTTTCTGGGTTTGACAATGCTTTGTTAAAGGCAGTTTCTATGCTGTCAACTTGGTTTATTTGAATTAGATAGTCGTGTTTGAGTGTGTGCTTAAAAGTAACAACAGGTTTTTTTTGTAATAAAAATTCTTGAATTGCAGAAGTAGTATCGGCAAATAATATATCTGATTTTTTAAATAGAGGTATTAAGTTTGTGGTATCATAAAAAGTAAAATTAGGACCGTCAAGTTGTTTCCATTTTTCTACCAAATACAACGGAATTTTTGGGTGTAATACCATTTTGAAATTATATTTTCCAGATTTACTGAGCGCTTTAATTGTATTATAAACCTCATCAATATACGCAAGACTTAACCTTTCAGTAAAAGTTGATGCTATTATTATAGTAGGAGTTGTACTTACTGTTTTTGAAGCTATCGGAAACAAAGGATCAACCTTACTCCAACCTGTTTCTATAACATCAAAGTGGTTTTTTTGTTTTTGGAGTGTCTTAAATCTAGAAGTTGTAGAAGGTCCTTGTGTACAGTACAAATCAAAAAACCCACGAATTCTAAAATGCGCAAATTTATTGTTTTTCCCAGGCCTTTTTTGAGCGAAAAATCCATGGAATACCTGGACCTTTAGACCTGAAATAAAATCTGGAACATCATCGGTTACTGCTAAAACAATATCTGGCTTGTAATGAATCACTTCTTTGATACTGCTAAGTACATTTGTTTTGTTTCTTAACCCATTGCTACCTTCTTCCAAGTCGCTAAACCACTGAACTTCATAACCTCTATTTTTAATTTCTTTTTCAAGAGGATTTCCAATAGGAATGGCATAGCTATAAGATATGTAAATCAAAAATTTATATTGCATCATTCGAAAATACTAAAAAAGGTTTAGAATTATAGCGGTTTTTTAGCTTTTATAGAATTCGTTAACAACAAAATTATTTTAACGTACTAAATAAGTTTAAAATTTAAAATGTTGTAATTTTGAAGGATGAAAAAAGTTATAGATCCTAGTTATGCACGTTCCGAAAGCATGCTCGATAATTTTATTGCTAATTTTGATACTTCTGGAAATCAATTCGGCGTTGCCGCACGAAACACTATTAAATTATTTGATTTAAATGGACAGAAAATTAATATAAAAGCTTTCAAAGTACCTATTTTAATAAATCAAATTATTTATAAATTTTTTAGGAAAAGTAAAGCTCAGCGTTCATTTGATTATGCAATTCAATTAAAGTCTTTGGATGTAAAAACGCCCAATCAAGTTGCTTATTATGAGTTTTCAACTTTAGGGCTTTTTAAAAAGTGTTTTTATGTCAGCGAACATTTGGATTGTGAATTAACATTTAGAGAGTTAACAAAAGATTTGAATTATCCAGAACATGAAATTATAGTTAGAGCTTTTACTAGATTCACGTACCATTTACACGAAAAAGGAGTGCATTTTTTAGATCATTCACCTGGAAATACTTTAATTATTAAAACTAAATCTAGTTATGACTTTTATCTTGTAGACTTGAACCGCATGGAGTTTAAGGAAATGGATTTTGAAACTAGAATTGACAATTTCTCAAAACTCACAGTAGATGAGTCCATTGTTAGAGTGATGAGTGATGAATATGCAAAATGTAGTGGCCATTCTTTTGATGTTATTTTTGATAAAATGTGGAGAAAGACTTGCGATTTTCAGTTTAAATTTCATAGAAAGAAACGCTTAAAAAAACGTTTTTTATTTTGGAAATAGTTTAAAAAATCAATCTTTAAAAGTCCGTTTTTTTAACCAGTTTAAAAGAAATTTTAAGATTTTAGGTGGGCATTTATCTAAGCTTTGAAGTCCTAAAAAAAGTATATCATTAGGTACGTTTTTGAATTTAAATATATACCAAAAAAGAGGTTTTTTGAAAGATCTATAGTACATCAATTGCAAGTCTTTCTTTAGAGTGCAAGTGTTATTTTTTATTTCGATATGATTTGCCAGACCTTGCGGTGTAAATTGATTGCTATTTCTAAATTTATAGCTGATGTTTTCTAAAAAGACTTCAGGGTTAGATTTAAAATAGGATTCAAAAGTTGACTTTCTTAATGGGTGTGGTGTATGTTTAAAATTATAATACTTATTTAATCCAATTAGTCGCGCTGCTTTTTGTTGAGCGGATTTATGTCCAAATTTTATTTTTCTAAATTTTTTGTAAAAAATATTTTCATCAAACTTCAACCATTTACCTCTAAGTACTGGCATTTCATTTCTAAAAAAATCTGTAGATTTTGTTGGGTTGATCAAGAAAAAATCATCATTAAAATAAATGAAATGTTCTGACAGTTCTGGGATTCTGTGCATGCAAGTCTCAATTGATCTACAATTAAACGTTGGCAAGTAGTTTTGATAATTATCAAATACTACTTTATGATCAATAATATTTACTTTAGCATAATCCTCAATTGTGTCTTTATTTTTTAGAAAATTCGGCTTTTGATCATCAGTAATAATATGAATCTTTCTTACAAAAGGGGCAAACTTTATAATAGAATCAATGGTAAATTTTATTTCATCTACTTGGTCGTATCGCGTTCTAAATCGCCTTTCATGAACACTTTCTTTGTTTTCAACATAAGGAAGAATTTTGTTTTTATGTTTTTCTTCAGTTCCATCTACCCAAAGAATTACAGCGTCAATGATTATTTTTTCTTTTTCAGGAATTGTCATGATTTGTTTTAATCAGAAATTGTTAATCAATAAAATATTTAAAATTCAGTAATTGAATTCTGCCCGTTTTTCAGCTTTGGAAGTCTAATGTAGTCGCCTATGATTTTGTTATATTCATCAGGTATAAAATCTTTTCTTCCATCAGAAGGGTAAAAAGTCATTTCACCAAAAACAGATTTTCCTTTAATTGAATAAAAATCGACTCGTACATAAGGAAATTTGTCTGCCAAAATTTCAGATAATTTCTTCATTTCGTCAAGATTGGAAGGTTTTTTGATCTTAGTTGTGATGCTTTTCTCTATAGTAACATAACGAAAGGGCAAGGGTTCAAAGTCTAGATCAAAAAATCCTCTTTTATGATTATCAGCTCTGTCCAGATGAACTTCTAAAAACTTAGCTACGCCATCAAAACAATAAAACTTATAGTCTATAAGCGACGATCTCTCATCATCCTTTAGATATTTTTCTGCAATTAAACGGGGTTTCACATCTTTGTAAGCCCACTCTTGACCTGTTCTATAATATTGGTTTTTACCAAGCCATATTTTAAAAAGTTTAAAAGCTGCTTTTGTGTTTACCTTTGTTTTGTCTGTGACAATAAGGTTGTGACTACTAGTGTGAGTGGCTTTAACTACAAATTGATTTGGTAAATCTTCAAAAGGTACTTGTTCAGGTTTTTCATATACTCCGTAAATTTCATTGAGATATTCAGGTCCAATTTTCTCTTCGACATAAGTTCTAACAGCAAATTTATCGACTAATTGGTTTAGAATTTTTGGATGATAAAAAACTTTATACCATTGTATTTTTTCATTAAATTCAATAGGTTTTTTTAAATTCAATTTTTTTCCGGTATAATATTCATACAAAAAGTGAGCATAAATTTTTGAAGGTAGAAAACGCATTTTTCTCAACAACCTTAAGCTAGTTTTTCGTAATTTATTAACCATAATTATAAAAAAAAAATTTTTGTAAATATAAGTTAAAATTTCCATGACCTTTTGGGCATAGCTTAGTTGGTTACCAAGTTTTTTTTAATACAGTTATACCGCTACGTTGTGAGTTCTTAATACATCATTTAAAGAAGTCTTTTTATTAGTACTTTCCTTTCGTTTACCAATAATTAATGCACATGGAACATTGTAATTTCCAGATGGAAACTCTTTTGAATAACTACCAGGAATGACTACAGATCTTGCAGGGACAACCCCTTTGTATTCAACGGGTTTGTTTCCAGTTACATCAATAATTTTTGTACTCATAGTCAAAACAACACCTGCACCCAATACAGCCTCAGTTTCTACTCGAACACCTTCTACGACAATACATCGAGAGCCTATGAAGGCATTGTCCTCAATAATTACGGGAGCTGCCTGAAGCGGCTCTAGAACACCACCAATGCCAACACCTCCAGATAGGTGAACGTTTTTGCCTATTTGAGCACAACTACCAACAGTAGCCCAAGTGTCTACCATAGTACCTTCATCAACGTATGCTCCAATATTTACATAGCTAGGCATTAAAATAGTGCCTTTTGAAATATAAGCGCCATGACGTGCCACGGCATGTGGTACCACACGGATGCCTTTTTTTGCATAACCTGTTTTCAAAGGGATTTTATCATGAAATTCAAAGGGTCCAACTTCTAAAGTTTCCATGGTTTGAATGGGAAAATACATCACAACCGCTTTTTTTACCCATTCATTTACTTGCCAACCGTTTGTAGTGGGTTCCGCAACTCTAAGGTCTCCTTTATCTAACAAATCAACAATTGTTCTAATCGCCTCTTTAGTGGTGGTTTCTTCTAAAAGTGCTCGGTTTTCCCAAGCAGTTTCAATAAGTGATCTTAAGTTGTCCATGAAGTGTTTTTTTTGTCAAATATAAGCTTAAAAAGAAATAAAATATAACGCCTTCTTCATTTTGAATAATATTTGTCAATTTGAACAATTTTCACCCATTTTCTATTAAAAATTAAACAGATATTGATTTTCTATGTAATGCTTCAAAAGACAGTTCGTCATAAAATTGTATTTTCGCAGCCTATGGGACGTCTTTTGGCAATAGATTATGGGAGTAAACGTACTGGTATAGCCGTGACAGATGAGATGCAAATAATAGCTTCTGGCTTGACTACTGTAAATACTAAAAATCTTGTTTCTTTTTTAAAAACTTATTGTGAAAGTGAATTGGTGGAATTATTTTTAATTGGCTTGCCAAAACAAATGAATAATGAACTTTCAGAGAGCGAACCATTGATTTTGAAATTTATTAAAATTTTAAAAAAAGAAATCCCACATATTTCTATTGAAAGAGTAGATGAACGTTTTACCTCTAAAATGGCATTTCAAACCATGATTGATAGTGGACTCAAAAAAAAACAACGAAAAAACAAGGCCTTAGTAGATGAAATTAGCGCCACACTTATTTTACAATCATACCTTCACAATAAATAATGATCTAAGTATTATTTTATAATTTCAAAAATCGTATTTTTGAGCCCTTATATTTAGCACTATGATTTTACCAATTGTGGCTTATGGAGATCCAGTTCTTAAGAAAAGAGCAACTGAAGTTTCTAAAGACTACCCAAAATTAGAGCAAGTTATTGCCAATATGTACGAGTCTATGTACGGCGCTTATGGCGTTGGCTTGGCGGCACCACAAGTTGGTCTTTCAATACGTTTGTTTTTAGTGGATACAGCTCCTTTTTCTGATGATGAAAGCTATTCTCCAGAGCAACAAGCGGAACTAAAAGTTTTTAAGCGCACCTTTATAAATGCCAAAATTCTTGAAGAGTCAGGAGAAGAATGGGATTTTAATGAAGGTTGTTTAAGCATCCCAAATGTGCGTGAAGATGTTTCTAGATGTCCCAAAATAAAAGTCGAATATCAGGATGAAAATTTTAAAACACATGTTGAAGAATTTGAGGGTCTAATTGCCAGAGTGATTCAACACGAATATGATCACATCGAAGGTATACTGTTTACAGATAAAGTCTCATCTCTAAAAAAACGCTTATTAAAAGGAAAGTTGACCAATATTTCCAAGGGTAAAACAAGCGTTGATTACCGCATGAGATTTCCAAATATTTCAAAAAAACGATCTTAAATCAATAATAAAATTAATCAATGGAATTAGATAAAATTTTAGCCATTTCTAAAAAACCAGGCTTATACAAATTAATTACCCAATCCCGTGGCGGATTTATCGTAGAATCTTTACTAGATCAAAAACGAATTTCAGTAAGCATAAGTAGTAATGTGAGCCTGTTGAGTGAAATTGCAATTTATACATTAAACGAAGAGCTACCTTTAAAAGAGGTGTTTTCAAAGATTTTTGACAAAGAAAAAGGCGCTGAAACAAGCACCAGCCCAAAATCCTCAAAAGACGATTTAGAAGCTTATTTTTTCTCGGTGCTCCCTGATTATGATGAAGATCGTGTGTATCCTAGTGACATCAAAAAGATTTTAAATTGGTATAATTTATTAAATAATCACCAGCTCCTTGATTTTACTGCTGAAGCTTCTAGTTTAGAAGAAGAAGAATAAAAAAAAGCAGCTTAGAGCTGCTTTTTTTAACACCTTGTTTTAGAATGTTTGCACACTTAACAAAAGAATTTAACTACAATTGGAAGTTAGCTGCCCCTGTAATTATGGGTATGCTTGGTCATACGTTTGTAGGCTTTGTAGACAACATCATGGTGGGGCAATTAGGGTCGGCTGAACTGGCAGCGGTATCTCTTGGGAATAGTTTTTTCTTTGTAGCAATGTCCTTAGGCATTGGGTTTTCTACGGCAATTACTCCACTTGTCGCTGAGGCAGATTCCGAGAACGATTTCAAAAAAGGAAAATCTGCTTTTAAGCATGGCTTGTTTTTGTGTACTGTTTTAAGTCTTTTGTTATATGGAATGATTTTACTTGCCAAACCGTTGATGTATTTTATGAAACAACCTGAAGAAGTGGTGGCTTTAGCAATGCCCTATTTAAATATTGTTGCCATATCATTAATTCCTCTTATCATTTTTCAAGGGTTTAAACAATTTAGCGATGGTTTGTCATTGACAAAACACGCCATGTATGCGACCATTATTGCTAATTTATTAAATGTTGGGTTTAATTATCTTTTGATTTTCGGAAAGTTTTGCTTTCCAAAAATGGGTATTGTTGGAGCTGGAATTGGTACCTTGATTTCTCGAGTTGCCATGATTGTTTTAATATGGATTTTACTTAAAAACAACACCAAAGCAAAGGCATTTGTAACACAAGTAAAACTCTTTGTCTTGGACAATTATATGCTCAAAAAAATCATCAACCTTGGATTGCCGAGCGCTATGCAAATGTTATTTGAAGTGGCTATTTTTACAGCAGCAATATGGTTGAGTGGAGCGTTGGGTAAAAATGCACAAGCAGCCAACCAAATTGCATTGAATTTATCCTCCATGACCTTTATGATTGCCATGGGGTTAAGTGTCACTGCCATGATTCGGGTTGGTAACCAAAAAGGATTGAAAAACTACGTGGAACTACAGCGCATTGCCAAGTCTATATTTTTAATGGGAATTTTATTCGCCTCTCTGTTTGCAATTCTTTTTTTGGTATTTCATAAGCAATTCCCAGCACTATATCTCGATTTAAAAGACGTAAATAATTATTTAGACAACCAAGAAGTAGTGGTAATTGCCTCAAAACTACTTCTGGTTGCGGCACTTTTTCAATTAAGTGACAGTGCTCAAGTTGTGTTTTTAGGAGCTTTAAGAGGCTTACAAGACGTAAAAATCCCAACGCTGTTGACCTTTATATCGTATTGGATGATTGGATTTCCAACGAGTTATTTTCTTGGAAAGGAAGAAGTTTATGGAAGCACAGGTATCTGGATTGGTCTTCTTGTGGGATTAGGGTCGGCATCAATTTTTTTATATCTTAGATTTATATATCTAACAAACCGTTTAATACAAACTCATAACAACTAATATGGAATTACCAAAATTTATTCTCGGAGATAACACTAAATTTCCAACAGCAATTTATGTAATACATACAGAATTCCCTCGTTTTATCATCAATTTAGAAACTGATGAAGTGGAGTGGTTAGAAGATTTTGATACTCAAGACGAAGAAGAATTACTTTCAGAAACCGAAACAGCCATTAAAGAAGCTACGGCTTTTTATGATTCTGAGGTCTCAACTTACGACAATTAATTATGTTAGATCAACTTATAGAATTAGACCAATCACTATTGCTTTATCTTAACAATTTAGGAACCGCGTCTTGGGACGGGTTTTGGTTGGTTGTTACAAACAAGCGGACTTTTGTTCCGTTATATATTGTTTTGCTTTATTTAATGGTCAAGCGCTTAACTACTAGAGGATTTATAATTCTCGTACTTACTATTGCAGGAATGATTTTGTTTACGGATCAAACTACCAATTTGTTTAAATTTTCTTTTGAACGCCTGCGTCCTTGTGCACAAGAAGGAGTGCTTGAGTTAATCAGACAGGGGGACTGTTGGGGTTATGGTTTCTTTTCTGGACATTCGTCCAATTCAATGGCAACGGCTATTTTTACAGGCTTAATGTTGCGACCTATCTATAAAAATCTCATTTATTTTATGATTGTTTGGAGTATCGTTGTAGCCTACAGTCGCATCTATTTAGGGCTTCATTATCCTTTAGATATTTTGTGTGGCTTGTCCTTTGGGGTACTAGCGGGCTATTTGTTTTTTACGATTTTCAAACGTCTAAACGCGCGTTTTGTGAAGGTTCAATAAGAATTCGGCTGCTGCAAATGGAGAACGTTTATTGCCAGCTATTAATTCTAGTTGTGTTTTTAATTCTTTAGCGATCACTTCATGCTGAAAAAACCTATCTTTTAACTGGTTTTCAATGGCTTGAAGCAGCCAAAAACTATTTTGCTCCTGACGCTTTTTTGTGAAATAGCCTTTTTTGTTGGCATGATGCATGTAGTCAGATATTAAATCCCAAGCAGTATCGATGCCTTTGTTTTCAAGTGCACTACACAGGACAACTTTAGGAGTCCATCCAGAGGTCTTAGCAGGGTAAAAGTGAAGAGCGCGGTTAAATTCCACTTTTGCTATTTTAGCAGCTGTTAGGTTGTTTCCATCAGCTTTGTTGATGACAATAGCATCCGCCATTTCAATAATTCCACGCTTGATTCCTTGAAGTTCATCACCAGCCCCCGCAAGTTTTAGTAATAAGAAGAAATCAACCATACTGTGTACCGCCGTTTCGCTTTGTCCAACGCCAACAGTTTCAATCAGAATTACATCGTAGCCGGCTGTTTCACAAAGGGTGATGGCTTCTCGTGTATGTCGCGCCACACCACCCAGTGAATCGCCTGCTGCAGAAGGGCGGATAAATGCATTTGGATTCTTTACAAGTGTATCCATGCGAGTTTTGTCGCCCAAAATACTACCTTTACTAAGGCTACTACTTGGGTCTACAGCCAACACCGCAACTTTCTTTCCAAGTGTGGTTAAATAGGTGCCAAGTGTTTCTATAAACGTGCTTTTTCCTACGCCAGGAACACCTGTAATTCCAATTCTAATAGAAGGTTTTCTATGTTCTAGGCAGTTTTGAATCAGTGCATTTGCTTTAGCTCTGTGCGCAATATTATGGCTTTCAATAAGTGTAATGCCGCGACTGAGTGCAGCTGTGTTTCCTGCTATGATTCCCGTTAGTAACTCTTCTGTTGAGGGCTGTTTTTTACGGTTTTTTTTTAAATTAAAAATTGCCTGTTTATTTGTGATCTCTTTGTTTGAAATCCCTTCTTTTTCTTGTAGTGTTGTTTTATTTAGTTGCTTTTCGTCCACGTTTCATCTATTGCTGCTAAATTAATCTAATTTTTTATATTAGTATTGTTTTTTTGATTGTGCGTATCTTTATAACATATTTGATGTAATGGATTTTAATACTTTTTTATTTCGCTTGTCCAATGCTCCAGTCAAGGTCATTGCGCCTTCGGTCGATTTTAGAGACTATGTTTCTATAGATTTATCGATGTACAATACAGCCCTCAAAGACTTTGATTCCAGCTGCTCAAATTCATGGACTATTTACATTAATCAATACCTTCAAGATCGAAAAAAATCCATTGCCTTTGGGGGGTATTTAGAGCTACGGTCTATTTACAATAGAAGTAACTATTTTAACTCTAAAAGTGCATCAGAGGCGCGGAATATTCATTTGGGAATGGACTTGTGGTGCGCTACCGAAACACCTGTACTTGCTGCTTTTGACGGAGTAGTGCATAGTTTCAAAAATAATACAAATCATGGGGACTATGGACCTACAATTGTCCTAAAGCACTGCATTGACAATGTGGAGTTTTATACACTTTACGGTCATCTATCTAAGTCATCAATTAAAACTTTACGTAAAAATACCCAAGTGTCTGAAGGACAAATAATTGGATGTTTGGGTGATTCAGAAGTTAATGGTGATTATGCACCACATTTACACTTTCAAATCATTAAAGATATAGATGGCTTTGAAGGTGATTATCCAGGCGTTTCTTCACAAAATAATTTGGCCTATTATAGTGATAATTGTCCCGATCCGAATTTGATTTTAAAGTTATATTAGCAACAATTTCCCCCCGGACTACACTGCGGTTCAGTATTCAAATTCGATAAACGTACTTTTGGTTTTTCTGAAATTCCACAGTTGTCTTTTGCTAGGCAGTCTGTTTGTTGTCTGGTGAGTAATAAGTATTTCCCATCAAAATCGAGCCCGAATTTACCAATGGTGTCTGCTTGATATTCGACTTCAATCTCGATGTCTTCTATATTCAAAATTTTTTCAGAAAGTTCAATGATACTCAATAGTTTTTCTGGGTGCAATCTGTGGTCGTAGTCGTTTGAATCCCACAATTGAAAATTGACCTTGACCTCGTTTCGGACCGTACCACCACAATCGATGAATTGCTTTGTAATTTTTCCAACTTCCGTCACATGAAAGTGAGAAGGAACCAGTGTTCCATTAGGCAATTGAAATCCAATGGCTTCTGATTTTTTTAATATATGTTTGACTTCTGATAATTTCATAGGGCAATTTTAAGTTGATTACAAAGATACACCTGATTATTAAATCTTTATTTTCGCAAAAAATTGTTACTTATTCATTGGTAAGCACCCATTCGCCTTTGGCAATAAGTGGTTCCGCTTGTTTGTATTTGGTGGTCTTTTTTTCGCCACTCATCACATGTTTGATTGTTACCCGATCGTTACGTCCAATTTTAGGCTGGTCTCTAGTAATTGTTTCTACTACTTGTGGTTGACGCTGCGTATTTCCAGCTGCTCTTGTTTCTGCAGAACGCTCATCTAAATTTTGGATATTTTCTTTTGATGTTTGTGTTTTTTCGCGACGGCGTGTTTTTGCTTCTTGGATTACATTGGCTGTTTCTTGTGGTATTTCACCTTTAAACAAAAAGGAAATCACGTCTTTATTTACTTGATCAATCATGGATTTAAAAAGTTCAAACGACTCAAACTTATAAATCAGTAAAGGATCTTTTTGTTCGTGTACTGCCAACTGAACCGATTGTTTTAGCTCATCCATTTTTCGTAAATGGGTCTTCCAAGCATCGTCGATAATCGCTAAAGAAATGTTTTTCTCAAAATCGGTCACCAACTGTTTTCCATTGGTTTGGTATGCTTTTTCAAGATCAGTAACCACTTGTAGTGATTTCACGCCATCTGTAAAAGGGACTACAATACGCTTAAACTTATCGCGCTGTGTTTCATATACATTTTGAATGACAGGAAATGCCAATTCAGCATTGCGCTCCATTTTGGAGATATAATGTTGAAAGGCGGTTTTGTAAACGATTCCAGAGATATCTTGTGCCGCCATACTTGAAAATTCATCTGTTGTGACAGGAGAACTCATTGAGAAATAACGAATCAATTCAAACTCAAAGTTTTTATAATCATTGTTAGCCTTGTTGTCCTCTGTAATAATTTCAGAAGTGTCATATATCATATTGGCCAAATCGACGCGCAAACGCTCTCCAAACAAGGCATTAAAGCGACGTTTGTACACCACTTCACGCTGAGAGTTCATTACATCGTCATATTCCAAAAGACGTTTACGCACTCCAAATTGATTTTCTTCTACTTTTTTCTGAGCACGCTCAATAGATTTTGAAATCATGGAATGCTGAATCACTTCACCTTCTTCCAGACCCATACGGTCCATCATTTTGGCAATACGTTCGCTTCCAAAAAGACGCATTAAATTATCTTCTAAAGACACATAAAACTGTGAACTTCCTGGATCTCCTTGTCGTCCAGCACGTCCACGTAGCTGTCTGTCTACACGACGAGAATCGTGACGCTCAGTACCTACAATAGCCAATCCACCTGCTGCCTTCACTGCTTCAGAAAGTTTAATATCTGTTCCACGCCCTGCCATATTGGTAGCGATGGTCACCTGTCCAGGCTGTCCCGCTTCCGCTACAATGTCTGCCTCTTTTTTATGCAACTTTGCATTTAATACGTTGTGAGGAATTTTGCGAATGCTCAACATTTTTCCTAACAACTCACTAATTTCTACATTGGTTGTTCCAATAAGTACAGGACGCCCCGCTTTGGATAAATTAGTTACTTCATCAATGACGGCATTGTATTTTTCTCGTTTGGTTTTGTAAACTAAATCTTCGCGATCATCCCTTGCAATTGGTCGGTTGGTTGGAATTTCGATGACATCTAATTTGTAAATTTCCCAAAATTCACCAGCTTCAGTAACTGCTGTTCCTGTCATTCCAGAAAGCTTGCGGTACATTCTAAAGTAATTTTGTAAGGTTACTGTTGCGAAGGTTTGTGTAGCGGCTTCAATTTTCACATTTTCCTTAGCTTCAATCGCTTGGTGTAATCCGTCACTGTAACGGCGTCCATCCATAATACGACCTGTTTGCTCATCAACAATCATGACTTTATTTTCCATCACCACATATTGAATGTCTTTTTCAAAGAGAGCATAGGCTTTTAAAAGTTGATTCAACGTATGAATACGTTCCGACTTGATTCCAAACTCTCTAAACAATTCTTCTTTGAGTTCGGCTTCTTTTTCAGTCGCAAGATTTTGATTTTCAATTTTTGAAATCTCCATGCCAATCTCAGGCATTACAAAAAAGTCGGGGTTGTCCTTTCCAGATAAATAGTCGACACCTTTATCCGATAATTCAATCTGATTATTTTTTTCATCAATGACATAATAGAGCTCTTCATCCACTTTGGGCATTTCTCTATTGTTGTCTTGCATATAAAAGTTCTCGGTTTTTTGAAGGAGTTGCTTGATGCCTTCTTCACTTAAGAATTTAATTAATGCTTTGTTTTTTGGAATTCCTCTAAAAACACGTAACAACTGGAAGCCACCTTCTTTTGTATCTCCGGAAGCGATTAGTTTTTTGGCATCAGCTAAAACCCCTGTTAGGTATTTTCGTTGAGTAGCGACAATGTCTTCTACTTTTGGTTTTAGTTCCATAAACTCATGGCGGTCGCCTTGAGGGATGGGGCCTGAGATAATTAAGGGCGTTCGCGCATCATCAATCAAAACAGAATCAATTTCATCTACAATTGCATAATGAGGAGGTCTTTGCACAAGATCATCGGGTGTGTGTGCCATGTTATCTCTTAAATAGTCAAATCCAAATTCATTATTGGTACCGTAAGTAATATCAGCATTGTAAGCGTTTTTCCTTTCTTGAGAGTTGGGTTGATGGTAATCAATACAATCAATAGTGAGCCCATGAAATTGAAAAATAGGGGACATCCAAGCACTATCACGTTTTGCTAAATAATCATTTACGGTAACCAAGTGAACTCCTTTGCCTGTTAGAGCATTTAGATAAACAGGTAGTGTAGCTACAAGTGTTTTTCCTTCTCCTGTGTGCATTTCAGCAATTTTCCCTTGATGCATTGCGACTCCTCCAATGAGTTGTACATCGTAATGTACCATATCCCATGTAATTGGTTTTCCAGCAGCATCCCAAGAATTGGCCCAAAATGCTTTTTCATCATTTAAAGTCACATAGTCTTTAGTACCCGAAAGTTCTCGGTCAAATGGACTTGCTGTTACTTCAATTTCAGAATTATCAACAAAACGTTTGGCAGTTTCTTTGATAACTGAGTAAGCTTCAGGAAGTATAGCGTCTAATACCTCTTGCGTCTTTGCGTATACTGCATCTTTTAATCCATCAATTTCTAAATAGATTTCTTCTTTTCGGTCGATGTCTTCTGTTGTATCTGCTTCGGTTTGTAGTTGAGCTATGGAATCTTCAAGTTCTTTACAAGCGTTTGAAATCTTTGATTTGAATTCTTGAGTTTTGGATCGTAAAGCATCATTACTTAAGGACGCTATAGCTGATTCAAATGTTTTTATTTTTTGGACGATTGGCATGATTGCTTTCACGTCTTGTTTGGATTTATCTCCAACGAATACTTTTAGTACCGAATTAAGTAAACTCATTATAGGGTTTTAGTTTAATAATCTTCAATTGTAAAGACAGTCAAAGATACTGTTTGTTGTTATTTTCTTTGTGAAATAAAGCAAAAAAAAAGCCTCAATTGAGACTTTTTTAAATAATTTTTGTGTTTTTAATATTCATCTTCATTCCAAAGATAATCTTCATCTGATGGATAATCAGGCCAGATTTCTTGGATGGAGTCATAGGATTCTCCTTCATCTTCAATAGATTGAAGGTTTTCCACAACTTCTAGCGGAGCTCCTGTTCTGATAGAATAATCTATCAATTCATCTTTAGTGGCTGGCCAAGGCGCGTCACTTAGGTAAGAGGCAAGTTCTAGTGTCCAATACATTTGTTGAAGTATTTAATTTTTGCAAAAATAATTTTTTAGTTGAAAAATTCAAGTAAAAAAGCATTTATTTCATCAATAAAGTTATGAACGTTTAAATACCATCTGTTTAACTAAAAAATAGTTAGATAGTGCTATGTCTTGTTTGACTCCTTAAATTAGGAGGGTTTGTTGGGAATCCACTTGATTTCCTCTGCATGTAATTCTTTGGACAATTTTCGTGCCAACACAAATATGAAGTCTGATAAGCGATTTAAATAGATAAGTATTTCTGGTTGTATGGGTTGTTCAGAATTCAATTTGGATATATTTCTCTCGGCACGGCGACAAATACAACGCACAATATGACAGAATGACACGGTTTGATGTCCTCCAGGTAAAATGAAATGAGTCATAGGAGGCAACACTGAATTCATGGTGTCAATTTCTGTTTCCAAAAATACAATTGCTTCGGATTTAAGTAAAGTAATTCCAAGTCGTTTTCTTTTAGACTCGTCCTTAATTTTTTCTGGGTCGGTTGCCAAAAGTGAGCCAATTATAAATAATTGGTTTTGTATTTTTATGAGTGTTGTTTTACTGTCATCTGAGATCGTCTGATCTCGAATTAACCCGAGATAAGAGTTCAACTCGTCAACGGTGCCATAACAATCTATTCGTAAGTCATGTTTTGGAATACGAGTACCTCCAACGAGCCCTGTAGTCCCATTATCTCCTGTTTTTGTGTAGATTTTCATACATTATTTTGAGGCATAAAGTTATAAGTAATATTCCAATCTGCAACTAATTAGAGTCTTATTGTGAAATGTTCTTTGGGTTGTTCTGTTCTAAAAAATAATAATCCCCAATAAAAAGTGTCAATAGAAGCTGAAACTTCCGACTGAGATTTCAACTGACTCCAGCGTTTCAATTGGATTTTAGTTTTCCGTATGCAGGGAATTAGAATCAAGGAGTCTTTGTGTAAAACTTGAAATAGATCAGATAAAGAATGCGCTTCAATTGTATCAAAATCGAGACATATTAAACAGGGTGTTTTTGAAACCACAAAATCAGATGTTAGCAAGTCTTTAGTTGTTTTAATTAGAATCGTTTGATTCTCTAAATTTAAGGCTTGTTTAAATTCTGTTTGAATGGTTTCAGAAACAAAGCAATTGTCAAATTTAAAATAAGCACTTAAACGGATTAAGAATTTTGATTTTGAATTGTTTTTAGAAAGCTGTTGGTAGGTGCTATGGTTTGTACGGTCATAAAAACATTTGGTGACCAAATCAAATACAAAAGGGGAGTGGACGCCATGTTCATTTTTGGAGTGCCACCAAAATTTTAAATATGATAATAGGACATTCAATTTAGTTTTTCATTTAATTCTAGCCATCTCATTTCTTTTTCCTCAATCACTTCGTTTAAGGTTTTCAATTCATCAGAAAGTGCTCCTATAGTATCCATATCAATTTCTGGAGCAAGAAATTTTGCTTCAATTTCTTTTTTGTCAAACTCAAGCGATTTTAATTTGCTTTCCAAATTATTGAGTTCTTTTTGTTCGTTGAAACTTAATTTTGCTTCAGATTGGCTTTCTATAGCAGCCTTTGAGGTTGTTGTTTTCTTTGGTTCTGATGCTACAGGTGTGCTATCTTCATAGGTTCTAAAATCGGAATAATTTCCAGGAAAATCTTCTACAACTCCTTCGCCACGAAATACAAATAAATGATCAACAATTTTATCCATAAAATAACGATCGTGAGAGACTACTAATAAACACCCTGGAAAATCAAGTAAGAAATTTTCTAAGACATTCAGTGTTACAATGTCCAAATCATTGGTGGGCTCATCGAGAATTAAAAAGTTAGGGTTCTGTATCAAAACCGTACATAAGTACAGTCGTTTTCGTTCGCCTCCACTTAGTTTTTCTACAAAATCATATTGTTTTTTGCGACTGAATAAAAAGCGTTCAAGCAATTGTTGAGCACTTATTTGCTTGCCTTTCATCAAAGGAATATAGTCCCCAAATTCTCGTACTACATCAATTACCTTTTGCATCGGCTTGGGTTTGATGCCATTTTGTGTGTAATAACCAAACTTGATGGTTTCACCTTGTATGATTTTACCACTATCGGGTTTTAATCCACCAGTAATCATATTTAAGAACGTAGATTTTCCTGTGCCATTTTTTCCAATAATTCCAATGCGTTCCCCTCGTTGAAATACATATTCGAACTTGTCTAAAATCACTTTTTCTTCAAAGGCTTTGGAGATTTTATAAATTTCTAAAATCTTACTTCCTAAGCGTTCCATATTGATTTCTAACTGAACTTCATGATCGTTTCGACGCTTACTAGCTCGTTCTTTTATTTCATAAAAATCATCGATTCTAGATTTAGATTTGGTTGTTCTTGCTTTTGGTTGACGACGCATCCAACCAAGTTCTTTTTTATAGAGTTGTTTGGATTTATTAGTTTCGATGGCTTCACGTTCAATGCGCTCTTCTTTTTTCTCTAAATAGTAAGAGTAGTTTCCTTTGTAATTGTAAATACAACCTTCGTCTAACTCGATAATTTCAGAGCATACACGCTCCAAAAAGTACCGGTCATGTGTGACCATAAACAAGGTGATATTTTCCTTTGCAAAAAACGATTCCAACCACTCAATCATTTCTAAATCCAAATGGTTTGTAGGCTCATCTAAAATAAGTAAATCTGGTTTGCTTAATAGGGTGTTGGCTAATGCTAAACGTTTTTGTTGCCCGCCAGAAAGTTCACTTACTTTTTGATCTAAGTTTTCTAGTTTTAATTTAAAAAGTATTTGGGTGTATTGGGTTTCAAAATCCCAAGCTTGATACCGCTCCATATCATCAAAAGCAGTTTGGTATAAATTACTGTCTTCCGGGTTTTCAAGGGCTTCATGATATGTATTGATGACTTTTAAAATAGGATTTTCTGATTTTAAAATGGTTTCTTCAATACTCAAGCTCTGATCTAATGTGGGTTCTTGAGATAAAAAGGTAGTTCGAAGTCCTTTCCGATAAATGATTTGCCCCGTATCGGGGGAATCTTTTCCAGAAAGAATATTTAAAATAGATGTTTTTCCGGTGCCGTTTTTGGCAACAAATGCTATTTTTTGATCTTTATGAATGCTGAAAGAAAGGTCTTCAAACAGATTAAGTTCGCCGTACGACTTCGATATGTTTTCTACGTTAAGGTAATTCCAAGTTTTGTTTTTGCAAAGAAAGGATAATTATACACGAATTGCCTTGTTGAAATGATGAATTAAAAATAAATATCGAACTCCAATAGCGATCAGCAGCGGAATCAATCCAATTGCAAAGGATTGAACTCCTGTGATCCAATGCAGCCCCATCAGAGATAGAAGCAATACAAGGAATTTTAAATAACTTAAACCGCGGTTGTTTAGCCTCGATTTACGAATGGAAGGAAGGAATAAAATATTCAAGGCACAGGCCCATAATAGGTTGTAGTTGTAAGCTGTTGTCTGGTGGTCTGTTGCAAACCAGAGCAGTAATAAAAGTATGCCAATACAGCCCGTTAAAGCAAATAAACCAATATCTAGCCATTTGCTGCGGTTGTTGTTTTTGTAATCTTTATAAGTGATGAAGAGCATGACAATTGCTAAGATTCCTAAGACGAAAAGTGGGCTGATAAAGAAATTATTTTTTTTAATAAAATCTGAGGGATTGAGTGTTTTTGAAGCGGTTACTAATCTTGAATCGTCGGTTTTTAAATGTGCATTTTCAAGTAGTTGGTGTAAGTATTTAGGTAAAAACATGTGTTCTTCAACGCTGGCAATCTGGTCTATTTTTGATCCCAATGCAATATCAATCCCAAAGCTTCCCCATGAATTTTGATTCAAATCAGAACGAATTAAGTTTCTAAAAGAAAACTGTTTAAAGATAGGTGAGGGGTTATAAACAACTTGGTAGTCAAGGATGTTTTCAATGTCATCTTTAATTTTTGTAGCACAGTTGTTATAGAAAAAATCGTAGGGGTAGTTTTTGTTTTCGGGTTTGATGTTTTCTTTCAAGAGATTATAAAACACGGTCTTTTGTTCCGTATTTAAGTTCAATACTTGTTCTTTAACACTTCTATTTTTGTATTGATAGTAGCCAAAAAAGTTTTCAAATTTTGATTGACTGATTTGGTAATCTAGTTTTCCTTGTGCGAATTTTAAATAAAAATTTTCTGTTTCAAAATCATACCGACCATAATCAAATACAATGTCAAATTTATAAACAGGGTCTTGGATCCGAATCGCATTGTGTCCAAACGCATCATTTAGAGATGTGCCGGGGCCAATGGTCAGAATACTCACTTTAGACTCTGCTGTCAGTTTAAGCTGTGCTTCGACAGAAAAACTTACTATGATTAGAAAAAGTGTAATTAATTTTTTAAAGTTCATTATCTAAAGATGCTTAAATCAATTTTGAGAGAAAATACATTGGAGTATAGGGCAGCACTTTGATCTCCAATATCTGTAAAGGCATAATCCAAAAACAGGCCTTTATATTTGAACCCAACGCCAAAATTAGGCTGAAATGTTAAAGATTGTGAGTTGTCAATTTGTAATTCATTTTGAAAATTTCCGACCCCAGCTCTAAAAAACACAAGGTCTGTGTATCCAAATTCAAGACCAAGTGCAGGGTTAATACTTACAACAGAAGAAGAGATCACATCATTATTTTCTTCAAATCGACAGATCACATCAACTTCTGTTCTTAACGTATAATCATAATTGAAGGTGAATAGTTTTGACATTCCTAGTTGTAATTTAGGGAGTGTAAGCTCTGTGGCTTCTGGTTCTTCTTGATTTTGTCCTGGAATGGCATCTTTAATATCTTGTAATCGATCCGTATCTATAGCCCATGTATTAAATGTGGTGGTAATGTCTCTTGCCATTAGTCCAAATTTCCAATCATTGGACTCAAACTGAATACCTACATCCAAACCAAATCCCCATGAAGAGGCAAAATCACCAATAATACGCCGAATCACTTTTGCATTGACACCATAATTTAACCCTGTAATGGGAAGTCTTCTTGCATAGGAAAATGTAAGTGCATAATCGACTGCAGAGAATAAATTAATCCGATCGTAATTGATCACACCTTGTTGGTCTATAAGTTTAGTAGTATCTAAAATATCATCAACTCCAAACCGAATTAACGAAAGTCCTACCGAACTGCGGTCGTCTAAAGGCATAGCAAAGGCAATATAATTGTAGTTGGCAATATTTGCAAAGTAACTGGAGTGCATGATCGCAATTTCACTATCTTCTATATGTACCAAGCCAGCAGGATTCCAATAGCCAGAATTGACATCGTTGGTAGATGCAACTACTGCATTACTCATACCCAAAGCAGAAGCATCCACTCCAATATTCAAAAATTCATTGGAATATTTTCGAGAGGTTTGAGACACCATCAATAGTGGAGTCAAAATTATAAAAACGAATTTTAGTACTTGCAAGGGCTTTTTTTAAATGATCTCATAAACACTAATATTAACTCTGATTATTTTTAGATATTGTTGTTTATTTGCTAAAAACAAAAATAGTTTATTATTTTTACTATTTAAATACAAATGATCGTGAAATCATACATCCCTAATTTTATTACATTATTAAATTTATTGTCTGGCTGCGTAGCTACCATTTTTGCTCTACAAGGCAATATGAAACTCACCGCTTTGTTTGTATTTCTTGGTGTTTTCTTTGATTTTTTTGATGGATTTGTAGCACGTAAATTAAACGTTCAAAGTGAGCTTGGTGTGCAATTAGATTCTCTGGCTGACATGGTAACTAGTGGTCTAGTACCTGGACTGGTACTTTTTTATTTATTAGGTTTAGCGCCTCCACCTTCTTGGATAAACGCTGAATTATTACCCTATTTTGGGTTGTTAGTTACCTTAGCGTCAGCATACCGTTTGGCAAAGTTCAATATTTCTACCAATCAATCAGATGCCTTTATTGGATTGCCAACGCCAGCCAATACACTATTAATAATTTCTTTACCGCTAATTTTGGAGTATCAAAACAGTGATGCCATGAATACAATTATTTTAAATTCGTGGTTTCTTATAGTGTTAACGTTGTTGAGTTGTTATATACTAAATGCACCTGTTAAATTGATTGCTTTAAAATTTAAAACATGGAATTTTAAAGACAATGTTTCACGTTATATATTGATTATTTTATCAGTAGCAATTCTTGCTGTTTTTCAATTTGCAGGAATTCCGCTTATAATTGTAACGTACATTGTTTTGTCAATTTTATCAAAATAAATATCAAATAAACTTCTTTTTATGGCTTCAGGCTTTTTTGCGTTACTCGATGATATTTCTGTCTTAATGGACGATGTGTTGACCATGAGTAAAATATCAGCAAAAAAAACTGCGGGTATTCTAGGGGATGATTTAGCAGTCAATGCAGAAAAAGCTTCTGGTTTTGTATCGTCTAGGGAGCTCCCCGTTTTATGGGTCATTACAAAAGGATCTATTTTAAATAAACTGATCATTTTACCTGTGGCATTTTTACTGAGTGCTTTTTTGCCTTCAGCAATCCAAGTGATATTGATTTTAGGAGGCCTTTATTTAGCCTACGAAGGGGTTGAAAAGATATATGAATATTTCATCCCACATCATCCTGTTTCTGATGATGTTGCTTCTGAAGTGGCGTCTGATTCTTCTATTTTAGCCTTAGAAAAAAAGAAAGTCAAATCGGCTATTCTAACAGATTTTATTTTATCTATAGAGATTATCATAATTGCCTTAGGAACTGTTTTGGATCAGTCTTTAACGATTCAAATTGCTGTAGTGAGTATTATATCCATTATTGCTACCATTGGCGTCTATGGTGTTGTAGCACTTATTGTGCGAATGGACGATTTTGGACTGAAGTTAATTCAAATGAGTAAGGGACAAAAAAACAGCTTTTACTTGGTAGGGGTTACATTGGTAAATGCCTTACCTGTAGTTATTAAATTTTTGTCAGTCGTTGGTACGATTGCACTTTTGCTCGTATCTGGAGGTATATTTATTCACAATATTGCATCTTTTCATCACCTTTTAGAAAATTTACCAGGTATTTCAAGAGATTTATTCTTCGGGCTTATTGCGGGTGTGTTGACTCTTTTGGTAGTTAACCTATTTAAACTAATTTTAAAACCGTTTTTTAAAAAATCTTAAGTGGTTTTAAAACTCTAATTTCTTTTTGCGGAGTTCAAAATTTTGTCCGAGATACACTTTTCGTACCATTTCATCATTAGCAAGTACTTCGGGTTTACCAGCTTTAAGGATGCTGCCTTCAAACATTAAATAAGTACGGTCTGTTATGGCTAAGGTTTCTTGTACGTTGTGATCAGTAATTAAGATACCAATATTTTTTTTGGTCAATCTTGCAATAATTCGTTGAATATCTTCTACAGCCACTGGATCAACTCCAGCAAAGGGTTCATCCAATAATATAAAACTAGGATCGGTCGCTAAAGCACGTGCGATTTCTGTTCGTCTTCGTTCGCCCCCAGATAACAAATCACCTCTGTTAGTTCTTATATGTCCCAAACTGAATTCTTCAATTAGAGATTCCATTTTATCAATTTGTTCTTTTTTAGAAAGTTTTGTCATTTGAAGCACACTCAAAATATTGTCTTCAATACTTAATTTTCGAAATACAGAAGCCTCTTGCGCCAAGTATCCAATACCACTTTGCGCTCTTTTGTACATGGGGTAGTTTGTAATATTTTTATCATCTAAGTAGATAGTACCTCCGTTGGGTTTAATTAAACCAACTGTCATATAAAAAGAAGTTGTCTTTCCTGCACCATTAGGACCAAGCAATCCAACGATTTCCCCTTGATTGACTTCTAGTGAAACATCCTTCACTACTTTTCGTCCGTTATAGGACTTCATTAAATTTTCGACTTTTAATTTCATTCGTTTGCTTAAAGATTTTTAAAAATAGTAAAATGAAATAGACTATCCATCAACTCCAGATTCTTTATGTAATATTTAACTAAGCTTCTAAAACATCTAAGTATTCATAAGCCCGTCTTAAATGAGGGATGACAATAGTACCTCCAACCAGAGTTGCAATACTTAATGCCTCCGAAATTTGTGCTCTGCTCAGACCTTCTTCGTAGCATTTTTCTAAATGATAACGTACACAATCATCACAGCGTAATACAGCAGAAGCTACAAGACCTAACAGCTCTTTTGTTTCTGTGTTTAAAGCGCCTTGCTGAAAAGCGTTCGTATCTAAATTAAAGATGCGTTTGATTACGGTATTGTTTTCTGCAAGTATTTTGGTGTTCATTTTCTTGCGATAGGCATTAAACTCTTCTACTTCATTTGCCATTTTTTTCTTTTCTTTTTTGGTTTCTTAACACTAGTTTTGAGATCAATATACTTACTTGATACAAGATTAACACGGGGATTGCAACAATAACTTGACTTGCAATATCTGGCGGTGTAATGATGGCAGCAAAAATTAATACAATTACCAAGGCATACTTTCTGTTTTTCCGTAAAAACTCTGGGGTAACCAACCCTATTTTTGTGAGGAAATAGATGATAATAGGGAGTTCAAAAATAAACCCAGAGGCTAATGTAGATGCTCGTATGAGTCCTATATAAGAATTCAAATCAAAATCGTTGTGGACTTGATCTGCAACAGAGTAAGTTCCTAGAAAATTAATAGAAAGTGGACATACGATATAGTATCCAAATAAAACCCCAATAAAAAATAGAATAGAGGAAATAAATATAAAACCTCTAGAGCTATTTTTTTCTTTACTATAAAGCCCAGGGCTGATAAACTTCCAAAATTCATACAAGACGTAAGGAAAAGCTACAATCAAACCAAAAGTAATGGAGGTCCAAATATGTGCAGAAAACTGCCCTGCCATGGTTCTACTTTGAACTTCAAAATCAAAATTAGTATCACAAAAACTTTCAAATCCTAATAATTTTGAGGTATTACAAAGAAATTCATAGGTAAAAAAATCAGCTTTTGTAGGGCCAAAAATAAGGGTGTCAAATATAAATCCTTTTGCTAAAAAAGCTGCTGTTGCTGTAATCATGACTGCACCCAAAGCTCTGATCACGTGCCATCTTAATTCTTCAAGGTGATCTAAAAAAGACATTTCTTTTTGTACGTCCATAACTAGATAATACCTTCTTTAATTAAATCATGAATATGAATTACTCCTGCATAGTGTCCCCGATCTTCCACAAGGAGTTGTGAAATTTCATTGGTATCCATTATTTCCATTGCTTCAATAGCCATGGCATCGATTGAAATCGATTTTGGTTTTTCGCTCATAATGTCTTTGGCAGATAATTGTGAGAAGTCATCTGTTTTAGCGAGCATTCTTCTTAAATCACCATCTGTAATAATTCCATCAATTTTTTTATTTGATGTAACAGCTGTAACTCCGAGTCGTTTTTCTGAAATTTCTACAATAACTTTTTTGATACTCGCATCTGGACTCACATTAGGAATTTCGTTCTGTGCTAAAATATCCCGTACTCTTAAAAATAATTTTTTTCCTAGAGCGCCTCCAGGATGGTATTTTGCAAAATCATTTTTTGTGAAGCCACGTAGTTCTAACAGACAAACGGCTAACGCATCACCAATTACCAATTGTGCAGTTGTACTTGTTGTAGGCGCTAAATTTATGGGACATGCTTCTTTTTCGACATACGAATTGAAAACAAAATTAGCTTGGTCTGCTAACATCGATTTAGAATTTCCAGTTATGGCAATCAAAGGGTTTCCAGCATTTTTTAAAAAGGGTATAAGCGCTTTAATTTCAGGAGTATTACCACTTTTAGATATACAAATCACAATGTCGTCGGGAAGAATAAGTCCTAAATCGCCATGAATGGCATCTGCTGCGTGCATAAATACTGAAGGGGTGCCTGTAGAATTTAGAGTCGCCACAATTTTGTTGGCAATAATGGCACTTTTTCCAATACCAGTTATAATTACACGACCTTTGGAGTTGAATATGAGATCTACAGCTTCTGCAAATGTGTCATCAATAAAATTTGCAAGTTGAGAAATTGCCAAGCTTTCTATTGCAATGGTTTTTTTGGCTAATGTTAGTATTGATTTTTTTGAACTCAATTTTTTTATGTTTTGGTTGTGTACTTATTTAAATATATCTACCTTTAATTCACGTTACAAAAAAACGAAAAAAATAGGAGTGTTTCCGAATTTATTCCAAATATGATGCAATAAACCCCATTTTTTTTAAATTAAGATAAGAAATTAACCACAAATGAGTATTTCGACTAAAGAATTACATGCATCACTTAAAACCTTTTTTGGTTTTGATAAATTTAAAGGATTACAAGAACAAGTTATTGTTAGTATTTTAGAGAGAAAAAACACGTTTGCGATTATGCCAACAGGTGGAGGAAAGTCACTGTGCTATCAATTACCTGCGCTCATGCAAGATGGAACCGCTATAGTGGTATCGCCGTTAATAGCATTGATGAAAAATCAAGTGGATGCTATCAGAGGCATATCAAGCCATCAAGGAATTGCACATGTATTAAATTCTTCCTTGAACAAAACAGAAATTAAACAAGTAAAGTCAGATATAGAAACAGGTATTACAAAACTGTTGTATGTCGCTCCAGAATCGCTTTCAAAAGCTGAAAATATTGAATTTTTAAAGTCACAAACAGTTTCTTTTATGGCGGTAGATGAAGCGCATTGTATCAGTGAATGGGGACATGATTTTAGACCGGAGTACAGGAATTTAAAACATATTATCACTCAAATAGGAGATAATATACCTATTATAGGATTGACAGCCACAGCCACTCCAAAAGTTCAGGAAGATATCTTGAAAAATTTAGGCACAACAGATTCTCAAACATTCAAAGCTTCTTTTAATAGACCAAATTTATTTTACGAAATACTTCCAAAATCAGATCAAGTTGATAATGATATCATACGATTTGTAAAACAAAATGAAGGGAAATCGGGAATTATTTATTGCCTTAGTAGAAAACGTGTTGAAGAATTATCTCAGATTCTTCAAGTCAATGGAATTAAAGCAGTACCCTATCACGCAGGACTAGATGCTAAGACACGTTCAAAACATCAAGATATGTTTTTGATGGAAGATACCGATGTTGTAGTAGCTACCATTGCCTTTGGAATGGGTATCGATAAACCCGATGTTCGTTTTGTAATTCACCATGATATTCCAAAAAGTATTGAAAGCTATTATCAAGAAACTGGTCGTGCAGGTCGTGATGGTGGTGAAGGGCATTGTTTAGCATATTATGCTTATAAAGATATTGAAAAACTTGAAAAATTTATGTCAGGCAAGCCTGTTGCTGAACAAGAAATAGGCTTTGCTTTGTTGCAGGAAGTTGTCGCTATGGCCGAAACATCTATGTCGCGTCGTAAATTTATTTTACATTATTTTGGAGAAGCATTTGATACCGAAACAGGCGATGGTGGTAATATGGATGATAATGTTCGGAATCCTAAACCGCAAACCGAAGCGATGGATCAAGTTAAAATAATGCTTGAAATTGTGTCACTTACTCATGAAAAGTATAAAAGTAAAGACCTTGTTAATGTTATAATTGGTCAAGAAAACGCCCTTATAAAATCGCACCGAACCAATGAATTGCCTTTTTTTGGTAAAGGAATCAGTCAGAACACACTCTACTGGATGGCATTAATTAGACAGACACTAGTTGCAGGTTACTTGCGTAAAGATATTGAAACTTACGGAGTGTTAAAATTGACTCCTGACGGACGTAAATTTATAGAACAACCAAAGTCATTTATGATGACGGAAGATCACACCTATAACCTACAAACTAATAGGAACTATAATAATTCTTCTGATGTTGCTGATATAACCTTGATGCGAATGCTTAAAGACCTTCGTAAATCCAATGCAAAAAAATTAGGCGTTCCCCCGTTTGTGATTTTTCAAGATCCATCCCTAGAGGATATGGCACTCAAATATCCAATTACAATTGAAGAATTATACAATATTCATGGAGTAGGTGAGGGAAAAGCTAAGCGTTATGGCAAAAGTTTTGTTGCACTCATAAAGCGTTATGTTGATGAAAATGAGATTGATCGCATGGAAGATATGATCATCAAATCTACAGGATCTAACTCCTCATTGAAACTTTATATCATTCAAAATATTGACAGAAAATTACCTTTAGACGATATCTCTTCAGCCAAAGGAATGAATATGTCAGATTTTATCAGAGAATTAGAAGCCATCGTGTTTTCGGGAACCAAATTAAATATCAATTATTGGATAGATGAGATATTTGATGAAGATCAGCAAGAGGAAATTCATGATTATTTTATGGAATCTGAATCTGATGATATAGAAGCTGCTATCGAAGAATTTGATGGTGAATATGACGACCAAGAACTGCGTTTATATCGCTTAAAATTTATAAGTGAAGTCGCTAATTAATTGTTTTTTCACAAAACCATTCAGGAACCTTTTTTGTTTATAATTCCTTCTTATCTTTGCAGCTATTAAAAAAATAAAATTAAACTCATGAAAGACGGCTTATACGCAAAATTCAATACCTCTAAAGGAGATATTTTAGTGAATTTAGAATATCAAAAAACACCTGGTACTGTAGGTAATTTCGTTGCCCTAGCGCAAGGTAACTTAGAAAATTCTGTAAAAAAACAGGGAGAACCATATTATAACGGTTTAAAATTTCATAGAGTCATTCCAGATTTCATGATTCAGGGTGGCTGTCCACTTGGAACAGGTACAGGTAATCCAGGATATAAATTTGAAGATGAATTCCATCCCGATTTAAAACACGATAAGCCCGGAATTTTATCCATGGCAAACGCAGGACCTGGAACCAATGGAAGTCAGTTTTTTATAACACATATTCCAACTGATTGGTTGGATGGAAAACACACGGTTTTTGGAAACGTTATTGAAGGTCAAAACATTGTAGATTCTATCGGTCAAGGGGATGTTTTAGAAACTTTAGAAATTATAGCAGTTGGATCAGATGCAGAAGCATTTAAAGCTGTAGAAGCTTTTAGATCTTTTGAAGGCGCAAGAGAAAAAAACCTAGCCAAACAAAAAGCAGCAGTGGAAGCCGAATTAGATAAACTAGCGACTGGTTTTGAAAAAACAGAGAGTGGTCTCCGTTACCAAATACTTCAAAAGGGAAGCGGTTCACAGGCTACAAAAGGAGCTAAAGTTTCTGTACACTACAAAGGACAACTTTCTGATGGTACTGTGTTTGATTCGTCTTACAAAAGAAAAGAACCCATTGAATTTGCTCTCGGAACTGGACAAGTTATTGCGGGATGGGATGAAGGTGTTGCGCTTTTAAATGTTGGAGACAAGGCACGTTTTGTAATTCCAAGTCATTTGGGTTATGGAGCTCAAGGAGCTGGCGGTGTAATTCCTCCAAATGCAAACTTAATATTTGATGTTGAACTTGTTGAGGTTAAATAACTTTCAATAGGTTAACTATTTATGAGACTATCTAAAAGGTTAAAAAATCTGTCGTTCTGAATTTATTTCAGAATCTAAAGTAGCAGAATTCCCTTTTAGGTAGCTTTTATATTTTATTAAAGTATTTATAAACAACTTCCAATAATACTTAATGTTTCAATTCTTATTTGTAAATTTGTTCGCGTTTAACAACGCATAATGACAAACACAACTACGAAATATATTTTTGTTACAGGAGGCGTAAGCTCTTCGTTAGGTAAAGGAATTATTGCTGCATCTTTAGCGAAATTACTCCAAGCCCAAGGTTACCGTACAACAATTCAAAAATTAGATCCATACATCAATATTGATCCAGGAACTTTAAATCCTTATGAACATGGCGAATGTTATGTAACTGATGACGGAGCAGAAACAGATTTAGATTTAGGTCATTATGAGCGCTTTTTAAATGTGCCTACCTCACAAGCAAATAATGTGACCACAGGACGTATTTACCAAAGTGTGATAGATAAAGAACGTCGTGGTGAGTTTTTAGGAAAAACAGTCCAAGTTATACCTCACATAACGGACGAAATCAAACACCGAGTTCAGATTTTAGGAAAGTCTGGAGAGTATGATATTGTTATTACAGAAATTGGTGGAACTGTTGGAGATATAGAATCTTTGCCTTATGTGGAAGCTGTACGTCAGCTTAAATGGGAAATGGGAAATGAAAATGCTATGGTCATTCATTTGACCTTGATTCCTTATTTGTCTGCTGCAGGTGAGTTAAAAACAAAACCTACGCAACACAGTGTCAAAACTTTGATGGAAAGTGGAGTACAAGCTGATATTTTGGTTTGTAGAACAGAACATAAACTTAGTGACAGTATTCGTACTAAATTAGCCCGTTTTTGTAACGTCAAAAGAGAAGCTGTCATCGAATCTATTGATGCTTCTACTATTTATGACGTCCCAAATTTGATGTTGGAAGAAGGGTTGGATAAAGTAGTTTTAGAACAATTAAACTTAGAAAGTCATACCCCAGATTTAACTTCTTGGAACAACTTTTTAACAAAACTTAAAAACCCTAAAAGTGAAGTAGTAATAGGCTTGATTGGAAAATATGTAGAACTTCAAGATTCTTATAAATCAATCCTTGAAGCCTTTATTCATGCTGGTGCAGCCAATGAAGTAAATGTCAAAGTTGAATCAATTCATTCCGAATACCTACAATCAGAAAACATTGCTATAAAGCTATCTCATTTAGATGGTGTATTGGTTGCTCCGGGGTTTGGTGAACGTGGTATTGAAGGAAAAATTGAAGCGATTCGTTATGTGAGAGAACATCAAATTCCATTTTTTGGAATTTGTTTAGGAATGCAAATGGCAATCATTGAGTTCTCGCGAAATGTTTTAGGATTAGTACAAGCCAATTCCTCCGAAATGGATTCCAATACTGAGCATCCAGTTATTGACATCATGGAAGCTCAGAAGAAAGTTACTGAAAAAGGAGGGACCATGAGATTGGGGTCTTGGAAATGTGATCTTTTAGAAAACACAAAAATCGCATCGATATATGACACGACCTCTATCATGGAGCGTCACAGACACCGCTACGAGTTTAACAATGCATACGCCACACAATTGGACAAAGCAGGTATGAAAGCCACTGGTTTTAATCCTGAAACAGGTCTTGTTGAAGTTATTGAAATCCCTTCACACCCTTGGTTTGTTGGAGTTCAGTACCACCCAGAATACAAAAGTACCGTTGCCAATCCTCACCCTTTATTTTTGGCATTTGTAAAAGCGGCTTTAAAACATAAAACAAAAAAATAACAATATTTATTTGACACCCCACTCTAATGTGGATGTTAATTGAAAATTAAAAGATATGGAAGAAAAGAAATTAGACATAAATTCAATTATTGGATTTTTGCTCATTGGTGCCATTTTATTGTATATGTTATGGCAAAACCAACCCACTCCAGAACAACTTGCGGAACAAGAAAAAGCTAAGCAAGAACAATTAGCATCTGAAGCTGCCAATCAAGTTGCTACGGAGTTGACTATTACCAACAATTCAAATGACAATCAATTGCCTACGGATCCGCAAGGATTAGCTAGTTTGAAAAATAAAATTGGAGACTTTGCTTATGCGTTGACATTAGCATCGGCAAATAACACTACTACAACTTTTGAAAATGAAGTTTTAGCCCTTAAAATTGATAATAAAGGCGGATTTATTTCAGAAGTAAAGTTAAAAAGTTATGTAAATCACGATTCTGTTCCTGTATATCTAATTAAAGACGGCAGCTCTGTGTTTAATTTAAATTTTGCAACATCAGATAACCGTACACTCAATACAACAAATCTATACTTTCAGCCAACGCTTAGTACTTCAGGAGATAACCAAGTGCTTTCTATGCGTCTTAAGGTTTCAGAAACTCAATTTTTGGAATATCGCTACGAGTTGAAACCAAACGATTATATGCTAGGATTCTCTGTGAAATCACAAGGGTTATCAAACATTTTAAATACGTCTCAAGACGTTCAGCTTGATTGGAAATTTAAAGCCCACAGACAGGATCAAAGTATTTCGTTTGAAAACAGGTATACTCGTTTGACGTACCAACACGAAGGAGATAAAATAAACAAGCTATCGCAAACTGGTGATGATGATGAAACAGAATCTGATTTGTCTTGGATTTCGTTCAGACAACATTTCTTTAGTACCATTTTAGTGCCAGATACTCCGATTAAAACAGCCGATTTAAAGTCTTTTAATCTAGTAGGCGACGAAACAGTTGACACCCTATTTACCAAACGTTACGAAATCAGTCTTCCTTTGACTTACTCAGGCGGGGAGTTAACGCATAATATGAATATCTATTATGGCCCAACCTATGATGATATTTTAAACAAATACGATCGAAATTTAGAAGCAAGTATTCCATTTGGGTGGGGTATTTTTGGATGGATTAATAAAGCAGTTTTTAGTCCTTTGTACGCTTGGTTAACTAACTATTTGCCTTACGGTCTCGCCATTATAGTGATGACTATCATGGTAAAAATAGTGTTGTCATTTGTACAATACAAGCAATTTTTGTCTCAAGCTAAAATGAAAATTTTAAAACCAGAACTAGACGCCATTCGCGAAAAATACAAGAACAATAAAATGAAGGCGCAACAAGAAACTTTAGCAGTTCAAAACAAAGCAGGAGCAAGTCCATTGAGCGGTTGTTTACCCGGAATGTTACAAATGCCCGTATTTTATGCTTTGTTTATGTTTTTCCCGATTGCCTTTGAATTGCGTCAAAAATCATTTTTGTGGGTCGATGATTTAAGTTCCTACGATTCTATAGCTGAGCTACCCTTTAACATTCCTTTTTATGGCGACCATATTAGCTTGTTTCCAATTTTAGCGTCTATTGCTATCTTTTTCTATATGAAAATGACAACTGGGCAACAAATGGCTACACAACCAACTCAAGAAGGTATGCCAGATATGGGGAAAATGATGAAATATATGATCTACTTCTCTCCGATACTGATGTTAGTGTTTTTTAATAACTATGCATCAGGTTTGAGTTTATATTATTTTATTTCCAATTTGATTAGTATTGGAATTATGATCGTGATTAAAAACTTCATTATCGATGAAGATAAAGTATTGGCTAAAATTCAAGTGAGCAAAGCAAAACCTAAAAAACAAAACCGTTTTCAAAAGAAAATGGCAGAAATTATGGAACAAGCGGAGGCACAAAAAGCAGCCCAACAGAAACGAAAGAAATAATAAATAGTATTAAGGACTAAGATTTAAGTTATTTTTTTCAATACAAAAACACTCGAACTGACTGAGCTAAAAGGTTGTTATTTCGAGTGTTTTTCTTTTCTATATGTTCAAAGTCCTTCACATAATAATTTGTAAATTTGCAACAAGCGTAAATTAAATTCAAACCAAAAAAAAAATCAGCCATGAAAACAGTTGTTGTGGGTCTTTCTGGAGGCGTAGACTCTAGTGTTGCTGCCTATCTATTAAAAGAGCAGGGGTACAATGTTATAGGCTTATTTATGAAAAATTGGCATGACGATTCGGTGACTATTTCCGATGAATGCCCATGGCTAGACGACAGTAATGATGCGATGTTGGTGGCAGAAAAATTAAATATTCCCTTTCAAACCGTCGATTTAAGTGAGGAGTATAAAGACAAGATTGTCGATTATATGTTCAATGAATATAAAAATGGGCGCACTCCAAATCCAGATATTTTATGCAACCGAGAAATTAAGTTTGATGTGTTTTTAAAAATAGCTTTATCACTCGGAGCTGATTATGTAGCTACGGGGCATTATTGCCGAAAAGATAGTGTTGAGAATTCAACACCAAAATTATATAAGCTCCTTTCAGGCGTCGATACCAATAAAGATCAATCTTATTTTTTATGTCAATTGTCGCAAGAGCAACTGTCTAGAACCTTATTTCCCATAGGAGAATTAACCAAACCAGAAGTGAGAGCTATTGCTACAAAATTAGATTTGGTAACAGCTGATAAAAAAGATTCTCAGGGACTGTGTTTTATTGGTAAAGTACGTTTGCCCGATTTTCTGCAACAACAACTACAACCTAAAGTAGGTCAGATTATAGAAATTCCTGATAGTTTTGAAGATTATTCAACCACAATACCAGCGTTTGAAACCAAAGAAGAAGCACTTGTTTTTGGGGCGCGAAAAATAAAATATAACAGTTCTGATGGTACCGTTGTTGGGACGCATCAAGGTGCTCATTATTTTACCAAAGGCCAACGAAAAGGGTTGGCTGTCGGCGGAACAGTAGAACCCCTTTTTGTTATTGATACGGATGTTGTGGATAATATTATATATACAGGACAAGGCAAAAATCATCCTGGATTGTACCGATCAGTGTTGTTGGTGCAGCCCTCTGAAGTGCATTGGGTACGTACTGATTTAGCAATAAAAATAGGTCAATCGCTTGATGTTATGGCACGTATTCGCTACCGTCAAACCTTGGAGGCGGCTACATTATATGCCACAACAGAAGGCCTTTATGTAGCTTTTGAATCGCCACAGTCTGCCATTACCGAAGGTCAGTTTGTAGCTTGGTATCTAGAAGATGAATTAGTTGGTTCGGGAGTAATTTCTTAAGGTTTTGAAACAAATGCAAAATAGAATCACCACACTTTTCGGAATAAAATACCCAATTATTCAAGCGGGTATGGTTTGGAATAGTGGATGGAAATTAGCTTCTGCAGCAAGTAATGCTGGTATTTTAGGCTTGATTGGTGCTGGTTCAATGTATCCTGATGTATTAAGAACTCATATTAAAAAATGTAAAGAGGCTACAACCAATCCCTTTGGAGTCAATATTCCTATGCTGTATCCAAATATTGAAGAACTCATGCAAATTATAGTGGAAGAAGATATTAAAATTGTCTTTACTTCTGCAGGAAATCCAAAGACTTGGACTGCCTGGTTAAAAGAACGAGGTATCACAGTAGTGCATGTGGTGAGCAGCTTAAAGTTTGCTTTAAAAGCACAAGAAGCGGGTGTAGATGCCATTGTAGCTGAAGGTTTTGAAGCGGGTGGTCATAACGGACGAGATGAGACAACAACACTCACTCTTATTCCTATGGTACGTGAAAAAATCACAATTCCGTTATTAGCAGCGGGGGGTATTGCAACAGGAAATGGGATGATGGCTGCCATGGCTCTTGGTGCTGATGGTGTTCAGATAGGAAGCCGGTTTGTAGCGAGCAAAGAATCTTCTGCCCACGAAGCTTTTAAAAATGCAGTGGTTTTAGCTAATGAAGGAGATACTCAATTAACTTTGAAAGAATTAACTCCAGTACGTCTTTTGAAGAATAAATTTTATCAAGATTTACAATCATTATACAAAACAACTCCAACTCTTGAGGACTTGAAAAATATTTTAGGAAGAGCTCGTGCCAAACGTGGTATGTTTGAAGGAGATTTAGAAGAAGGTGAATTAGAAATAGGACAAATATCAGGAATGATTCAAGCGGTTGATTCCGTCTCTGATATTGTTGATTCTATCATTACTGAGTTTAAGTTATGTCAAACACATATATCAACAATTAATCTAAATAATCAAAATGACCAATAGAGTTGACCAATTAGATGCATTTGATCGATTATTAACGATCATGGATGAACTTCGAGAGAAGTGTCCATGGGATCAAAAGCAAACGATGGAAACCCTTCGTCCACTTACCATTGAAGAAACCTACGAATTAGGAGATGCTATATTGGATAAGGATTTAAAAGAAGTTAAAAATGAACTTGGCGACCTTTTACTACACATTGTTTTTTATGCCAAAATTGGCAGTGAAACTAATGATTTTGATATCTCTGATGTTATCAATAGTATTTGCGAAAAACTAATTCATAGACACCCTCATATTTATAGTGATGTAGAGGTCAAAGACGAAAAAGAAGTTAAGCAGAACTGGGAAAACTTAAAATTAAAAGAAGGGAAAACGAGTGTTCTTGAGGGCGTCCCTAAAAGTTTACCTGCTTTGGTCAAAGCGAGCCGCATTCAAGAAAAAGTAGCTGGTGTTGGTTTTGATTGGGAACATCCTGATCAGGTTTGGAAAAAAGTAGAGGAGGAGATAGGAGAGTTGAAAGCAGAAATTCACAACAAAAATCAAGATGCCACTGAGAATGAGTTTGGAGATGTTTTATTTTCATTAATAAACTATGCCCGTTTTCTTAAGATTAACCCTGAAAATGCGCTAGAACGTACCAATAAGAAATTCATCAAACGTTTTCAGTACTTAGAAAGCAAAGCTAAAACGCTGCAAAAATCTCTTTCAGAAATGACCCTTGCAGAAATGGATGTGTATTGGGAAGAAGCTAAAAAACTGTAATTAGCGACTACTGAATCATTTTTTTGATTTTAGAATATTTTGCATTCCAAGTTTGCAAAGATGCTTTATGCTTGTCAATATTTTTATGAACTTCTTTGACCATTGGGTTGTCATCTTTCACATTCGAGAAAAATTGTAAGTTATTTTCTAGCTGATTGATTTCACTTTTGATTTCATCTATCTTTTTTCGTATGAATGTGACTTCGTTGTTAAATAGCCTTTGATCTTGCGCTAAAGTTTCAAGTTTCAGCGTATATTTCAAATCTTCCATAGCTTTTTTATCTAAACCTAATTTAGAGTAAAAACCGTCTAATATTTTAAAGAATTTACCATCAATAAAACGTTTACTTTGAACTACACGACCTATTTTTTTCCATTGACTAGAAAAATCATTTAAAGCTTCTAAATTCTTGTCTTTATCATCCGTTAATTCAAATAATTTAACGGTTTCTAGTAACTTGTTTTTTTGATCTAAAGCAGTAATTTCTTCTTCAGAACCATTGTTTTTCTGATCGTGATACCGATCAAAAAATGTGTTACAAGCTCCTCTAAAGCGTTTCCATAATTTATCACTGTCCCTTCGTGGAATATGCCCAATAGTTTTCCATTTATTTTGAATATTTTTCATCAAAACTAAAGTGGTTTCTAGGTCTTCACTGTCTTTATTTTGTTCAGCAATTTCTACTAACTCTAGTTTCTTTTGATAGTTCTCAGACTGGTCTTTTTTTAGAGTTTTATAATAGTTGTTTTTATTTTTATTAAAGGTTCTTGAAGCGTCCTTGAAACTAGACCACGTTTTCTCATTTTCTTTCGATGGAACTTTTCCTGTTTTGAAAAAAGTTTCTCTAAGCGTTTCTATTTCTTTGATATTTGATTGCCAATCTTTGTGAGAATTGATCGTCTTTTCAGAAATGGTATTAATTTGAGCGATGATCTCATTTTTTATTTTAAGATTTTCTTCAAATTTTTCCTCTAGTTGATTGTAATAGTCCTGGCGTTTATCATTAATCACTTTTGTTGCAGCACTAAACCGATCCCACAGCTCGTCTTTATATTCTTTTGCAACTGGTCCTAATTCTTCTTTCCAAATCTTGTGAAGCGCCTGCAGCTCTCTAAAAGCTCTGTTTAAATCAGTTTCATTTGCTAACTCTTCTGTACTTATAATAATTTTCTGCTTTTGTTCTAAATTATGTTTAAAGTCTAGATCTCTAAGATCTCTATTTAGATGTAAAAAGCCATAGAATATCTCTACATGGTGACGGTAATTATTCCATGTGTTATTATTTTCACTTGATGGAATTTGTCCGGTATTTCTCCAGCGCTCTTGTAAGTTTTTAAAAGTTTTGTAAGCCGAGTTAATATCCCCTTCGACATTAATTAACCCTTTGATCTCTTCAATAATTTGTAAACGAATTTCAAGATTTTGATTGAGTGTTTGTGTTCTATTTTTTTGAAATGACTGGTGTTTCTCTCTAAAAGACTTTGATAATTCGTTGAATTTCTTTTTTAAAGGACTTATAAATTCAAAATCAATAGTATTTCCGCCTTCCGCTAAAAACGCTTCTTTTTTCTCTGAAATTAAAGCACTGAATTTAGTATTAAAATTATTTTTGACTTCGTTTATACTGTTACGAACACTGTGCATATTATCAGAATTTAACAGCTTTTCAAACTCTGTAATTAAGTCTTCTAAAGAAAGTGCTTCATAATTAACTTTAGTTTCTTTTTCTTCTGCAACTGTTTCTTTCTTTGGTTCGTCAGATGCTTTTTCTGCCGTTACTTCTACTTTTTTGGATGTTTCTTCAGATGCACTCTTTTTTGCTGTTTCTGTTGGTTTTTCTTCCTCTACAGTTATTTCTGTGGATGTTTCAATAGGAGTTTCTGAAGCTATGATTTCTTCTGTAGGAGTTTTTTCAGAAGAAGCAGATTGTTCAGTTTTGCTATTTACTTGGGGAGTGTCGTTTAGGTTTTCTCCATCTGCATCTTGCAGGTTATCGTGCTCTGACATATCTTTCAATGTTTAGTGTTATAATGACTTGAACCATAAATATAACATTATCCCTTTAAACTACAAATTATCTAATTCTTTTAAATTAGTTTTTTAATTACGAATTCCATAGTTCCCACGATTTTTCTGCTTGTAGACGTAGCATTTCGAGCCCGTTTAGAGTTGTGGCATTTTTGGCGTTTCCTTGTTTGAGGAATAAAGTTTCTTCTGGATTGTAAATCAAATCAAATAATAAATGTTTTGAAGTGAGATGTTCATATGGGATTTCTGGACATTTGTGAATATCTGGAAATGTGCCTAACGGGGTACAGTTTATGATAATTTGGTAGTTTTCAATTCCACTAGTTGCTAAGGATTCATAGTTGTATTTAACGTTATGTGATTGAGTTCTGGATACATATTCAAAACATATTCCTAATTTTTTTAAAGCATAAGCGACTGCTTTTGATGCGCCACCAGTGCCTAAAATTAAAGCTTTTTTGTGGTGGGGTTTAAGATGGGGTTTTAAACTCTGTTGAAATCCATAATGATCCGTATTGTAACCTGTCAATTTTCCGTTTTCTATTTTAATAGTATTCACAGCGCCAATTTCTTGTGCTTCAGAATCAATGGCATCTAAATAAGGAATGACCACTTGTTTGTAAGGGATGGTAACATTTAGACCTGTAATTTTTATATCAGAAGTTTTTAAAGACTCAAAATCTTCGATTTTCTCTAAATCAAAATTATTATAGGAACAATCTAATTTGTTGGTTTCAAATTTATTTTTAAAATAACCTCTCGAAAAGGAGTAGTCAATATTTTTACCGAGCAGTCCAAAATTCTTCATATATGCTGTTTACGTTTGTTTCCATACCATTCCAATCCTATAACAATGGCAGCTCCAAAAATTATAAATAGAAGGGCATAAATGGTTTGAGTGTTCATTTCAGGAAAGTATCGCTGATAGTTTTCAATAATTTGTTCGCCATTTGTGTCTGTAATAAAGTTTCCTAAGGGATCTTGTCTGTACAGGGCAGCTTTCCAGGGCCAAACCACTCCAAGGGATCCTGTAATAAATCCCATAATAAGGGCTAGTGTTTTGAATTTGTAATGTTTCAGAATATAACTTAATAGGTGCGAAAGACTAACCAGTCCTGCTATAGAACCTAGCGTGAAAACAAATAAAACTTTTAGAAGTCTTAGATGTTGTGGATCTATCACAAAACTAAAATCGCCAGAAAAAACAAACACAAACGTATCAAAAAGAACGTTTACGGAGTCTACTAATAACAACACATAATTCCCTAGTAGAATCAATATAAACGATCCAGAGAATCCTGGTAGTGCCATTCCTGTAACGCTAATCATACCACATAGAAACACAAACCAAAGGTTGTCATTTTGTGTGGCAGGATTTAAAAAACTGATGCTTATTCCAACAAAGATTCCAAGAGAAGCCATTGCTATTGTTTTTGTGTTCCAAGATTTGAAATCTTTATATATATAATAAATGGATCCTACAATCATTCCAAAAAACACACTCCATACATAGAGTTCGTGACGTTCAATTAAGTAATCCAACAGTTTAGAAATACTAAAATAACTAAGGATCATCCCTAGAAATAGCAAGGCTAAAAATCGTCCATTTACATAATTGTAAAAGATTTTAAACCGTCCACTAAAAACCAATTTCAAAGCTTTAATATTGAATTTTTGCAAGGAATATATAAACTCTTCATAAAAACCCATTACAAAAGCGACAATCCCACCAGAAACGCCAGGCACCTTGTTGGCAGCTCCCATAATGACCCCTTTAAGGGTTAGTAAGAATGGATTTGTATGCTCGTTAGGATGTTTCAATAGGTTTTTTTTTAGCGCTTATTTTTTCTAAGATAAGAATGATTAAAACTCCAAATACCATCAATACGATGGCTTGTAAAAGTTGTGGATCACCATCAAAATTAAACGGCGAAATACTTTCTTCATTTAAAGGAACTTGAACCCCTTTTGAGTTGGTTCTGAAGGTCAATGCTATTTTCCAAGGCCATATTTTATTCAAAGATCCAATCATGAATCCAGTAATGACGGCTAATGTCAAGCGGTGGTATTTTTCAAACAACCATTTTAGAAGTTTTGAAAACGACAACAATCCAACCACAGCACCGGCTCCAAATATGAGAATCATTTTCAGATTTCGACTGTTAAGCGCCTCAAGAACAGGACTGTAAGCACCTATAATTACAAGAATAAAAGACCCAGAAATGCCGGGTAATATCATTGCGCAAATTGCCAAGGCTCCTGCAAAAAATAGAAATAAATTTGTATCTGAGGTTTCAGCAGGGTTGAGAGTGGTAATTAGGTAAGCAACGATGGCTCCAACGGTCATTGCTAAAAATAGTTTATAGTCTGAAGGTTTTGTTTTAATCTGTTTTCCAATGTATATAATACTTGCAAGGACCAATCCAAAAAAGAATGCCCACAGTAAAATGGGTTGATGTTCCAACAGCCATTCCACTCCTTTTGCTAATGAGATAATACTCACAAAAACCCCGGATAAAAGCGCTATTAGAAAACTCCCGTTCGCTTTTTTCCAAGTACTTTTAATGCCTTCTTGTTTTAAATGCTTTAAAAGTGAAAAATTGATGTTATTTAAGGTGTCGATCAGTTCTTCATAAATTCCAGAAATAAATGCGATGGTTCCTCCAGAAACTCCTGGCACAACATCCGCTGCACCCATGGCCATTCCTTTAAGTGAAAGTATCAAGTAATATAGTGGGGATCGTTTCATTTGGTTTTATGAAATTGTTGAATTTTTTTTATAGCCCCTAAAAATACAAATTTTACTGGTGTGTATTTTTAAAATTCTCAATTAATTGAAGGACAGCTTTACGCTGATAGACTTCCGGAAACAATTCTTCTAAAATAAACACATGTTCTAAGTTTATATGCATCGCAGTCAAAAGGTGTGCATAGCCCGCATCCATATTGTTAAGCTTCAAACAGACACCTGAAAGTCGAAATTCTAACTCTTCACTTTTTGGGTGGTATTCTAAGGCTTGTACAAAATTGAATTTTGCAGCTTCATACTCGCCAAGCTTGATTAAAATATCGCCGCGAGATAACCAGGTGCTTAACTCACAATCGCCTAACTCAAGCGTTCTTTTGTACCCACGTTCGGCTTCTTCCAAAAGAAGCAGGCGTTCATTGATAGTAGAATATAATAACCAGTAGGCTGCATTGTCACCATCAATATCAATAGCTTTATTGATGTAGGTCAAGGCTTTTTGGAAGTCTTTTTTAGCAATAAAAAATTTTGTAATGTGCATCCAACCTTTATCCAAAGCAGGGTCTTCTTCTACTGCTTGATAGTAGTGCTGGAGTGCAAGATCATCAATTTTTAAACGCTCGTAACAATACCCAATTTTTATGAGAGCATAAGCAGTTGAATCTTCAATAGCAATCGTAATTTTATAATTTTCAATCGCTTCTTCAAAACGATTTAATTGCTCTAATACTTTTGCTTTTTCTAGGTAAGCACCAATGAATAGGTCATCTGAAATAATCGCAAAATCAAATGCAGTGACCGCTTTCAATAGTTGTTTGGTTTCTACGTATTGTTTGCCAAGTTGATGCCATGCCACTTCGCTGTACGGATTTTTATCTAAGTAACTATTTAGGTATTCAATAGCTTCATTGGTTTCATCTAAAAAGTCAAAACAATAGATAATATTATAAAGTGCAGAGTAATCTTCTACATCAAGCTCAATACATTTTTTAAAATTGTTTTTGGCATCTTGATATTGATCTAAAAACAAATATTCCATGCCTAATAAGGAATAAAGGTCAGCGCTATCCTCGGCGATTTCAATAGCCTTTTTAAAAACTTCTATCGCTTTTTCGTGCTGGTCTTTTTTAGAGTAAATATTTGCTTTTTGAATGTAGAGTTCTTCGTTGTTCGGTTCTATTTCAAAGAGGGGAGAGAGCATTCGGTCAGCTTCATTTAATTTATTTTCAAAAATTAAAATTTCAACTTGAAATAATTTTAGGTTTAAAGAAGCTGGGTGCTGGCTCAAACCGAGTTTGATTGCCTTTTTTGCAAGCGCAATTTTACCACTTTCTAAGTAGTGATGAATGATATTTTCAAACTCATTAGAATCAAAGAAAAAAACGCTATTGGTTTTTAACATCGACTCAAATTTTGAGAGGGTTACATCTTCATTTTCTTCAGATTGACTGAACTCCATAAAAAGTTTTTTTTACACTAATAAATTTAAGGGTATATCTGCTTAATACACTCAAAAAACTCGAATGTTTTCAACAAACTAATTAACAGTCTTGTTTAAATGGAATTTAAAATATTCAGGATGATGTTACAGCCTTTTATAATTTCTTCTTTGGAGATCGTAAGCGGTGGTGAAATCCGAACGGCTTTTGGTTCATAGAGTAACCAAAATAAAATCAATCTATCTTCTTTAGCTTGCAATACAATTTTGTTGGCAATTTCAGAAGAATCAACCATTAAAGCGAGCATCAAACCTTTTCCTCTGATTTCTTTAATAAGAGGGTGTTGTAGGTGTTTTCGAATCAGGGCTTCTTTTACTAATGTTTCTGGAATTAAGTTACTTGTTGTAATTTCTTCTAAAGTTGCTAGTGCAGCAGCAGCTATAACGGGATGTCCGCCAAAGGTAGTGATATGTCCTAATTTTGGATGGTCAGATAAACTATCCATCATGTCTTCTGAAGCTGTAAAAGCACCAATAGGCATGCCGCCTCCAAGCCCTTTTCCAGTCACCACAACATCTGGAATACAGTTGTAATTCTCAAATCCAAAGAGGGTTCCTGTACGTCCGATTCCCGGTTGAATTTCGTCTAAAATTAACAGTGCGCCTACTTGATTGCATTTTTCTTGAACCTTTGTTAGATATCCGTCCTTAGGCTCTATAAATCCAGCACCGCCTTGAATTGTTTCTAAAATAACTGCAGCAGTTTTTGTGGTGATTTGTGATAGATCTCCTAAGTTATTGAATTCTATAAATCTGATGTCTGGAATAAGGGGACGGAACGGTTGTTTTCTTTCTTCATAGCCCATAACACTTAAAGCACCCATTGTGTTTCCATGATAGGCATTCTTTGCCGCGATAATTTCGGACCGTCCTGTATAGCGACGCGCCAGTTTCATAGCACCATCAATTGCTTCTGTACCTGAGTTTGTTAAATAGGTTGTTTCGAGTTTAGGTGGCAAATTTGAAGCGAGTAATTTGCACAGTTTTACAGCAGGGGATTGAACGTATTCTCCATAAACCATCACATGCATGTATGAGTCCAATTGCTTTTTAATGGCCGCTACAACCTTTGGATGTCTATGCCCTAAACTACAAGCAGAAACCCCAGCAACAAAATCTAAATATGGTGTTTTATTTTGATCATAAATATAAGAACCTTCTGCGCGGGATATTTCCATCGCAAATGGATGTGGCGTTGTTTGTGCTTGGTGTTTGAAAAAATCGTTTGTAATCAATTTTTCTTTTTTGGTTTCTTAAATAATGTAGGCTTTTCCATAAATTCTTTGGGTAACTTTCTAGCGGCTTTATTTTTTGGTTTTAGTTTAGTTGCATCTAAATTTTTGGGTGAATTTGGTTGTGCTTTTTCTATTCGTTCTATAAGTTTTGGATCAAAAAACTTTTTTTGAGGCATATAGGCATCCAACCCTTTTATTGTGGGAAGTACCAGAGGCGCATCATCTTTAAATAAATCCTCGACACTTGTGGGGCGTTCAGATTCTCGCCATTGAAACCCTTTAAGAATTTTTTCATTTTCAGGAAATTCATCTTCAGGGTGTGTTTTACCACCAATTTGATTGTATTTCCGCATTTCATCAATTGTGTTTTCAGAAATCCATACTTTAATGGCACCCGATTTTGATTTATCAATTCCCACCAATTCATTGTCTTCATTTCGGAGGTAGTAAATGCTTTCAGCGTTTTTAATAATGTCGATAGTTGATAAGCTATTATTTTCAAATAAACCAAATAGTTTTTGCCCCGAAATTTGATTGTATCCATCCCCTAGACTATCCTTACTAATGATGAATGCATTATTGAACACTTTTAAAGAATCTAAAGTTTCGGTTTTAGAGTTAGAAATTAAGTGAATGGAATCCCCTGTAATTTGATTTTTTAAATTCCATAAAATAGGATGTTTAGCTTTGTAAAAGGGATCATTTTCTAGGTTTTTATCTAAATTAATCAGTTGAGTCAGTCCAGTTTCTTGATTCATGTGGATTGAGTCGGCTTTACCACTTAAATCAGATTTATAAATTTTAGCATTATAATAGCCTCGCGTAATTCTTTTTTCAGGTTTCCCCGTCACCATCAAGGTATCACTATGAACAAAAATAGAGTCGTTTTCTTGAAGAGTAATAGCCAATGCGCGTTTGGTTACAAAAACAGAATCTTTGGCTCTAAACACTTCTGCATAATGACTTTTAACTATCGTATTATTAAGGGTATCAGTGATTGTAATATTATTGGTAGCAGATGCAAACTTTTTATTACGGTCAAAATAGATGCTATCACCTTCTACAACGCGCTCGTCATAATTAATTTTGGAATTTTTCACAAAATAGCCTGTGTCTTTTTGGGTATCATAAAACCCACGTTCGCAATAAATGACACTTGTTTCGCTTGTAATTGTTGTTGGACCAAATAAAAATGCAAATCCAGAAAGGGTATAAAAATCAAGTTGATTGGATTCAATAACATATTCGGGATTTACAAGTTTGACTTTATTTACAAACTGGTATTTTTTGGAATTCATATAATAACGTCCAATTTTACTTGTGATGGTTCCAGAAGTATCCCGAACTACTTTGCCATAACTTTGGTAAAAGGCTTGTTGTTTTACCCGGTCAAAATATAAAGTGTCTGTTGTGAGTACTGAGCTCGGTTCTTTTAAAACGACCGAACCACTTGCAAATGCTAGTTGTGTTATTCCGCTATATTCAACATATTTAGAGGTCATGTTAATCGTATCGCCTTGCTTGACATGAACCTTTCCGTAAGCTTCTATAAAATCTTGTTTGCCATAATAGATGGCTTCATCACACCATAATTCAATGCCTTCGTGTTTGATGTGTACCTGCTTCGAGTTATTTCTTGTAAGAATTGTCGCATCTGGATTCGATTCGTCAAAAGTCATGAACGGAGCATATTCAATTTCGATTCTGCGTCGCTCTTGTGCTTGTAATATAGACCCTAAAAAAAATAGAATACATACAAAGTGATAAATGCTCTTGTGCTTCAACGTGGTATAGTTTATGACAAAAATAGGTAATATTGAGTTCTTTGAATAAAACTTAAGATTATTTTAAGTTCTAAAAAAAAATCTACCCTTAGGATAGATTTTAATTGTTATCTAAAAATCGTTTGTTTTCGATCTGGTCCAACAGAAACTACTTTGATTGGAATTTGTAATTCTTTTTCAAGGAAATCAATGTAAGCATTCAGAGATTTTGGAAGTGTTGATTCATTATTCATTTCAGTTAAATCTTCCGCCCAACCTTCAAAATCAGTGTATATTGGAGTTATGTTTTCTGGATCTACATTATACGGCAAATGGTGAATGATGTCTCCTTTATAATTATATGCGGTACATACTTTTAAATATTTAAAACCAGACAAAACATCGGCTTTCATCATCATAAGTTGTGTTACGCCGTTTACTTGGCACGCATAGCGTAATGCTACAAGATCGAGCCATCCACAACGTCGTGAGCGTCCTGTCGTAGCTCCAAATTCATTGCCCACACGTCCCATAGTTTCACCATCTTCATCAAACAATTCAGTAGGGAAGGGGCCAGAGCCTACTCTGGTAGTATAGGCTTTAAAAATTCCAAAAACCTCTCCTATTGAATTTGGTGCAATTCCCAACCCTGTACAAGCACCTGCAGCAGTTGTATTTGAGGAGGTTACAAATGGATAGGTTCCAAAATCAATATCTAACAAAGAACCTTGAGCACCTTCTGCTAATATTGATTTGTTGTCTCTTTGAGCTTGGTGTAAATATTCTTCAGAATCAATAAATTTTAATGATTTTAGTACTTTAACTGCTTCAAAAAATTCAGATTCTAGTTCTTCTAAATTATATTCTAAATCAACGTTATAAAAACGTACCATGGACTCGTGTTTGTTGGCCAGTGCACGGTATTTGTCTTTCCAGTTATCTAATTCAAGATCGCCAACACGAATGCCATTACGTCCTGTTTTGTCCATATATGTTGGGCCGATACCTTTGAGTGTAGATCCAATTTTAGCTTTTCCTTTGGACGCTTCTGAAGCGGCGTCTAACAAACGGTGTGTAGGTAATATTAAATGTGCTTTACGCGAAATGACTAATGATTTAGTGTAATCTACATTTTGAGCAGCTAACTTATCTAATTCGTTTTTAAATATCACCGGATCAATTACGACTCCATTTCCTACTAAATTCACAGCGTCTTCATGAAAAATTCCAGAAGGAATCGTATGAAGCACATGTTTCATCCCATTGAACACTAGAGTATGGCCTGCATTAGGCCCCCCTTGAAATCGTGCTATAATATTGTAATTGGAAGTCAAAACGTCCACAATTTTTCCTTTGCCTTCGTCACCCCATTGTAATCCAAGTAGTAAATCTACTGCCATGCTATTTAATCGTTAATTTTAGTATCTTTTTTTGTTCCGTAGAAGTATAGAGAATGTTTTTGAATATCAATATTAAATACTTCTTCGATTGTTTTTTGAATGGATTGAATTCTTGGGTCGCAAAACTCAAAAACTTCACCAGTATCAGTAAGAATCACATGATCGTGTTGTTTGTCAAAATACGACTTTTCATATTGCGCTTGATTTTGCCCAAATTGATGTTTTCGTACCAAAGCACAGTCCATTAACAGCTCAATTGTATTATACAAGGTTGCTCTAGAAACACGGTAATTTTTATTTTTCATTTTGGTGTATAGAGATTCAATATCAAAGTGGTCGTCGTTATCATAAATTTCTTTAAGAATTGCAAATCGCTCTGGTGTTTTGCGATGGCCATTTTCTTCTAAAAATTTCGTAAAAACATTTTTTACGATATCTTGATTTTTATTTTTTGATTTTACACTCATACAACCGTCAAATTTAAACTAATTTTAGACTCTAAACACTTTTTCTATGCCATTTATTTTTTGCAAACGTTCCATTAATTTTTCTACAAAATTATTGTTATTGACTTCAACAGAAATTTGACCTTTAAAAACACCACCATCAGTATCAAAACTTATATTTTTAATATTGACATTCATGTTTTCTGATACTATTTTTGTAATTGAATTTACCAAACCTAATTTATCAATCCCCGTTAGTTTTATCATTGCTCTAAAAACTTGTTGTGAGGAGTCAATCCATTTTGCCGACATAATTCTGTATGCATAATTTGACTGCAAACTCAATGCATTTGGACAAACTTTTTTATGAATTTTAATTCCGTCTTTTATACTTAAAAAACCGAAGACCATATCACCTGGAATTGGATTGCAACAAGAAGAGAGTTTGTAGTTTAATTTTTCTTCTTCTTTTCCAAAAACCAACATATCGTACTTGGAAGTTATTTCTTCTTTTTCTACTGCTAATTTAGCAACGCTTTTAGTTCGGGTAATTTTATTTTTAATATAACTAACAAGTGCATTACTTCTTGAAGTTGCAAAGTTTTTCAACATCGTATTGTCAATACTGCCAATACCGACTCGGTAGAATAAATCTAAACTTGTGCTGAGCTTGAAGTAATTAACCAATTCATTAATAGATCGTTCATTTAGAGTGATTTTGAGCTGTTTAAGTTTACGTCTCAATATTTCTTTTCCATCAATAGCAATGGTTTTCTTTTCTTCTTTAAGAGATGACTTTATCTTACTTTTTGCGCGCGTTGTAGTTACATAATCCAGCCAGTTTGAAGTAGGTTTAGCGTTTTCAGAGGTAATGATATCAACTTGGTCGCCACTTTGTAAAGTATGATTTAAAGGGACTAGTTTACCGTTGACTTTAGCACCTCTGGTTTTCATTCCAATTTCAGTATGAATACTAAAAGAAAAATCTAATGGAGTGGCGTCCTTTGGAAGCGATTTTAAATCACCATTTGGAGTAAATACAAATATTTCTTTAGCATATAGGTTGAGTTTAAATTGCTCAACAAATTCTACAGCGCTGGATTCAGGGTTTTCTATAACTTCTTGGAGTTTTCCAATCCAGCTTTCTAAATTTTCATCCTGTTCTTTTTCACCTTCTTTATATTTGTAATGAGCAGCATAGCCTTTTTCTGCTATCTCATTCATACGTTCACTTCTAATTTGAACTTCTACCCAACGACCTTTGGGACCCATAACTGTTATATGAAGTGCTTCGTAGCCTGTAGATTTTGGTGCAGAGATCCAATCTCTTAAACGTGTTGGATTGGGTCTAAAGTGATCGGTTACAATAGAATATATTTTCCAAGCTAGAAATTTTTCGTTCTTTAGGCTAGATTTATAAATAATTCGTACAGCAAATTTATCATAGACTTCATCAAATGAAACCCCTTGTTTCATTATTTTTCGACGTATTGAAAAAATAGATTTTGGGCGTCCCTTGATTTCATAATTAATTTTTTCTTTGTTCAAAGCTTCAGTTAAAACCTGACTGATATCTTTGATGTAAAGGTCTTGTTCTTCTTTACTTTCTTCTAGTTTCAGTAAAATATCATTATAAACTTCGGGCTCTGTATATTTTAAAGCTAAGTCTTCTAACTTTGTTTTAATGTTGTACAGTCCAATTTTATGAGCAAGAGGTGCATAAATATATAATGTTTCAGAAGCAATTTTTAATTGTTTGTCCTCACGCATCGAATGAATCGTTTGCATGTTGTGCAATCGATCTGCAATTTTGATGATAATTACCCTAATATCATCATGAAGTGTGAGCAACATTTTCCTGAAATTCTCAGCTTGCATTGACACATTCATATCCTTATTTAAAGAAGAAATTTTTGTCAACCCATCAACAATTCGAGCTACAGTTTCTCCAAATAATTGTTGAATGTCATTAATAGTGTAACGTGGGCAATCTTCTACAACGTCATGAATGAGTGCAGCAGCAATAGAAGTTGCATCGAGTCCAATTTTGGAGGCAACAATTTTTGCCACAGCAATAGGATGAAACACGTAGGCTTCGCCAGATTTTCTTCTTTGATCTGAATGGGCATCCACAGCAACGTCAAATGCTTTTCTAATTAACTTTTTGTCTGCGGCTGACAGGGTTCTGTAGCTAATCTTAAGGAGTTCTTTATACTCCTTAGCAATGGCTGCATTTTCTTGTGCTATTTCTGCTACTGTCATAACCTAAAATTACTACAATCAAACGGAACACGCAATAACTAAAGTTAGTTTTTACGAAAATTGTTTTAACAAATGATTAAAAGTAGTATTTAGCTTAATTTTCGCTGCCTTTTTGCTTCAAAAATCAAGATGCCTGCTGCAACTGACACATTCATAGAGTCAATTTTTCCTTGCATTGGGATGCGAATTTTTGCGGTAGCAACTTCACGCCACAAAGAACTCAAGCCTGTAGATTCTGCTCCAACAACAAGAGCCGTTGCTTTTTTATAATTAACAGAATCATATTCCACGGAATCTTGTAGTGTTGCCGCATAAATGAAGATATTCTGTTTTTTTAAATATGTAATGATATCTTCAGATGACCCTGTCGCAATTGGAACTGTAAATATCCCACCAACACTTGATCTTATAATATTAGGATTGTATAAGTCTGTCAGTGGATTTGAAATGATAATTGCGTCTACATTAGCTGCATCCGCTGTTCGAAGTAAAGCTCCAATATTACCTGGTTTTTCAGGTGCTTCTGCTACTAAAATTAAGGGGTTTTTACTTTTAAATTTCAAATTATTTAAATCAAAATTTTTGGCTTTAGCTACAGCAACGATACCTTCTGTAGTTCCACGGTAAGCTACTTTTTCATAGACTGTTTTGGTAATTTCTATGATATCAATCCCATAGATTTCTAAGGAAGCTGCTTCTGATGCAGAAAATAAATCTGCATAGTAGTAAAGTGTTTCAATTGTGTAATTTCCTTTGATGGCTAAAGATAACTCACGTTTTCCTTCAATAATAAATAAGCCTGTTTGTTTTCTTAATTTCGACTTTTCTTTGAGTTGAATCAGTTGTTTAATAAAAGGATTTTGAAGACTGCTTATCGTTTTAACCATACCACAAAAATAGTGTTTAATTCTAAGCTATAACAAAAAAAGTCCAAGCCGAAACTTGAACCTTTTAATTGTAATAGAAATGAAATCCTTAGTTATTTTCATATTTTTTAGAATACCGTTTCCAGAGTTCTGTTTGGTGGGTTTCTAAGCTAATCTTACGACCGTCAATAAACGCGTTGGTTAAATTGTTGGTTCGTATATCTAACGCATCTCCACTGCTAATAAATAAGGTAGCACTTTTACCTATTTCTAAAGATCCGTAATTCGAATCGATGCCTAAAATTTTAGCAGTATTTAAAGTTATTAATTGTAAGGCTTGTTCTTTAGAAAGCCCATAAGCGGCTGTTGTACCCGCGTAAAACGGAAGATTTCTAGAATTCATACGTTCCATGTCTCCACTTGTTTCCAGTCCCACAGTAACGCCTGCCTCGACCAAAAGACGTGCCATCTTATAGGGCAAATCATAATCGTGATCATCACTGTTAGGGCGGGAGTGTACACGCTGAAGCATCACAGCAATGTCGTTTTGTTTCAAATACCCCGCGATTTTATAGGCTTCGTAGCCACCAACAATAACGGTTTTTGTCAGCCCTTGTGATTTTGAAAATTCAACGGCATCCATAATTCCTTTTTTATCGTTCACATGAATAAAAAGTGTTTTAGATGCACTAAAAACCCCACGCATTGCATCTAAAGGTAAATTTAATTTAGCTTTTGTACTGTTTGAGTTTGCTTTTGCATTGTTAAAATAGGCTTCAATTTCAGAAGTTTGATTGTTGTATTTTGGATTGTTTTTTAATCCTGGATCTTCTCCTAACCACCAACGTCCACGACTGAACGTGTTTGGCCAGTTTAAGTGAATACCATCGTCTGTTTTAATCGCAGCATCTTCCCAATTCCAAGCGTCCAATTGAACGATGGATGATGTCCCTGAAATACGACCGCCTCTAGGGGTAATTTGAGCTAAAAGCACCCCATTTGGTCGCATGCTTTCAACAACTCTAGATTCGGCATTATAAGCAATTAAACTTCGAATGTGTGGATTCCATGTTCCTAATTCCGATTCATCATCAGAAGCCCTAACGGCATCAATTTCTATTAATCCTAAAGTTGAATTTGGTACTATAAATCCTGGGTAAATGTGTTGACCTTTCGCATCGATAACTTGCATTTGAGAAATATCTTCTGTTCCATTGTATTCAATTACATTTTGTAGAATTCCATTTTCAAAAGTAATTAAACTGTTTTGAATGACGGTTCCATTTCCAATATGTGCAGTACCACCCATTATTGCGATAGATCTTGTTTGTGTGTCTGCTGGGGTTTGTTGTGCATTTCCTACAGAAACACAAACAATTGATAGTAAAATTAATCTTATAAGTTTCATGTGTTTAAATTTATTATTTTTTAACGGTCACATGGTACATCCATATAATCATTTTCTTTAGTTATCAAGATTTCGTTACAGATGTTTCATCTGTTATATTATTACAGTTGATTAAAATCCATAGAGTCACAGTGTAAAATTTGTTTATCTTTCTTCTTTATCGGCTGTGTTTTCATGCCTTTATTTTTTTCTTTCAGCATCATTAGAATGAGTTCATTTCTTTCCTTCTGAATCGATGCTCTCAATTTTGAATCACGTTCAATATCAAAATAAGTTACCCCTTCAATTAATGTTTTTTCAGCTTTTGAATAAATGGATAAAGGATGATCGCTCCAAAGCACTAAATCGGCATCTTTTCCAACCTTGACACTTCCAACGCGTTCGTCGATATGGAGTAATTTTGCAGGGTTCAATGTTACCATCTTCCAAGCATCTTCTTCAGATGTACCTCCGTACTTTACTGCCTTAGCAGCTTCTTGATTGAGTCTTCGGGACATTTCGGCGTCATCACTGTTAATTGCTGTCACAACTCCCATTGCATTTAAAATAGAAGCATTGTAAGGAATGGCATCATTTACTTCATATTTATATGCCCACCAATCACTAAACGTGGAAGCCCCTACACCATGAGTTTTCATTTTGTCAGCAACTTTATAACCTTCTAAAATATGTGTAAAGGTATTAATGTTAAAATCAAATTTTTCTGCAACTTTCATCAGCATATTTATTTCGCTTTGAATGTAAGAGTGGCAACTGATGAAACGTTCTTTGTTTAAAATTTGTGAAAGGACTTCCATTTCGGTGTCCTTTCGGTAAGGATTTCCACTGTTTTTTTGAGCATTATAAGTTTTGGCTCTTGTGAAATAATCTATCTAAAGTTGTTCTACACCCATTCGTGTTTGCGGAAAACGACTATAGCTTTCCCAGTTAGATTGTTTTACATTTTCACCAAGTGCAAACTTTATAAACTTTGGAGTATTTTTATAAATTAAGTTTTTTGCAGATTCGCCCCATTTTAACTTTATAAGTGCTGATCGCCCTCCAATTGGATTGGCGGAGCCGTGCAAAATTTGAATTGAAGTTACACCACCAGCAAGATTTCGATAAATATCAACATCATCGGCGTCAATGACATCTTCAATACTGACTTCAGCAGATGAATTTTGCCCACCTTCGTTTATACTTGCTGCTGCAATATGTGAATGTTCATCCACGATTCCTGCAGTTAAATGCTTTCCAGTGGCATCTATCACAGTTGCTTTTGAGTTTTTAAGGTTTGTTCCAATTTTTGAAATTTTACCATCTTTTACGAGGACATCGGTGTTTTTTAGAATTCCATCGGATTCATTGGTCCAAACAGTGGCATTTTTAAACAAGATGGTTTCTTCTTGAGGAAGTTCTGCAAATCCATAAGCTCCATTTGGATAACTTACAGGAATTGTTATTGGTGTTTTTGAAACGTTTTCTTTTTTAGATTTAGTGTCCTTTTCAGAACTACTATTATTGCGTATGATTTCTACACTTGGTGAAAAGCCATCCACCAAGATCGCAGTTGCTGGAATATTCCCAGTAGCCGAAAGAATTTTTGCATTGATACGAATAAACTCTTGTTGTGTTGTATCTTTTGTAGAAAACATTAAATGTATCCAGTCATTTTTATACTTCAAACTACTGCTTAACTTCAAAGAATCTGATGATATTTCGGAGCTAAGTTTGCTTATCGTTCCTTTAATTTTAAGATCATAAGTGTCTTTATTAATGGTGAAACTGTAATTTCCTCTAATATCTTTCTTTGATAAATCTTCAAAAACAGTTCTTGAACCGTTCACCCAATTTTCATAAAGTGTGGTTTTTTCATCAAACACATCCCCAGAAGTAATCAAGAAATTTGCATAACTACCCACGTTTAGGTTTCCAAGTTTTGAATTTCCTAAAACTTGAGCTGGTTGAGTTGTCAAGGCTTCCAAAGCAGAGACATTATCCAATCCATATTTTATGGCTTTTTGAATATTTGTTTTAAATTCTTTCATCGACTTCAATCCTTTTGTAGTAAATACAAAGGGGATTCCATTGACTTCAAAAGCCTTTGGGTTTCCAGGTCGTTGGTTCCATTCTTTCATTGCTTCTAACTCAAGAGAGTTGGTTAAAAATGTATTTTCAACATCATAAGCTTTAGGAAAGTTTAAAGGCAGTATAAACGTTGCTCTTGTGTTTTTGATGTCATTAATGCGTTCATACTCATCGCCACCACCTAGTATAACATATTGCACACCAAACTCATCGCCAACAGCATCGGCTCGCAAGGCATTGGCTCTGCTGTTCGCTTCTATAATTTGAACTTTACTTTTATTTTGATTAAATGCCTCAATAGAGCGGTCTTTTGTTGGAATATTTCCTTTTGCATACCAATCGGCATCGTAATATAATTGCCTTAATAAAGCCATCGCACCCATAATAGAGGAGGGATAGGATTGACCAGAACGGACACTTTTTGAAAAGGAGACATATTGTGCAGATTGATCTGATAAAATACGTTGAGAATCACTGCCTTTTGAATCTAGTGCGACTAAAGCACCAGTTCCGCGTACGATACCATCTTGTAAATGTGTATTAACGACTCCAAAACCAGCTTCTAATAATGATTTGGCAGTTTTTGTATCGTATTTAAAATGATCAATGGCATTTTGTTCTGAACGTATGTGGTCATTCCAGTAAAAACCTTCGCGGTTGGCGCTGTATTGTGGTGAGCGCCCTCCACCATTTTCTCGTTTTGGTTTTGCGATTCCAAAATCAGAATAAAGGTCAATAAACGATGGGTATACGGATTTACCGTTTACGTCTATTATGACCGTGTTTTTAGGGAGTACAATATTGGTACCTACATTTATAACCTTCCCTTGTTGTATTAATAAAGTACCGTTTTCGATACTTTCGGAAGGAGTTATGAAAATTTTAGCATTGGTAATGGCTGTGAAGTTGGTATTTTTAGATTTCACACCATCATTTTTTGGAAAATAATCTTGAGCAAACAATGTGAATGCTCCAAATAAGCTCCAAAGGATGATTAATTTTTTCATTAGAACATAATTAAATTAGTGAATAAAAATACTTATAATTTTAATAATTATACGAATTAAATTTTTTAAATAATTTGCAGCCTTAATAACATAATCTGTCATTTTCCAATTATTAGAGTTTGTTATGTTAAATTAAATACAATATTAATGTGCCATCTTCTTTTAAGTTGTTAATTGCAATGTTATTTATATTTATCAATCAAAAATACTTAAGAATGAAAAATTTATTAAAACTGTCACTTGTTTTTTTACTTCTACTAAATGCTTGTAGCAACGAAAAAGTTGAAGAGACGACCCCAGAAGCAGAGGTAGAAGAGAGTGTTTCCGAAGAATTAATGTCAAACTTATTAAATAGCGCAAGAACAGCCACGTCCACAAATCAAGAATCTAGTTATGTTGAAGAAGGAGAGTGTTTTGTTGTAAACTATCCTTACAGCCTATCCGATGGACAAACCAGTACGACCTTAAATAATGACGATGAGTTAGAGGATTATTTGCAAAATATTACGTACGAATCTAATATTTATATACAAGTTCCTTTTAGTGTTTCTTTCGCAGATGGCTCTCAACAGACCATCAATACATATGAAGAATTTGAAGTTATTTTAGAAGATTGTTATGAAGACTACGACGATCATGATGATTACGATGATTATGAAGATGAATGTTTTGAATTGAATTATCCCCTAACCGCTTTAGATAGCAATAGTAACGAGGTAATTGTATATTCAGAGCAAGATTTGTACAACTTTGAATTTGCAGGATTTTTATATCCTATTTCTGTTACTCTAACAGATGGTACTCAAGTTTCAGTAACTAGCCCTCAAGAATTTGATAGTCTTTACAACGATTGTTATGATATCGACGATTGTGATGATTGTGAAGAACAATGTTTTGAAATTGTATTTCCATTTTCTTTTGTTTTAGGAGATGGCTCTATTGTAGATGTTAATGATTATGATGAGCTTTGGGATTTTGTAAGCCAACTTACTGAAGAAGACACATGTGTAATTTCGTATCCTCTCACTGTTCAGTTTGAAGATGGTACCCAGCAAACAGCTAATAGTGATGAAGAGTTAGATGCTTTCTATGAAAGCTGTGAGTAAATAATTAAAATTAAGTAGTACCAAAAATAGCCTGTTTCATTTGATTCAGGCTATTTTTTTGTAGGGTGTAGTGTTGTATTCAATTTAAGTAAGTTTGTGACTTCATTATTGTTAGATATTTGATTTAAACACTATACCAATACCAACTCTAGATAAGTACAGTACTTCATAAATTTCTTCCTTGAATATAATCTACCAAAAGCGCCACCACATAGCTGTAGCTTTCGATACCTTTGACTTGGTTGTTAGCTTTCAAGAAATCACTGTAAAAACCTTTAAAAACAGGTTCTAGAGGGTTTTTGTAAGCACTCCAAAATTCAAACGCTTCTTGATAATCTTCTAAGATACCTGTATTGATGGTACATAATGTAGAGTCGTAGGCATCTCGATCTCTTTTAGATAATTCTATCAAACAATAACGCAACGCAAATTTATAACCTGCATAGTTGAAATAGCGATTTTTGTTATGGATGCTTGCCAAAAAAGCAATAAAATTAGCTTCATTTTCTGCGGCATAGCCCAGCTGATGTGCTTGTTCATGAGCAATGGTTGTTGGCATAGAGTTTTTGGGCATCACAGCATTGATTTGAGCTTCTAGCGTCAATGGATTCACATAACCACTAAACCCCATATATGTCAAAGGTGTGCTAAATATTGATTTTTTGCTATTTTGTCCGTCGTGTTTAAAATTAGGATACACTTTTTCTAATTGAACATAGCCTGCTTGACTCATTTCTGCCAGTTCAGCAAATTCATAGGAGAGGGTTGTTTTTGATAAAGAATCTTTAGTGATCGCAAAATGCAGTTTATTTGTTTTTAAAACCAATTGATTCGTAACCGATTTTAATTGAGTTGTTGTATACTTTGGGTTTAAGTTGAGTGTCGTATGCAAAGGTTCTCGATAATAATTGTAGCCCCAACAAAAGTGGAACATAAAATAGAAAAAAGATACAAAAGCTAATACATCTAAACTCCATGCTACGGGTTTTGTTCTGAGTCGTTTTCGGTTTAAAATTACCCAATAAAAAATATAAATAATTAAGGCGATATACAACAAGTCGCCAACTGAAAACGGAACCCATTTAAAAACCGTATTTAGTAGCTTTGATATGACGGGAAAAACCCCCTTACTATAGTGCGTTTCTATAAATTCAGGGTATTGCTTCACTATTTTTATAAGCAAGTATTGAGGAAGTAAACTCAACGCAATTATAATTTTCCCTTTTTTTGACATCATTCAAAAGTAATAATTTTAATTTATGATAGGGATGAAATCCGTACCTTTGTGCAACTAAAAAATACACCTATTATGAGTCAAGAAATACGTCTACTAGAACCTAAAGCAATTTGGAATAAATTTGCAGACTTAAATGCCGTACCCCGTCCTTCTAAAAAAGAAGAGCGCGTCATTGAATTTATGAAAGATTTTGGAAAAAAATTAAATCTAGAAACACTTGAAGATACTGTAGGGAATGTAATTATTAAAAAACCAGCTACTTTGGGGATGGAAGATCGAAAAGGGATTGTTATGCAATCACATTTAGATATGGTCCATCAAAAAAACAACGATACTGATTTTGATTTTTTAACTCAAGGTATAGAGATGGTTGTGGATGGGGATTGGGTCAAAGCAAAAGGAACAACTTTAGGTGCTGACAACGGTTTAGGCGTGGCAACAATTATGGCAATTTTAGAAAGTACAGATATTTCCCACCCAGCTATTGAAGCACTCTTTACTATTGATGAAGAAACAGGTATGACAGGTGCGATGGGGTTAGAAGGTGGGTTATTAAATGGCGCTATTCTTTTAAACTTAGATACTGAAGAAGATGACGAAATTGGTGTGGGTTGTGCTGGAGGTATTGATGTGACTGCGGTTGGAACTTACAACGAAGAATCAACTCCAGAAACTAAAATAGGCTATTCCATTGAAGTCAAAGGATTGCAAGGCGGCCATTCAGGAATGGATATTCATAAAGGATTTGGAAATGCTAACAAAATCATGAATCGTTTATTATTTGATGCCTTTGAAAATTTTGGACTGCGAATTTCAGAAATTGATGGTGGAAGCTTGCGCAATGCGATTCCAAGAGAAAGTAAAGCGATAGTGGCTATTGATATGGTACAGGAAGATGCATTTAAATATGAAATGGGACTACAAATAGAAACCATACAATCAGAATTAAAATCATTAGAACCCGATTTGATCGTTCTTTTAACTAAAATTGACACCCCAAAAGTCATTATGGATCTTGGAGTTCAAGAGGGTTTAACTCGTGCTATTTATGCCGCGTGGAATGGTGTGTACCGCATGAGTCCCGATATTCCAGAATTGGTAGAAACGTCTAACAATATAGCTCGCGTTATTGTCAAAGGCGGAAGCGTCAAAATTGGTTGCTTAACGCGCTCTTCGGTAGAATCTTCTAAAATGGATTTAGCAATGATGTTACGTGCAACCTTTGAGCTTATTGGTTGTGAAGTGGAGCTTTCTGGGGATTACCCAGGATGGGCACCCGATATGGATTCTTCTATTTTAAAAGTATTAAGATCTTTGTATGAAAAACTATACAACGAAAAGCCACATGTCGCAGCCTGTCATGCTGGTTTAGAGTGTGGAATATTAGGAACCAATTATCCCGATATGGAAATGATTAGTTTTGGCCCCAATATAAAAGGGGCGCACTCTCCTGATGAACGCGCTCAAATTTCTTCAGTTCAAAAGTTTTGGATTTTTGTTTTAGAGATTTTAAAGAATATTCCAAAAGCGTAAGTATTCTATTTATACAAAAAAAGCAGCCTATGGCTGCTTTTTTTGTATGGTTTTAGTGTCAATTACTTACTGACTTCTACCATTTCAACGATAAACATTAAATCTGTATTAGGTTTAATTGGTCCACGTCCTTTTTCGCCATAAGCAAGATATGAAGGAAGGTATAAGAATGTTTTGTCTCCTACAGACATATCAAATACACCTTCTTTGAATCCTGGAATCATTTGTGCTTCAGCATCGATTTTCATTGGCATTGGAGCATATCCTCCTTGCTGTTCCTTTCGGATGTTATAGGAGCCACATTTTTCGTCAACTGTTTTAATATTTGTACCAAATAATTTACCGTCCGTAAAATAGCCTTCGTAATTTAGTTTAACTGTGTTGCCAGTTTTAGGTTTAACTCCGTTAGCTTTTGTAATGTTATAAACGAGTAATCCCGAAGTTTGCTGTGTTGCTTTGCTTTTGTAAATATTTAAAACAGCAATCATTTCTTCTGCAGCTTTCTCCATCATTTCATCAGCAACTTTTTTTGCTTCTTCAGCTTTTTGTTTAGCTTCTTCTAGTTTTTGTAATCGCTTTTCTTCTAACAAAGGGAGTTCTGTGTTCCATGTGTCTACAGCATCAAATCCTCTGGCACTCATTCCTTGACGAATGATATTTAATTTTAATATTTTTACGTCTTCTACTGGCTTGTTAGATCCTGGAGTCACTTTTACATTTGAAATGGTGTCAACAACAGCAAAACCTTGAACAACTTCTCCAAAAACAGAATGTCTATTATCTAGGTGTGGTGTTGGTTTTTCAGTAATAAAAAATTGACTGCCATTGGTTGCAGGCCCAGAATTGGCCATCGATAAAATACCTGGCTTGTCATGCTTTAGACTTTCGTCAAATTCGTCTCCAAACTTAAATCCTGGACTTCCTGATCCAGTCGCAGTGGGGTCGCCACCTTGAATCATAAACTTATCAATAACTCTGTGAAATACAGTTCCATTATAGTATGGTTTCCCTTTTAGAGAATCCGCTAACATAGGGTGTGACCCTTCTGCGAGTCCTATAAAATTGGCAACAGTTAAAGGTACTTTATCATAAAACAACTCTATAATGATAGTGTCCTTAGAAGTTACAAACTCGGCAAAGATACCATCGCCTAAATCTGGGTATTGTTGTTGGCAACTTGTTGAGCTAATGAGCAATCCTGCTGCAAATAATTGGATAAATACTTTTGTGAATTTCATTTTTTTGATTTTTATTGGGTGTTAAATAGTTTTTAGTGAGTTAGTTTTTAGTGAGTTTTACTAAAGAAACATCGCAGATGAGCGGTACATTACTGCCAATTTTATTGTCATCTCCATAGTATCCGTATGCTTTTTGAGAAGGAAAAAGAAAAGTAATTGATTCACCTTCTTTCATTAGTTTTAAGCCTTCTCTTAAACCAGAAAACAATTCTTGTTGATCGATATAATAGGTTTTTATTTCCGACTCATTTGAAGAGTAAATCACTTGGCCGTCTAAAGTTTTAAGCGAATGTGTGTACTGCACTAAATCGCCAAATATAGGTGTTTTTGTATTTGTTTCTATTTTGGTATTATAAGTATACCAAAACCCAAATTCAGAAGGTGTAAAAGGTTTTTTGGAGTTTTTGATAAAAGCATCAATTTGAGCGTATTCTTTGTTGTTTAATTGTTTATTACGCTCAATAGAAGCGTCTATAAATGAGCCCGAATTATTTGATATTGGGCGTCTCGCTTCTGAAGGTTTACAACTAAAAACCAGCGAAATTGTTAACATAAATAAAAGGGCATGCTTCATGAATTTAGTTCCGATTTATAGTCAGACAATATACTAATAAATTTTGCAATGGTATCTTCGAGATTGAGATTGCTACGTCCCCCAGAAGCATTTTTATGACCACCTCCATTAAAATGAGTTCTTGCAAAATTATTTACATCAAATGTACCTTTAGATCGGAATGAGATTTTAATGATGCCTTCTTCTTTATGTTCAATAAATATGACAGCAAACTTAGCACCTTTAAGAGATAAGCCATAATTGACTAAGCCTTCAGAATCTCCTTTTTGAAAATCATTGGCGTCCAGTTCTTTATTGGTTAAGCTTGTGTAAGCTGTATTGAACGTTTCTAAAAATTTTAAATTATTCAAGGCACATCCCATGAGTTGAAGTCTACCAAGACTATTGGTGTCATATACAGCATTGTGAATACTCGATTTTTCTACCCCAACATCAATTAAATGTGCAATCATTCGGTGGGTAGTGCTCGTAGTAAGCGGAAAACGAAACGATGCCGTGTCGGTCATAATTCCTGTATATAATGCTTCTCCAATGGTTGCATCCATCAATTCTATGTCATCCATTTTATCGATAAAATGATATACCATTTCGCAGGTGGAACACATATTCACATCAGAATACACATAAGTTGCATAATCATCTGGTTGTTGGTGATGATCAATCATAATTTTAATGGCGGTAGCATTTTCAATAGGTGTCCCCATCGCACCACAACGGTGCAGGGCATTAAAATCTAAAGTAAAAATGAGATCTGCTTCGTAAATGAGTACATCAGAAACTGTTGTGTTTTCTTCATGTATGAGAACATCTTTAGTGCCAGGAATCCATTTAAGAAACTCTGGGTAGTCATTTGGGGCAATTACGGTTGATGAATGCCCGAGTTTTTTGAGGTAATGATACAAGCCTAGAGTAGACCCCATGGCATCTCCATCCGGGTTTTTATGAGGGACAATGACCACTTTTTTAGGAGTGGATAGTATTTTTTTTAAGTCCAAAATTTCTGTTGTATTCATAGCGTGCAAAGATACAATTTTTTAAAATAGTTGGAAGGAGGATTGTATGTATAAAAACCTTATTTTTGCACAAAATTTATACAAATACCATGGTAACTAACAAAACATTTACAATGCTTAAGCCCGATTCTATTGAAAAAGGGAATATTGGCGGAATATTAGAAAAAATCACTGCTTCAGGTTTCAGAATCGTTGCAATGAAATTAACACAACTAACAAAAGCCGATGCTGAAGCTTTTTATGCGGTTCATAGTGAGCGTCCATTTTATGGTGAATTGGTAACCTACATGACTCGTGGTCCTATCGTAGCGGCGATTCTTGAAAAAGAGAATGCAGTAGAAGATTTTAGAACTTTAATTGGAGCAACTAACCCAGCTGAAGCCGCAGAAGGAACCATCCGAAATATGTTTGCAGATTCTATCAGTGAAAATGCAGTTCATGGAAGTGATAGCGATGAAAATGCGGCAATTGAAGGAGCTTTTCATTTTTCAGGAAGAGAAATGTTCTAAACGAGATCAATAAAACATTAAAAAGCTACAATTCTATTGTGGCTTTTTTTGTGTTAAATATTACCTTAAAATTAATTTTGTGATCAGGTTTTTCCCAAGAGATTCGTTTAGCATATTTATAATTTTATCTTTTCCGTAACTCAACTCTTCTCTTAATACTGAGGAGCTGAGTTCTACATACAGTACGTCTTTGTGTAGTTTTACACTGTTGGTGTAGGTGTTTACTCCCTTGCCCATCATCTCTGTCCAAGCAGCTTCAACATTTACCTTGTCTAATCCTTTTTCGAGTTTGTTTTCTTTGACAAATGATTTCATTAAATCATCGATTTTAAAAGAATCGTTTTGACGCTTGCTCATTATTCAAAAATTAAAGGTTCGTAAGGTTTGTAGGTGTATATAAATCCATCGGAATTAGAAAGGATTAAGCTAGAGGCATTAGCACGTATTATTTCTTCGTGATAAGTAACGTCATTATTAGTATAGACAATCCACAAGTGACTGTCTTTTATGGATATCGCAAATTCTGATTCATGCTGAGACATCTCAAAAGCTCCATCAAAACGGGGGGTTACTTTTTTTCGATATCCAGATAAATCAGCATTCACTTTAAAGTAGTCTATAGCCCCACTCATTTTATATTCTTTGATTTTCTTGTGGTCTTTAGTGACGTTCACAATCTCCCAATAACCCTCTATAAAAGGGATGTAAGTCGATACTTCTGATTTGCAGCTGTTCAGTAAGATGAAAAACGAAAAAGTTAAAAGATGTCTCACAGTTGAAATATTTGATAGGTTTGATGTACGCTTTTAATGGCTTTTTCGGTACGATCAGCATGTGTATCTGAAATAAACAACTGTCCAAAATTTTCATCATTAACCAATTGAATGATCTGAGCCACGCGTTGTTCGTCCAATTTGTCAAAAACATCGTCCAGTAGGAGTAATGGTGTTTCACCACTTTGCGCTTTGATAAAGTCAAATTGAGCTAGTTTTAAAGCAATTAAAAATGATTTTTGCTGCCCTTGACTTCCAAATTTTTTTATAGGATAGTTTTTGATTGAAAAATCTAAATCATCTTTGTGAATACCTGTACTTGTATATTGTAACATACGATCTTTGTTGATGCTAGTGGCAAACAACTCCATCAAAGTTGATTCGTTTAACTGACTGTTGTATTGTAAATCAACAACTTCACTGTTATTGCTTATGGCTTTATAGCGATTTTTAAAAATAGGAGTAAAGGCGTCTAAAAATGTTTTACGCTTATTATATATGACACTACCATACTCATTAAGCTGCTCATTATAAACATCTAAGGAGTCTTTATTAAAGTTGTTGTTTAATGCAAAGTATTTTAACAATGCATTTCTTTGCGCAAGTATTTTAGAGTAATTTAATAAAGCTTCTAGATACCCTTTATCACTTTGAGAAATGACACCATCCATAAATTTTCGTCGGGTATCACTTCCTTCAATAATTAAATCCCGATCCGCTGGAGATATAATTACTAATGGCAGAAACCCAATATGATCGCTAAAACGATCGTATGCTTTTCCGTTGCGTTTGATAATTTTTTTTTGACCTCTTTTTAGAGAAACGATTACTTTTTCGCTGCGCTCATTTTTTTCATAAAGTCCATCAACTACAAAAAAATCTTCTTCGTGTCGGATATTTTGAGAAGCAATAGGATTGAAATAACTTTTACCAAAAGAGAGGTGATAAATAGCATCTAAAATATTTGTTTTTCCGACGCCATTAGCTCCTACAAAACAATTAATTTTTGCATCAAATTCAACCGTAAAGGAATCGAAATTTTTGTAATTTAATAAGTTTAATGATTTTAAAATCATGTGAAATTGGTCTATATTTTATAATTATCTTCTTGTAGGTGCTTCAAAAAGATGTTGCAAATTATTGAAAAATAACAAATAATTTGCCTTTTTTTTACGAATAAAAATTATATTTTTGAACCTCAATAATAAATCGAGCATGGCAACATATAAGAAAAGAGGCGGAAAACCGTCAACGAAGACAGAAAAAGAGACTTCAATTGAAGATGGATCAACAACCGCTGAGGTTTTTAACACACTCGATGAATCGGCATCACGTACCGAAGAATGGGTTATTAAAAATCAAAAATATATATTTATCATCGTCGGTTTGGCAGCAGTATTGGTGTTGGGCTTTTTAGGGTTTGATAAATTTATTCAAGAACCAAAAGAGGGGCAGGCGACAAACGATATGTTCCAGTCACAACAATATTTTGACCAAGCGGTCAATGGAGCTTCCAAAGATTCTTTGTTCACATTGGCTCTTAATGGAGCTGACGGTAAATACGGCTTTTTAGACATTGCTGATGTATATAGTGGTACAAAAGCAGGAAATCTATCTAATTATTATGCTGGAATGGCATACCTAAACATGAAAGACTATACAAATGCTGTAACTTATTTGAATGCATTTTCATCTGACGATGATATCCTTGGGCCAATTGCAAAAGGAGGTATTGGTGATGCTTTTGTTCAATTAGAACAATTAGAAGATGCATACGATTATTATGTACAAGCAGCGCAACTTAAATCAAACGATTATACCACTCCTATGTATCTATACAAAGCTGGTGTGATTGGTTTAAAATTAGGGAATAATTCAAAAGCATTAGGGTTCTTTAATCAAATCAAATCGGATTTTCCACAAAGCATGGAAGCTAAAGATATTGACGTTTTTATTGGTAAAGCTGAAGCCGCTAGTAACTAATCATGGCTACAGAAAACACCAATCTATCTAATTACGATTTAACAACACTCCCAGACGCGACACACTTTCGGTTTGGGATTGTTGTTTCTGAGTGGAATCCTGCCATTACAGAAGGTTTGTTTAAAGGTGCTGTAAATACCTTATTAGATTGTGGTGTAGAAGAAATAAACATCAAAACCATTCATGTTCCTGGAAGCTTTGAACTCATTTATGGAGCAAAAAAAATGCAACAACAACCTTTAGATGCAGTTATCGCTATTGGAAGTGTTATTAAAGGAGAAACTCAACACTTTGATTTTGTATGTGATGGTGTCACCCAAGGAATTAAAGATTTAAATGTTCTTCATGATATTCCTGTAATTTTTTGTGTACTAACAGATAACAACCTTCAACAATCTATAGACAGATGTGGTGGAGCTCATGGAAACAAAGGAGTGGAGGCTGCAATCACTGCAATTAAGATGGCGCATTTGAGTCAAAACTTATAAAATAAATCAATAACTGTTGATAATTTTCCGCACGATTTGTTTTTGATTCTATAGATTTAATTATTTTTGATTGGTATCATAATACAAAACATTTGATTTCTAGAAATACCAGAAAATTTAAATTACGAAAGTCAATAACGGCTTCTTCTGAAGAGAATTCTACTTTTAATAAGGAGCGTTTTCGTTTGAAGTCTACTAGAAAACCCTATAATTTTTCATTAACTTGGCTTTTAATTGCATGCGTCCTTTTGTTGATTGGAATCTACATTTTGGACACTCTATAATTTTGCGCTATGGGTATATTTAAAACAAAAAAAAATAAAAGATATAGTTATACACCTCGCTTTTATAAAGGTGAGAAAAGCCCATTTGAAATAAAACATAAATTTGACGATCAACGTGTGACCATTCAAAAAACAAATCTGAAAGGTAAATTTACAAATGCAATTGAAGATTTAAAAACAAATCCCAACAACTTAGCAAATAAAAGAGTTTCCATTATAATTATAATTTTAATTTTTGTATTCCTTTGGATTATAGATTTTGATTTAAGTATATTTTTCTAATTCATGGCCGATATAATTCAATTATTACCAGACCACGTTGCAAATCAAATTGCAGCAGGTGAAGTTGTGCAACGTCCAGCTTCAGTAGTAAAAGAGCTTCTTGAGAATGCCATAGATGCAGGAGCAACAACGGTTAAGCTGCTCGTGAAAAACGCTGGTAAAACATTAATTCAAGTTATTGACGATGGTAAAGGAATGAGTGTGACTGATGCTCGATTAAGTTTTGAGCGGCATGCCACTTCCAAAATTAAAGTCGCAGACGACTTATTTAACCTCCATACAAAAGGGTTTAGGGGCGAAGCCTTGGCAAGTATTGCAGCGATTGCACATGTTGAGATGAAAACGAAACAAGCTTCTGACGAGTTGGGAACGCTTTTATCTGTAGAGGGCAGTGTTTTTACTTCTCAAGAAGTAATTGCAACTCCTAATGGGTGTTCGATAGCGGTTAAGAATTTATTTTTTAATATTCCAGCAAGACGTAATTTTTTAAAATCGGATACTGTAGAATTACGCCATATCATTGATGAATTTCATAGAGTGGTATTGGCTCATCCTTCGATCAGTTTTTCGATGTATCACAACGGAAGTGATCTTTTTAACTTGTTAAAAGGAAATTTTAGACAACGTATTGTAAGTACATTCGGAGGTAAAATGAATGAAAAACTAGTTCCTGTTGAAGAAACCACGGAGGTTTTATCTATCTCTGGATTTGTTGGTAAACCCGAATATTCCAAGAAGTCAAGAAGTGAACAATTCTTTTTTGTAAACAATCGATTTATCAAGAGTCCGTATTTAAATCATGCGATTTCAGCAGCCTTTGAAGGTGTCCTCCAGCCTGGAAAACATCCTTGTTATTTTTTAAAATTAGAAGTAGATCCTAAAAGTATTGACATAAATATTCATCCCACAAAAACGGAAATCAAATTTGATGATGAACAAACAATTTATGCGATTTTAAGAGCTGCTGTCAAACACAGTCTGGGACAATTTAGTATTGCACCTGTATTAGATTTTGAACGTGATAAAAATTTAGATACTCCATATGGTTTTGAGGGGGCACAAACAGGAATTCCAAAAGTTGAAGTAGATCGCACTTTTAATCCTTTTCTAAATTCCAACCAAACTCCAACTTCACACTCTAAATCTACAGGAGACACATGGGAAGGGCTTTATGTTGGTTTAGAATCGAAATCAAACCCAGATAGTTTAAGTCAATCCAATTATGAATCTGATGAAATGACGTCTTCTATTTTTGATGATTCATCAGAAAAAAAAGTTCAAAAAACGTTTCAGCTACACAATAAATATATCATAAATACGATCAAATCGGGGATGCTTATCATAGATCAAAATAGAGCACATGAACGTATTTTATATGAAGAGTTTCTTCGTAAAACTACGGTTAATGAAGCTGTTAGTCAACAATTATTATTTCCACTACAACTCAAATTTTCTAAATCAGATAACACCATATTAAAAGAACTTCAGCAGGCCCTAGAAACAACCGGCTTTGTGTTTTCTACCTTCACAGACGAAAATATAGAACTTACAGGAGTACCCGTAGGAGTCAAAGAGTCTGAAGTCCATATTGTTTTCGAACAACTTATTCACGATATTGAACATGAAGTTCCCGATGTGAACTTTAGTGTCAGTGATTTATTATCCAAGTCACTCGCTAAAAGTTTGGCGATTAAAAATGGAAAAAAATTAGAACGCGAAGAACAAGAACATATCATAAATACCTTATTTTCTTGTAAAGAACCGTCAATTTCACCTGCTAACAAAACAGTTTTTACAACTCTTAAGGTTGAAGAGCTCGATAAAAAATTCAATTAAAATGCGCCAAATAACCCCAACTGTTAAGCACCTTCTTATCATCAACATTCTTGTGTTTTTAGGAACCTACTTACTGGGTAATAAAGATTTTTTCTATGGTTTTCTAGCACTCTTCTATCCGTTGAGTGACTATTTTATGCC